>Ga0335071_10002832_pt1 | contig 18407 bp, 13 predicted proteins | sample Lox_Sample_15_FD_206724 | JGI IMG/M metagenome (GOLD analysis project Ga0335071, IMG submission 206724) | Soil microbial communities from Loxahatchee National Wildlife Refuge, Florida, United States - Lox_Sample_1.5 | ecosystem: Environmental > Terrestrial > Soil > Wetlands | place: USA... | reverse complement strand
GATGTCCTCGGGATCGCCGGAGAGCGCCACCCAGCGAAACGGCCCCTGCCCCTCGCAGAAGAGTGGGCGGATGAATGCAGGGACGAAGCCAGGGTAGGCGAAGTCGCCCACGCCCGCGTTCTCCGCCTCGCGCCGGATGTTGTTGCCGTAGTCGAAGAGGATGGCGCCCTGCCGCTGCAGGTCGAGCATGGCGCGCATGTGCCGGGCCACCGACTCCCGGGCGCGCGCCTGGTAGCCCTTGGGGTCGCGCGCGCGCAGCGCGGCCGCGTCGCGCGGCGAGAGATCCGCCGGCACGTACCCGTTCAGCATGTCGTGCGCGGATGTCTGGTCGGTCACCACGTCGGGCCGCACGCCGCGGCGGGCGATCTCCGTGTGCACGTCGGCGGCGTTGCCGTGGAGCGCGATGGACACCGCCTCGCCGCGCCGCCGCGCTTCCTCGGCCCACGCGAGCGCCTCGTCGAGCGACGCCGTGGCGCGGTCCACGTAGTTGAGCCGCCGCCGCCGCTCGATGCGGTCGCGATCGACCTCCACGAAGAGCCCCACGCCCTCATTCATGGTGACGGCGAGCGGCTGGGCGCCGCCCATGCCGCCCAGCCCGGCCGAGAGCACGAGCCGGCCGCGCAGGGTCCCGTCGAAATGCTTCTGCGCGCAGGCCGCGAACGTCTCGTACGTCCCCTGGAGGATGCCCTGCGTGCCGATGTAGATCCACGAGCCGGCCGTCATCTGCCCGTACATCGTGAGCCCCTGCGCCTCGTATCTCCGGAAGTGCTCCCAGTCGCCCCACGCGGGCACGAGCATGGCGTTGGCGATCAGCACCCGGGGCGCGTCGGCATGCGTGCGGAAGATGCCCACGGGCTTCCCCGACTGCACGAGCAGCGTCTCGTCCCCTTCGAGCGACCGGAGGGAGGCCACGATGCGGTGATAGGCCTCCCAGCTGCGCGCGGCCTTGCCGGAGCCGCCGTAGACCACGAGGTCTTCCCAGCGCTCCGCCACGTCCGGATCGAGGTTGTTCATCAGCATGCGGAGCGCGGCCTCCTGCGGCCAGCCCTTGCAGGAGAGCGCGGTGCCCCGCGGGGCGCGGATGGGCTCGGCAGGCCGCCCGGCGGGCAGGCTGTCCGTCACGATGGGCTCCTTCCGGATCGAGGGAATGGTCGCGTGCGACGCGGCGTGTCCGCGCCATCCTACTGTGGCCGACGGCTCGACTCAATGGCGGCTTTCCCGTGCTGGTGATAGGATCAGGCCCTATGGCCGGCGAGGCGCGCCCCTCCAATTTCATTCGCGAGATCATCGAGGGGCACAATCGGGATGGCCGCTTCGGCGGCCAGGTGATCACGCGCTTCCCGCCCGAGCCGAACGGCTATCTCCACATCGGGCACGCCAAGGCCATCTGCATCGACTTTGGCCTGGCCCAGGACTACGGCGGCCGCTGCCATCTCCGCTTCGACGACACGAATCCCACCAAGGAGAGCCAGGAGTACGTGGACGCCATCATGGCGGACGTCCGCTGGCTCGGCTTCGACTGGGGGCGGCATCTCTATCACGCCAGCGACTACTTCGAGCAGCTCTACGGCTGGGCGGAAGAGCTCATTCGCAAGGGCAAGGCCTACGTCGACGACCTGAGCGCGGAGCAGATCCGGGAGTATCGCGGCACCCTGACCGAGCCCGGGCGCGAGTCGCCCCACCGGACCCGCTCCGCCGAGGAGAACCTCGACCTGCTCCGCCGCATGCGCGCGGGCGAGTTCCCCGACGGAACGAAGACGCTGCGCGCGAGGATCGACATGGCCTCCGGCAACATCAACCTGCGCGATCCCGTGATGTACCGGATCCGCAAGGCGACGCACCAGCGCACCGGCGATGCCTGGTGCATCTACCCGATGTACGACTGGGCGCACGGCCAGTCCGACTCCATCGAGGGCGTCACCCACTCGATCTGCACGCTCGAGTACGAGGACCACCGGCCGCTCTACGACTGGTACCTCGACGCCCTCGGCATCTTCCACCCGCAGCAGATCGAGTTCGCACGCCTGAACCTCTCCCACACGGTGATGAGCAAGCGCAAGCTCCTCCAGCTCGTGGAGGGCGGCCACGTCAGCGGCTGGGACGACCCGCGCATGCCCACCATCGCGGGCCTGCGCCGGCGCGGTTACACGCCCGAGGCCATCCGGGACTTCTGCGAGCGCATCGGCGTGGCCAAGAACGACAACACGGTGGAGCTGGCCCTCCTCGAGCACTGTCTCCGCGAGGACCTCAACAAGCGCGCCCAGCGCCGCATGGCGGTCCTGCGTCCCCTCAAGCTCATCGTGGAGAACTACCCCGAGGGCAAGGTCGAGGAGATGGACGCGGTGAACAATCCGGAGGATCCGGCGGCGGGCACGCGCAAGGTGCCGTTCTCCCGCGAGCTCTGGATCGAGCAGGACGACTTCCGCGAGGTGGCGCCCAAGAAGTACTTCCGGCTCGCCCCCGGGGCGGAGGTGCGCCTGCGCTACGCGTACATCGTCCAGTGCACGGACTTCAGGAAGAACGCCGCGGGCGAGATCGTGGAGGTGCGCTGCCAGTACGACCCGAACACGCTGGGCGGCGACAGCAAGGGGCGCCGCGTGCAGGGCACCATCCACTGGGTATCGGCGGCGCACGCGGCACGGGCGGAAGTGCGGCTCTACGACACCCTGTTCGTCCAGGCCAAGCCGGACGACGCCGACGATTTCCGGACCGCGCTCAACCCGCAGTCGCTGACCGTGCTCTCCGACAGCCGGGTCGAGCCGGCCCTCGCCGCCGCGGCGCCGGGCTCGCTCATCCAGTTCGAGCGCACGGGCTACTTCTGCGTCGACCGCGACGCCGCGCCCGGCCGCCCCATCTTCAACCGGTCGGTCGGCCTGCGGGATACCTGGGGCAAGATCGAGAAGGCCGCGGGGTAGCCGGCATGAAGGTCGATGTCCGCGCTCGCAACGGCAGTTGGACGTTCGAGTGCGCCGCCGGCGAGAAGATCCTCCACGCGGCACTCCGGAACGGCGTCGAGCTCCCCTACGAGTGCGCCACGGGGACGTGCGGCACCTGCAAGGCTACCCTCGTGCGCGGGCGCCACGAGAGTGACTGGCTCCAGGCGCCCGGTCACAAGTACGTGAAGGCGGAAGGCGAGTTCCTCACGTGCCAGAGCCACGCGGAGGAGGACTGCCTGCTCGAGGTAAGCGCGATCAAGGCGGCGGAGGCGGGCACGCCGGCGCCGCGAGCGCTGGGCGGCGTGGTCCGGGGCCGCCGATGGCTGACCCACGACGTGGCCGCCTTCGACGTCCACCTCGACGAGCCCATCGAGTTCGAGGCGGGCCAGTTCGCGCTGCTCACCGTGCCCGGAGTGGCCGGAGCCCGCGCGTATTCCATGACCAACTTCGACCGGCCGGCCGGCTGCCTGTCTTTCGTGGTGAAGCAGAAGCCGCACGGCGCCGTGAGCGCCTGGCTCGCCGGCGACGGCGTGGAGGGCAGCCGCCTCGGGGTCTTCGCCCCGCTCGGGCACGCGACCTTCCGCCCCGGGCTCGACCGGCACCTCGTCATGATCGCGGGAGGCAGCGGGATCGCCGGCATGATGTCGATCCTCGCGCGGGCCACGCGCGACGCGCACTTCTCCGACTGGGACGGGCACGTCTTCTTCGGGGTGCGGGGCGAGCGGGACTGCTTCTTCCTGGACGAGCTCGACGCCCTCCGCGCCCGCTATCCGGCGCGGCTCGCGGTCACGGTCGCCCTGTCCGACGTGGACGACGTGCCGGCGTCGCTCGCCGCCCGGCATCCGGATCTGGCGTTCGCGACGGGCTTCGTTCATGCTGTGGCCGGCCTACGCCTGAAGGACCGCTTCGCCGGCGTCCGCGCCTACGTGGCCGGGCCGCCGCCGATGGTGGACGCGAGCCTGCGTCTTCTGCTGCGCGAGGCGCGGCTTCGTCCCGACGACATCCGCTACGACAAGTTCAGCTAGAGCCGAAAGGAGCGTTCATGGGCCAGTACGAGCGTCACGTCTTCGTGTGCACCAGCGGTGAGACCTGCCCCATGCAGGGAGACGTCGAGGCGTACGTGAAGAAGCTGCGCGAGAGCGTGCAGAAGGCCGGCAAGCAGACCGAGGTGCGCATCAACAAGTCCGGCTGCTTCTCGCAGTGCGGCCACGGCCCGATGATCGTGTTCTATCCGGACGACGTCTGGTACACGGGCGTCCAGGCCTCCGACCTGGACGAGATCTTCACCTCCCATGTCCTCGGCGGGCGCCCCGTGGAGCGGCTCCGCTACAACCCCGGCAAGCCCGGCGCGAACAAGGTCGACGTCCCGAAGAAGCCGGCCGCGGCGGCGGCACCGTCGTCCGCCTGGAGGCCGGTGTGTCGCGTGGACGAGGTCCCGGACGGCGGCCTCAAGCAGTTTCGCGTCGACCACACGGACGTCGTCATCGCCAACGCGGGAGGCAAGCTCTTCGCCTGCCAGGCCCTCTGTCCTCACGAGGCCGTCGCGCTCGCCGACGGGGTGCACGACGGCAGCACGCTGACGTGTCTCGAGCACATGTGGCAGTTCGACCTCGCGACCGGGGCGCCGCAGGGCGATGCGACGTGCGGGCTCACGATGTACCCCCTCAAGCACGAGGGCGTGCAGGTCTACATCGACCTCGGCTGACGTGGCCGACGCCCCCGTCCGCCGGCGGGATCCGCTCCTTCTCAAGATCGCCCTGGTGGCCTTCGGCATGCTGGCCGCCCTCGCGACCGTCGAGGTCGTGGCGAGGATACAGTCCGGCGACTGGTCGGGCAGCTTCCTGGAGCGGAGCGTCCCGCTGGTCCCGACCGGGTACCCGATGAGCTACGACCCGCTCCTCGGCTGGATCCCGCGCCCAGGGTATTCGAGCGACCAGAACGACTGGCACCGCCAGGTCACCATCACGGCCGATGGCCTGCGCGCCAACGGGTCCGGCTCGGCGCGCGGACAGCGCCCGATCCTCGCGGTCGGCGACTCGTTCACGTTCGGCGACGAGGTGGCCGACGGGGAGAGCTGGCCCGCCCAGCTCGAGCGCATCCTGGGGCGGCCGGTGCTGAACGCCGGCGTGTCCGGCTATGGCCTCGATCAGGCGGTGCTGCGCGCGCGGAAGCTGGCCGCCGCCATCGGGCCGGCGTGGGTGATCGTGAGCTTCATACCCGAGGACATCGTTCGCTGCGAGCTGAGCACGTTCGGCGCCACCAAGCCCTACTTCAGCCTGGACCGGGGCGAGCTGCGCCCCGGCAACCAGCCGGTGCCGCCGCCCCAGCCCGTGGGGCAGGACGCGCTTCGCCGGATTCTCGGCCACAGCTTCGTCGTCCACACCGTGATGAGCAGGCTCGCCCGCTCCTACTGGCTCGGGAGACGCGTGCACACCGTCGGTGTCCATCGCGACGGCGAACAGGTGGCGATCCTGCTGCTGCAGACGCTCGCCCGCGACCTCGCAGGACACGGTGTACGGCTCCTCGTCGTCGCCCAGGCGCAGCGGGAACTCGATCCGGGCCAGGCCGAGCTCGCCGCCCGCGTGCTGGCCAGCCTGCACGGCACGCCGGCGATCACCCTCGACCTTCACGGCTCGCTGCACGGGCTGCGGCAGCAGGACCCGGAGCGGTTCAAGCGTCTCTATCGCCGCCACATGACCCCGGACGGCAACGCCTTCGTGGCCGATCGGATCGCGGAGACGATCCGCCAGGCCGGAAACGGGTAGGCGGCCGGCGCTACTTCACCCGCAGGACCACGGCGCGCACGGCGTCGACGAGCGTGGCGATCTCCGTGGCCGTGCTCATCACGCCGAGCGAGCCCGCGCACTTCGTCTGGAGGAGGATGCCCTCGTTGAGCAGGCCGGTGTAGACGGCCCGCGTCATCTCGGCGTCGCCGCTCACGACGTCGCGCCAGTTCCGGATGGGCCGGTCCGTGAAGTGGAGGCCGAACAGCGAGCCGATGCCGGTCACCTGGACGGGGACGCCGGTGTCGGCGAGGCTCGCCCCGAGCCGGGTCCGCAGCGTGTGGCCGAGGTCGTTCATCTGTCGATAGACGGCGGGCGTGAGGGCCAGCATCACGGCCTCGCCGGCCACCAGCGTCATGGGGTTGGCGTTGAACGTTCCCGCGTGCCCGATCCGGGCGCCGCCCGGCCCCGTGGGATCGTACTGCGCCATGATGTCCCGCCGGCCGCCGAAGGCGCCCACGGGCATGCCGCCCCCGATGATCTTGCCGAGGCAGGTCAGATCCGGCGTGACGCCCAGGAGCTCCTGTGCTCCGCCGGGAGACACCCGCAGGCTCTGCACCTCGTCGAAGATGAGCACGATGCCGAGCTCCTCGGTGAGCTTGCGGATGCCGCGCAGGAACTCGGGCGCGCCGGCCACGTAGCCGAAGTTCGAGACGACGGGCTCCATGATGAGGCAGCCCACCTCGTCCTTGTGGGCCCGGAGCAGCCGCTCGCAGGCGGCGAGATCGTTGTACGGCAGCACCAGCACGTCGGCGCCCACGCCCGCCGGCTGGCCCGGGTACTCGGGCACCGCCTTGGGGCCGGCGGGATCCAGCTTCCCCGCGGGGGTGTTGACGCTCACGGCCACGTGCTCGTGAGCGCCGTGGTAGCCGCCCTCGAACTTCGCGAGCTTGTGCTTGCCCGTGAAGGCCCAGGCCGCGCGGATGGCCATCAGCGTGCCTTCGGTCCCGGAGTTCGTGAACCGGATCGTCTCCATGGACGGGATCCGGTCGCAGAGAAGCTTGGCCATCCGGATCTGTGCGTGGGTGGGCGTGCTGAATGCCGTACCCTTGCGCGCCTGCTCCCCGAGCGCCTCCACGATGCTGGCGTGGCCATGGCCCAGGATGAGGCTCGTGGCGTTCAGCATGAAGTCCAGATAGCGGTTGCCGTCGACGTCGTAGACGTAGTGGCCTTCGCCCATCTCCGCGAAGAACGGATAGGGCCCGAAGTAGGCCGTGCCCCGCGAGCTTCCGCCCGGCAGGTAGCGCTCCGCCTCCCGCTGCAAGGCCTGAGACTTCGGCGTGCGAGCCACGTAGCGTTCGATCTCTCGGGCGAGGCCGGGTGCCGGCATGGCGCTACGCCCTGCGGAACGCGTTGACGGCGGTGACCAGCGCGGGCGTCCCGCCGAAGAGGTAGGCGACCTCGACCGCCTCCTGGATCTCCGCCTCGGATGCGCCGGCCCCGCGCGCGCGGTTGGCGATGGTGGCCACGCCGTCGGGATGGGAGAGCAGCGCATCCACGATCATCGTCATCAGGATCTTGTACTTCGCCGGGATGGCGCCGTCCTTCAGGATGTACTCGCGCTGGCTCAGGTAGGAGTCCACGAACTTGGGATCGCGCTGCTGCAGCTCGTGAATCCACGGGGGCAGGGTCGGCTGTGCCATGGGACCTCCTCTGGGATCGGGTCAGGTCCCCACATCCTACATGGACGCCGCCCTATCTGCCCGCCGGCGCGCCGAGCACCTCGGCCACCACTGCCTGCACGTCGGCGGGCGCGAACGGCTTCGACAGCACGAAGCGTATGCCGGCGCGCTTGGTCTCCTCCGGGTTGAGCCGATCGCCCCAGCCCGTCACGAAGCCGAGCGGCACGTGCGGGAAGCGCTGCCGGCAGGCGGCCGCCACGTCCCAGCCCGACATGCCGGGCATGGAGATATCGGCGAGGATGACGTCCATCGCCTCGCGCTCGCAGTGGGCGAGCGCTTCCTCCCCGCTGGCCGCCTCGACCACCGTGTGTCCGACGGACGTGAGGATGTCCCGAAGCACGGACCGGATCTCGGCCTCGTCGTCGACGACCAGCACGTGTCCGCGGCGGGCCACGGGTGGCGCTGGCGCCTCGGCCGGCGCCGCCGGCTCCTCCTTGCTGACGGGCAGGCGAACGATGAAGGTGCTCCCCGAGCCGAGCCGGCTCTCGATCTCGATGGTGCCCCCGTGGCGCTTGACGATGCCGAACGACACGGCAAGGCCCAAGCCGGTCCCGCGGGCGCCCTTCGTGGTGAAGAAGGGCTCCAGCACGCGCCGCCGGGTCTCCTCCGACATGCCGCATCCCGTGTCGGCCGCGGCCACCTGCACCATCTCGCCGTCGGTCGAGACGTGGAAGACGAACTGGCCGCCGCCCGGCATGGCGTCGAGCCCGTTGATGAGCAGGTTCATGAAGACTTCCCTGAGCTCGGCCGCGATGCCCGTGACGGGCAGCGGCGATGCGCCCTCCACCCGCACCTCGTACGACACGCCGAGGCTCTGCCCCTCGTCCTTCCAGCGCCCGCGCGTCAGCTCCACCACGTCGCGCAGGAGCTCCGGGATGTCCACGCGGCCGGCGGGCCGCGTCTGCCGCGTTCGCGTGAACTCCTGGATCCGCCGGACCGTCTGCGCGCCGTCCCACGCCGCCTGCCGAATGATCTGGATGTCCCGGGACACCGCGGGCGCCTGTCCCGCCTTGAGCAGGAGCTCCGCGCGGCCCACCACCACGGCCAGCAGATTGTTGAAGTCGTGCGCCACGCCCGCGGCCATCTCGCCGAGCGCGCTCAGGCGCTCCGCCTGCACCATCAGCTGCTGGGAGGCCTCCAGCTCCTGCAGGGCGACCCGCAGCTCCTCGAGCAGCTGGGCGTTCTGGATCGCCACGCCCGCCTGGGACGCCAGCGAGGCGGCCAGGTTCTGGTAGCGCGCGGGAAACGGCACGACGTCCTCGCCCAGCGCGACGGGGAACGCCAGGGGCTGGCCGGGATCCCGCTTGCAGTTGATGAGCTGGAGCACGCCGATGATCTCGCCGTCTGCGGTCGTCATCGGGACCACGAGCATCGACATCGCGCGGTAGCCGATGCTGGCGTCGAAGCCGGCATTGATGTGAAAGGGCGACCCCTGGGGCAGGGCGTAGACGTCGTCGATACGCAAGATCTCCCCTGAGAGGGCGACATAGCCGGCCACGCTATCGGCGCTGATGGCCAGCGTGGACTCCGTGAGCGGCACCTGCACGCTGTCGTTCTGCGCCATCTTGAACCTGAGCCGCCTGCCCCCATCGGGCGCCGTCTCGACGACGTAGAGCGAGCCGGCGTCGCTGCGCGTGATCTCGCGCCCCTTGGTCAGGATCAGCTCGAGGAGCGCGTCGAGGTTGCGCTCGGCCGAGAGCCGGATGCCGATGGCGCTCAGGTCCTCGAGCTGCAGGCTCATCTCCCGCATCTCGGCCGCGGCGCGCGCATGCTCGCAGGCGTCGCGCAGCACCTGCGCGAGCGTCGGCGACGGGATCGAGGGATCGAGATACGCGTAGCAGGGAGGGCCGGGCGACTCCCAGGGCGTCAGGTCGCCCGAGATCAGGGCGACCACCGGCACGCCCGCGCGCCGGGCGGCCGCCACCGGCGCCGCGTTCGCCTCGCCATCCCCTGGATCGACGACGAGCACACCTGAAGCGTCCGCGTCCACCGCCGGAAGCTGCCCGGCGGCCACGCACGGCTCCAGATCCTCCGGGAGCCACGCGAGAATCTCTCCGACGGCCGAGTCGCGGACATACCACACGAGCTGGCGACGCATGGGCTCTGTCCTCCCTGGCGCGAGCCGGTCAGGGCGCTTTCTTCAGGGACAGTCCCGGCGACACGGGCGCGAGGTCGGCAATGCCGACGACGCCGATGCCGGGCCCGATCGCCGGACCCGTCAGCTTGACGGCCCCGACCGATCCACCCGGCGCGAGCACGAGCCCGCCGCCGCGAGCGCTGCCCACCGCGCCGGCGTCGGCGATCGCGAGTCCCTTCGCCAGCGCCTGCGCGTCCGCGGTATCCGCGGCCAGCGCGATGGGCTCCTGCGCCACGCCGCCCTCCACCGCCTTGCCCTTCTCCAGACGCGTGCCCTGCCCCTTGCCCGCGACGCGGACGCGGCCACTCGCCGCCAGGTCCTCGAGCGTCGCCACGGCTATGCCGCGCTGGCGCTCGCCGAGCTGCGCCTGAAACTTCTCGGGCACGGTGGCGGGAGCCGGCTGCGCTTGCTTCAAGCCGATCGTGACTGCCGCGGCCGCCGCCGGGGACAGCGGGCGCATGGCGCCGAGCACGTGACGGGACGCCGTGACGGTCTGGAGGCTCTCCAGCCGGACGGGGGCAGCTCCGGGGTTGCTGCGCAGCGAGACATCGAGCTTGCCGTGGAGCAGGTGGACGTTGGTGGAGCCGCCCGCGTCGGACGGATCGCCGGCCTGGCCGGGCACGATCTCGACCACGAGCACGGTTCCGCGGACCGCCGCCACCGCATGCGGAGTCTGAACCTCGATGAGCTCGCCGGGCTTCATCCGCTCGCGTACCACGGCCAGGCCGACCTTGCCCGACTGGAGGTCCACGATGGCGTGGCTGCCGTCCTCGGTCACGGTCACCACCGAGAGCTCGCGCACCGTGAGGAGGGCCTTGCCGCCCAGGAGCACGTGCACCATCGAACGCTCCCCGGTGGTGATCCGATCCAGCGGAAACACGTCGTCGCGCATTCTCAGGTGCTGGGGCCGCGCCGCGGCGCGCGCCACGGTGGCCTCGCCGACGAGCGTGGTCACCACGCCGACACCCAGCCGATCCTGCGCCTGGGCAAATCCCGGCACGCCAACAACGAGTGCAACCAGCGCCATCGATCGAAGCGCACGCCACGTGATCGTCACGGTTCTCTCCAATCTCGCCAGGGGCCGTCGGCCCCGGATCAGTGTCAGGCTGATGACTGCAACCGCATTGGTAGGAGGTAGCAACGCGGGTGCCAGCGGGGAGCCGCGCTGGACTCAGCGAAAATGCTGGCGTGTTCTCAGGCTGACAGCACTCGAAATCGGGGGCGCCACGACGAGGGGCAAGGCGCGGCGGGGCAGAATGCGCAGGGTTTGCGCGAATGGGTCTAATTAGAGCATGCGGACTCGGGTCCTTTTCACCGGGCCGTGAGCATGGCGCGCGCGTGGAGGAATGCGGCCGCGGCGACCCGAGGCGGCAGGTCGACGGGCAGCACCGCGGCGGTGCGCAGGGGAACCTCGATGCCGCGAACCAGACAGGATGAAGGCCAGCATCCGAGCAATTTGGAGCATCAGTCCACCGGGCGATCGGAAGTCAACATGAAAGTGCCGTCTGATGCATTTGGTGCAGGTGGATGCGACCGATCGTGACGATGCGCTTACACCTATGCGCGGGCTACCGCCGCCGCATGCCCGGCGTGAACATCCGGATGGCGCCCAGGGGAATCCCCAGAATCCTCGCGGGAAGGCTCAGGAGCCCGGCGCCCACGTCGGCCGCCGACAGATACCTCACGTCGGGACTCGAGAGGGAGCCGGAGACGCGCACCGGAATCCCCAGGGCCTCGCCACTCAGGACGGAGCCGACCACCGGGATGCGCCCCGTGACGCTGCCGCCCGGTATCCGGTACGAGACCACGCCTCTGGCGTCGATGGTGTCATTGGCGAAGTCGAGTCGGCCGCCGCCGGCAAGCGTGAGCCGCGAGGACTCGACGACGACCTCGTCCAGGAGCACCGCGAGCCCCTCGATCCGCCCACGGGCGCTCGCCGAGCGGAACGGAAACGGCTCCCGGTGCAAGTCCGGGAACGAGATCTCGAAGTCGCCCGAGCTGTTCAGGTAGTCGAAGGTGCTCTCGAGGACGGTCTCGACCGTGGGCGCCTGCAGGAACTGGCCGTCGCGGGCGTTGAACACGAACTCGCCCGACAGGGCTCGCGCCAGCTGCTCCGGGTTCCCCCGGCCCGCTATTCGCGCGGCCAGGGAGAAGGGACCGGTCACGCGCCGGCTTTGCGCCAGGCACGAGACGGTCGCATCGAGCGAGCCGTCCGGGGCCGACAGCGTCAGGTCGAGCCCGACCTCGCCCCCCGCGACATCCAGGGTGCCCTCGGTGCTGATGCCGCACACGTCTCCACGCTCGATCCGGGTGTTGACCCCCTGCGGAGTGAGCCCAATCGTCGCCTGGAGGGGGCGCGCGGTGAATCGGTCGAAGCTCACCTCGTCTGCCTTGACCCGGATGACGCCCTCCACGGAGGGAAGCGCCCGGTCCGTGGACCCATCGCTCGCGGCGCGCTCCTTTCCGCGCTCGAGAAGATCGCGGAGATCTTCGCCGACGATGCGGTCCGCCGAGACGGCCATGTCGACCCGAAGGGCCTGCACGTCACCTTCCACGCGCCCCTGCACGGTCACGTGCCTGTCCCGCCAGCGGAAGTCCGCCGAGCGCACGTCGATCCGGCTCTGGTCTCCCGCGATGTCGAAGGACTCGATGTGGACGCTCTCGCCCGCCACCGGCACGCGGAAGTCGCGTCCCGAGAGTCTCCCCTGCGCGTGGACGCGCACCGGAGACTTGGCGAAGGCGATCACCTCCAGATCACCTTCGATGAGGCCGGCCTCGATGGGGACGCCGGTCAGCGGCGGGATCTCGAACATGCGGTCGAGCGTGGCCTGATCCAGGACGCCGGAGAACGAGAAGAGCGACTTCCCTGTGCCGAGCTCGAGGGCCACGCGGGCGGTGTGGCCACCGTCCGTGATGGTGACCTGCTTCATCGCCAGAGCGTGCGGGCCTCGCACCACATCCACGGCGAGGCGCGGGCCGCCGGCAATCACGAGACTTCCCTGCAGCGCGACGTCACCGCCTTCCTCCCACCGCACCCGGGCATCCGCGATCTCCACGGGAGCCCGAGGCGCGAATCGATCGGGCACGTCGACCTCGCGCTTGAGCCAGGCCAGCATCTCGGCTCCAACGGTTCCGGTGCCGCGCACCTCCACGTCGAGCGGCGCTTTCCCGGGATGCTCCATGGATCCGTCGACCTTCACCGACGCGTCCAGCAGCTCGAGCGTGGTCTTGTCGACGGCCAGCTGCTTCGGGGTCGCCTGGAACGTGCCGCCGTCGATTTTCAGGAGGCCGGGCAGGTCGGCATGTCGAACGGCGATGCCGGCGAATCCCCCCGAGCCGCTCCACGTCCACGCAGCGGGATCGCTCAGCGGCCCTTCCAGGGATAGCGCCGTGACGTCGAGCCGGCCCCGGGCATCCTCCAGCCGTTGCCAGGCCGGCACCAGTCCCTCGAGGCGGCCCACGAGATCCCTGGCCTCGGCGAGATCGATCGAGAGCTTGCCGGAATCGACGGCGATCCATGGCGAGTCGCGGTAGCGCAGCCGGCCGGTGAGCTCGGAAAACGACGAGCGGCCCACGCGCCCGCGGGCGTCCTGGACCGTCGCCTGGCCTCCCCCGTACTCGAAGCTCCCCCCTTCGAGGGCGAGAGGGTATGGAACGGCATCGTACGTGGCATTCAGCGCGGCCTTGGTCACGGACACCTTGGGTGTGAGCGCGCCGAAGCGATCGCCCAGCACGAACCGCCCGGACAGGCGGCCGCCGATGCCGTGAATGCTCGAGAGCGTCCGGTGCAACCCGGGGTCGTCGACCGCGCGGAGCATCAGCGCGTGCAGCTCGGCGGCGTCGGCCTCGAGCTTCATGTCGAGATGAAAGGGCGCGCCCGGACCCGTGAGCCCGATGCGAAGCGTGCCCTCCGTGCCCCGGACCTTGCCGGATCGCGCCGACACACCCGTGGCATCGAGCGTCCGGCTCGTGAGCGCCAGCGTGCCGCTGACGTCGTTCAGACCGAACTTGAACTCGGGAAGCGAGAAGGCGGCATCCCGAACCGTCGCGGCGATGGTCGTGTTCTGCCATATCTCCTCCCACGAGCGCCCGCGGGCCCGGACGTCGACGCGCCGGGCCTGTCCGCCCTTGAAATGGCGGCTCACATTCTCGACGACCGGCATGTCCGGGGCGATCTCCAGCGCAAACGCCCGGATCGGCGACAGGTCGATCTCCGGAGCCGTCAGCCTCGACGTCATGGACGACGTGGACTCGTCGAAGGTGACCTCGCCGGAGAGGCTCAGGCGCGGCGACCGGGCGGCCAGGCGTTCGACGATGGCGCGGACGACGCCCTGCTCTTCGCGGATCGTCGCCTTGAGCGCGGCCCCATCGATGGTCGTCCGTCGCTGCCCCCGCACGAGCGCGAGGGACGGCACGGCGGCGTCGATCTCGGCCTGGATCTTCCGGAGCCCAACGGATGTGAGCGCCACATCGAGGCTCGCGTCTCCGGACCCGAGGCCCGGGAACGGGCGCGGGGAGAACGCGGCCAGGGCTTCGGGGAGCCGCAGCCGCTCGAAGCGCACCCGTCCGGTGGTGGCGAGGGTGTCGGCGGCGATACTGAGCTCGAGCCGCGCTGAATCGAAAGCGCTCGCTCCCGCGCGGAGACGGATGTCCAGCGCGCTCGGCGGCGCCAGCAGGCGGCCGTTCAGGTTGGCGATCGTGAGCGGCGGCCTCCCGCCGAGCTTGAGCTCGATCGAGCCGTCGCTGACCACCACGATCAGCCGGGGCGCCTGCGCGGCCAGCGAGCTCAGCAGATCGCGGAGCTTGGTCTCCATGGTGTCGACGTCGAGCACCTTCTCCCCGGGCAGGGCCAGCGACAGCGCGAGCCCGGACAGCTCCACGCGGGAGATGTCCACCTCTCCGCGAAGCAGGCCAGCGAGTGACGGACGGACCGTGATGGCCTGCAGCGTTCCGGTCACCTGCTTGCCGAAGCCCATGGACACACCCCGCATGGTCACGGCGGGACGGGGAAGCCACGTGAGCTCGATCTTGCTGATGGCCAGGTCGGCATCGGCCTTGCTCAGCACGTACGCCCGGATGCGCTCGCGGACGGTCTGACTGTCGAGCACGCGAGGCAGGAGCAGCGCCGCCAGGACGAGCAGGACGACCCCGAGGCCGCCGAGGCCGGCCAGCCAGGCGACGATGCGGCGAGCAGTCATCCTCGCTCCCGCGGCAGCCGGGCCGCCAGAGAAACCATCTCGCATCCCGACCTCTTCACAGGTTGGAGCTCCGGGAGAGCGTCGAGTCGCAGTGACCGGTCGCGCGGCGGCATCATGCCTCTGGCGTTGTCCGTGTCGTGCGGGCCCGCGTCCGCGGCCCGGGTCAAGAACGGCGGTGACGAGAACGACCCCTATGGTACCGCGACTGAGTTGGCCGACGCCTGCCGCAAGATCGGGGCAGACAGGCTCGAAGCGGCAGCTACGACCACGGCCGGCGCTACGTCCCCACGTGCCTCTTGAAGAACGCGACGATCTGGAGATCGACCTCACGCAACCGGGCCCGATGGAAGCCCGGAGGATCGTTCATGAGATCGCCGAGGAGCCCGCTGAGGTTCGGCGGCAAAGGGGAGAGATATGCGCCATGGCCGCCGTCGGGAAGGTCGGCCACCTTCTCGCACGGCGTGCAGGCGGCGAGCACCGCATCGCTGTGAAAGCGCGGGATCAGCAGCTTGTCCTGCCGCGCGGTGGCCAGCCCCAGCGGCACGCGCGGCGAGCCCAGCGAGGCCATGTCGAAGTCGGCGGCGAACGGCACCGCCGCGACGATCGCGGCGATGCGGGCGTCGGTATGCGCCTGCCAGGTCGCATCGCTCAAGCGATATCGGATCACCCACCGGGCAATCGTCTTCTTGAGACCGTCGAACACGTTGGCCCGGAGCCGGGCACTGAGACCGACGCATGCCTGGAAGTCCTCGGCGATGTGCGCCTCGCAGTGCTCCGCCAGGCGCGCAGGCGACCAGCGGCCGCCGGCCAGGACCAGCGCGGTGTGGCCACCCGCGGAGACGCCGTACATGCCGACCCTGTCGAGGGCGAGGAGCAGCTTGAAGCGCTCGTCCGCGCCGACGGCGTCGATCGCTCGCGACACCTCGGCGGGGCGCCGCTTCCAGCTTCGCGGGCCCACCGCGCTCTGATCCTTGACGTTGTCGCCTCGATGCTCGGGCAGCGCCGCGACGAAGCCGTCTTCGACCAGCGCCCGAGCGAGATCGGCGTGCACCCACGGCGACCCGCCCGAGCCGTGCGAGATGACGATGAGTCGCCCATTGCCGCGTACGGGCGTGCCCTGCCAGGCCATCTGGAAGGTGAAGGGCCCTCGCTCGAGCTTCCGCGCCTCGCTGCTGGAAGGGTAGTAGACCGTCACCGGACCGTCTCCGTCCTTGCCGGAGATCTCGGTCACGCCGACGGCGGCCCCGGCCGTGGCGGCGCCCAGAAGGATCGCGAGAGGCACGAGAAGCCACGCGAGGGTCGTGTTCATGGTCGTGCGTGAAGATCTACGGGACGAGCGTCTCGAACGTCCATCCGTCGCCGCTTCGCGTGAAGAGCCGGCGATCGTGCAGGCGGTCCGCGGGCGAGCTGTGCCACACGTCGATCGCGGTGGGCCACAGGCACACGCCGCGGAGCCCGGGGGGCGGAGGCACGGAGGCCGCGTCGGGATAGCGCCGGCCCAGCTCGGCGATGCCGGCGAGGAATGCCTCGCGCGAGGCGACGGGCTCACTCTGGGCCGCGTAGGCGTCGTAGTAGTGCTCGAGGAGGCGCGAGCCCAGCCCCTTGCGGTCCCACCAGAACCGGAGGCGCTCGGCGCGCATGGAGCGGAGCTCGCCGTAGACGCGATACTGGCGCCCCACGCTCGACCAGAGAATGGTGAGCGAGCACTGGCCCGCCGTCTCGATCTGGCGCCACTTGAGGCTCCGCTCATTGAGGAGCAGGCCGAAGCCGTCGCCGTCCACATCGCGCAGCGAGACGGGCCGGGCCTCCGGCCGCCCGCCGGCGCCCACCGTGACGAGGAAGCAGACGTCCGCCTGCGGATCCTGGCGCCGCCGCGCCTCTTCGCGCGCCGTCGCCACGAGCTCGACAGGATCGATGGTCATAGTCCCGCCGGGCGCCTGCCCCAGAGCACCGGCTCGAGGACGAGGCGCACGCCGAAGCGCATCTCCACGCGCGTACGGATCGCCGCGGCGAAGGCCGTCACATCGGTCGCCCGGGCGCCGTCGTGGCACACGATGGCCAGGCTATGCCGCGTGGAGAGCGTCACCGGTCCTGGGCCATCGCCCCGGCGAAATCCCGCGCGCTCGATCAGCCAGGCCGCCGAGAGCTTGGTGCGCCCGTCCGCCTCCGGCCAGCGGGGCATGCCCGCGTCGCCGGCCGCGCGCTCGACCCGGGCGAGCAGGGCCTGGTCCACGATGGGATTCAGGAAGAACGATCCGCAGCTTCGCCGGTTGGCGTCTGTCGGATCGAGCACCATGGACTTCGATCGCCGGACGGCGAGCACGCTCTCGCGCACGTCGCGGAGGGATGGCCTCGCGATGCCGCGCGCCGCCAGATCCTTCTCGAGGTCCGCATAGCGCACCCTGGGCGCTCCGTTCCGCGCGAGCCGATATGTGACGGCGAGGACAACGAAACGATCGGCCTCGCCGCTCTTGAAGCGGCTGGTCCGGTAGCCGAATACGCAGTCGGCCGCTGGCAGCGTGGCGACGGCACCTGCGCGGCGGTCGAGCACCCGAACGGCCGTCACGGTCTCAGCCACCTCCTGCCCGTACGCCCCCACGTTCTGCATGGGCGTGGCCCCGACCAGACCGGGGATTCCGCTCAGGCACTCGAGCCCCGCCCAGCCGCCCGCCACCGCGCGCTCCACGAAGGGATCCCACGGCTCGCCGGCGGCCGCCGTCACCTCCACCGTATCTCCGTCGGGGCGCGCCGAGATGCCGCGCAGGGCGACCTGCACCACCAGCGCGTCCACCCCGTCGTCGGCGACCACGATGTTCGAGCCGCCGCCCAGGATACGAAGCGGCAGGCCGCGGGCCTCGGCCCAGCGCGCGGCCTCCACGATCGTCGCCTCGTCGGCGGCCTCCACGAAGAAGCGCGCGGGACCCCCGACGCCCATGGTGCAGCGGGGGGCCAGCGGCACGTGCTCGAGGGGCGTGAGCGTCGACGAGCTCCCGCTCACTGCACCCGCAGGCGGGGATCCAGCAGATCGCGCAGCCCGTCGCCCAGGAGATTCAGGCTGAGACCCGCCAGCGTGAGGGCCACGCCCGGGAACAGGCTCACCCAGAAGGCCTCGCGGATCACGTTCTTGCCGCTCGCGATCACGTTGCCCCAGGACGGCACGTAGGGCGGCACGCCCACCCCGAGGAAGCCCAGGATGGCCTCGGCGAGGATCGCGTACGCGAAGACGAAGCTGCCCTGCACGAGGAGCGGGCCAACGCAGTTGGGCAGGATGTGGCGGAGCGCGATGGCGGCGTCCTCGCGGCCGAGCGCGCGCGCGGCCTGGATGTAGTCGAGCTCGCGAATGGAGAGCACGGTGCTCCGGATGAGCATGGCCGTGCGCGGCATGTACACGATGGAGAGCGCGAAGATCACGTTCCACACTCCGGGTCCGCGCACGGCCATGAGGGCGATGGCGAGGAGGATGGCCGGAAACGCCATGAGCCCGTCCATCACGCGCATCACCACGGTGTCGAGGCGGCGCGAGAAGCCGGCGACCAGCCCCACTACGATGCCGCCGAAGGAGGTGAGGAGCATGGTGCTCACGCCCACCAGGAGCGAGATGCGGCTGCCGTGGAGCACGAGGCTCCAGATGTCGCGTCCGAACTCGTCGGTGCCGAGGATGTGGGTGGCGC
>Ga0335071_10002830_pt1 | contig 18423 bp, 17 predicted proteins | sample Lox_Sample_15_FD_206724 | JGI IMG/M metagenome (GOLD analysis project Ga0335071, IMG submission 206724) | Soil microbial communities from Loxahatchee National Wildlife Refuge, Florida, United States - Lox_Sample_1.5 | ecosystem: Environmental > Terrestrial > Soil > Wetlands | place: USA... | reverse complement strand
GCTAGACCAGCCCGTCCAGCCCGCGGCAGATCCGCTCCTCGATCTCGCGGCGGAGCCGCGCCGTGGGGGAGGCGGGCTCGGCGGGCGGCGGCTCGCCGGAGCCTGCAGGGCCGACCATCCGCGGGCCTCCGGGCCGCCGGGGAGCGGCGACCGCCCCCCCCACGAGACGCCCTCCCGCGAGGAGGACGAGGCCCCGTCCGGCTCCATCTTCCATACATGTGAGTCTAGCCGGATCCGGGCGCGGGGGGCGGCGAAAGGCGTACCCGCCGGGGGCGTTCAGCCCTTGATCACCGCCAGGGGGACGAGCCGCGCGACCGGGCGGGTGATGCCAGCACGGGCCATGACCTCGACCACGTCCGAGACGTCCTTGTAGGCGTCGCTCATCTCCTCGGCGACCGTCTTCTTCCCCCGCGCCAGGACCACGATCCCCCGGGTCTCGAGCTCGCGGGTGATGGAGCGGCCCCGCGCGCGCCGCAGGGCCTCGCCGCGAGAGAGGAGGCGGCCGGCGCCGTGGCAGGAGCTGCCGAAGGTGTCGGCCATGGCGCGCTCGGTGCCGGCCAGGACCCAGGAGCAGCGCCCCATGTCGCCCGGGACGAGCACCGGCTGGCCCAGGGCGCGGTAGGGGGCGGGGACGCGCTCGTCGCCGGGGCCGAAGGCGCGGGTCGCGCCCTTGCGGTGGACGAGGACGCGGCGCGGGCGGCCGTCGACGAGGTGCTCCTCGACCTTGGCCACGTTGTGGCAGACGTCGTAGAGAAGGCGGGCCCCCAGGTCGCGGTCGGAGAGGCCCAGCGCCTCCCCGAGCGCCCGGACCGCGAGCCCGGTCATCACCTGGCGGTTGGCGAAGGCGAAGTTGGCGGCGGCCTGCATGGCGCCGAGGTAACGGCGGCCCTGGGGGCTCGAGACCGGTGCGCAGGCGAGCTGGCGGTCGGGGAGGGCGGCGTAGTCCGGGCCGAAGCCGGCGAAGCGGGGGGTGAGCTCGGCCAGCGCCTCGTCGCAGACCTGGTAGCCGAGGCCGCGCGAGCCGGAGTGGATCTGGATGGCCACCTGCCCCTCGACCAGGCCGAAGGCCTCGGCGGCGGCCGGATCGTGCACCTCGTCCACCCGGTCGAGCTCGAGGAAGTGGTTGCCGGAGCCGAGGGTCCCCACCTGGTCGGCGCCTCGCTCCCGGGCTCGCTCGCTGACCGCCCCCGGGTCGGCGCCCTCGAGCCGGCCCCCCTCCTCGCAGCGCTCGGCGTCGTCGCCGGCCGCGGCGTAGCCTCGCCGCACCGCCCAGCCGGCGCCGGCCTCGAGCACCTCGTCGAGCTCGCGCGCCGAGAGCCGGGGGATGGCCCGGCTCGCCCCCACGCCGGCGGGGACCTGCTGGTAGATCCGGGTGGCGGCCGCATGGAGGTGAGGGCGCAGGTCCGCGGCGGGCAGGGCGGTGGTCACCACCCGGACGCCGCAGTTGATGTCGTAGCCCACGCCGCCGGGCGAGACCGCCCCATCGTCCAGGTCGACCGCGGCCACGCCGCCGATGGGGAACCCGTATCCCCAGTGGATGTCGGGCATGGCCAGCGAGAAGCGCAGGATCCCCGGCAGGTGGGCCACGTTCCGCACCTGGGTCAGCGATGGGTCGTCGGGGGCGGGCGGGCCGACCGAGTAGAGCCGGCCCGGCACCTTCATCCGTCCCTCGCGCGGCAGCTCCCAGAGGTCTCCCTCGATGCGGCGGATGGCCATGCGCCACCTCTCCGGTCAGACGTCGAGGATCACCTGCGCCACCCAGCCCTCCCCTTCGGGCTCGAGCCGGGCCAGGTGCCAGGTCACCGCCTTCACGTCCGCGCCCTCTCCGTGGAGCGCCGGGTCGTACCGCCCCGAGCGGACCACGGCCTCGGCCCCGGCCTCGTCGACCCGCAGCACCTCCACCGCGGCGGGGATCAGGCCGTGCGCGGCGAAGCGGAAGAGCAGCTCCCGCAGCAGGGCCACCGCCGTGCCGGAAAGGCCCGGCCCGCCGCCGACGGCGATGCGGACCTCGGCGGCCGGGGTCACGGGGCCGCCCCCGGCGAGGAGCGCCCCCAGCGCCAGGGCCAGCCGGGCGAGCGCCTCCCCTGCGGTCGCCCCCCGCACCCGCACACCCAGGTCGGCGGTGTGGCCGAGGTCCTCGAAGGGCTGGGGCAGGGTGAGCACCGGGCCATCCTAGGCCGCATCGCGCCCGGCGAGCGGGGCGATCTCGCGAGAGGAGACGCGCAGGAAGCGGACCACCAGGCTGGCCGCCACCAGGGCCAGGCAGACCACGAAGGCGGCCCACAGGCCCAGCACGCCGAGGCCCAGGCCGAAGGCGAGGAGGAGCGAGAGCGGCAGGCCCACGACCCAGTAGGCCACCATGTTGACCGCGAAGGTGAAGCGGGTCACGCCCGCGCCGCGCAGGACGCCGGCGCCCACCGCCTGCAGGCCGTCGGAGAGCTGGAACAGGGCCGCCACCCGCAGGAGCGGCGCGGCGGTGGCGATCACCGCGGCGTCGTCGGTCATGAGGCGGGCGACGGCCCCGGGGAAGACGAGGAAGGCGAGGGCGGTGCAGGCCATGAAGCTGGCCGCGCCGGCGAACGCCGCCAGCCCGGCGCGGCGCGCCCCCCGCCGGTCGCCGGCCCCCACCGCCAGCCCCACCCGGACCGAGCCCCCGTTCCCCAGGCCGAGCGCCACCGTGAAGGTGACGCTGGCCAGCTGGAGAGCGACCTGGTGGGCGGAGAGCGGGACCGCGCCGAGGCGGCCGGCCAGGATGGAAGCCAGGGAGAAGAAGGCCACCTCGGCGAAGACGTGGAGGCCGGTGGGCAGCCCGACCCGGAGCGCGAGGGCGAGCTCGCCCGGGTGGGGTGGGGCGAAGGTCCGGCGCCTGGGCGAGCGCGACCCCGCCCGCAGGGATAGCCCCAGCACCAGGACCTGGATCAGGTTGGACGCGTTGCTGGCGTTGGCGGCGCCGGCCACGCCCAGCGCGGGGATGGCGCGGAGCGGGCCGGTCCAGCTTGGCCAGCGGGCGCCGCCGAAGACCAGGAGCACGTCGAGGGCCAGGTTGAGGACGTTGGCCAGCGCCACCGCCATCAGCATGGGGCGGACCCGGGCTCGCGCCATGAGGTAGGCCCGCGGGGCGAAGAAGACGAGCGCCAAGGGCAGGCCGGGCAGCCGCCAGGAGAGGAACCGGACCGCCTCGCGGGCCACGGCGGGGGAGATGCCAGCCGGCCGGAGCAGGGCGGGCGCCAGCGCGATGGGAAGGGCCAGGGCCACGGCCAGCCCCAGGGCCAGCCACACGCCCTGCCACACCAGCCGCCGGGCCCGGTCCGCGTCGCCGGCGCCGAGCGCCTGGGAGACGAGCGGATCGAGCCCCTGCATCACCCCCATGCCCAGCACGGCGAAGCCGAAGAAGAGGGCGTTGCCCAGGCCGGCCCCGGCCAGGAGCTCGGGGCTGGCCCGCCCCAGCACCGCCACGTCGACGGCGCCCATGAGCGCCTGGCCCGCCTGGGCCAGGGCGAGCGGCAGGGCGAGCCGCAGGAGCGGCCGAAGCTCGGCGCGGATGGAGTCCGGCGGGGCCACCGGGCGCGGGAGGATACACGAAGCGCGGGGGCGAAGCGCGCCCGGCGCCGCGCTTCCCTTGCGAATCCCGCCCGCCCGTCTACCATGCCGGCGTGATCGTGCTCGGCATCGACCCCGGCTCGCAGCGCTGCGGCTACGGCGTGGTGGAGCGGGAGGGAGGGCGGCTGCGGGTGGTGGAGTCCGGCGTGCTGGAGCCGGGCCGGCTGGAGATGCCCGTTCGGCTGGGCCGGATCCTGGCGGGGCTGGACGAGGTCATCCGCCGGACGCGGCCCGGCGAGGTCTCGGTGGAGGCGGTCTTCTCCGGCGCCTCGGCCCGCTCGGCGCTGGTGCTGGGCCAGGCGCGGGGCGTGGCGCTGGCCGTGGCGGCCCGGGCTGGCCTGCCCGTCTACGAGTACGCGCCCTCCCAGGTGAAGCTGGCCTTCACCGGCAACGGCCGCGCCGACAAGGACCAGATGCTGCGCACCGCCCGGCTGCTGCTGGGCGCCTCGCCCGCCCTGTCCGACGAGGCCGACGCCCTGGCGCTGGCGGTGTGCCACCTGGCACGCCGCCGGCTCCCCTCGCCAGCGCCGGGGCGCGCCCGCCGCCAGGCGCTGGATCGGCTGCGCCCGGCCCGCCGCGACCATCGGAGGGGCGCGTGATCGCTCGGCTCTCCGGGCGGCTCCTGGAGGTGGGCGAGGCCGAGGCCGTGGTCGACGTCGGCGGCGTGGGCTATCGGGTCCACCTCTCGCGGCTGTCGCTGGCGGCGCTGCCCGCCCGCGGCGAGGCGGTGGCGCTGCGGGTCTTCACCCACGTCCGGGAGGACGCGCTGGACCTGTTCGGCTTCGCCACCGAGGACGAGGAGGCGGTGTTCCGGGCCCTGATCGAGGTGAAGGGCGTGGGGCCGCGGGCGGCGCAGAACATCCTCTCCGGCATCGAGGCGCGCGAGCTGGCCCAGGCGGTGGCCCAGGGGGACGTGGTCCGGCTGACCAAGGTCCCGGGGGTGGGCAAGAAGACCGCGGAGCGGCTGGTGGTGGAGCTGAAGGACCGGCTCCTGGCGCTGGCCCGGGCCAGCGGGCCGGCGCGGGCCGCCCCGGAAGCCGACGTCCTCGAGCAGCTCCGCACCGCGCTGGTGAACCTGGGCTACAAGCCGCCGCAGGCCGAGGGCGCCTCCGAGTCGCTGCGCGAGGGCGCGCCGGGCAAGAGACTCGACGAGCTCCTCCGCGAGGCCCTGAAGCTCCTGCGCGGCTGAGGGACGGGTCGCTCGGCCAGAGCCGGAGGCGCGGCCAAGAGCCCCTTGACGGGCCGGGGCCCGCGCCTTACCAGGGAGCGTCCCTCCCCCCTCCCGGAGCCCGGCACGCATGAAATCCCTGGACACGAAGCTCGGCAGGATCCGCGCCGGTTCCCAGAGGCCGGAGGACTTCATCCTGGCCCACGCCAACGATCCCGACGTGGCGCTGGGGGTCGCCTCGGTGCCGCTCGCGGGCGGTGGCTTCAAGACCCGCAGGGCGTTCCTGGACGCCACGGCGGAGGTCATCCGGGCCGGCTCGGTGGACGTCATGCTCACCTCGGTGGCCAACGGCGAGCAGCTGACGCTGCGAGGGCTGTTCGCCGACAGCCCGGTGACCCTGGCCATCCGCGCCAACGACACCACCGACATCTGGCTGCCCCGCGGCGCCAGCTACCTGCGCGAGCCCTCCCGCCCCTTTCGCACCGCCTCGCTGGAGCGGGTGCGGCCCTTCTGCGACCTGGGGCTCTACTCCATCACCCTGAACAATATCCTCGACCGCGACTATGCCACCATCGAGGCCTACGCCCGCTTCCGCGAGGAGGCGCTGCGCCTCGGGTTCCGCCACTTCCTGGAGGTCTTCAACCCCAACGCCGGGGCCGGCCTCTCGCCGGAGGCGGTGCCCGCCTTCGTCAACGACACCATCGTCCGCCTCCTCTGCGGCGTGACCGCATCCGAGCGGCCGGCCTTCCTCAAGCTGGTCTACAACGGCCCGCGGGCCCTGGAGGAGCTGGTCTCGCACGACCCCTCGCTGGTGGTGGGGATCCTGGGCGGCGCGGCCGGCACTACCCGCGACACCTTCGAGCTCCTCGCCCAGGGCGTGAAGCACGGGGCGCGGCTGGCCCTCTTCGGCCGGAAGATCAACCTGGCCGAGTCCCCCCCGGACATGATCGCCCTGATGTGGCAGGTGATCCGCGGCGAGCTGGGGCCCCTGGAGGCGGTCCGGGCCTACCACGCGGTCCTGGCGAGGAAGGGGCTCCGCCCGGCGCGGGCCCCCGAGGCCGACGTCCAGGTCACCGAGCGCGCCCTGCAGCAGGAGTAGGGCGTCTCCCCAGCTGCCGCCTCCGCGCCGCGAGGCGTAGAGTCAGGCGATGGGGCTCGGTGGGGGCTAGGGCGATCCCGGTCCGGGCAAGCGCCGGGGCGCCCGGAGGCCGGCAAGAGCCCGGGGGAGAAGAGGCTGGCCGGACGGCCGGCGCTGCGCCAGGATCGACCCATGCGGATCTCGGGCGTCGGCTGCTGCGTGCTGGACGCGCTCTACGACGTCTCCCCGGGCGAGGGCGAAGCCTGCATGGCCCGCCACCTCTCCCGCGAGCACGGCGACGGGGGGCTGGTGCGGGGCGCGGCGGTGCTGCGGCGCTCCCTGGAGGCGTTCGCCGGGCGGCCGGTGGCCGAGCTGGTGGCGGAGATCGGCGGCGGCGCCCCGGCCAACCTGAAGCTGGGCGGGGTGGCCGCGGCGGCGGCCATCGCCGCGGCGCAGCTCCTCTCCGGCGAGGGGATCGAGGTGCGCCTCTACGGGAACCTCTCCGACGACGAGGACGGCGCCCTGGTGCGCCGGCTCCTGGCCCGGACCCCGGTCTCCACCGATCGGATGGGCACGCGCGCCGGACGCTTCCCCCGCACCTACATCCTCAACGACCGAGACGCGCACGGGCACGGGGAGCGCAGCTTCATCTGCGAGACCGGGACCTCGGAGGCCCTGGCCGTGGCCCCCGGGGAGCTCGACCGCGACTTCTTCCGGAGCGAGGTGACCCTCTTCTCGGCCATGTGGTGGGAGCCGCTGCTGCACGCCGACCTCACCCGTCTGCTCCGGGAGTGCAAGCGGGCCGGCAGCGTCACGGTGGTCAGCACCGCCTTCGACCCGGCGCGGGGGCCGGTCCGCAGCCGCTGGGCGCTGGGCGACTCCGACGAGGCCTACCGGTACGTCGACGCCCTGGTCATGGACCGGGCCGAGGCGCTGCTCCACTCCGGCGAGGCCGATCTCGGGCCGGCCCTCGACTTCTACCGGCGGGCCGGCGTGGGCGCCTGCGTGGTCACCCAGGGGGTGGACCCGGTCCACTACTGGTCGAGGGGCGGGACCTTCGCGAGGGCGGACGGCCAGCTCCCCATCCCGGAGGCCATCCTCCGGGACAAGGCCACCGGCGAGCTGCCCACCGGCGACAGCGTCGGCTGCGGCGACAACTTCGCCGGCGGGATGGTCGCCTCCATCGCCCTGCAGCTCCGGGGGGGGCGAGGCCTCTCCCTGCCCGAGGCGGTCTTCCTGGGCAACCTCGCCGGCGGCATCGCCAGCACGCACTCCGGGGGCGTGCTCGACGAGCGTCGCCCCGGCGAGAAGCGGGAGCTGGTCGAGCGGTACCGCCGCCCCTACCAGGCGCAGCTCGCCGGGGTGAGCGCGGGTCTGCCCTAGCCGAACCTGCGCAGCTGGCCCCGGTGCGGGCGGGGGTCGGCCGATCTCTCGGTGCGCGAGCGGCGGAGACGAGGTCCTGGACCGGCTCGCTCGCCAGCACGGGCTTCGGACGATCGCACGGCGCGTTCTGGGCGCCCCGTCAGGCACCAGGAGCGGCGACGTCAACCTGCCGCTCGTGGACGGCCCGAGCTGCGCCTGCGCCGGGTGAGCCGGCCCGACGCCCCCACGGCCGAACTCCTGGCGCGGCTGGGCATCGACCTCCCGGAGCGAGTGGGCGCCGACTCCCTCAACCAGGAAGCCCCGGTCGTGTAGTGCGGACCGAGCGACCTCGCGCTCGTGATTCCGCCCTGTTGGCCCAGCTGCGACCCACTGGCTGCGCAACCTCGACCAGCCCGGATCGCCGGGCCCGCCCGCGGCCATCCTCTCCGCCCTGCCTTCCCGGCTAGGTCGAGAGCCGAAGCACGATGGTTCCCACGAGCACCATGGCCAGCGCCACCTTGACCGCGCTCCCCAGCAGGAAGCCCAGGAAGGCGCCCGTCCCGGCGCGCAGCGCCCGGCGGGCATCCGGATCGCGGGCGTACTCGAACAGCACCGCGCCCACTGCCGGCCCGAGCAGGATCCCCGGCAGCCCCAGGAACAGGCCCACCAGGAGCCCCAGTCCTGCCCCCAGGACCGCCCAGCGCGACGCCTTGGCCAGCCGCGTCCCCAGGACGGTCGCGGCCAGGTCCACCGCCCAGATCAGCGCGGCGATCACCGCCGCGAAGGCGAGGGTACCCCAGCCCACGCGGGCGAAGCCGTTCGCCCAGGCGACCACGACCGTGCCGCCGAGCAGCAGGAGCGACCCCGGCACGACCGGCAGCACCACCCCCAGGACCCCGGCGGCGAGCAGGAGGAAGCCCAGGACGTAGCCCAGCGCCTGCACCCCCCCGATATGCACCACCCCGGGGCCGGCGTCGAGCGCTGCCTGGCCGCGGGGCGACTCGCCGGGGGGCGTCACGCCCCCGTGCTAGGCTTCCCCCATGTCCGTGAAGCCGGCCCGCGACCTCTCCCCGGTGGCCCAGGTGGGCGACGAGCGGCTGGAGCAGTCGCTCCGCCCCGCCACCTTCGACGAGTACGTGGGGCAGGTGAAGATCGTGGAGAACGTCCGGGTCTACGCCGCGGCCGCGCGGCAGCGCGGGGAGGCGCTCGATCACGTGCTCCTCGGCGGCCCGCCGGGGCTGGGCAAGACCTCGCTGGCCCACATCCTGGCCCGGGAGCTGGGGGTCACACTCCACGTCACCAGCGGTCCGGCGCTGGTGAAGAAGGGGGACCTGGCCGGCCTGCTCACCGCCCTGGCCCCTCGCGACATCCTCTTCATCGACGAGATCCACCGGCTCTCCCCCGCGGTCGAGGAGGCCCTCTACCCGGCCATGGAGGACTACCGCTTCGACGTGGTGCTGGGCGCGGGGCTGGGCGCGCAGACCATGGAGATGAAGCTCGAGCGGTTCACCCTGGTGGGCGCCACGACCCGCACCGGCCTGCTGGCCAGCCCGCTGCGCGATCGCTTCCCCATCCAGGAGCGGCTCGACTACTACGGAGCGGGGGAGCTCCTGGAGATCGCGGTGCGGGCGGCGCGCAAGCTCTCCCTGCCGGTGGATCCGGAGGGCGCGGAGGAGCTGGCCCGGCGGGCGCGGGGGACGCCGCGCATCGCCATCCGGCTCCTGCAGCGGGCGCGCGACTTCGCCCAGGTCGAGGGCGACGGCCGGCTCACCCGAGCCATCGTCGATCGGACCCTGAAGCGCCTGGAGGTGGACGCGCGCGGCCTGGACGCGATGGACCGCCGCATCCTGGCGACGGTCATCGACGTCTTCGGCGGCGGGCCGGTGGGGATCGACGCCATCGCCGCGGCGGTGGGCGAGGAGCCCGACACCATCGAGGACGTCTACGAGCCGTTCCTGGTCCGAGAGGTGCTCCTGGCCCGCACGCCCCGCGGGCGCGTCGCCCTCCCGGCGGCCTACGCCCACCTGGGCAAGGAGCGGCCCAGGGGCAAGCAGGGGGGCCTGCTCTAGGGCTGCGTCCCCGCCGGATCGCGGGCGCCGTCGCGTCCCCCGCGACCTGCGCGAGCGCGGCGGCGACGGCGCTCGCCGGATAAGGACGGGGGGCCAGGCCGGCCGGCGAGTCCATCCGGCGGAGGACGAGCACCTTGGCGGGCAGGTCCGGCGCATGGGAGAGTCCGGACCGGTGGGTCGTTCCGCGGGGCCGTCCGGCGCCCGAGCTGCTCGGTCGAGGGGCGGAGGGCACTGACATTCCTGTCATGCTTGGGCCGGCACATGAAGGATGTTCGACACCCCCGGCGCGATGCCCATCCTGCTGTCCAACGGGAAATCACAAGGATATCGGGACCTTGAGCCACGAATCCCCGAGCTTCTCCCCGCGTCGGTAGCGCTTGGCGTGGCACGTCGCTTGCTCTTAGGTGGCCCCGCAGGGGATCGGCTGTCCTCTCAGGACCCCAGGCGAGAACGGACGCGGAGCTTCATGACCTATTGGAACCAGCGGACGGTGGCGAAGCGCGTCTCCTGCACGGGCGTGGGCCTCCACTCGGGCAAGCCCGCGACCCTGACCCTCGCCCCCGCCCCCGCCGACGCCGGCATCAGGTTCGTGCGCATGGACGTGGGCGTGGAGGTCGCCGCCCGGAGCGAGCGCGTCGTCGACACCACCCTGTCCACCAGCATCGGAGACGGGAAGACCCGCATCGCCACGGTCGAGCACGTCATGGCCGCGCTCCACGGCATGGGCATCGACGACTGCCGCGTGGAGGTGGACGGCCCCGAGGTGCCCATCCTGGACGGCTCGGCGGCGCCGTTCGTGGTCCTGATCCGCGAGGCCGGGGTGAAGCTGCTCCCGGTCGGCAAGCGCTACCTGGTGGTCGAGCGGCCGGTCGAGATCGGCGACGGCGACAAGCTGGCGCGCCTCGAGCCCGGCGACGGCTTCTCCATCGACTTCACGGCCGACTTCGGCCACCCGCTCATCACCAACCAGTCGTTCCGGGTGACCCTGAGCGACCGCGTCTTCGAGCGCGAGGTCGCCCGGGCGCGGACCTTCTGCTTCATGAAGGACATCGAGCGCATGCAGGCCATGGGGCTGGCCCGCGGCGGCAGCCTGGAGAACGCCATCGTGGTGGACGAGTTCTCCATCCTGAACCCCGAAGGGCTCCGCTTCCCGGACGAGTTCGCCCGCCACAAGGTCCTCGATGCGGTCGGCGACCTGGCGCTTCTGGGCCTGCCGGTGATCGGGCACCTCATCGCCCGCAAGAGCGGTCACGCGCTCAACCAGGCACTGGTCCGCAAGGTGCTCTCCGAGGAGGGCGCGGCCCGGGTCGTGCGGGTGAGCGCAGAGGCCGACGTCGCGGCCGCGCGCGTCCGGGTCCCGGCGCTCGCCGCCACCGGGGAGTCGCTGGCCTAGGAACGGGAAGGTCTTCGCCGCCGAGCGGCTGCGCTCGCCCCGGGACGAGGGAGCCGGGGCGAGCGTGTTCTTCCGGAGACCCGTGTGGGATCGCCGGGCGCGCTCAGCTCGGCGCGACCTGGCCGTTGGGGCGCGGCGCGCTGGCGTTCCGGTGGACCGCGTCCACCAGCTCCCCCAGCCCGATGGGCTTGAAGAGCACCTCGCGGGCCTTCAGGGCGCCGCCGTCCAGCCGGCTGGCGGTGATGACCACCACCGGGATCTCGCGGAGCCGCTCGTCCTTGAGCTGCTCCTCCCGGAACTGCCAGCCGTTCATCTCCGGCATCATCAGGTCGAGCAGGATCAGCGCCGGCGCACCGCCGCCGCGGAGGAAGGCGAGCGCCTCGCGCCCGCTCTCGAAGAGCCGGGTGGCGTAGCCCTCCTCGGCCAGGACCTCGCCCAGGGCCTCGCGGACGTCGGTGTCGTCATCGACGACGAGGATGGGCTGGGGAGGGGCCATCGGCAGGTGCGCACTGTAGCCGAGCCCGATCTCCCCCGTGCGGCCCAGTGGGGTCGAGATAGCGTCGACAAGGTACCGGGAAGGAGGGACGCGCTATCTGCTCCGCGGCACGAGTCGCACGCTGGGTGTCTTCACCATGGCCACGGCCCTCCGCCCCGGCGCGAGCCCAAGCGCCTCGGCGCTCGTCCGGGTCACCAGGGCCACGAGCGGGATGCCGCAGTCGAGGCGCACCCGGACGAGCGGGCCCTCGTCGCTGCGCCCGATCACCACGCCGCCGAGGACGTTGCGGGCCGAGGTGGGGGCGCCGGGCGGCTGCTCGAGCACGATGTCCTCCGAGCGGATGCAGGCGTAGGCGTCGCGCTCCAGCCCGCCGGGGTCGACGGCCAGGAGCTCGACCTGCCCGGCCGCCACCACCGCCAGCCCGTTCTCGCGCCTCCGGAAGGTCACCGGGAGCACGTTCTCCATCCCCACCACCCGCGCCACCTCGGCGTCGGCCGGCGCGCTGAAGACCTCGTGCACCGGCCCCATCTGCCGGATCCTGCCCTCGACCATGACCGCCATGCGGTCGCCCAGGGCGAGCGCCTCCACCCGGTCGTGGGTGACGAGCAGCGCCGGGATGGCCGCGCCCTCCAGGCGGCTGCGGAGCTCGCCGCGCAGCTCGGTCCGCGCCGGGCCGTCCAGGCTCGAGAGGGGCTCGTCGAGGAGCAGGAGGCGGGGCGCCGGCGCCAGCGCCCGGCCCAGCGCCACGCGCTGGCGCTGCCCGCCGGAGAGCTCGGCCGGCCGTCGCCCGAGCAGGGCGGACAGGCCCAGCCGGGCGGCGATCTCGGAGACGCGGGCCTCGCGCTCGGCCCGGCGCAGGCGGGACAGGCCGAAGCGGAGGTTCTCCGCCACGGTGAGGTGAGGGAACAGAGCGTGGTCCTGGGGCAGGTAGCCGACCCGGCGGCGCTGCGGCGGGAGGTGGAGGGAGCGGGCGGCGTCGAACCAGGGCTCGCCGCCGAAGCGGATCGATCCCGCCTCCGGCCGGTCGAGCCCGGCCAGGGCCCGGAGCACGGTGGTCTTGCCCGCGCCGGAGGGGCCGAAGAGCACGGTCACCGGCCCGTCGCCCAGGGGGATCTCGGCCCGGGCCAGGACGGTCGGGCCTCCCGGATACCGCCGCACCAGGTCGATGGAGAGCGCCTCGCTCATCGCGGCCCCGGCGCGGCCGCGCCCGGGCCGGGGCGGCCGGGGAAGACCCGGCGCTGCAGCGCGTACACCACCGCCAGCACCAGGAAGGAGACGGCGAGGAGCAGCGCGGCGGTGCGGTTGGCGGCGCCGTACTCCAGCGCCTCGACCTCGTCGAAGAGGGCGATGGACAGGGTCCGGGTCCGCCCGGCGATGTTCCCGCCCACCATCAGCACCACCCCGAACTCCCCCAGGGTGTGGGCGAAGGCCAGGATCGCCCCCGCCAGGATCCCGTTCCAGGACAGGGGCAGCGAGACGCGCAGGAAGGTGGAGAGGCGCGACCGGCCCAGGCAGTAGGACACCTCGACCAGCCGGGAGTCGACGGAGGAGAGGGCGGCCACGAACGGCTGCACCGCGAAGGGCAGGCTGTAGACGATCGAGGCGAGCAGCAGGCCGCCGAAGGAGAAGGCCAGGCGCTGGCCGGTGGCCGCCTCGAGGGCCCGCCCCAGGAGGCTGCGGGGGCCGAGGGCGAAGAGGAAGTAGAAGCCGAGCACGGTGGGGGGCAAGACCAGCGGCAGGGACACCGCCGCCTCGACCAGGAACTTCCACCGGAAGCGCGAGGCGGCCAGCGCCTGCGCCAGCGGGAGCCCGAGGACCACGAGCGCCACGGTGGTGAGCGCGGCCAGCTCCAGGCTCAGGCGGAGCGCGGCGAGGTCCATGCGGGCGCGAGCCTAACCCGGCGGCCGCTGCTGCGGGGCGGCCACGCGCACGAAGGCGGCGGCGCGAGCGCGATGGGCGAGAGGCGGTGCCGGGGAAGGAAGACCCGGCCACGGGGGCGACCGAAACAGGAGGGGGGGGATCCGTGCTCCAGCCTGACCCCCGCGGGCCGGGTGTCGAGACACTACGTGAGCCCGCGGGCGTCGGCAAGAAAGAACGGAGCCTCTCCCGGATGCTAGGGAGTGGGGGGTCACCGGCAGGGGGTGCGCCTGGACCGGCGGCGGGCCGTGGGTGGCCGGCCGGTGGGGTGTGGCGCGGGAGCGGGTCGGGGCCGGCGAGCCCGGTCCGGGCGCCCACCTCTGGGCCGGCCCTGCGCGGAACGGTCGTTCACCGCCAGGCGGCGGTGGATGGCCCGGGCCCGCGCAGAGAAACCCGTGACTTTGGGAGAACGCCGGCGCGCCGCGCCGCGCCGCGTCGCGCCGCGGACGCGGACGCGGGCGCCATGCGACCGCGGCGGCGGGCCCTGGCGACCCGGAGGGAGCGAGCGAGCAGCCGGCGCCGCGCCCTGCCGCGCGCCCGGTCCGGTGCCGTTTGACGGGGCGGGGGGCGGGCGGTAGCGTGCCCATCGCGGTGCGCGCAGCGGGCGCAGTCCTGCCGGCGCCGCGCCGACCGAGGAGCGTTCCAGATGCAGGCCGTGCTGTTCCCTGGGGTCGTGGTCGCCGTGGCTGCCGCACTGGCCGTGTACCGGGCCGTGGAGCGGCGGCGGATGTCGAGGCTGAGGGTCTCCGGCGGACGGAAGTCCCTGGCGCTGAACCTGCAGCGCTCCCGACACTGACCTGGGGCGGTCCCGGCTCGGCCCGCCCGGGCCGGGCCGGACCCCTCTAGTTGGCCCGGCGCCGGAGATCCCCGGCCGCGCCCGGCGGCGGGCAGGCCTGCGCCTCGGCGCGCCGCGCCTCGAGGCGGAAGGTGCCGACCATGGAGGCCAGCTCCTCGGCCTGGGCGGACAGCTCGTTGGCCACGGCCGAGGACTGCTCGGCGCCGGCGGCGTTCTGCTGGATGATGCGATCCACCTCGGCCACCGACCGGCTGGCCTGCTCGATGCGGGTGGCCTGGCCGCGGGCGGCGTCGGCGATGCGGGAGACCACCTCGCCGACCTGGGAGACGCCGCCCACGATCTCCTGGAGGGTGCCGGCCACCTGCCGCGCCACCGCCTCGCCCTCGCCCGCCTGGCGCACCGACTGCCGGATGAGCTCCTCGGTCCGAGAGGCCGCGTCCTTGGCGCGGAGCGCCAGCGAGCGCACCTCCTCGGCGACCACGGCGAAGCCGCGGCCGGCCTCGCCGGCGCGTGCCGCCTCCACCGCGGCGTTGAGCGCGAGGAGGTTGGTCTGGAAGGAGATATCCGAGACGTCGCGGATGATCTGGCTGGTGCTCTCGGCCGACGCCTGGATCTTGCCCATGGTGGCCTGCAGCCGGTCGGCGGCGGCGGCGCCGGCTCCGGCGGCGGTGTGGGCGGCCTGGGCCAGGGAGTTGGCCTGGGCGGCGGCGCTGGCGGCCTCCTCCATGGCCTGGGCGGCCGACTCGATGGAGCCGCGGGTCTCCTGGATGGAGGCCGCCTGGGCCGACGCCCCCGAGGCCACCGCCTGGGAGGAGGAGGCGATCTGCTCGGCGGCGCCGGAGACCTGCTCCACGGCCTTCGCCACCTGGGCCAGGGCGCGTTGCAGCGCCCGGGCGGTCCGGTTCACCGCGTCCTTGGCGCGGGCGTGCTCCCCGGGGAAGTCGCCCTCCACGCGGGCCAGCAGATCGCGATCCGCGAGGCGCTCCAGCGCCTGGGTGGCCACCTGCACCGGCGCCAGCAGGGCATCGACGGTGCGGTTGCAGCCGTCGACGATGTGGCGGAAGTCGCCGTGGTGCCGGGCCAGGTCGGCGCGGACGTCGAGCCGGCCCTCCACCGCCGCCTGGGCCAGCGCGTTCGCGTCCCGGACCAGCGCCTGGATGCTGGCGATGCAGCCGTTCAGGTTGTCGCGCAGCGGGGCGAAGTCGCCGGGGAAGCTCTCGGTGACCGACTCGGGCAGGTCGCCCCGGGCGATCCGCTCCACGCAGCGCGCCGCCACCTGCACCGGCCCCACCACCGCGTCCAGGGTGGCGTTGACGCCCTCCACCACCCGGCGGAAGTCGCCCTGGTGGCGCTCGGCGTCGGCGCGCCGCGAGAGCTGGCCCCCGGCGGCGGCGCTGGCCAGCCCGCCAGCGTCCTCGACCAGCTTGCGGACCGCCTCGGCGCAGGTGTCCAGGTTCTGCTTCAGGACCTCGAACTCCCCGCGATACTGCCCCTCGATGCGCGCCGGGATCTCCCCGCGGGCGATGCCGGCCACGAAGGAGGCCGCCGTCCGCAGGGGCGTCACCAGCGCGTCCAGCATCTCGTTCATCGACTGGACCAGCCGGGCGTTGGCGCCGCGGTACTTGCCGGGGTCGGCCCGGTAGTCCAGGTCGCCGGCCACCGCCGCGGCGATGAGCGCGTCCAGGTCGCGGCCGCGCTCCTTGGTGAGGCGGACCAGGTCGTTCAGGCTCTGCTTGATGAGGTCGAAGTCGCCGGCGTAGTCGTCGGCGATCTGCGGGGTGGGCTCGCCGGCCGCCAGGGTGGTGAGCGACTTCACCGTCACCGAGATGGGCCGGGCGAAGGCGTCGACCACCGCGTTGATGCCGGTCACCACCGGCCGGAACTCGGGCTGGACCAGGAGCGGGTCGGCGCGCTCGCCCAGCTGCCCGGCCACCACCGAGCGGGTGAGGTCCCCGGTCACCCGCACCAGCCTGCCGATCACCCGGCGCAGGCGGCGACCGATGAAGACGGTGACCAGGGAGGTGAGGAGGATGGCGAAGGCCGACACGCCCAGGATGGTGATCCGCCCCTGGCGCTCGCTCCGCTCCACGCGCCGCTTGTCGGCCCCCAGCCGCACGGCCAGCGCCTGGCGGACGTTGTCGAGCGGAGCCTCGGCGGCGTCGGAGAGGGCCGAGGTCTTCTCGAACTCCTTCCAGGCGTCCCCCTCGGCCTTGGCCAGGTCCGCCGGGGAGGGCTTCTCCTCGCGCAGGACGTCCTCGAGGCCGCCCAGGGCCTCGTCGGCAGCCTGGGTGGCGTCGTTCCAGGCGGCGACGGCCTTCCCGGCCTCGGCCCAGGCCTTGTCGGTCTCCCCGTCCCGCGGCAGCTCGTTCAGCTTCTTGATGCTGGCCTCGAGCTCGAAGCGGCCGTCGGCCAGGTGCTTGTGGATCCCGATGAGGGCGTTCTGGGCATCCATCCCTTCCCGCGACTCGACGATGCGCCTCTCCATCTGCAGGAGCGCCAGGTTCTCCTGCATGGTGCGCTTGGCCGCCAGGAGTGCGTCCACGGTGCGCATCGAGGCGAAGGTGATCTCGCTCGTCTGCCGGAACTGCTCGGTCACCTGGGCGAATCCGCGCCAGGCGGCGGCGCCCAGGAGGCAGAGCAGGGCCAGGGCGCTCGCCAGGGCGAGCGCCACCAGCGTGGCGATCTTGGTGTCGCGCATGGGCCTCCCGGGCGGCGGGACCGGGTGCGAGGCGCCCCGGGCGTCCTTCCCGACCGTGCTTGCAGCGCCCATGCCCGCGGGCGGCCGGCCAGGAGTGCGTCACCAGGGCTGCGACGGGCGGTCCGCGGTGGGGCGGCGCGGACCCAAGGTGTGAGTGGACGCGCCGGGGCGGGCCGCTATCCCTCGTTCAGGTGGATGACCCGGGCGGGAGGGAAGCCGTTGAACCAGGTGGCGGAAGCGCTGGCGTAGGCGCCGATGTTCTCGGCGTACACCAGGTCGTCGAGGTCCAGGTCGGGCAGCTCCTCGGACAGCGAGATGGTGTCCAGCCCGTCGCAGGTCTGGCCGAAGACGGAGCAGATCTCGGCCGGCCCCTGGCGCAGCGCCCTGAGGTGGTACTGGCAGTGATCGAAGATGATCCCGGAGAAGGTGTGGTAGACGCTGTCGTCGATGTAGTAGCAGGTCTTGCCGTCCCGCCGGGCCTTGCCCACGATGCGGGCCACGGCCGTGGCGGCGGTGGCGACGATGAAGCGCCCCGGCTCGGCGATGAGGTCCACCCCCACCGGGAAGAGACGATCGATCTCGGCGTTGATCCGCTCGGCCAGGGTCTCGAAGGGCTTCACGTCGCGGTGGTAGGGGGCGGGGAAGCCGCCGCCGATGTCGAGGATCTGGATCTCGCGCCCGCGGCTGCGCGCCTCGTTCATCACCGCCGCGGCCATGTTCAGGGCCTGCACGAAGTTGAGGAAGTTGGTGCACTGGCTGCCGACGTGGAAGGAGAGCCCCTCCACCGTGAGCCCCAGGGAGAAGGCCGCCTCGATGAGGTCCACCGCGTCGCCGGGGTCGCAGCCGAACTTGGAGGAGAGCTCGACCATCGAGCCGGTGTTGGGGACGCGCAGGCGGATCACCACCCCGGCGTGCGGGGCGTGATCCCGGATCTTCCCGAGCTCGAGGAGGTTGTCGCAGGTGACCAGCGGCTTGTAGGCGTCGAGCGCCCGCAGGGTCTCCTTGGGCTTGACCGGGTTGGCGTAGATGATCTTGTCCCAGACGAAGTCCTGCTGCTCCTGCGCCGGCAGGTGCTCGACGTTCTTCAACACCAGCATGAACTCCTGCAGCGAGGCGACGTCGAAGCTGGCGCCGGCGCGGTACAGGGTGCGGACGATGGCCGGGTCGGGGTTGGCCTTGACCGCGTAGTAGGCCTGGACGCGGGGCAGGTGCCGGCGGAAGGCGGCGTAGCTGGCGCGGAGCACGTCGTGGTCGACCACCACCACCGGGGTCCCCTGCTCCCTGGCGATGGCCTCGATCTGGCCCGGGGTCATGGTCCGCCCCGGCTAGAGGTCCGGCTCCGAGCCGTCGAGCATCTTCACGTCGTTGTGGCGGAAGTACTCCCGGGCCAGCGCCTTCACCAGCGCGCCGCGCTGATCGTAGAGGCGCCGCAGCTTCCGCCTCTTGTGCTTGGCCAGCGCGTAGTGGGTGAGGATGGGCATGGCGATGGTGGTGTCGGTGTAGCAGACCACCGCGTCGGGCAGCCGGTCGGGATCGACCTTGCCCCAGCTCACCGCCTCGCTGGGGGTGGCGCCGGAGAGGCCGCCGGTGTCGGGTCGGGCGTCGGTGACCTGGAGGAAGTAGTCCTGCCCGTACTCCTTGATGCGCAGGATCTCCTGGATCTGGGGCTCGGTCTGCAGCATGAAGTTCTTGGGGCTGCCGCCGCCCCACAGGACCACCCCGCTCTTGCCGCCGCCGCGCTTGGCGGCCAGGACGAAGCTGGTGGTCTCGTTCACGTCGATGGACGGGTTCATGCGCAGCTTGCTGCCCCGCAGCTCCACCCCGGCCACGTTCATGCCGATGGTGG
>Ga0335071_10002829_pt1 | contig 18425 bp, 13 predicted proteins | sample Lox_Sample_15_FD_206724 | JGI IMG/M metagenome (GOLD analysis project Ga0335071, IMG submission 206724) | Soil microbial communities from Loxahatchee National Wildlife Refuge, Florida, United States - Lox_Sample_1.5 | ecosystem: Environmental > Terrestrial > Soil > Wetlands | place: USA... | reverse complement strand
AGGATTTTTTTTCGTGCCATGATTTCCGGTCAGGATTAGACGCACGACAGACATGATTTTTTGGGCCGCATAGTGCTATATATCAGGGGCCTGGATGCTATCCATGCATGCGCAAAATTTCCTTACGGCGGCTTCCGCAGTGCCGAAACGAGGGACTAATGGTGGACGAAAAGCTTGATGACTTACGATCCAAAATTGATGACCTGGACCTCCAGATTCTTGATCTCCTTAACCAAAGGATGACACTTTCTCTGGAAATCGGAAGCTTGAAGGCAGCAGAAAAGCAAAACGCAGTTGACAGGGTTCGCGAGGAAGAGATCATCCGCCGTCTAGCGGAGCACAATGCCGGTCCAATCCTTCACGAGACTCTGGTGGCCGTGTATCAGGAAATATTCTCAGGATCACGAGCACTCCAGACTTCATTGACCATAGCCTATCTCGGCCCACCTGGCACGCATACACACGAGGCAGCGCTGAAAAGGTTTGGAAACTCGCATTTATTCTCGTCCTGTTCGAGTGTGAAGGAAGTTTTTGATGAAGTAGATCGAGCTACGGCGGATTTCGGGGTTGTCCCGGTGGAGAACAGCATCGAGGGGTCGGTGCGCGAGACCCTGGATTCATTGATGACTTCACGAATCGGCATCTGTGGTGAAATATCCCTGCGCATCAGACACGCTCTCATGAATCTCAGCGGCAAGACGGAAGACATTCGCTTGGTGGTGTCTCATCCCCAGGCCCTTGCACAATGCCGCCAGTGGCTGAACCGCCGCTTGCCGGAGATCCCCGTCCAAGAGACTTCGAGTACTGCGAAGGCCGCAGAAATGACCTTGCGAGACTCCGGCACGGCAGCGGTGGCAAATGAGAGCGTGGCCAAAAGACTAGGTCTTCATATAATAAGCGGAGACATCCAAGACATGCCCGAGAACTTCACACGATTTCTCGTGCTGGGTGCTCTCAAGTCCGCTGCGACCGGCCGCGACAGAACTTCCATCGTATTTTGGACGGAAGATAGGCCTGGTGCACTTTTCAACATTCTTGAAGCGTTCGCGCGGCACAACATCAATCTGTCCAGGATAGAATCCAGGCCGGACAGAGGGACCGTCCCATGGAAGTACGCTTTTTTCGTAGACCTGGAAGGTCACCAAGACGAGCCAAGGGTGGCAACTTGCTTGAAGGAAATCGAAGGCCTGAGGACAATGGTGAAGATCCTGGGCTCCTTCCCAGTCCAAGCATTGTGACCTCGGCCGGCAAAGGCTAGTACTCAAATTTCGAGTTCCTGGAGCTTTTCTTCACTGGGGAATACAAGAGTTGATTGGAAGCTCATTCCGGAAAAAACCCACAAATCGGGCTAACGAGAGCAAAGTTCAAGCCGGACTGCAGGCCCTCCTCTACGAAGGTGTCTGCTCGCAACTCATGGATACACTTACCAGTGGGGCGTTTCTGGTTGCCTTTGCCCTCCTGATGGGCGCTTCGAACACTGTGGTGGGGCTTCTGGCAGCCGTCTCACCTCTCACGCAGCTACTTCAGATTCCAGCGATATACCTTGTCGACAGAGCAGCGTCGCGCAAGGTGCTCGTCGTGCTCTCTTCTTTTTTGAGCCGGATCTCATGGCTGGTTGTTGCAATAATCCCGTGGCTTGTGGTGGGCGAACAAAGGGTGTCTGTTCTGCTTCTATGCCTTTTCCTTTATTTTGGGCTGGGGACTGTTTCCGCTTGCGGGTTCAATCCTTGGATACGGGATTTTGTCCCGGAAAAGATCATGGGGCGGTACTTCGGCAAGCGCATGGCCATCGGTACGGCCGCGGGCGCTGCGTTGGCCTTGCTGGCCGGTGTGGGTCTTCAACTGGGAAAGTGGTATGTGCCCAATCAATTTGTTCCTTATAGTGCATTATTCCTGCTCGGGGGGATTGTTGGTCTCTCGGGAGTGTACTTCCTGTCGCAGGTCCCCGAGCCCAAGGTGAGGAAGCGTAGGCCCCAAGGCGTGTTTAAGGCATTGGGCCAGCCGTTTCGTGACCTCAACTTCCGCCGACTTCTCATCTTCCTGGGCATCTTATTCTTCGCAATCAACGTGTCCGGTCCGTTCTACGCGGTGTACATGATCAAGCGGCTCGATCTGTCGATGGCGCTGGTGATCGGTCTCCAGGTTCTCAGCCAGATCATGAGCGTACTGTCCTTCCGCATGTGGGGAAACACCGCAGACGGTTTCAGTAATAAGTCGGTCCTCATTGTGTCCGGGTACATGTACATGATCAGTGTTCTGCTATGGCCGTTTCTATTACTGTCTGACACCTACTTGTTTATGCTCCCGCTGCTCGTGGTAGTTCACGCGCTCACCGGCGTATCCGCCGCCGGCATTAATCTCTGCACAGCAAACATTGCTCTCAAGGCGGCTCCTCGTGGTAAGGCCACATCCTTCCTGGCAATGAACACTCTCGTGCATGGTGTTGCCGCGGCCACTGCGCCGATTCTTGGCGGAATTGTTGCCGATAGGTTGACTGAACCGGGGTTGTCTCTCACACTCCATTGGTTGCCCACTGACATACGATCTTTCCTCGCTCTCCCAATCTCCGGCCTGTTCGGGCTCCACTCCCTTTTCTTTCTCACGGCAGTTATAGGCCTATACTCAATGCACCGTTTACGCGCAGTGCATGAAGCGGGTGAGGTAGATGGACATGTTGTGATTGCGCATCTCGCGGCCCAGGCGAGGAAGGCTGTCTGGCATGTATCCAACGCTGTCGGATCGCGCCGTTTGTACGGCTTTTCGTTCGCCGATCTCAAAAAGACGGTTCCGGATCCCAAGGGCGCATTGGGAGACGATGATCGCTGACGCTCACGGAGAAACGAGTGTCCGCGTCGGCTGCTGCCGGTACTGTAATCGCAAGGAGAGGTCCTCAGGAGCAGACGATACCGTCATTCAGACCGGTAATATCTTGAAATCAAAAGACGAGCCAAAGCCGATCCTTTCAATCGTGCTTTGAGCCACGGGCGGCGCTTCACTAGCCAGTAAAAGCGATCAAGCAGTCCGATGAGGGACATGCTGCTTCGCGACTTTTCTTCGGGCTCGACCAGTCTCGATTTTGCTTCTGCAGCTTGGTGTATGATGCTTGCTACATGGTCCGAAGGAGGAGACTCCCTGCGTGCCGGCAACACGGAAACCTTATCGTGGGCCCCGGTGACAGCGGCAAGAATACTTTGTCTAGCTTCCTCGGTTCGTACGAAAACATGATCGAATGCGGAAGTCAGCTTCTGAAGAATATCAACTGCATGAATCGACGTTGGCCCGGGGACAAAGCCCTCCCAAAAGGTCATTTTGAGGGAGTCGCTCTGTGGGCAATCGTCCGGTCCACCATGCAAGACGACATCCGGTTTCGTATGCTCTATTGAGGACAAGTATTCTTTACGAGAAGCAACATCTCCCGCGACATGCACGTCCATTTCAGGGTGCCTAGCTTTCAAGTCTTCCGCCAGCTCACGAAGCGCAGTATTTGCAGTCTCGTCCCGAGGACTGGAGGCGGATGCTAAGGTCACCAGAACACGGGTTCGTTTAGGCAGGTCAGCCGCTTCGCAGTAAATTTGGTGTACTTCTTTTGCCGTCTTTTCCCAACTGAATCTGGCTGCTTGCTGCAAAGACTTTTGTTGCAGAGACCTCCGGAGCTCGCCCTGTGATCCAAGTTTGTCAAGAGAGTTCGAGATTTGTTCAACATCAGACGGATCGACATACAGTACGGAGTCTCCTCCCACTTCCAGCAAGCTGGTGGCGTTGGAGGAGATTACGGCAGATCCCAAACTCATAGCCTCCAGCACCGGCAGACCGAATCCTTCATAGAAAGAAGGATAGCAAAAGGCCCAGCAGTTTTCGTAGAGCCACTTGAGCTGGGGATCGGACGTGTACCCGAGAAGCCGCACACTGTCGGTAAGCCCGAGATTTCGGATGAAGTCCGGCAAGTCGTCTTCCAACCACCCCTTCCCACCCGCCAGTACCAACGGCCGCGAATCCGGGACCGCTTTTATGTGGCGATGATATGCTTTCAGCAAATTCCTCAAATTCTTCCTGGGCTCCAAACTCCCGACTGCCAGCCAAAAATCTCCGGGCACTAAACCCGCTACAGGTTCGGCTGGTCCATGCTTCTCAAAACGAGACCCCAGATGGACCACTCTGGCACGCTCGCGCGGGTAATCAGGAAACCACGCTTTGAAGCGATCAAGCGAGAAGTCGGATATGGCAACAACCATATCCGCAAATTGGTTCGCGGCACTCAAACCTCGACTGCACAGGGCAACATTCTCGGGAGTGCAAAATTCCGGACTATCCAAAAAAGACAGGTCATAAATCGTGTAAACAACCCTGGTTCCCTTTAGCCTGGGACAGAAGAAGTTGTTTGCATGGACAACGTCCGGGGACCCGAGCAGAGTTCTCGCCGAACGCGGGGGGTTGCGCCAGAATTCACAGGTCGAAACAGCGTCGAGGGTTTCCAAGGCGTAGCTTACATTGGCGCTGCGCATTTTGGGAATCAGTCTTGCAGACTGGGGATCGCAGAACGCTGTTCCGAAAAGGGGATACAGAATAAACTCATCCTCGGGATAAATGTGGACAAGTCTGCTGATGAGGTTGTCAGCCATTTGGCCACAGCCTGCCTTGCCCGGGCCGGTCTGACTTATATCGAATCCGATGCGAAGCAACTGATTTACCTCTCGTGACCTGCCATGACCCCTTGGTCACAACGGAACACGAAACTCAGGGTGTGAATGGGCCACCGACTCCGAAATTCCAAACTGACCTGCTACCCTGCATCGAAGACTCACTCGATTACTAACTTACTGCAATAATGTTATATATTTTAACTATTCCTCGCTGGATTTTCGCAGGAACCCGATAATATGTTTGGACCATAATGCTCAGCAGGCGATTCCCCGCTCTTGTATCCAGTAGCCGCCTTAGCCACGGTTTCGTGGCGATTCGGAATTTCAACTTCCGGCTGACAATGGATAGGTTATAGTCATATGCGCCCTTTACGAATCGCAAGTCCACTGTCCTGTATATCCTGGTCTTCGAACATTGATCCCACAATTCAGATGCGATTCCAAACAGCGTATCAGGATTTTTTGGCGGCCGTCTCAAAACTCGTCGGAAAGCCTCTCGTTGAACCACAAAGGCCAGATTTTCACAAACACTGGCCTTTCTCTTTTCTTCGTCCCCCTCTGGAGTGACCGGAGCATCCGCAAGCCTTTTTCTTCCGGGAGCCCTGATGTACCACTCTCCATGCAACAACTCCCCTTTTTCTCGAAAACTGACTTCATGTGCCTGCACCATTAAATAATAGATAAAAGATTGCAGAGGCACTGATTTTCCTTCGGAAAGGAACACATATTCCCCATCAAGCTCCTGCAATATTCCCGAAACTGCCGCCCGGATGGTCTCTCGCAGAGGGGTAATCTTCACCCATCCTCCGAGCAAGGGGGTGATCAAGTTCCCAACGTGTTCATGAGCTATAACAATAAATTGGATCGAATCGTGGAATTCTTTGAACAGATCTTCGATCTCGCGGATTATTTCTTTTTTCGGCGGTCCCTGGAACACCAGAAGGATGCTTAGCACTACCCCTACGGTGCGCCGAGCGCCGGCGGACCGTGCTTTCAAGCTTCTGATCCCTGCTACGCGCTCCGCATTTTCCAATATTTTAAGGGTCTCTCGCGCACATCTGGCATCGCTGAAATTTCTTGATAAGGCCTTTCCGATGATGACTCGCTCCTCAGCCTCATCCGGATGATTGACGAAGTGATAGATCCTATTCGCTATGTCCGCGGAGTCATTGGGGTCAAAATATAGACCCGCGTTCCCGGCTATTTCCGGGATGCTGGTGGTGTTTGCAGCAACGATGGGGCACCCGCAGCCCATGGCTTCCACTAGTGGAAGACCAAAGCCTTCAAAAAGACTGGGGCAAATGAGCGCCGCGGCATGTGCATACAGGTACTTCAATTCCGTGAGACTCACTGTCCCAATGTGATAGACCTGCTTTTCCAAGCCCCTGTTGCGTATTTCCCGTGTTATGTCAACGTGGTTGGATTGCCCGTTCAACATATGCCCAGTAAAAACACAGGGAATCTCCATGTCGTAATTTTGCCGAAGCTCAAGAAGACCCTCCAAGAGCTTCGTATGATTCTTGTGTCTCCATGAGTTAGCTGGATAGAACAAATATCTGCCTATCCCATCAGGTAGTTGGGCCGGCTTGGTTCCCAAATGGGAGGCGTCAGAGAAAATCGGATGGGCTGCAAGGTATGTTACTCGGATTTGTTCCTCGGGTACTCCGAACTTTTCTACTATGGTTTTCTTCGAAAAATTGGAGATCGTGATGAGGATGGTAGACGCTTTGGCAGAATGCTGAAAAATGGTACTTCTGAGTTCAAATTCATCATGTGAAAAAAAACCTGGGTAATATTGCTCCTGAATGTCAGGAATCACGTGGACAGTGGGGTAGTCCAACATGTTTACCCCGCCCCAGGGATTGGGCGAGAACAGTACGTCAAACAGTAAACGATTATCGTAAATTTCCCCGGGACTTTTGAGTTCGATCTGCCGGACGCGGCCAATTTCTTTCACCGTTGAAACAAGATCTTTTCCGTGCGTCCCGTAAAAAAGGACCAAGTTCTCAGGAAGGGCACGACAAAATTCACGCAGTAGGCTCAGCGCATAATAGACCATTCCACCTCCCGCGGTGGTGCTGTGAGTCCACATGTTAAAGCCTATGCGCAAAGATGTTTTCATGAATCGAGATTTTGAAATCACTGATTAACACTCGGGCAGGAAATCGTCAAGGCTGCCGGAGGTCCGACAACCACTTGACGCCATACTGGAGATCCTATCCCGAACACTCCGATTATCCTAAAGATTAGGGCCAAGTCACCGGTTGCCGGCCAGCGCCCGCTGGTTTCTCTGAACGGTCAGAGATCCTTGACGTTAATTTTATAAAAAAGATCAATGTGATACATTAATATACCAACCTATTTATTTTCAAAGCGGAGATAACACACTCAAATTTGGAGCCCCACAGTCTATATATGCCGATAACGGCCGCACAATGTAAGTGCTTTTTGACGGGCTTGAGTTTCAGAACACGAGCCTACAAACATCACTGAAATTCAACTCACCTCCGTTTCTTAGCTTAAATTCCAATGAAACCTTATGAGGGTAGCGAGGTTGACTCAGGAAAGTGGTTGAAGTATAGTTAACTCCTGATGAAAACGCGATCTATTGCTTCTATCCATCTCAAAAACGACCAAGATACGGCTAGCGTAGCATATTACCTTTGAGCTCGTATCGTAATTTGCGGGCGGGCTGGAGGTTATTTGACCGATCAAGCTATAATACTTGGAATAGGAGGCCAGGATGGCTATTTCATGAGCAACTTGCTGGCCGGAAAAGGGGTTCGAACTTTAGGATTGTTGACCTCCTCCGACATGGATTCGGAGACAGTCCCGCTTCTTCCCCTAGAAGTCGAGTTGGTCGAGGGGAGTATTTCCGATCGGGACTTGCTCAGGGGGCTCTTCAGGAAGGTCCAGCCCAACTATATTTTCAATTTTGCCGGAATCAGTTTCATCCCCTATTGCTCGGAGGCCGTGTCCAAGGCGGTCGAAGTAAACGGCGTCGCGGTAAGCTCGCTACTCGAAATATTGGTTGAGGAATGTCCAAAATCGCGCTTTTTTCAGGCCGGCAGCAGCGAAATGTTTGGGCACAATCCGCTGGCCACACCTCAGAATGAACAGACACCATTCTGTCCGGACAATCCGTATGGAATTGCCAAGGTTTTCGCTGCCAACATGGTACGATGGTTTCGGTCTCATCGCGGCTTGTTCGCGTGCACAGGGATCTTGTACAATCACGAATCTCCTTGGAGGAGAATTGAATACGTTACTCGAAAAATCACCACGGCGGCTAGCTCCATAAAGAAGGGGCTGACAAACCATCTGGAGCTGGGGGATATTCGGTCCGTCAGAGATTGGAGTTATGCCGGCGACATCGTCGAAGCTATGTGGCTCTCGTTGCAGGCCGAGGAGCCGCGGGATTATGTTTTGGCTTCCGGGACCATTCACAGTGTGGAGAACTGGCTGGACATAGCCTTTTCTTATCTGGAGTTGGACTGGAGAAACCACGTGACGCAATCCGCGGATTTCAACCGGCCTATTGAGCCCATACCATTATGTGGGGACCCCGCTTTGGCTAAGAATCTGCTTGGCTGGCGACCTCGCATGACGTTCGAAGACCTTGTGCGAATGATGGTGGATGCAGATCTTCAAAGGCTGATGTCCTGATGTTGTCTGATTACCGACTTATCTGCAGGCCGACCGGCCGGCAAGAAGGTATCACGTAGGACATGTCATTCTTCGGCGCTCCAAATATACCTGCGACGGTTCAGTCTCCCGAGCAAGGGAAGGATGAAGATAAGCCCCTCATAATTGTGGATGCCTCTCAGCCCAGCTTAGGAATTGACGTGCAAGAGTGGTTCCGTTGTAAGGATATCTTCTATTTCCTGGTCTGGCGAGACATTTTAGTAAGATACAAGCAGACCTTGCTGGGAGCGGCTTGGGCGGTACTGCGGCCGCTGATCACTATGCTGGTATTCACAATCTTTCTGGGATATGTGGTCAAGTTTCCTTCAGACGGTATTCCTTATCCGCTGTTCTATTATTCGGGGCTGGTGATCTGGGGTTATTTCTCGACCGCTGTGATCATGTCCAGTGAGAGCCTTGTCGGGTACTCCCATCTCCTGACCAAAGTCTACCTTCCGCGGCTGTTCATACCTGCCGCTCCGATAGTCTCCACACTCCTGGACCTCTTCATCTCGTTCGGGCTCTTGGTGGTCATGTCAATTTACTACGGGTACGGGCCGTCTCTTAGACTGCTCGTGTTACCGGTGGTGTTTTCCATAGCAATCATGTCTGCGCTGGGCACGAGTCTCCTCGTGTCTCCTCTCGTGGTTAAATATCGAGATTTTCAAAACATCATTAGCATCACGATACAGGTTTGGATGTTCGCAAGTCCCGTCATTTACCCGTACAGTTTGGTTCCAGACAGATGGAAATTTCTCTACGGGCTCAATCCCCTGGTTGGCGCCATCGAGGGTCTCCGCTGGGCATTGTGCGGGAATTCTACAAATCTCTTGAACATCTTACCTGGCGGCATAATCATAGCACTGGCGGCGATGCTGGTAGGATTGATCCATTTTCGAAAGACCGAGGAATACTTTGCAGATTTCGTGTAATCGAGGATTCAGCGGAAATTTTACACAATGGTCCAGCCACTGTTGTTAACAAGAGGCTTGTAATGGGAAAACCGGCTATTTCGGCCGAAAATCTGGGCAAACTCTACTTCAGGGACAAGAAGAAGGACACCCACGCCACCATGAGAGAAGCCCTTGCACGGTTTCCTGAGCGGCTTCGCGGTGCATGGAGGCGCATTGGTAAAGAGCCCGGGCAGGACCAACGTTTTTTCTGGGCGCTGAGGGAGGTTTCGTTTGCGGTTGAGAAAGGGCAAGTACTCGGCGTAATCGGGCCCAACGGGTCCGGAAAAAGCACCCTCTTGAAGATCCTTGCCAGAATCACTAAACCGTCTTCGGGAAGAGCGGAATTGCACGGCTCCGTAGGAAGTTTGCTCGAAGTTGGGACCGGATTTCATCCGGAACTTACCGGGCGAGAGAATATTTATCTCAGCGGCATCATTCTGGGCATGGCCAAGACCGAGATTGACAGAAAATTTGATGAGATCGTGGCATTTTCCGGAATGGAAGACTTCCTGGACATGCCCATCAAGCGCTATTCCAGCGGCATGCAGGTTAGGCTTGCATTTGCGGTAGCGGCGCATTTCGAGCCGGAGATCCTTCTCCTTGACGAAGTGCTCGCCGTAGGGGATGCGGAGTTTCACAAGAGGAGTTTCCGTAAGACGGAAGCCATCGCGAAGGCGGGTGTGACCGTGGTTCTTGTCACGCATGACATGAACGCTGTGGAAAGACTCTGTAATTCGGCCCTACTCTTGGACAAGGGTGAAATCATTTGCGCAGGTCAGGTTGAAACGGTCTTGCAGCAATACGAGGACAGCTTGCTGATCGATCCTGAACCTAAGGAACATGTTCTCCAAGGAGTCGAGATCACCGGACTGAGGCTGCTTTCAGGTTCCGCAGAGGGCGGGACTATCGGCAGTGACTCCGACTTCGCTGCTGAGATGGATTTTTCCGTAGAACGTGACTGTCCTGGATCTTACGTCAACTTGATGATAGAGGATTCGTCGGGCCGAGTCCTCGTGGACCTCAGGCAAGATTTCCCAGGACCGGATCCAGGTTTTTTGGTGGGCATGCACACTGTGCGGGTTGTAGTACGCAACCTGTGGCTCCGTTCGGGGTTGTACAACGTTCGGTTCAGGGTCAATATCTTGGACGACGGGGTCCTCAAGTGGGCGGACTCGCCCAGTACGGCTCTTCACGTGGTCGGGGGATCACAGAGCCTCGGAGTCATTACTCCGCCTGCAGATTGGGTCATCGATGGAAGGCTCCAGTGTCCAAAAGCCTTGCTGGACGGTCCCACTCGATGAGAGCCGAGAAGATGGAGGTAAGAACCGGATGATTTCTATCATCATGTACGGCAGAAACGACTGCTACGGATATAATCTTCACAAGCGGGCTTCCATTAGCCTCAATTGTATTTCAGAGATGTTGACGGATACAGACGATGAAATCATATTCGTAGACTGCAATACTCCAAACGACATGCCGACCTTCCCTGAAGCGATCGCTGATACGCTGATACCGAAAACGAGATCGGTTTTACGAGTCCTTAGGCTACGGCCTGAGGTTTTCGCCAAAAACTCAAAATCGTCCCCGCTTCTTGTAAATGAGCCCCTTTCCAGAAATGTCGGCCTTCGTCGTTCCAATAAGGCGAACAAATGGATTCTCTCTACCAATCCGGATATGGTTTTCATTACACGGCCTCCGTGGAATTCCCTCTCAGAGGTAGCCGGGGATCTACCTGCCGGCTATTATGGCACGTGCAGGATCGACCTACCCGAAAGTCTATGGGAGTCCATGGAGAGGTCAGAACCCTCTCGCAACTTGAGCATGCTGGCCCGTTGGGGACAGCGCCTGCACCTGAACGAAGTGGTGTATTCGCGCAATACCAACATCTTCGATGGTCCCGGAGACTTCCAGCTCATGCCGCGTGAGCAGCTTTTTTCAATCAATGGCTTCGATGAGAGAATGGTCCTGGGTTGGCACGTGGATTCAAACATCTGCATTCGGATGCATCTCCTGTTTGGTGAAACTAATTCACTCCTTGACCGTGTCCTCGGTTACCACTGCTGCCATACTCGGACGGCCACTTTTCTGCACACGAATTCTGTTCGAACCATGAATGATACGCAGTTCTTCGTCGAGCGAGTGACGGAGCCCGCGGCACAGGGACAAGACCTATGGGGCCTGGCGAATACAGAAATAGAGGAAATCTCCCTGGCCTCAAACCACAATCGCTCATTGTGGCAGATCCTTGAAGACGTTTTGCCCGGGATGTCCGATCCGTATTTGGCAAGTTGCTACACTCTCGCTTCCTACGATAGTCTTGATTACGACACTGAGCACCTTCTTCCGCACTTGATCAACTATTTGACTACGACGCCTGCCACCTGGAACATTGCATACTATGGAGCCAATTTGCGGTTACTACGACTATTGGCCGATTTTCTCAGTATGTGGGGATTCGGCGGCAAGATACTTGTTCAGGAGGATCTGCTGATTCCCGAAGAGGGCTCCGATCAAAACTTGCCGGCCTTATGTGCCCTGGTGACCCAGGAGGAATGCTCAGAGGACGGCGACATTTTGGTATTTGATTCGGGCATAGACCATTTTCGAAAAGACTTGAACAGGAACTCTCAGGCTGAATGCGTGGGTCGTGGACGGGCGAAAGCATGGACTGAGAAACTGCGTGATTCTTTTGTCTCTTGTGCCATACGAGAAAGCAATCGGATAAACGAATATCCTCCGAGGAAATTCGTTCTTATAGGTGCGGTGAACTCGTGGTTCGAGGGCCTGACCTCTCTCTGTATCGACCATACTCTCACCCCTTATTGCTCCCACATCCGGCACGGTTTCATTAAGCCGAAATTGGACGCCAAATTCATATCCAGGCAAAAAAACAATTTTGCCTGGACCGGTTGGACATTTGAAGATGCACTGCAGTTTGCGAAAAAGCACTTTCGAGCGGATGTCGCGGGTCTTGTTCCCGACCTATATAAGTACCGGGACCTTCCGTTGAAGCAGCCTTGTTACCCTTACGAGGATATCTCCGAATGGGACGACAACATAAGATTCGCAATCATTTTCAAGAGCGACTTGGCCAATCTAAAACCCTGGTTGGTCAAGCGGATCAAGCAGGAAATGAGGCCGGTGTATACCAACGACGCATTCGTATGCTTCTCCAGTGATCCTGAACTTGAATATCTTGGTAGACGGATTCCAGAGCATATTTTCTGGTGGTGGATGAATGCGCACCCTGTCTGGAGAAGAATCAGGAGTCACGTGTCGTCGGTCCTTGCCCGACATCCGCGATCGTGGTGGGCTCGACCGGCTCGCTTGGTTGTGAACTCGATGCGAAGAATACATCGAAAGTCACCAGCTTAAGAACGAAAATGGTTGGCAAAGGAGGAATGGTTTGAAAAGAGCGTTGGTGTGTGGTGCCGGTGGATTCATAGGTTCTCATCTTGTGAAAAGACTAAAAGCAGAAAGACTGTGGGTGCGCGGGGTGGATCTAAAGTATCCTGAGTTCGCAGGGACTGAAGCTGATGATTTCGTCATCGGCGACCTGCGTGATCCCTATCTGTGCAGACATGTAGTCGACACCCGATTCGATGAAGTTTTCCAGCTTGCTGCAGACATGGGGGGCGCAGGGTTTGTTTTCACAGGTGAAAACGACGCGGATATCATGCACAACTCTGGAATGATCAACCTCAACATGCTTGACGCCTGCCACAAAAGAAATGTGAAGCGGATTTTTTACTCCTCGTCTGCGTGCATATATCCGAACTACAACCAACTTGATCCGGACAACCCAAACTGCGCAGAGGATAGTGCTTATCCGGCGGATCCTGACAGCGAATACGGCTGGGAAAAGTTGTTCAGCGAGAGACTATACTTGTCATTTCATAGGAATAAAGGGATGCAGGTCCGCATAGCACGGTTCCACAACATATTCGGGCCGGAAGGGACCTGGTGTGGAGGCCGAGAAAAGGCGCCGGCGGCACTGTGCAGAAAGGTGGCCGAGGCGACACCGAGCGCTGAAATAGAGATTTGGGGTGACGGGGAGCAAACCCGATCGTTTCTCTACATCGACGAGTGTCTCGAAGGAATATTGCGACTCACTCGATCAGACTGGACGGGGCCGGTAAATATAGGTTCAGATGAGATGGTCACGATAAATGAACTCGCAGCAATGATAATGAGAATAGCCGGCAAGGACCTCGTGAAGAGACACATCCCCGGCCCATTGGGTGTGCGCGGACGTAATTCCCACAATGCGCTGATTGAACAAAAACTTGGTTGGAAGCCTTCTCAACCTTTGGAGGCAGGACTCAGGGCCACATATCAATGGATCAGCAGCCAGATCGAGGCAACACGTTGACGCGAAGTCTTGAACAAATGCTTTTGAAGACTTCTCTTTTTTAAACGTGCAGGATCCCGAAACGGCCATGAGACGAAGCCGGAACCGAAAGGGATGAGTCATATGTCTAGAACTACTGATGTGTCTATCATTGGGCTGGGAAAGCTGGGCGCCAGCATGGCTGCCGGTATGGCCAGTCGCGGCTTCAACGTGATCGGCGTTGATGTATCCGAAAAGGCAGTTGAGGCGGTTAACGCCGGTCATGAGCCGGTGCAGGAAACGAACCTTGAGGAAACTATACAGGCCAATCGAGAGCGAATTCGTGCCACTAGAAGCCACTCGGATGCAGTGCTTGAATCCGACGTCAGTTTTGTGATCGTTCCCACGCCGAGCGATGATAGGGGCTCCTTTTCCCTCCAGTACGCCTCTTTTGCGTTCAAAGCAATTGGTCAGGCGCTCAGGGAAAAGAACAGCTACCACGTTGTCGTCCTTACGAGTACGGTCCTACCTGGCTCCACACGGTATGGATTGCTTCCCATTTTGGAGCGGGAATCCGGCAAGAAGTGCGGCCCTGATTTCGGCCTATGCTACAGCCCCGAGTTTATTGCACTGGGCACGGTGATTCGTGATTTTCTCAATCCCGACTTCTACCTAATAGGCGAATTTGACAAACGTTCCGGGGATATTCTTGAAGCCGTTGACCATCAGGTCTGCACGAAGCCTAACCCGATCTGCCGAAGAATGAGTATCGAGAATGCCGAGATAGCCAAGATTGCACTAAACAGTTATGTGACGATGAAGATCTCCTATGCGAACATTCTTGCCGACCTGTGCGAGCGTGTCCCAGGTGGTGACGTGGATGTGGTAACCGACGCTATTGGAACGGACTCGCGCATCGGAAGGAAATACCTGAGCGGCGGCCTTGGTTTTGCCGGCCCGTGTTTCCCGCGTGACAACGTCGCACTCAGTTACTTTGCCCGGTATGCCGGGGCCTCATGCGAACTGCTCGAATGCAACCATAGTTTTAACCGCAGTCTCTCCGGACGATATGTGGAAAAACTCAAGCCGATCATGAAGAAGGGGGCCACAGTAGCCGTCCTCGGGCTGTCCTACAAACCTCTGTCACACATAATCGAAGAGTCACCGGGGGTCTATTTGTGCCAAGCCCTTTCGGACGCCGGCTACCGCGTGATCGGTTACGATCCTTTGGCTGTGCCTTCAGCGGCAACGGTGCTGAAGTACCACGCTCTTGTAACTGATTCGCTCCACGAATGTCTCCAAGACGCGGATGTGGTGCTTGTCACGACCCAGGACGATCAGTTCAAGGCGCTCACCTCAGCAGATGTGCTGGGGAACAAGAAACGCGTGCAGGTGGTGGATTTCTGGCGGTGTCTGAGCCCAGAAATAGCAACACATCCGCAAATTGAATACGTGCCCGTGGGCAGATGCCTGGATGACAATAAATGGAGCGATCATCTCCGGCGACTCTGGGAGAGTGGAGAATGAAGGCAACAAGAATCGTGAAAATCGTGAGACCTGGATTGATCTCGGCCCATTCCGGACATCCGGCGTGAAGTCTCCACAGGTATCTCTTGAGACTCTTACGCAACAAACCTCCCACATGAGTCCGGTGAACCGGCGCTTCGGAGCTGAATATAAGGAGAGATTGTCTCGGGTATCTCCAGAATTCGGAGAACTGCCCAATCGATAGAGGTTGTCATGGAAAGGAGGCTTTGGACGTGCCCGAAGATGCAGCACAGTCCGCGAGCGCTTGCATTGAGGACGTGAAGAAGTTTTGGAACAGTCGGCCGTGCAATGTCCGGCATTCACGCGCTCCTATAGGAACTCTGGAATACTTTGACGAAGTCGAAGCCCGAAAATTCATGGTGGAACCCCACATTCTTGAATTTTCCGAGTTTGAGGCATGGCGAGGAAAGAATGTGCTTGAGATAGGGTGCGGAATAGGGACCGCAGCGATACGCTTTGCACGCGCGGGCGCACACTATAGCGGGATCGAATTGTCTGACGAAAGCCTCAATTTAACCGCGAAGCGTTTTGACGTTTACGGGCTGAAGGGAAACTTGTATTGCGGAAGCGCTGAGGACCTGTCTTTGGTCGTGCCAGTAGAGGAATACGATCTGGTCTACTCTTTCGGGGTTATCCACCACTCACCCCATCCGGAACGGATCGTATCAGAAGTAAAAAAATACATGGGGCGGCAGTCGGAATTTCGTTTGATGATCTATGCCAAGAACTCCTGGAAAAACATAATGATTGAGTCGGGCTTGGATCAACCTGAAGCGCAATCGGGATGCCCGATCGCTTTCACGTACACGGACAGCGAGGCCCGAGATCTGCTGAGGGACTATGAAATTCTTGATTTGAGACAGGATCACATTTTTCCGTACGTTATCGAAAAGTACGTGAAATACGAATACGAGCTTCAACCATGGTTCAAGACGATGCCTGCAAACATGTTTCGAGCTCTTGAGAAAGCTTTGGGCTGGCATATGCTTATCCGCTGCAAACTCAGGCAGAGTCCCTAAGCCCTTCAGTTTAAAATCTCGAAAACCACGGGTGTTTCTACGGGCAGATTTGGCTCGATCAATGGCGGCCTTGCGCAGCAGTTGGATACGTGATAATCAGTAGCCTTGAATAGGAAAAAGTGGCCTGCATATCCGCGACTGGAGAGTTCGAATGATCCCTGTTTGCGAACCGGTAATGAATGGAAAAGAGATTGAATATGTAAACGATTGCCTGCGGACCAATTGGATTTCCTCTTCGGGCAAGTACATTTCCATGTTTGAAGAAGCCTTTAGTAGCTATTGCGGCGTGCCCTACGGAGTGGCATGCAGTAGCGGCACAACCGCGATTCACTTGGCGCTCGTCGCAATGGGGATCGGACCTGGAGACGAGGTTATCATCCCTGATTTCACGCTCGTCGTTTCAGCGAACATGGTCATTCTGGCCGGAGCAAAGCCAGTACTTGTGGATGTGGACGCGAGGACCTGGTGCATAGATCCTGAACTCATAGAAGCTGCTATAACACCTAGGACCAAGGCCATCATGGCAGTCCACATGTATGGACACCCGTGCGACATGAACGCCATTCAGCAAATCGCGAAGCGGAGAGGTCTGTACATAATCGAGGACTGCGCCGAGGCACACGGGGCCGAAGTCAACAGTCGCAAGGTGGGCAGTCTTGGAGACGCCGCATGCTTCAGTTTTTATGGGAACAAGATCCTGACTACTGGAGAAGGTGGCATGGTGGTGTGCCGGGACGAGGAACTCGCTCGTAGGATGCGCCTGATACGAAATCAGGCGTTCATCGAACCCCGATTTGTTCATGCGACTATGGGCTTCAACTACCGACTCACTAATATGCAGGCTGCTATCGGCTTGGCCCAAACCGAGATGGTGGAAGAAAAGGTGGAACGCAAAAGATGGATTGGCCAAACTTATAACGAGCTTCTGGCAAATCAGAGTGATCTGACTCTCCCGGTCGAGGAGCCTTGGGCCAAAAACGTTTATTGGATGTACGGTGTGCTCGTCAGAGACAGCTTTGGCGTCACCAAGGACAATCTCATGATGATGCTTCGGAACCAGGGCATCGAAACACGCTCTTTCTTCTGCCCCATGTCGATGCAGCCCGTATACCAAGGTTCGGACCCGAGATTTCCTGATATGTCAGTCTCTTCACCGATTTCTGTGGAGCTATGGAAGCGAGGATTATATCTTCCTTCAGGTCTGGGTCTGACGAGGCCCCAACTGGTGGAGATAACTGAAAAACTCCTAGCATGCAAATCCAAGCGTGACTGACCGCCCGACAGTAACTGGTGTACGACGTGGTACGGCAGCACGTGGAATCAGCCTAAATTTGTCTGAGTTCGGCCAAGCGACGCTTCATGAGGGCGCCGACCGCTTCGGGCGACAATTGGTCCCGAATGTCGTTCATGGCCTGACCGCCGATACGATCTGTCAGATCCGGAGAATTCACGACAAGCCTCATTAGTTCAGAAGCATGAGTCAGGTCCGGCTCCGCCCAGTGCCAGCCATTCTTGTATGGAATATCAGGATTATCCTCACAAATCTCAACAACTTGATAATTCACCGGCAGTGAATTGTGCTCGTTCATGAAATCCATATTGCCCGACCATCCTGTTGCAATAACGGGTTTTCCCATGAACATGGCTTCCGCTATAGGAAGCCCGAAGCCCTCCGCACGGTGGAGCGAGACGAGGCAATTGCAGGAAGCAATCAGCGCATTCAGCACTGGTCGGTCAAGATAGTCCAAAAATGGAATTATAGAGTCGTCACGATCAAGGTGCTCCTGAATTATTTTCATTATATCAGGCCTATGAGATGCATTGCTTATCTTAACCACAAGATACAAGTCCGAACGCGAACCAAAAGCCATCTTATATGCTTCCAGCACGCCTAGAGGGTTTTTCCGTTCCGCGCAGCTATAGAAATCAGCTACAGTGACGAAAATGAATCCAGTTTCAGGTAGCCCCAGTCTCTTGCGATCATATCCTGAGGGAACTTCCGGCGCGACGCTTATGGGAATCCGTGTGACTGGAATGCTGGTCGTGCTTTGGATTGCCTGACAGCAAAACTCGGTCGGCGTCCAAATCTCGTTGAACGAGTCGAAAAGCGGCTTCCATTCCGCAGGAATTTCAGTGACCTCCCAAATCCAGCACCCAATGTTGTAGCCGCTGTCGAAGTGCGGGGCGAGTTCGTCGATATTAGCGTAAATCTGAAGCGGGTTAAAGTGAAAGAGGCTGACGTCAAACA
>Ga0335071_10002827_pt1 | contig 18428 bp, 5 predicted proteins | sample Lox_Sample_15_FD_206724 | JGI IMG/M metagenome (GOLD analysis project Ga0335071, IMG submission 206724) | Soil microbial communities from Loxahatchee National Wildlife Refuge, Florida, United States - Lox_Sample_1.5 | ecosystem: Environmental > Terrestrial > Soil > Wetlands | place: USA: Florida... | reverse complement strand
CCGGCGCGCCGCAGCCGGCCGCCGCCTACTACGACCTGGTGGGCCTGGACCACCCCGGGGGCTCGGCGGTGACCCGCCGGATCCGCAAGCTGGCCCTGACCGATCAGAACGTGCGCCGCCTGGTGCAGTCGGTGGGCGAGGTGGAGCACGAGATGGACGTGGGCATCGGCGAGCGCGGCAAGGAGCTGCGCGACGCGGCGCTGGGTCGGCGGCTGCTGCAGCAGCTGGCGGCGGAGAAGGCGGCGCTGGTGGAGGAGGCCGGGGCCCGCACCCGGGCCACGCTGGAGTACGAGCGCGACGGGCTGCGGACGCTCCTCGCCCAGGCGCTCCGCATCCAGATCGAGGTCTCGCGCAAGGAGCGGGAGGCCCTGGAGGGCTCCCTGGCTGCCGGCTACCAGGTCGAGGTGGTGCGCGACCTCAAGTACTCCTATGCCGTCTCCGACGAGCACCTCTACTGGCCATACGAGGGGGAGTTCTGGCGCGACGAGCTGGGCACCTACTCCTACACGCTCACCCGCGGCTGCAAGGACCGGCTGCCCCGCTCGCAGCAGGCACCCGAGCCGGCCGCGGCGCGGTGACCGAGAGGCGCGCCTTGGCGAGGACGGGCGGGCCAGGCCGGGACGGGGGGAGGGTGCGGGCCGCGGTGGCCCTGCTCCTGGCGGCTGCCGCCCTCTCCGGGGCGGCGGCAGCGGAGCCGAGGAAGCAGGAGCCCAAGGAGGCCGACCTCGGCACCAAGCGCTCGGTGGCCCCGGACGCCTCCCTGGGGGGGAGCCTGGAGGCCAAGAAGCCGGCGGCCGCCGCGGTCGGGCCGGGCCTGGAGTTCGAGACCTTCCGCCGCGGCGTGGAGGTCGACATCTCCGCCAAGCGCCGCGAGGAGATCGCCAGCCTGCAGAAGCTGATCAAGCTGGGCGGCGGCAGCGACGAGGAGACGCCGGGCTGGTACTTCCGGCTGGCGGAGCTGCTCTGGGAGGAGTCGCAGTACTACTTCTTCGAGGCCAACCGCCGCGACGACCGGCTCATCGAGCTGGGGACGCGCGGCGACCCGCGGGAGATCGACCGGCTCACCGCCGAGAAGAAGGCGCTCGAGGCCCAGCAGAACGACCTGCAGGGGCAGGCGGTGGCGCTCTACAAGGCCATCATCCAGCGCTACCCCAAGTACCCGCGCCTCGACGAGGTGCTCTACTTCCTGGCCCAGAACCTCCAGAAGCGGGACCGCAAGGACCCCGAGGCGCTCAAGGCCTACCGGGCCCTGATCCAGCATTACCCGCAGTCGCGCTTCGTGCCCGACAGCTGGATGGCCTTCGGCGAGTACTACTTCGACCGGGCCAACACCGTCGATCGCAACGAGAACCTGCGCCGCGCGCTCGAGTCCTACAAGCACGCCGCCGAGTACCAGGAGAGCTCGGTCTACGGGTACGCCCTCTACAAGCAGGGGTGGGTTCACTACAACCTCGGCAACTGGAACGAGGCGCTGGAGCTGTTCCGGGCGGTGATCTTCTTCGGCGAGATGCCCACCACCACGGTGGCGCAGGACCGCAAGCTGGCGCTGGTGAAGGAGGCCCGCAAGGACTACGTGCGGACCTACAGCCACGTCGGGTCCGCCGAGCGCGCCCAGGAGGAGTTCCGGCGGGTGGGCGGGGAGGCCGGCTGGTGGGACATGCTCAAGACCCTGGCCGGGCTCTACTTCGACGAGGGCAAGGACCGGGACGCGGTGCTGGTGTACTCCCGCCTCATCAAGGAGCGGCCGCTCGGGGTGGAGGCTCCCTTCTTCCAGTCGCACATCATCACCTGCGCCGGCCGGCTGGGGCGCAAGGACGCGGCCGTTCAGCAGGCCCATGTCTTCGCCAAGATGCTCCGGGACATCGAGGCCTCGTCCGAGGGCAAGGATCCCAAGAACGCCAAGGTGCTGGCTGACGCCCGGGCCGACGCCGAGCGGACCCTGCGGATCCTCGCGGTCCAGTATCACAACGAGTGGAAGAAGACCCGCGACGAGCCGGTGGCTGGCTGGGCCGCCGACGTCTACCGCGACTACCTCGACATCTTCCCGGCCGAGCCCCCGGCCTACGAGATGCGCTTCTTCCACGCCGAGCTGCTCTACGCCCTGGCCAGCTTCGAGGAGGCGGGCGCGGAGTACGAGCGGGTGGCCCGGGCCGACATCCAGGCGGTGGACAAGCAGGACAAGCCGGGCAAGTTCTTCAAGGACGCGCTGGAGAACGCGGTCTTCTCCTACGACCTGGTAGCCAAGAAGCTGGACGAGACGCAGAAGGTGGCGCCGGGCGATCCCTCCAAGCGGATCCCCATGGCGCCGGCGCGGCAGAGGCTGGTGGAGGCCTGCGAGCGTTACATCAAGTACCAGCCGCGGGGCGACAAGTGGGTGGAGATGGCCTACAAGGCGGCCAACCTCCACTACCGGCACAACGAGTTCGGGGAGGCGAGCGACCTCTTCACCCGCATCGCCCTCGACCACCCCACCCACGAGCTGGCCGGGTACTCGGCCAACCTGGTGCTCGACGCCTACAACCTCCTGGGCGACTGGCGCAACGTGAACGGCTGGGCCAAGCGCTTCTACGCCAACAAGGCGCTGCTCGAGGCCCACCCCCAGCTCAAGGAGGACCTGAGCCGGGTCATCGAGCAGAGCGCCTTCAAGGTCATCGAGGAGCGGGAGCGGGCCAAGGACTGGGACGGCGCCACCGACGAGTACCTGGCCTTCGCCCGCGACTGGCCCGCCTCCAAGCTGGCCTCGACCGCCCTCTACAACGCCTCGGTGGACCAGGTTCGCGCCGGCCGGCTGGACCGGGGCATGGAGATCCGCGACCAGTTCCTGCAGCGCTACCCGGCCGATCCGCTGGCCCCCAAGTGCCTCTACGACAACGCCGAGGCCTACGAGGCCATCGGGGACTTCGGCGAGGCGGCCGATCGGTACGAGCGCTACTTCGCCGGCTGGCGCCGGGCCTCGCAGCCGGAGGGGAAGCCGGCGGCCGCGCCCGCCCCGAAGGCCAAGGGCAAGAAGGGCAAGCCTCCACCCCCGCCGGTGGCGGCCAAGCCCGAGGAGCCCGCCGAGAGGCCGGTCTACGAGGAGAGGAAGGCCAACGACGCCATCATCAACGCCGCCGTGTTCCGGGCGGGCCTCAAGGACCTGGCCCGGGCCGAGGCCGACAGCCAGGCCTACCTCGACGCCTGGCCGGACGGCCCGGACGCTTCGCGCCTGTTCCTCTCCCTGGCCGACCTCCACGCCCGCCGCGGCCAGCCGCAGAAGGAGCTCGCCCAGCTCGAGGAGTACCAGAAGCGCTACGCCAAGGACCCCGACGAGTGGCTGGCCATCCAGGAGCGGATGGCCCGGATCTACGAGAAGCAGGGGAACGGGGCCATGGCCCGCCACGCCTACGAGGTGGGGCTCGTCTACTCCCGTCAGCACCCTGGCGGCGCCAAGGACCGGGGCCTCTCCCTGGTGGCGCAGGCCGAGCTCATGGCCCTCGAGCCGGAGTTCGCCTCCTACGACCGGATCACGCTCAACGTCACGCCCAAGTACCTCAAGGCCCAGCTGCAGATCAAGGCCAAGCGGCTGGCCCAGCTCGAGGCCGAGTACGGGAACATCGTCAAGCTGAAGCAGGCCGAGCCCGCCATCTGCGCGCTCCACCACATCGGGCTGGGCTACAGCCGCTTCGCGCAGGCGCTCTACGACAACCCCCTCCCCAAGGAGGTCAAGGCCCTGGGGAAGGAGGGGGTCGAGGAGTACAAGGCCCAGCTCTCGCAGGTGGCCGAGCCGCTGGAGAAGAAGGCCGTCGAGGGCTACCGCATGGCGGTGAACGCCGCCCGCGACTACGGCGTCACCAACGCCTGCTCGAAGGAGGCCGACCAGGCGCTGCGCAAGGCCAAGGCGGAGGGCGAGGAGGAGGCGGTGGAGATCCTGCCGCAGCTCGCCGGCGCCCCGCTGCCGTCCCCCCCCGTGGGCTACGGGCTCCTCGGCGAGGTGCAGCCGCCGGCGGCCCCGCGCCCCGCGGCCGCTCGCGACGAGGCGGAGGTGCTGCCGGCGCTCAAGGTGCGCCCGACAACCCAGAAGCCCCAGGAGTCCTCCGCCACCAACGATCCGCAGAGGCGGGCGCTCGACGCGGACCAGCCGCTGCCGGCGAAGAAGAGGAAGGGCACCGAGGACGAGGACCTGCTCCCGTGACCCGCACCCGGCTCAACCTCCTGTTCGCTTCGCTCGCCGCCGCCGCCCTGGCGTGCGCCGGCGGCGCCGCCGGCCCGGCCGGCCCGGCGCGCCCGGCCGGCTCCCCCGCGGCCGGCAAGCCGGCGGCGGGGGCCAAGCCCTCCGCCGCCGCCCCGGCCACCGCCGCCGCGCCCTCCGGGGCCGCCGCCCCGGCGGTGGCCCCGGTCGCCGCCGGCAGCGAGCTTCCGCCCCGGGCCCAGCGGCTCTTCGCCGAGGCGGTGCAGGCCGAGCAGGACCTGCGCAAGCAGAGGCTCCCCGTCGACTGGCCGCTCCTGGAGAGGCGCTGGCGCGCGGTCCTCGAGGCGGCCGAGGTGCCGGAGGCCCGCTACAACCTGGGCGTGGCGCTCGAGGCCCAGGGACGGATCGAGGAGGCGCGCGCCGAGTACGAGCGGGCGCGCACCGAGCGACCCGCTCTCCGCCAGGCAGCCGTGAACCTGGGCGTGCTCAGGGAGAAGGCCGGCGACCCGGCCGGCGCCCAGGCCATCTACGCGGCCGTGGTGCGCGACTTCCCCGAGGATGCCCGCGCCCGCGAGCGGCTGGCGGCGCTGTACCTGGCCGCGGGACAGCTCGACGAGGCCTGGCGGCTGGCCCGGGAGGCGCTCCTGCGCGACCCGCGATCGGTGGCGGCCAACAAGGTGCTGATCCGGGTGGCAGCCGAGCGAAACCAGCTCGACCTGGCCAAGCTCATCGCCCTGCGGACCATGAAGCTCGACCCCGCCGACCCCGAGCTGCCCTGGCTGGCAGGCGAGCTCGAGGCGCGCGCCGGCGATGAGGCCGCCGCCGAGGCCCAGCTGAAGAAGGCGCTGGCGCTCGACCCGCACCTGCAGGCGGCGCGCTACGCCCTGCTGAGGAGCGCGCTGGCCCACGGCCGCTGGGCGGCGGCGGCCGAGCAGGCCAAGGCCCTGCTCGACGACCAGCCCCGCGATGCCTCGGTGGAGCTGGTGCGCGGCGTCGCCCTGCGCCACACCGAGCGCCCGGACGAGGCGCTCGCCGCCTACGCCCGCGCCGAGGAGCTCTCGGGCGACAAGCTGGCCGAGGTCCACCTGGCGCGCGGCATCCTGCTGATGCGGGCGAGGAGCCAGTGCGAGCCCGCCCTGGAGGAGTTCCGCAAGTACGCCCAGGCGGCCGGGCCGGTGGCGGCCACCGAATCGCCGGTGCTGAGGCTCCAGCGGGAGTGCGAGGCCATCCTGGACGAGAACCGGAAGGCCCAGGAGGCCGCCCGCGCCCTGCAGCAGCCGGCGGACGGGAAGGGCAAGGCGGTGGCGCCGAAGCCGGAGGAGACCCCCAGCGCGCCCGCCGTCGCACCCGCGGTGGAGGGCCAGGGAGGCGCCACGCCTACACCGCCGCCCATCGAGGTGCAGTGACCCGAGGCCGGGGCCTGCGTGGGCTGCGGCGAGGTGGGGCGGCCGCTAACCGGGCGCGGCGGGTGGGTGATAAGCTCGCCGAGGTTTGGGGGTTCGACCATGCGTGTCCTTCTCATCCTGTCGGTCTTCCTGGCCCTGGCGGGCGCACCGGCGACCCGGGCGGCCGACCCGGCCCCGGCCCAGCAAGGCGCGGCGCAGCCGCGGATCGAGTACGAGAAGAAGACGGTCATCAACTTCGAGGACGACACCATCGAGGGGGACCTGAAGCGCCCAGACGGCGAGTACGTGGAGGCCCGCAAGAAGGTCGACCACTCGAACCTCATCAAGATCCGGGACAACTGGCGCGAGAAGGTGATGCAGTCGTCGGGCGATCTCTAGCCCGCGCGCCGCGACCATCGCACCATGGCCAGGCCCATCATCCTCAAGGTCTTCCGCGGGAACGAGCTCGTCCGCACCGAGCAGTTCACCCGCGAGATCATCAAGATCGGGCGGCTCTCGTCGGCCCACCTGGTGCTCGACGACGAGCGGATCTCGCGCATCCACGCGGTCATCGAGGTGGCACCCGACGGGAACGTCTCCATCATCGACATGGGGAGCGCCGACGGCACCTTCGTGAACGGCAAGAAGGTGAGCCGGGGCGTCCTGGCCACCGGCGACCAGATCAGCCTGGGCGGCCTGCGCCTGGTGGTGGAGGCCCCGGGCGAGGTCCGCTCGCCCGCACCCGCCCCGGCGGCCCCCGTGCCCGTGCCCGCCGCCGGGCCAGCGCCGGCGTCGAGGAACGGCGCGCGCGCCGCGCCCGCCGCGCAGCCCGCACCGGTCCCTGCCCCCAACGCGGCGCCGGCCCCCGCACCGGCACCGGCGAAGGTGGCCGCACCCGCACCGGCGACGGCGGCGCGCGCCCCCGCCCGGCGGCCGGCACGCCGCCCCGCCGCGCAGCTCCGCCCCGCCGACCGTGCCGTCGAGGATCTCTCCGGCGCCGAGGACCTGGGCGTCGAGCTCCGGCTCCTCTGGGGCAGCAGCCTGATCGAGGCGGCCACCTTCATCCGCCCGCGCTCGCCGGTGCTGGTCGGCCACGGGCCCCGCTGCGGCATCCAGGTGGAGGGCCTGCCGCAGGGTGAGTTCCCCATGCTCCGCTTCGCCGACGGCGACTACCAGTTCGCCTTCGGCCAGGGCATGACCGGGGTGGTGGAGGACAGGGGCGCCCGCGCCGCCTTCGGCGATCTGGTCCGCTCGCGCAAAGCCGCCACCGACGAGAAGCTGCGGGGCGCCTACTGGATCCCGGTGCCGCGAGCCGGCGCGGTGCGCGCCGACCTGGGCGCGGCGTTGGCCATCGAGGCGCGGCCGCGGCGGCCGGAGAAGGTGAAGAAGCCGCCCTACTGGGAGCGGATCAACTACCAGTTCCTGAACCTGTTCCTCATCTTCTTCTTCCTCGAGTGCGCCTTCATCATCACCGCCAACAACTTCCCCTACGACACCGACGTCAGCGCCGACGACCTGTTCAAGAACCCCTCCCGGATGGCCAAGTTCATCATCAAGGCCCCCGAGGTGCAGAAGCCCAAGGTGGCGGAGAAGGGGCCCAAGGGCGAGGAGAAGAAGGACACCGAGCCGGGCGAGATGGCCGAGAAGCACAAGGGCGAGGAAGGGCAGATGGGCAAGAAGGACGCGCCCAAGACCAACGCCCGCTCCGCGCCCCGGGCCATCGACCCCAACGCCAAGGACGTGGTCAAGCGCTCGGGCCTCCTGGGGGCGCTGGGCCGCGGCGGGGGAGGGCTCTCCACCGTCTTCGGCTCGGGCGGCCTGGGCGGCGACCTCAAGGGGGCGGTGGGCAACATGTTCGGGCCGGTGGTGGGGGACAGCTACGGCCTGGGCGGCCTGGGCATCCGCGGCTCCGGCTCGGGCGGCGGAGGCTCCGGCGAGACCATCGGCATCGGGGCGGTGGGAACCAAGGGACGCGGCGGCGGCCTGGGGAGCTACGGCACCGGCGTGGGCGGCCTGGGCAAGAAGAGCGATCGTGACGTCAAGGTCGACACCGGCAACGCCCTGGTGATGGGCTCCATCGACAAGGAGCTCATCCGCAAGGTCATCCAGGAGCATGCCGCCCAGATCCGCTACTGCTACGAGCAGCAGCTGGCGCTCAACCCCCGCCTGCAGGGCAAGATCTCCATCAAGTGGATCATCCAGGCCGACGGGAGCGCCACCAACCCGCAGGTGGACGAGGGCGCCACCACCCTCGACGACGCCAAGGTCCACGAGTGCATGATGTCGCGCATCACGAGCTGGCAGTTTCCCAAGCCCAAGGGCGGCGGCATCGCGGTCATCACCTACCCGTGGATCCTGCGCGCCTCGGGCAACACCGAGTGAGGGAGGCCGTCGTGAAGCGGATCGCGCTCATCGCGGCACTGGCCCTTTCGGCGCCCTTCCTGGTCGCGGCGCAGGAGGCCGCGCCGCCGCTCCAGGAGAACCCGCGAGCGGCCCACTACAACGACGTCGAGCGCGGCACCTACGTCGGCTTCCAGGCCGGCTATCTGGGGCTCTTCAACACCCCCACCCAGGACCGGGCCCGGTACCCCTACGCCGGCAGTTCCGGGGGCGGAGCCGGCGGCATGCTGGTCGGGCTGGAGATCGGCCGGGACCTCTCCTCGCGCCTCTCCCTGGCGCTCTCCGCCCTGGGCGGGAACGAGCGGGCCCGGGTGAGCTACGGGGCCTTCAGCCTCTACGGCGCTGGGCTCGACCTGCGCTGGGCCTACTACGGCGCCCGGGACCGCAACGACTGGGAGCGTTTCTTCCTCTACGTCCACGGCCGCGCCTCCTATGCCGTGACCTACCCGCGCGGTCTCTTCGGGACCCACGAGGTGCTGGTCCAGGCCGGCCCGGGCCTGGAGTACTTCACCCGGCTGCGCCACTTCTCCCTGGGCGCGGCGCTCGACTACGTGTACGCGGCCAAGGCCAAGGCCAGCGGTTTCGCGCTGTATCCGACGGTCCGCTACACGTTCTGATCCCGATATCGAACGCGGTGGAAGCGCGCGGCGCCCATGTAGGCAACCGCGTGTAAGGGCTGGCCTTTTCCCGGCCGCGAGATTGACCCTCGCGCGGAGCGGGACCTATACTCCCGGAGTATCTCAGCTTTCTCGGCCCCAGACCCTCAGTGATTTCACCTTGAGCGCACCCTCGCCGGACGAGCAGATCCGAGCCCACCTGGAGACGCTGGAGTCGGCTCCGGGCGACCAGCAGGCCTTCGAGGCGCTGGCCGGGCTCTACGAGTCCGCCTCGCGGTGGGAGGAGCTGGTGGCGCTGCACGAAGCCCGGGCCCGGCTGGTCCCCGGCACCCCGCTCCTCGCCCGCGCCGCGGCCCTGGCCCGGGAGAAGCTGGGCAACCGGGCGCGCGCCGAGGACCTCTTCCGGCAGCACCTGCGCCTCACGCCCCAGGACGGCGCCGCGCTCGGCGCCCTGTGCGAGCTCCTGGAGGAGGACCAGGACTGGCCGGCACTGGCCTCGGTCCTGGACCAGGCGGCCACCGGGTCGGTGGACCCGAAGGAGGCGGCGCGGACCACGCTGCAGCAGGCCCGCGTGCACGAGCTGAAGCTGGGGCGCCGCGACCGGGCCGCCCTGCTCTACGCCCGCGCCCTCCGGCTCGACCCCGACCTGGCCGAGGCCCGGGTCAGGGCCCTGGCCTGCTTCTCCGCCATGCGCCGCTTCGGGCAGGCCAAGCGGCTTCTCGACGCCGCTCGCGACCACGGAGCCGAGCCGCGCACCCTGGCCGCCGAGTACGCCAAGCTCGGCGCGGGGCTCCTCGACGAGCCGCTCGAGCACGGGCTGGCCATGGACGCCCTCATCGAGGCGCTCACCCTGGACCGGGCCGCCCCCGGTGCGGCCGAGGCCCGCGAGCGGCTTCGCGCTTTCCCGCGCGCCTGGCGGGAGGAGGGGGCGAAGCTCGAGGCATCGGTGGCCGAGGCCAGGGACCGGCGGCACATGGCCGTCCTCCACCTGCGCCTGGCCCAGCTCCATGCCGCCTACGACCCCGAGGGGCTGCCCAAGGTGCTGGAGCACGTCTCCCGCGCCTGGGCGCTGGCGCCGGGCCACCCCTCGGCCCTGGAGCTTCTGGGCCGGGTCCACGACGAGCGCGGCGACCACCGCGGCCACGCCGACGCGCTGACCCGTCTCTCCGGGCAGACGCGCGATCGCGCCGCCCAGGTGGCGCTCCTGCTGGAGCTGGCCCGCATCGACCTGGTCCGCTTCGATGATCGGCCGCTGGCGCTGGAGGCGCTCCACGCTGCCCTGGCGCTCGACCCGGCCAGCGAGGTGGCGGCGCTGCAGGCCTTCGAGCTCGAGCTCGACGCCGGCCGCTTCGCCCGCTCCCTCGAGACCCTGGAGCGGCACCTGGCCGCGGCCCCGGCCAAGCCCGGGCACGCCACCCTGCGCACCCAGGCGGCGATGGTGGCCCGCGACCGGCTCGGCGACCCGGCCCGCGCCCGCCGGCACCTGGAGGCGGCGCTGCGGGTCGACCCGGCCTACGGCCCGGCCGGGCAGGCGCTGGCGCCGCTCCTCGCCGAGGCGGGCGAGTGGCAGCGGCTGGCCGAGGTGCTGGAGGTCTCCGCCCGCTGGGAGCGCGTCCCGGCCGAGCGGGTCAGGCTCCTGGAACGGCTGGCCGAGGTGCAGCAGGACCGGCTGGGACGTCCCCACGAGGCGCTGCGCACCCTGGCCCGGGCGCTGGCCGTGGACCCGGGGCGGGCCGCCACCCGCAAGGCCATGGAGGGCGCGGCGGCGCGCGCCGATGCCTACCTCGAGCTGACCCGCGCCTACCGGGCCGCAGCCCGCTCCGGCGACGCCGACCTGAAGGCCCGCAAGGCGCTTCTGCGGCGCGTGGCCGAGGTCCTGGACCACGACCTGGGCCAGCCCGAGGAGGCGGTGCGGGCCTGGCGGGCGCTGACCGAGCTCGATCCCGAGGACCGTGGCGCCGTGGCCTCGCTGGAGGCGGCCATGGTCCGGGCCGGCCAGCAGGAGGAGCTGGCCCGCACGCTGGAGGAGAAGCGGAGCCGGGCCGCCGGCGACGAGCGCGCCGCCCTGACCGCCAAGCTGGCGCGCGTCTGGGCCGAGACGGGCGAGCTGGACCGCGCCGCACGGCTGTGGCGAGAGGTGCTGGCGGAGCGTCCCGACGACGAGGAGGCCTTGTGGGGGCTCCACGCGGCGCTGGAGGCGCAGCCCGGGGCGCGCGCCGCCGAGGAGCGGGTCCGGGTGCTCTCCCGGCTGGCCCTGCGGCGCAAGGGTCACCCCGAGCGCGCGGCGCTGGAGCTGGCCCGGGCGGCGCTCCTGCTCGAGCCCCTGGGCAGGCCGGGGGAGGCGGCCGGGGTGGCGCTGGCGCTCTTCTCCGCCGGCGGGCTCATCCCCTCGCAGCAGGCCGAGGCGGTGGCCCTGCTGGAGCGGCTGCTCACCCAGGGCGTCGACCCGCTGCGCATCGCCCAGGTGCTGGCCCCGGCCTACGCCGCCGCCGGCGAGACCGCCAAGCAGGTGGCCATGCTGGAGCTGGTGGCCAAGCGCATGCCGGCCGACGCCGACCCGCGCGAGCGGGCGCGCTACCTGCTCGACGCCTCGTCGCTGCGGGCCGAGCGGCTGGCCGACCCGCGCGGAGCCCTCTCCGGCGCGGCGGCGGCCCTGCGGGCTTGCCCCGACCACGCCGAGGCCCGGCGCCGCTGCGAGGAGCTGGCCCGCAGCGTGGGCGCCTTCCGCGAGCTCTACTCGCTCCTGGCCGAGGCGGCCGGCCGGCTCGAGAGCCGGCCCGAGGACGCGTCCGCCTTGCGGGTCCGTGCGGCCAAGGTGGCCGAGGAGGACCTGGGTGCGTTCGACGAGGCGGCGGCGGAGCTGGCCAGGGCGGCGGCGCTCACCCCGGGCACCCCTGCCATCCTGGCAGCCCAGACCCGGGTGGCGCTGGCGGCGGAGCGCTGGGAGGAGGCCGACCAGCTCCTGGCCCTGCGGGCCCGCGAGGCCCCGGGTGCCGAGCGGGCGGCGCTGCTGGCGCAGCGGGCGGAGGTGCTCTCCGAGGGGCTGCGCGATCCGGTGAGGGCTGCCGCCACCTGCCGGGAGGCGCTGGAGCTCATCCCGCCGCAGCCCGCCGGGGAGGGCGGGAGGGTCGCCACGCCGCAGCGGGTGCGGCTGCTCAGCCTGCTGGCGGCGGCGCTGGGCGAGGCGGGCGACACCGCCGGGCGCGCCGAGGTGCTGGCGCGGATCGGGGCCGAGGTCTCCGATCCGGCCGAGGCGGCGCGGGCCAGGACCGAAAGCGCCCGCCTCCACCACGGGATGGGCAACGCCCGGGCGGCGGCCGGCGAGCTGGCCGCGGCGCTCCGGGCCAGCCCCGAGGACCCGGCCGCGCTGGGCGCGCTCGAGGGCCACCTCCAGGGCACCGACCCCGAGGCCGCCCTGATCGCCGCCGCGGCGCTGGCCGGCGCCTCCGACCCGCGGCGCCGGCTCAAGGCCCTGGAGACCCGGGCGCGGCTCGGCGCCGATCCGGCCGCGCGGGTGGAGGCGTCCCGGGCGGCGGCCCGGGTGGCCGAGGCCGAGCTGGGCCTCTCCGCGCTGGCCTTCGACCACCTCCGCGCCGCGGTCCGCGAGCTCCCCGGCGACGCCGGCCTGCGGGCCGAACTCCGCCGGCTGGCCGACGGCGCCCAGGAGTGGGAGGCCTGCGCCCGAGTCCACGAGGAGCTCTTGGGGCGCGTCGCCCCCGAGCAGCGCCCGGCCATCGCCCGCGAGCGGGCCGAACTGTGCGAGCGGCGGCTGGACCGCGACCGTGCCGCCGCGGCCTGGGCGGACGTGCTGACGCTGGTCCCGGGCGACCCCGAGGCGCTGCTCCGGCTGCGCCGCCTGCACCGGGCCCGGGAGCGGTGGGGAGAGCTGTGCGACGCCTGCGCCGAGATCGCCCGGCGGACCGCCGACCCCACCTCGCGCGAGGACGCGCTCCGCGAGGAGGCGGCCGTGGCCGAGGTCCGCCTGGCCGATCCGGCCCGGGCCGCCCAGGCCTGGGCCGGGGTGCTGGAGATCGCACCCCACGACGCCGAGGCGTCGGCCGCCCTGGAGCGGCTCTACGACCAGCTCGACCGCCCGGAGGCGCTGGCCGGGGTGCTGGAGCGCCGGCTCCAGCGCGGGTTCGACGCGACCGCGGCGGCGCGGCTGGCCGAGGTTCGCCGGCACCGCCTCTCCGACCTGGCCGGGGCGCTGGAGCTCCACGCCGAGCTTCTGCGTCGAGATCCCGCCCGCGCCGCCTCCCGCGACGCCCTGGGCGAGGCGGTGATCGCCCCGGGCGCCGCCGGGCGCGAGGCGCTCGAGGTCCTGGACGCCGCCCTGCGCGCCACCGGTGACCACGCCCGGCGGGTGGAGGTGCGCGAGGCACGCCTCGAGGCCGTCCGGGACCCCGGCGAGCGAGCGCGCCTCCACGCCGAGATCCGCGCCACCCTCGAGGCCGACCTCCACCAGCCGTCGCAGGCATGGGCCGCCGCCTGCCGCGCCTTCGCCGAGGGTGGCCCGCCCCGGGCCGGTGCGGCCGACGACTTGGTCCGCCTGGCCCGGGCCTGCGCCACCGAGGCCGAGCTCCCCGAGGTCTACGCCCAGGCCGCCCAGGGTGCCGGGCCGGCCGAGGCGCTCGACCTCTTGCGGTCCGCGGCGCGTCTCAGCGTCGGGGCCGGCGCCATCCCGCGCTGGCAGGCGGTGCTCGAGGTGGCCCCGGAGGACCGCGAGGCGCTGGAGCAACTCGCGGTCCTCTACGCCCAGACCCGCTCCGCCCGAGACGTGATCGCGGTGGCCCGGCGCCGGGCAGCGTTGGCGGACGGCGAGGAGCGGCTCGCCCACCTCTTGGCGGCGGCGGCGCAGGCCGAGGCGCTGGGCGACCCGGAGGCGGCGGCGGGGGCCTACCGCGAGGTCCAGGCGCAGGCCCCCACCCACCCCGAGGCGCTCTCCGGCCTGGAGCGGATTCTGTCGCAGGCCGACCCGGGCGACGAGCTGCCCGGAGTCCTGGCCGGCCTGGCGGCGCAGGCGCAGGACCCGGCCGGGCGCACCGCGCTGCTGCTGCGGCGGGCGGGCCTTCTGGAGGCGCACCCCGACCCGCGCCAGGCGGTGGAGGCCTATGCCGAGGTGCTGGCCGAGAGCCCGGGTGAGGCCCGGGCGGTGGTGGGGCTGCACCGGCTCCTGGCCCGCCCGGACGCCAGCCAGGCCGCCGGCCGCCTGCTCGAGGATGTGCTGCGGGCGGGGGGGGACTCCCGAGGGCTGGCGGCGCTCATCGAGGTCCGCCTGGCCGAGGCCGACGGCGCCGAGCGGTCCCCTCTCTTGGCCGAGTTGGCCGGGCTCCACGAGCGGCTGGGCGACCGCGCCGCGGCCTTCCGGGCCCGGCTGCGCGAGCTGGAGGAGTCGCTGCGGCGGGGTGCCGACGCGCCGGGCGCGCGCGCGGACCTGGAGCGGCTGGCCGGGGCCACCGGTGCCTGGGAAGAGCTGGCGCTGGCCTACCAGGCGGCGCTGGAGGCACCGCTTCCGGGGCCCCTGGCCCTGGAGCTGCGGCGGCGCCTGGCGGTGGTCCAGGGCGAGCGGCTGGGCCGGCTCGACGAGGCGGCGCGCTGCTACGAGGAGGTCGCCGCGGCGGCTCCCTCGCCCGAGGTGCTGGGCGCGCTGGCCCGCGTCTATCGGCGCATGGGCGCCCCGCGCGAGCTGGCCGCGACCCTCTCCCGGCTGGCGGAGGTGGCGCCGGCGCCCGCGGCGCGGAAGGAACTCCTGCTCGAGGTGGCGAAGATCATGGCCGACCAGCTCTCCGACCGCGACGGCGCCCTGGAGTCTTACCGCAAGATCCTGGCCGTCGACCCCGAGGATCCGCAGGCGCTGCGGTTGTTGGGCAAGCTCCTCGGCGCCGCCGAGCGCTGGGACGAGCTGGCCGAGGTGCTGGGCCGCGAGGTGGTGGCGGCGGATCGCCAGCCCGACCTGGCGGCCGAGGCCGCCGAGCTCCGCTACCGGCTCGGCCGGATCCGCCACCTGCGCCTCTCCGACGCCGACGGCGCCCTGGCCCTCTTCCGCGAGGTGCTGGAGCGCGTGCCGCGCCACCCCGGGGCGCTGGCCGCGCTGGAGGACCTGGCCCGCGGTACCGGGCCCGCGGCGGTCGAGGCCGCACTCCTGCTCGAGCCGCTCTACGCCGCGCAGGGCGAGCACCTGAAGCTCGCCGAGACCCTGGAGGCCCGGGCCGCCAACGAGACCGACCCGAGCCGCCGGGCGGCGCTCCTGCGCCGGGTGGCGGAGGTGCACTCCGGCCCGCTGCGCAACCCCGGCCAGGCGTTCCTGGCCGCCGGCCGGGCCCTGGCCGCCGACCCGGACGCCACCGAGACGCTGGACCTGGCGGTGCGGCTGGGCGAGGTGGCGGCGCTCCCGGACGAGCTGGCGGCCCTCCTGGCCGAGAACGCCGACCGCGCCCGCGAGGCCACCGCCCGCGCCGAGTACCAGCGGCGCATCGCCCGGCTGGCCCGACGGGATCCGGGCCGCGCCGCCCTGGCCTGGCAGCGGCTCCTGGACGTCCTGCCCGAGGACCGCGAGGCCCTGGTCGGGCTCATCGACGCCCTCAAGGGCGGGCCGGACCCCGAGGCGCACGCCCAGGCCCTGCGGCGGGCCCTGGCCCTGGAGGAGGAGCCGGGCGCGCGCGCCCACCTCCTGCGCGAGCTCTCGGCGGTGCTGGACGAGCGTCTCTCCGACCCGGCCGGCGCGGTGGAGGCGGCTCGGGAGCTCCTGGGGCTGGTCCCCACCGACCGCGAGGCGCTCTCCCGCCTCGACCGGCTCTCCCTCCGCGCCGAGCGCTGGTCGGACCTGGCCGAGGTGCTGGAGAGGGAGGTCCGCGCGGTCGAGGACGGCGGTGACGCAGCGGCGCTGGTCGCGCTCCGGCAGCGGCTGGCCGAGGTGAAGGACGCGCGGCTCATGGACCGCGACGGCGCCTTGGCGCTGTACGAGCAGGTGCTGGAAGCGCGGCCCGACCACCCCGAGGCCATCGCCCGGCTGGAGGCCATCCTCCAGAAGGACCCGGGCTGCGAGCGGGCGGCCCGGGCCCTGGAGCGCGCCTACGCAGCCGGCGGCGACCCGGTGCGGCAGGCGGCGGTGCTGGAGCTGCGGGCCGGCGAGCGGCCCGACGCGTCCGAGCGCAAGGCCCTCTACCTCGAGCTGGCGGACCTGCGCGAGCAGCGGCTGGGGAGCCCCGAGCTGGCCTTCCTGGCCCTGTGCAAGGCCTTCCGCGAGGACCCGGGCGACGCCGGGGTGCGGGCCCGGCTCGACGCCCTGGCGGTCTCGAGCGGACACGAGGAGGAGCTGGCCGCCATCCTGGAGGACGAGATCGAGCGGCTTCCGCCCGCCGACATCGCCCAGGTGGGGCTGCGCCTGGGACAGCTCTACGAGGAGAAGCTCTCCGAGCCGGCCCGGGCGGCGTCCTTCCTGCGCCGCGCGCTGGCCCTCGACCCCGCCGCCGCCGGCGCTGCCCTGCCGGCCCTCGAGCGGCTCTACCAGAAGCTCGAGGCCTGGCCCGAGCTGGCCGACGTCCTCTCCGCCCGCGCCGCCCAGGCTTCGCCGCCGGATCGGGTCCAGCTCCTCTACCGGCTGGGCCAGCTGGCCGAGGAGCGGATGGCCTCGCCCGACCGCGCCGCCGAGGCCTACGAGGCGGCGGTGGCCACCGATCCGCGGCACATGCCCTCGCTGCGCGCGCTGGAGGCGCTCTACGAGGGGGCGGGCCGGGGCCAGGACCTCTTCCGGAACCTCTCCGCGCAGCGGGCCGCCACCGCCGACCCCGGCGCCCGGGAGCGGGTCCTGGCCAAGATGGGCGCCCTGGCCGCGTCGCTGGGCCGGCTCGACGAGGCGGTGGTGCTGTGGAAGGAGATCCTGGTCATCCGCCCCCGGCACGAGGGGGCGCTGGCGGCGCTGGAGGATCTCTACGAGCGGCTGGAGCGCTGGCCGGACCTGGCCCAGCACCTGCGGGTGCGCCTCTCGGCCACCGTCGACCGGCGCGAAATCGCCCGGCTCAACGACAAGCTGGGGCAGGTGCTGGGGTCACGCCTGGGCGACCCCGCCCAGGCCATCCAGTCCTACCGGGCGGTGCTCGACTCCGACCCGCGCAACAAGCGTGCCCTGGAGGCGCTCCGCGACATCTACGCGGCCCAGGGCGACGCCGAGGGGCTCACCAACGTCTACCGGCGGCTGGTGCCGCTCCAGGAGGACGCCGCCGGCGTGAAGCGGGTCCGGCTGGAGCTGGCCGAGGCGCTGCTCAGGGGCGGGCAGCGGCGCGACGCGGCCGAGCAGGCCAAGCTGGCCTTCGACATCGAGCCGCACCAGGCCGAGGAGCTGGCGCGCATCGAGGAGGTGTTCCGGCAGGCGGGCGCGGCGGCGGAGGGCGTCCGCGCGGCCGAGGCGCGCGCGGCGCTCCTGGCGGCGGCGGGCGGTCCGGCCCAGGCGGTCCCGGCCTGGCTGGCGGTGGCCGAGCTGTGGCGTGCCCAGAAGCGGCCCGACGCGGCCGCGGCGGCGCTGGAGAAGGTGCTGGAGCTCGAGCCCGGGAACCGCACCGCCTACGAGCAGCTGCGAAAGGTCCATGCCGAGGCGGGCAACTGGCGCGCCTTCTGCCGCGCCTGCGACCTCTTCGCCCCGCAGCTCACCGACCCGGCCGAGAGGCTGGCGCTGCACAAGGAGGTGGCGGCGGTCCACGAGAAGCGGCTGGGCCAGAAGGAGATGGCTTTCCTGGCCTGGTGCCGTGCGCTCTCGCTGGCGCCGGCCGATCCCGAGGTGCTGGCCGCCTGCGAGCGTCTCACCGAGGAGACCCATGCCCAGGACGAGCTGGCGGCGGTGTTCGAGCAGGTCTCCGAGGAGGCCCGCGGCTCCGCCCGGGCCCGGGTGCTCCTGCACCTGGGCAAGCTCAAGGACGAGCGGATGGACCAGCCGGAGGAGGCCGAGGTGGCCTACCGCCGGGCGTTGGAAGCCGAACCCGGCAACCCCGAGATCCTCGGGGCGCTGACCGAGCTCTTCCGACGGCGCGGACGGACCCGCGAGCTGGTCATCACCCTGGAGCAGCAGCTGGAGGCGGCCGCCACCCTGGACGAGAAGAAGGCCACGCTGCTGGAGCTGGCGCGCCACTACGACGCCGACCTGAAAGACGTGGACGAGGCGGTGGGCGCCCTGCGGCGCCTCCTGGAGCTCGATGGCGCCGACCCTGAGGCCCTGGCCGGGCTCTCCGCCCTCTACCGCCGCGAGCAGCGCTGGCCCGACCTGGCCGGCGTGCTGGCGAGGGCGCGCGACCTGGCGCCCAGCGAGGAGGCCCGCGTCGGCTGGCAGCTCCAGATCGCCGCCCTGCTGGAGAACGAGATGGCCGACGACGAGGCGGCGGTGGAGGCCTACCGCACCGCCCTCGGCCTGGACGACCGGTCCGCCGCGGCCCTGGCCGGCCTGGAGCGGCTCTACACCAAGCTGGACCGGTTCGCCGAGCTGAACCGGGTCTACGAGCGCGAGATCGCCCTGGCCGAGGACCCGCACGAGAAGGTGCGGGTCTTGGGGCGCAGCGCCGCCATCCACGACGAGAAGCTGCACGACCCGCGCGCCGCCATCGAGAGGAACGAGGCCATCCTCTCCATCGACGGCGGCAACCTGCCGGCGGTGAAGGCCCTGGAGCGGCTCTACCGGGGCGAGGCCCTGTGGGACCGGCTCATCAGCGTGATGCAGCACCACCTCGAGCTCTCCGAGGACCGGCGCGAGCAGGTGGCCCTGGAGGTGGCCATCGGGGAGGTGTTCTGGAAGGAGATGTCCCGGGTCGACCGGGCCGAGGCCATCTTCAACCACGCCCTGGAGAAGGACCCCGAGTCGCGGCAGGCGGTGTC
>Ga0335071_10002825_pt1 | contig 18449 bp, 17 predicted proteins | sample Lox_Sample_15_FD_206724 | JGI IMG/M metagenome (GOLD analysis project Ga0335071, IMG submission 206724) | Soil microbial communities from Loxahatchee National Wildlife Refuge, Florida, United States - Lox_Sample_1.5 | ecosystem: Environmental > Terrestrial > Soil > Wetlands | place: USA... | reverse complement strand
CCGCGCCACCCCAGGAGGTGATCGCGCGTCGCGCTGCCCGGCTGGCGAAGGTCGCCGAGGGCGCGGCCCCGTCCCCGGCCGCTCTCAGCTACGTGATCGGCAGCGAGGTCCCGGTCCCGGGCGGCTCGCGCGATGCCCCCGACCCGCACCATGTCACGACCCCCGAGGCGGTGCGCGCCACCTGGGAGCTCCACCGCGCGGCGTTCGCGGCGCTGGGGCTGGAGGCCGCGTTCGCGCGGGTGATCGCCGTCGTGGTCCAGCCTGGCCTCGAGTTCAGCAACGACGACGTGGTCGTCTACGAACGCTCCCGGGCCGCGCCGCTTCGCGCGGCGCTGCCCGGGCTGGGCAGGCTGGTGTACGAGGCTCACTCCACCGACCACCAGCCGCCGGAGGCGCTGGCCGCGCTGGTCGAGGACGGGTTCGCCATCCTCAAGATCGGGCCGGCCCTGACCTTCGCCATGCGCGAGGCGCTCTACGCCCTGGACCACGTCGCCGAGGTCCTCTTCGAGGTGCCGCCGGGAGAGACCCTGCGGGCGGCCATGGAGCGGCTCATGATCCGCGAGCCGCGCCACTGGGCACCCTATGCCCACGGCACCTCCGGCGAGCAGCGGGTGCTGCGCCACTACGGGCTGAGCGACCGCCTGCGCTACTACTGGCCGTTCCCCGAGGCCACGGCGGCCGTGGAGCTCCTGCTCCACCGCCTCCAGGGGCGCTCCGTTCCCCGCGCCCTGGTCAGCCAGTACCTGCCTCTCCTCCACGAGGAGGTCGCCGGGGGCCATCTCCCCGCCACGCCCCAGCGAATGGTGCTGGCCTCGATGGAGCGGATCTTCAGGGGGTTCCTCGCCCCCTGCGCGACCGCGCCGGCGTGAGCGCTGCTGCGCTCGCCCCGGGCCGGCGCGCCCGGAGCCGTGCGGGTCCCGGTCGCCTTGACGGGTGGCCGCGGGGATCTGTAATTGGAGGTCGGATCGGATCTGCGCTCGCCGAGCCTGGCGCCGCGAAGAAGGCTCTGCCTGCGCCAACTCGAGGAGCCGGCAACGGGGAGCTGCGCATGCCACTCGTGGCGGGCATCGACTCATCGACCCAGCGACGGCGGCTCGCTTGCGCCAGCTTCCCGGGACGGCGCGGCGCGCGCGGGCATCGTCGCCGCCACGCCCTCGGTCCAGGCGCTTCACCCGGACCGAGGTGGCGAGGTGGTGGACTAAGGACCGGTGTCTCCTCCGGCGCCCGGGTCCGACACCACCTGGAAGTCGTAGGTCCCGGTGGCCTGGACGAGCAGGTAGCGTGCCGGGGCGGAGGCCCGGTTCACCACTCGGTGAACCCGCCCGACGATCACGTGCACGTGCTGTCCGGGCACGAGGCGGACGGTCTCGTCCGGTCCCCGCAGCCCGACCTCGATGCCGTCGTCCAGGGCAAAGACGTCGTCCGCGACCACGGTGTGGAAGTGCCAGGGCGAGCCGCGGCCGGGCCCGAGGGTATTCACCTTCACCGAGACGGTGTCGGTGCGTGCGATCCACTCCGTATCGGTGGCGAACTCCGGCGATGCGTTCATGGCTGGAATCGTAGCCCGGGCTCCGGAGGACCGAGCCTCCCCGCGGGGTACCCGGTGAGGGTCCGTCCTTCAGCCGGGAGCAGTCCCTCCTCACCCTGCGGCCGGGCCTCGGACAGGCGGCGCCCGTGGCGAGCGGAGGGGCGCGTGACCCGACCGCCCGGCGAGCTCACGTGGCGGGCTCCAGCGCCATCCCGCGCCGGGCACGCAGGTCGTGGATCTGCTGCTCGCAGTACTCCAGGTGGCGCCGGGTGAGGACGAAGAAGCGCTCGAACCTCGCGCGCGAGCGCATGTCGACGCTCCCGTTCAGGGTGTCGAAGACGACGTTGATCTCCGACCGCTCGATCCGCTCGACGACCTGGAGCGCCCGCGCCAGCTCGATGCCGCGGCGAACCTCCTCCTCGCACGCCTGGAGCCGCGCCTCGAACCCCTCCACCGCCGTGGCGAGCACGTCCCTCGACTCCTTCCAGAGGTGGCCGCGCCCGATCTCGCGACGCACGCGCGACAGCACGATGGCGTGCCCCTCCTCGTGCCGCGACAGCGTCGCGAAGAACCCGGCCGCCTGGGCGTCGTCCCAGAAGTGGTCGGCCAGCCGCCGGTAGACGTCGCGGACGCGGCACTCGAATCCGACGAAGCGCTTCACGGTGCGCACGAGGCGGAGATCCTCCATCGCCAGGTGCGCCTCCTCCTCCGCGCACCGGCTCACGATCTCCAGGAAGGTCTCCCGCGGGTCCGCGAAGAGCGCGCGCACGAGCACCTTCACGCCGAAGCTCTCGACGATGACGATCGGGTGCGCGAGCACCTGCACCCGGGTGATGACGCCTTGCATCGCTGGCCCCGCGACGTCCTTCGGGAGGCGGACGGTCCGAGGATACCACCCGCGTCGACGCCGGCCGGCGGGCGCGGATTCGTCGACGTCGCGTGCCACGGGCGGCGAGACGACGGAGAGGACGACCCCCGCGGCCTGATCCGGCTGGAGGGGGAGCGCTCCAGCCCATGGGGCACCCCTCTCCACCCTCCTGGATGTGGCGCGCCGGAGCCTGCGCGGCGCTCGGCCCGGCGCGCCCGCGCGGCCGCTACTTCTTCTTTTCCTTCTCCTTTTCCTTCTCGTTCGGGTGCTCCACCGGGGCCTTCGGGTGCCCGTGGTCCTCCCCGCCCTTCCCCGTGTTCGGCTGGACGGTCTTGGGCGTCTCCTCGTGCTTCGTCATGGTGGTCTTTCCCCCGGCGTTGCTCGGCTGGACGGCGGGGGTGACGGTCTTCTGGACCTGACCACCCTTGTTGACCTGGGCTGGCGTCGCCTGGGTGCTTCCGGCTGCCGGCTGGACCGCGCCCTTCTGCGTGGTCGACGGCTGGATCGCGCCCTTCTGCGTGGTCGACGGCTGGACCGCGCCCTTCTGCATGGTCGACGGCTGGACCGCGCTCTTCTGCATGGTCGACGGCTGGACCGTGGTCGGAGACCGCCTCTGGAGCGTCTGCAGGGTCGGGTGGGCCGTGACCGTCTGCGGCAGGGCCTGCTTCTCCCCGACCTTCGGAGGATGGGTGGCGACGGGGGAGAAGGCCGCGGGGTGTGCGGCCAGCGCCGACGGCGGAGGAGGGGGAGGCGCAACCGCAGCCTTGGGCGGGAGCGAGGCGGCGAGCGCAGCCCGGTTCGGCACCTGGGTGTTGACCGGGGCGCCGGTCCTGGTCACGCCCGCCGGCGCGACCACGGTCACGTTGGTGATGTTGGTGGTGTTGTTGATGACGGTGGTGTTGTTCACCGGCCCACGAACGACCATGCCGGGCCGGACCACCGGCGGCGCGCCCATCACCACCTGCGGCGGGGTGCCCATTGGCGCGGGCACGATGATGCCCGGCCGCGACCCGGGCGGCGGCGGCACGAAGACGCCGACGGACACGCTGGCACCGACGACCAGCGCGCCGCGGTAGGCGGGGCGAGCCTCGACCACCGCGATCTGGAGGGAGGGCGGGGGAGGCCGGAATACGTAGCCGGGCGGGCCCCAGTGACCGGTGACGAAGATGACGACCCCGCCGCGGACCTCGTAGTAGGGCGAGACCCAGAGGTACATGGGCCGCGGCGGCAGGATCCAGTGGCCGGACATCCAGGCCCACCCGCCGTCGTCCCACACCCAGTACCCGCCCACCCAGTACATGCCGTCCTCGGGCATGGGCGGAGGCGGCTCGTAGCGCATGGGCGGGGGCAGGTAGCGGACCGCCACCGGCGGCGGCGGCTCGTCCGGCGGCTCCTCGTACACGGCGCGGGCAGGCTCTTCCGAGTCCGGTGCCTCCTCGTACGTCACCTCCTCGGGAAGCGGCTCCTCGGGCTCCGACGCGGAGGCTTCCTCGTCCGGCGGAGGCGGGGGCGGAGGCGGGGGCGGCGCCTGGTCGGCGAGCCCGTGCTCGGTGAAGCGGATGGCCTCATCGACGTGGAACAGCGCCCGCCGTTGAAGCCCCCGGGCGAACTCGTTGTCCTCGTCCCCGGAGATGTCCGCGCGCGCCCGATGCAGGAGATCGACGGCCCGGTGCAGCTGCCCGGCATAGTCGAGCCGGCTGTCGATGGGCGGGTGGGCGTTCAGGTTCTTGCCGTCGTCGATGGCCGCTTCCTGGATCTCGCGCATCGCCGCGTCGATCTCGCCGATGGCCGCCCGCTCGTCCTCCCGCATCTCGGCGTTCCCGCCCTTCTGCCAGATGAAGGCACGCGCGGCGCGCAGGTCGCTCAGCGCGTGCAGGTAGAGGGGGTGGCGGTGGGAGTACTGGGCGTGGGCGGCAGCGGGGACCAGGAACGAGCAAGCCAGGGCCAGCAGGAGTGAAGCGCGAAGATGTCGCATGGAGACCCTCCGTCGGTCGATGCGGTGGAACACGGAACTGGGGCCAGAGTTGCGCTCCGAGCAGCTTCCCCCAGGTGGAAGGGCGTGTCCAAGGAGCGGATGGCCCCTCGGGGTTAACCCCTGTGCACAGGTTTCGTCAGGCACCGCGCCTTTCGCAGCGGACGGCTCACCCGGGCCGATCATTCACGGCGACCGGGCCGACGTACTCCCAAGCACTCCGGCGAGAGGTTACCTGAACTCCTCGCCCAGCCAGGCCTTGAACGCATCCATCGACTGCGGACGTCCCAGGAAGTCCTTCACCAGCTCGGCCGCGGGCTTCGTGGCACCCGGGTCGATCACCGCGCGCCGGTAGCGGGCCGCGGCCGGCCCGCTCAGCGGATCGGCGCGGTCGAACTGCGAATAGAAGTCGAGCGCGATGACCTTGTCGAGGACGTAGGTGTAGTAGTTCGACGCATACTCGGTGAGGTGGGTGAAGGAGGCGTACATCCGGTATCCGTCCACAAACCCATACGGGCTGAAGCGGGTGCGGATCTGGCGCAGCTGTGCGTCCAGGTCCACCTGGTCCGGCGCGCGGTCGTGCAGCTCGAGCGAGTAGAGCGCGTAGAACAGCTGCCGCTGCACCCAGCCTCCGCGGCCGAAGGCGTCCGCGGCGTTCATCCGCTCCACCAGGTCCGCCGGGATCACCGCCCCGGTCCGGTAGTGGCGGGCGAAGCGCGCCAGGACGCGGTAGGCGGTGAAGAACTCCTCCAGCATCTGCGAGGGCGCCTCCACGAAGTCGCCCTCCACGCTGAAGCCGCCCTGGGCGGACCAGCGGTTCTGGCTGCCCAGCACGTGGTGCATGAGGTGGCCGAACTCGTGGAAGAAGGTGACCACCTCGCCGTACTCCATGAGCCCCGGATCACCGGGCAGGCCGCCGGAGAAGTTGCAGATCAACATGCCCTCCGGCAGCTGGCGTCCCCGGATCCCCGGCACCAGCGGCGCGCTCGAGAACCACTTGTCCTTCCCCTCGCGGGGATGCATGTCCAGGTAGATGCGGCCCACCCGGCGGCCGCGGTCGACGACGTCCAGGGTCCTCACCGAGGGGTGCCAGACCTTCGCGCCCGGGACCGGCTTGAACTGGACCCCGAAGATGCGTGAGGCCGCGCCGAGGACCCCGCGCTCGACCGCCTCGTAGGGGAAGTAGGGGCGGACCGACTGCGCGTCGAAGGAGTACTTCGCCCGGCGGTACTGCTCTTCCCAGTAGAAGCCGTCGGACTCCGGGATCCCCTCCAGCCCCGGCTGCCGCTCGGCGGCAAACGCCCGCAGCGCCTGGAACTCCCGGTCCATCGCCTGGCGCGAGGCCGCGTCGACCTCGTCGAGCAGCCGGTGCACGTTGGCAGCGCTTCCCATCATCTGGTCGGCCACGGACAGGTCGGCGAAGGACCCGTAGCCCAGCACGGTGGCCAGCTCGTGGCGCGCGGCCAGGAGGTCGAGGAGCACCTGGCGGTTGGCCGGGTAGGCTCGCCCGTTGTAGGCGACGTAGACGCGCCGCCGCAGGTCGGCGCTGGCGGCGAAGTTGAGCACCGGCCCCACGTCCGGCTCATCGGTGGTGATGCGGTACCGGCCTTCCGCGTCGGGCGCGTGGCGCGCGATGTAGTCCTCCGGTAGGCCCTCCAGCTCGGCGCGCGTCGCCTCGACCGTGAGCACGCTGTCCTGGACCGTGCGGTTGAAGGTGAGCGACAGCTCGGTGATCCGGTCCTGCAGCGCGCGGATCCGCGCCCGCGTGGCGTCGTCCTGGTCGACGCCCGCCAGCCGGTACTCGAGCAGGGTGCGCTCCAGGTAGCGCCGGGTCGGCGGGTCGTCCACGGGCAAGGGCACTGCGGCCAGCGCCCGGTACACGCCCTGGTTCAGGCTCAGGTCGGTCAGCGCGCTCGAGACCTTCTGGTTCATCGCCTGTGCCATGTCGCGCAGGGGCGCGGACGCGCCGACCGCGAACATGACGTTGGCCTCGTTGCCGGCCAGGCTCAGCGCGTTCTGCGCGTCGTCGTACGCCTGCAGCGTGTTGGCGACGGTCCGCTCGCCCCGGACGGCCAGCAGCCGATCTACCGCTCGCTGCGCGGTGGCCAGGCGCTCGCCGACCCAGGACTCCAGCGCGGCCGGATCGTCTCCGCTCATCCAGACGTGCAGGGGGTCGGACCGGGGGCTGGCCGCCAGGGCCGACCCCGGAAGCACCGCAACGCTGACCACCAGCGCGACCGCCGCGGCTCTCGGCGCCAGGGTGGGGAGCTCGAGCTTCGACATCGACGCCCTCCGGGGTGGAGAAGGGGGAACGAGCGGGGCCCGTAGTCTACTTCCAGGTGCCCCGCTCCTGGCATCCAGCCGAGGCCCTGCCGCCGGGATGCCGCGCGCCCGAGATCCTGGGATACTCCCCCTGTGCCAGGGCGTCCGCGGCGCTACCGGGTCCGGGCCGGCGACCTCCGCCTTCTCCTCCTGGGCTCGCTCTGGGCGGCCCTCGCCTGCGGCCCGCGGCACCGGCCCCTCGACCAGGCCTTCGCCGAGGCAGGCCGGCTCCCCAACGTCCTGAGCCTGGCCATCTCCCGGGACGGCGCCCCGGTGCGGGAGCAGTACTTCCACGGAGCGGGTCCGGCTGACCCACAGGACGTCCGCTCGGTGACGAAGAGCGTCGTGGCCCTCCTCGTCGGCACCGCCCTGGACCAGGGCTGCCTCTCCTCCCTCGACGAGACGCTGGGCGATGCCCTGGGGTCCCTGGCGCCGGAAGACCCCGACAAGGCCGCCATCTCCCTGCGCGACCTCCTCACCATGAGCAGCGGGCTCGCCTGGTCCGAGGTCGGGGCCGACGGATACGACCAGTGGGCCGTGGCTCCGGACCAGGTCGCCTACGTCCTGGCCAGGGACCTGGTGGAGCCGCCGGGCTCGACCTTCGACTACGACTCGGGCGCCTTCCACCTGCTCTCGGTGGCGATCACCCTGGCCTGCGCACCCACCGCGGACTTCGCGACCGCCCACCTGCTCGGGCCCCTGGGGATCCGGAGCCGCGCCTGGGAGACCGACGACCAGGGGTTCACCAACGGCGCCGCCGGGCTCGAGCTCACCACCCGGGAGATGCTGGCCGTGGGGAACCTGGTCCTCGACGCCGGTGCGGCCGGAGGGGCGCAGCTCGTCCCGGCCGCCTTCGTCGAGGCGGCCACGCGCCGCCAGATCGCCACCGGACCGGATGCCGCCGAGGTCGCCCCGGGATACGGCTACGGGTGGTGGGTCGGGACCACCTCGACCGGCCAGGCCTACGCCCTGGCCGAGGGCTACGGCGGCCAGCTCATCGTGGTGGTGCCGAGCTCCCGCGCGGTCGTGGCCGCGACCGCCCGCTGGCAGGGCGTCGACCCCGAGGTGGCGTCCTCGCAGTTCTACGAGCTCCTCCGCATCATCGACGAGGACGTGATTCCCGCGCTGTGAGCCGGCTCGAGCGCCGGTGCGCTGCGGAGGCTCAGTCTTACTGATGGGGCCGGGCGGCCGCGCGGCGTGCCGTGTCGCCGCCGGCGGCCCTCGCCCCCTGGGTCCGCCGTCCCGGGGAGTGCAGCGCGCCCAGGAGGAAGGCGCCCACCCCGAGGCCGGCGTGGACCCAGCCCGTTCCCGCGTGCCAGGCCTCGGGCGCGAGGTAGGAGAGCGCGTAGCCGGTGACCGCCAGCGCGCCGAGGAGCAGGCACAGGGACAGGCCGCTGGCCCGCTGCCGCCCCGACCGCCACCCCCGGGAAACGTGCCCGGCGGAGACGAGCCCCATGGCGAAGAGCCCCACCGGCGCAGCCAGGCCGTGGAGCCGCAGCAGCCAGGGCTCGAGCGGATGGGGCAGCTCCCCCGCTCCCGCGCCCCACAGGTAGTGCGCGGGCAGCCAGGAGAGCCCGGTGAGGAGCAGGACCCAGGCGGAGGAGACGACCAGGCGACGCTGCCATCGCGGCAGCGGGTTAGCGGAGGGGGTCATGGATGAAGGCCCGCGCCCGGTGGGCCAGGACGAGGGGGTGATCCGCGCGGCCCGAGAGCGCCACCACCTTGGTGAGCGCATCGCTCAGGCAGCACCGGGGGGAGACGACGCTCACGTGGCGGGCCCGCGGCGCCTCGCCGGCGAGGCGGGCCCGGGCCCGCGCTCCGAAGTCGCTGGTGGCCAACGCTCCCTCCCGCAGCTCGATCCAGGGGCGGGCGCCGCCGGCGCGCTCGTCCCGGAGGTGCACCCGCACCGCCACGCCGCGGGTCCTGAGGTCGCCGCCCGCATTCACCCAGCACGCCGGAGGCTGCGCCGCCTCCGCGGCGGCCGCGGCCAGCGCCTCGAGCGCGCGGTCGACGGCGTACCCCTTGGCGATCCCGCCCAGGTCGAGGCGCACCTCCGCGGCGTGCTTGCACAGGACCGGGGTCCCGCCTGCCGAATCGAGCGACCAGGCCGCGGGGCCGGTGCCGAGGCTCACGTCGAGGAGCCCGCCGCTCTCTCGCCACAGCGCCCGGGACAGGCGCAGGACCGCGGCGGTGCCGGAGCGCACCTCGAGCCTCGCGCCGGCCGGCGCCGCGTTGAAGCGGAAGACGTCGCTCTCGGGGAGGAAGGCCGACATGGCTCCCTCGACCTCCGCCAGGGCGGCCCAGCCCGCCGAAAGGGCCGCCTCCCCCCAGCCCGGCCTGGTGGCGCGGCGGGGCCCCTCCGAGGTGCGGATCCCCAGCTCCACCAGCGTTCCCAGGGCCGGGCGGGCGCGCCGCAGCACGGTCACGGGGTCACCCCTCCGGCGCGGAGCAGCTCGGGGAAGGCGTGGGCGATGCGGCGGACCCCCTCGGCAACGTGGGCGCAGGAGAGCGTGGCGCCGCTGATCCCGGCGATGTCCTCACCGATCCGCAGGGGCGAGGCAGCGCTCTTCCCCACGAACTGCTTGCGCCACAGGGGAAGGCGGACCTCCTGCCCGTGGCTCTCGCGGTAGGAGAGGATCTCCACCTGCCGGATGATCCCGTCCGGCCCCAGGCCGACCGAGTAGGTGATGCGCTCGAACTTGCCCACCACGTCGTCGACCACCAGCGCCCCGAGGAGCTCCCCGCCGCGCCAGGCGAGGCGCAGGGTCCAGCGGGACCGCGGGAACGGCGCCGCCAGCCGGCTCGCCAGGGCGGCGCGCTCCTCCGGGGAGAGCTCGACCTCGCGCACCTCGAACCGGTCGGCGCCGGGGAAGCTGTCGGCCTGGGCCTGCTCGGCGGTGAGGTAGTCGACGGCGAAGGACGGGGCCGGGGCGACCAGCACCGCCGCCGGCGCCAGCAGCGTGAAGGAGACCCGGCGGTAGCGAGCCCACATCAGAAGCTCCACCCCAGCCCCAGGTCGAGCCGGTCCTGGTCGTGGTCGCGGCGGAACGACTGCAGGTCGGCCTTCACCACCACCCCGCCGGCCAGGAAGAGGCTGAGGCCGGCGGTCACCACCTCCTGGGTGGGCAGCGGTGCCGGGGTGAGCCCGGGCCCCAGGTCCGGGTAGCTCCGGCCGGTGTTCCACTCCTCGTACCGGGCGAACGGCGAGAGCGCGAGGTCGCCCCTGGTGAAGGCCCGGTAGGCCGCCTGCGCGTACCAGCCGTCGAACCGGGCCGGGATCGGGACCGGCTGCCCGGAGAGCGAGGCGTCGAGCCGGCCGGTCCCCGAGATGGTGGCGCGGGTGTAGAGCGCGGAGAGGTCGAACCGGGCCGGCGTCCAGCGGGCGTGCAGGTCCCAGATGGCCACCACCGCGCGGGGGGCGCCGGCGGTGCCCTGGGTGGCGTTCCCGGCGAAGGCGGCGCCGCCCAGCTGCAGCCCGGGGACCCCCCGCCAGTCCAGGGCCAGGTGGCCGGCCAGGTCGTGCGCCTTGGCCAGCTGCAGCTCCTGGTGCACCGAGCCCAGGGGCGAGTCCCGGCCCTCGGTCGAGGTCGCGTCCCAGCGGGTGAGGTCGAAGCTGGTGGTGAGGCCGGCCCGCAGCGAGAGCCCCTGGGGGAGCACCGCCGTGGCCTGCAGGCCGCCCTCGCGCCAGGTGCTGGGGATGATGGCCGTCTCGACGAAGTTCCGCTCCACGCCGTAGTAGCTCGTGGGCTCGTGGTTCTCGTTGAGGAGACCCATGGGCATGAGGAACAGGCCGGCCTGCACGCTCCAGGTGTCGCCCAGCTGCCGGTCGATGTAGGCCTGCTCGACCTCCACCTCGCCCCGGTCCGACGAGGAGGAGACGGCGTGCTCCACCTCCAGCTCCGAGACCAGCTTGGTGGCGTCGTCGAAGCGGTGCAGGAGCGCGAGCACGAAGCGGCGCAGGTCCGCCTGGGCCTCCGCCCGGCGGGGCAGGTTCACGTTCAGCTCGCCGTAGCCGGAGAGGACCGTGCTCGGCTCGGCGGAGCCGCCCTGCGCCCAGCCGGCAGCGGGCGCGAGGCCCAGGCAGGCGCAGAGGGGGGCGAGGGCGAGGGGTCCCAGGAGGCGGGCCGCGCGCCCGGCGAGATGGCAGCGCGGCGGGCAGCGAGAAAGCATCGGCCGGGACCCTGGGCTGGGGTGGTACTGCAAATGAGACTCAGTATCATTTGCAGGATACCCGGGGCGCCGCCGGAGTCAACCCCTGCCCGGCCCGGGTTCCGGGCCGGCGGGGCCACGGTCAGCTCCGTTCCCAGCGCCCCGCCAGGCGGCGGGCCACGGCGAGGAGGGCGGCCCCCGCGCCGAGGAGCACCAGCACCTGCGGCCAGAGCGCCACCACCGGCGCGTCCCGCCAGAAGACCTTGGTGAAGCCGTCGATGGCCCAGGCGTTCAGGGTGAGGAGCCCCGCCTTCTGCATCAGCTCGGGCATGAGGAAGCGCGGGAACATGCTGCCGCCGATCGAGGACATGACCAGGATCACCAGGGTGGAGAGGGCACCCAGCTGGGCGCGCGTCCGGCAGACGCTGGCGATCAGCATCCCGAAGGCCCCCACCGCGAAGCTGGTGGAGAGCCCCATCACCGCGAAGCCGCCCAGGTGCGGGAGGAGATCGAGCCCGAAGACGGCCCAGGCCCAGAGGAACATGACCGACAGCTGCAGGAAGGCGAGCGCCGTGCAGAAGAGGAGCTTCCCGCCGAGGAGCGCGCCCAGGGTGACCCGCGAGCCGAGCACCCGGTCCAGGGTCCCGCTCTCGACCTCGTCGAGCAGCGAGCCTCCCGTGGCGCTGGCGGTGAAGAGGAGGAACATCACCCCGATGGCCGCCGCGTAGAAGGAGATCATGGGGTGGCGTTTCCCGGTGCCCACCACGTCGCGGGTGGCCACGGAGAGGAGCATGGCCCCGCCCTCGCCGCGGCCCGCCGATCCCTGGGACCGCCGCTCCCGGAGCGCCCGGATCCCCTCCTCGAGGCGGCCCCGCTGCTCCGGCGTGAACCCGCCCACCTGCTCCTCCAGGAGGGCCGAGCCACGCTCGATCATGAAGTCGGGCAGCGAGGTCATGGCCACCTTCTGCAGGAGCCCCGCCACGACCTGCGGCCCCACCGGATCGCCCGGGTCGCGGAGCAGCTGGAGGGCGGCCCCGGTGCCGGCCGCGCCCGGCCTTGCCAGCCGGTCGCCGAACCCCCGGGGGATGACGATCGCCACCGGCACCTCGCCGGCCCGCACCGCGGCCTCGGCCGCCTCGGCGGTGTAGTCCGCCCCCGGCGGCGGCCGACCCCGGCCGGGGCGGGTCCGGACCTCCAGCGACTCGCCGCGCAGGCCCTCGACGAGCCCCTCCGAGGCGGCGCTGCGATCCTGGTCGACCACGATGACCGGGATCCTGGGGGTGGTGTCGCCGCGGCCGCCGAAGATCACCGCGAAGATGGTGAAGAAGGCCACCGGCAGGACGAAGCTGAGGAGGAGGGCGCCGCGGTCGCGACGGAGCGTCGTCGCCGCAGTGCGTGCCACGTCGAGGATCATTCGCGCAGCTCCCTTCCGGTGAGGTGCAGGAACACCGACTCGAGGTTGGGCCTGTGCAGCGAGACGTCCACCACCTCGTGGCCGGCCCGGGCGGCCGCCTCGAGCAGCTCGCCGATGTCCGCCGCCCGCTCGACCTCGAACCGCACCGCCCCGCCCTCGGGCCGCCCTCCCCGGCCCCGCGCCCACTCCGCCGCCGGGCCGTCCCCGTCCTCCAGGTGGACCCGCACCTCGCTGCGCGCCCCGAAGGCGCCGTGCACCAGCTGGTCCCGGGTGCCGAGGGCGATGACCCGGCCATGGTCGACGATGGCGATGCGGTCGCAGAGGCGCTCCGCCTCCTCCATGTAGTGGGTGGTGTAGAGGACCGAGATGCCCTGCGCCGAGAGCGCCTCGATCATCTCGAAGATCCGGTTGCGGGACTGCGGATCCACCCCGACGGTGGGCTCGTCCATCAGGATCACCCGGGGGGAGTGGATGATCCCCGCCGCCATGTTGAGGCGCCGCTTCATCCCTCCGGAGAGCCCTCCGACGCGGTCCCGGGCCCGCTCGGCCAGCGCCGCCCACTCCAGGCACCGATCCACCGCGGTGCGCAGGCCGGCGCCGCGCAGGCCGTGGTAGCGGCCGAAGGCCTCCAGGTTCTCCCGGCAGCTGAGGCGCGGGTAGAGCGCCAGATCCTGGGGGATCCACCCCAGGGCCATCCTGGCCGCGGGCGATCCGGCGGGCTCGCCGAGGATCGTCACCCCCCCGGCGTCGGGCACGACCCGCCCCACGATGCAGCGGATGAGCGTGGTCTTGCCCGCCCCGTTGGGGCCGAGGAGGCCCAGGCACTCCCCGCGCTCCAGCGTCAGCGAGACGCCGTCCAGGGCCGTCAGCTCGCCGAAGCGCTTGCCGAGCCCCAGGACCTCCACCGGCCGGGCGGGCTCGTTCCCTGCTCTGGTCGTCGCGGGCATGCTCTCCCTCCCGGCCGGCAAAGGCGCCGATCGACACGAGCACCATAGCCGAGTGAGGGCCGCCGGGACGCTCCCCGCGACGGGTGGCGCCCGTCGCGGATGAACGGCGGAGGCGGCCGATGGGCGTGCGGGAGCGCTCGCGCAAGAGGCGTGGTGAAGCCGACACGGCCCATGGGACCGCCCGCCCGGAGCGGGCGGGGCCCCCGTCGACCCGTGCTCCGGCCAACGGTGGCACGGTCGCGAACCTCGAGGAGGGCCGTGGCCGGCGACGGCTCCGGCCTCGCGGTGGATGGCCGCATCCCGGCTCGACGCCGCCGGGCCGCTCCGCCCTCCCTCTTGACCGGGAGGTTGATGACAAGTATGTTGTCATTATGACAGTTGAGTTGTCATCAGCGGGCTCCCCCTCCGTGGCGGACCTGTACGCGGTCATCCGGGAAGTGCGACGCCTCTTCCACAGGCTGGCCAATGCCACCGATCGCCTGCACCGGGAGCAGCGGGTGACTGCGGCGCAGCGCGCCATCCTGGAGGAGCTGGTCGAGCTCGGGGACCGGTCCGTGCCCGACCTGGCTCGAGCGAAGGGCGTGACCCGACAGCACGTCCAGGTCATGGCCAACGAGCTCCTGTCCTTCGGCCTGGCTGCGGCCCGGGCCAACCCCGCGCATCGACGCTCGCCGCTCCTCTACCCGACCCAGGCCGGCAGGAGGGTGTTCGAGGCGATGCGCTCCCGCGAGAACCGGCTCCTCCAGGCGGTGGTGGAGAGGTTGCCCTCGGGGCGGCTCTCTGGGGTCGCCGCGATTCTGCGGGAGATCGGTGACGCCGTCGACGAGGGGCTCGACCGCTCGCCGGACAGGCGGGAGCCCGGCCACCCCTCGGCCGGTGCGCATCGCAAGCCTCGCCGCCCCCCCCGTCGATGAAGGACCGGACCTTGCCAGGAACCTCTTCCGACCGAACGTCCTCTCCGCCGAGCGCCTGCGCCTCCGCGCGAAGCCCCTGGATGCCGGGGCCCCCCAAGCTCCTGCTCCTTGCCATCGGGGCGATGGTGGTCCTGGCGCTCCTCCTGCCCGGCCCCGCCGCATTGCCACCGGCCTTTCGGCTCCTGGCGCTGATCCCGCTCGGCGCCGGGATCGCGCTCAACCTGCTCTCCGACAGAGCCTTCAGGCTGGCGGGAACGACGGTGAAGCCCCTCCTGCCTTCGACGGCGCTGGTGACGGACGGCGTCTTCCGCCTGACGCGAAACCCGATGTACCTGGGGTTCGTCCTCCTCCTGGTCGGCCTGTGGCTGGCGCTGAGCGCCCTGACCCCGGGGCTCGTCGTAGTCCTCTTCGCGGTGCTCATCGATCGCTACTTCATCGAGCCCGAGGAGGAGAAGCTCTCCTGGACCTTCGGCGATGCCTACCAAGCGTACCGGGACCGGGTGCGTCGCTGGATCTAGTCCTCCTCGCGAAGCCTCCCTTCCGCCACCCGCTGGCCCGCTGCCGCGGCGGTCGACGCCCGCCCGACGCCTCCGCGCGACGCGGATGTCACGCCCCGCTCGGCCGGCGTGCGTCATTTCGCCGATGGCGTGCGCCCCCTCCCTCCTTACACTGGCTCATGCTCTCCACGCGGGCGTGCGATGGCGCTGTGGGCCGACAGAGGCGGCCGGCGTGCGGGCTGCCCCCGAACCCGCTCGAGCTCCTGCGACGGCGCGTGAATGGGTCGAGCCCCATGGGCCGCGTCGACGGCGGAGTCCATCCTCCCATGGGCGGGGAGGTCGTCCGGAGCCCTCCCTCCTGCCGGGAGACGCCGCCAGGGCGGGGCGCAGCGCGGAGCGAACGGTGACCACGCCCTCCATGAGCGCGCGCTCCTGGGACTCGTGCCCGAGGCCTCTCGCCGGGGACCTCCCCGCCTCGCCCTGCTGCGTCCACGTCGAGGACTCGAGCAACGGGTTCGACGGGCGGTTCCTGGTGTTCTTCTGCTGCTGGTGCGGCAGGGCCTTTCCCCACCCCCAGGAGGCCGTCCCGGAGCTTCCGCCGGCCCCGGAGACCGACGCGCCGCACGGCCCGCTGGCCGGCGTCAATCGCCCAGCGCGCTGCTCCGACCTGCAGGGATCCTGAGCCGCTGCGTCCCGCGTCGTTTCGTTTCGCGATGGACACGGTATCGCCGCGATCCGAACCGACCATGCACCTGCCCTCCGCCCGGCGGTGTGGCCACGGGGTGTCCATGTCCCTTGCTCGCCTTCCGAACCGGTCCGTCACCCTTTCCGGCTTCCGGCGGATCGTCCCCGCCCTCCTCGCCTTGCTGGTGGGGGTGGCCTCCTGCCGGACACGAGCCGCCGAGGTGCTCGCCCGCGTCGGCGGCAACGACGTGACGGTGGAAGAGGTCCGTGGCTACGTCGAGACCCTGGGGGCGCAGGAGCAGTCCGCCCTGTCCAAGGACCCGTCGCTGCTCTCCCAGGTGGTCCGAACCTACCTGGCGCGCCAGGCGGTGCTCCGCGAGGCCCAGGCCCGGAAGTACGACCAGCAACCCACCGTCCGGGCCCAGCTCGACCGCGTTCGCGATCAGGCGCTGGTCGACCTCTACCTCGACTCGGTGTCCCACCCTCCCGAGGGCTATCCCTCGGATGCGGAGCTGCAGGCCGCCTACGACGCCAACAAGGCTGCCTTCGAGGTTCCCCGGCAGCTGCACCTCGCCCAGATCTTCGTCGCCTTGCCCAAGGGGGCCGACAAGGCCGCCGAGGAGAAGGCCCGTCGCAAGGTCGACGAGGTGGTGAAGAAGCTGAAGCAGAAGGGCTCCGACTTCGGCGCCCTGGCCCGCACCGACAGCGAGGACAAGCAGAGCGCCCCGCAGGGGGGCGACATCGGCTGGCTGGCCGAGGCGCAGGTGCTGCCCGGGATCCGGTCCACGGCCGGCGCCCTGGCCAAGGATGCCGTCTCCGAGCCGGTCCGCCTCGACGACGGGTGGCACCTCCTGAAGCTGCTCGACGTCCGCCCGCCCGGCACCCGCCCGCTGGCCGAGGTCCGGGACGGCCTGGTCCAGCAGCTGCGCGCCGCCCGCGCCCGCGACCTGCGACAGGCCTACGTGTCGAGGCTGGTGGAGCAGAGCTCGCCCGCGCTCAACGAGCTGGCCCTGGCCAAGGTCCTGCAGAAGGGGAAGTGACTCGCCTACCGGGGTGCTTTCGGCGCCAGCTGGTCCCGCAGCCGGTCCTCGTAGTCCTGGGCCTGGTTCTCGAGCTCGACACGCTTCGCGCCGACGAAGGGCTCCCGCGCCGCCACCACATCCCCCAGGGTCATCCGCTGGTACCTCTCCAGGATCTCCTCCGCCACGCGGTACAGCCGGCCGTTCCGGGTCCGGCAATCGGCCAGCTTCTCGCCCAGCTCCCCACCCTCGGCGGCGGCCTGCTCCCGCCGCGCGTGCTCCTCCTCCAGCCTGCGCGCGGCCTCCCGGGCCGCGTCGGCGGCCGCCCCCGAGGTCGCCTGGCACTGCGCCAGCTCCTTGCCCAGCCGCGCTGCGGTCTCGGACCTCTCCTCCAGGCGTCGCGTCAGCTCCACGCGCTCCCGGTCGTTGGGCCGGGGAGCCGGGCGGGCGACCTGGGCGGCGGCGAGCTTGGCCTTCAGGTCCTCGATCTCCTTCAGCCGCTCGGCGCTCTCCGACTGCAGCCGGGCCCGGTCGTCCTCGGCCGCCCGCAGCTGCGAGGTCGCGGTGCGCAATGCATCGCGGAGGCGCCCCTCGGTGGAGGTCTCGGCGGCGAGGCCGACCGCAGGGAGGACCGCCGCCAGGCAGGCCACGGCCAGGACCCGGAGGGCGCTCTGCCGGGACCACGCTGCCTCGGTCCTCGGGGGGGCAGGTCGGGGGGGGCTGCTTCTCTCGGGCGGGGCCATCGGTGTGTCGCTCCTCTCGATCGCGGTGGAGTACGGCCTCACCCCGGACGGCGGGCGGTGAAACGGTAGATGGATGGGTTGGGGAGGTCGGGCGGCATCGCCTCCCGGAGCTTCAGGCCCACCACCGACTGGATGGCTCGGTCCAGCTCCTCGTCCCCGGTGGAGCGGAGGAGCTGGAGGCGAGCCACGCGCCCCGAGGGGTCGACCCAGATCTTGATCTCCACCCGGGCCTGGGCGGTGCTGGTCTTCTTCATCCTCTGGAAGGCGTCCTGGATCTCGGAGGCGATCCGGCCGAAGTACCAGCCGAAGCGATTGCTCGCGTCGACGCCGCCGGTTCCCTCGCCGCCGATCCCCTCGCCGGTCCCGTCGCCGATCTTCCCCGGGCCGAGGACGCTCCGGCCCCCGGGGTTCCCCACCAGGTTGAAGGCGTCGCCCTCCCCGGTGGCCTCGGTGGCCAGCGCCAGCGGCCCGGCAGCCGGCTCGCCCGACTGCGGGCGCGGCGCGTCCGGAGGCGGGATGTCGGTGGCCTTGAGCTCCACCAGCCGCGTCTGCGGCGTCTGCTGCTCCTCCTCCTTGGGTGGCTCCTTGGGCGGAGGAGGAGGGGGCGGCGGCTTCACCGCCGGGGATGGCTCGGGCCGCACGATGACCCCGGTGATCTGCAGCACCTTCCTCTGCTGGGGCGCGTCGCGGCTGTGCGCCACCCAGCGCCCGGCCAGGACGAGCAGGGCGAGGAGCGCGGCGGCCGCCCCCACCGCCACGCCGTTGTCGCGGAGGAGCTCCCGGAGCCTGGCCACCTCTGCCTCCTCACTTCACCAGCGGCTTGGTGGCCAGGCCCACCGTGGTCAGGCCCAGCCTGGCCAGGAGGTCCAGCACATCCACCACGCTCTGGTACTGGACGTCGTCGTCACCGCGCACCACCACCGGGAACTCCGGCGTGGCCGCCTTCTGGGAGAGCAGCCGCTGCTCGAGCTCGGAGAGCGAGACCGGCAGGCCGTCCAGGTAGAGCCTGCCCCCCTCGGTGACGTTGATGGCCTTGGTGACGGACTTGGCCTTCTGGGCCCGCGGCGGGCTGGCCTTGGGCAGGTTCACCCGCATGCCCTGCACCGTGGCGGTGGTCATGATCACGAAGATCACCAGGAGCACGTAGGCCAGGTCGAGCATGGGGGTGATGTTGATGTCGTCGTACGGCTTCTCCTCGGTGTGGACGCTGGCCATGGCTTCAGTTCGCCTTGGGCTTGGTGGCCACGCCCACGGTGGTGATGTCCACCCGCGCCAGGAGGTCCAGCACGTCGACGATGCTGCGGTAGCGCACCATCCCGTCCCCGCGCAGCACCACCGGGAAGTCCGGGGTCAGGGCCTTCTGCTGGACCAGCCGCTGCTCCAGCTCGCCCA
>Ga0335071_10002822_pt1 | contig 18459 bp, 22 predicted proteins | sample Lox_Sample_15_FD_206724 | JGI IMG/M metagenome (GOLD analysis project Ga0335071, IMG submission 206724) | Soil microbial communities from Loxahatchee National Wildlife Refuge, Florida, United States - Lox_Sample_1.5 | ecosystem: Environmental > Terrestrial > Soil > Wetlands | place: USA... | reverse complement strand
TATCGATGTCGAGCAGCGGATTGCTGAGCGCGTCCTTCACGACCGATTCCGGATCGGAGTTCTCGCCGTAGAGGACGGTCGAGATGCCGCCCTTGCGCATGATCGTGCGCAGGTCCGCGAAGTCCAGATTGATCAACGAGGGCTCGGTGATCGCCTCCACCATGCCCTTTATGATCTCGGAGATGAGCTGGTCCATGACCGCGAACGCCTGATGGACGGGGAGGTTGGCGACCATCTCGAGCAGGCGGTTGTTGTCGAGCAGTAGAAGCGTGTCGCAGAGCCCGCGCAGCTCGCGGATGCCACGCAGTGCCACTCGATTCCTCGAGCCCTCGACCTCGAAAGGCGTGGTGGCGATGACGACGACGACCGAGCCTTGTCTCCTGGCGACGTCCGCGACGACCGGCGCGAGGCCTGTGCCAGTGCCGCCGCCAAGCCCAACGGTGATGAACGTAAGATCCGCCTGGTAGAGGAGCTTGCTGATCTCTGGAACAGAGTTCTCCGCGCACGTCCTGCCCACATTCGGGTCCGAGCCCGCGCCCAGGCCGTTCGTGACGCCCTGTCCGATCAGCAGTCGCTTGTGCGCCTTGATCCGGGACAAGTGGGGACGATCAGTGTTGATGGCGACGGTCTCAGCGCAAGAAATACCGATCTCGTTGAGACGGTGCACGCTGTTGCATCCCCCTCCCCCGCAGCCGACGACGACTATGCGGGGCTGGGGCAGGTCGCCTGACCCCTCAGTGTACTCGACGTACTCCCATCCCACTCGAACACCCATCCCTGTTCAAGGTGCCTACTTCATCTCTTCCATGGCGCGGTTCAGCCTTTTCCTCACGTACTCCCTGACTGCGTTCCTGATCGCGTCATCGATCGACACCGAATCGCCCTCCTGCACAAGCGCTTCCAGCTCCACCACGTTGCCCTTCGGCAGCTCAACGGTGATCCTCTGGATGTACTCAGGTGTGAAGTGAGCTTCGACGAACGAGTCGAGCGCCGCCCGGATCGCGTCGGAGATCGTCGGGTACTTCCCCTTGTCCACTAGTTCCTGGAGTGCCTGAAGTTTCTCCTGCGGAATCCGTACGGTGATGCGTTCGGTATCGGTCATGACACAACTCTTTGCGCGCGCATATGTCCGACCATTGTCGGACGAACTTGATATTCCCGTGTCATTATATAAAGATTGGCGGGGTGTTTCTTAACAGACTTCGCGCCATCTGGCCAAGCATTGGCGATATTCGCCGCATCAAGGAATGCCGGGCTCATGCTCGAAGGGCAGCTCGCACGATTGTGCGCGGATCTTCATGAACATCAGCGAGGCGTAGGCGAGCGACGAGACCATCAGCAACGCACCCGCGACCTCCCAAGCCGTCCCAATCGAGTACGAACCGGCGATATACCCGAACGCAAGGGTACCGATCAATCCGCCCAGCTGAAGGGTCAGTGAGTTGAATGAGAGCAGCGTCGAGCGGTACTTGCTCGGGACCTCATTGTTGAACATCGTGGAGAACGGCGATCCCTCTATCCCGTTCACGAAGTACAACAGGAAGTAGAGCAGGGCGAAGACCAGCATCGTCGTCTGCAACGCCATGATGACCAAGATCGCACCCATTGCGATCCTCGCGACGGTGAGGACGTGGGCATACCTTCCCTTCGAGAGGCCACAGGCAGGCATCGAAGCCAGGCTTCCGATCCCCAAGGAAAGGAAGTAGCCGGCGGCCAGAACACCTAACACCCAAGTCGACTGCGAGATGTCCATCAGCTCTTTGACGCGCGGTTGCCAGAGAAGCTCGACGCTCATCGCTCCGACGCCGACTCCGATCGTGGCGATCGTCAGGGCGAGAAGGACTGGATTGCGCAGGCCGTAGCGAACGGAGATCGCGACCTGCTCCGGCGCCTTCTTCAGCCCGGCGATCGCTCCGACTTGGGTCCTGTGATGATGGGCTTCGTGAAGCAGGATTCCAGTGAGGAACATCTGCACGACGACGAGAGCGGCCGAAGTAAGGAAGTTGATCGAGTAGACGCTCGTCCCGATCGAGTTCATGAACCTTCCCAGGACCCCTGGAAGAACGCCACCGACCAGCGATCCCGCCGCGAGGCCTAGGGGGATGAAGACCCCGGCCTTCGCGAGCGCCTTCTGCAGGTCAGCGCCCGGACTGGTGCGCTTGAACTCGTCGACGAACCAGGCGTCTACCGAACCCGAGGAGAGCGCCCTAGCCGCTCCGAGGATCGTTGCGGCCACTGCGAACGTAGTCAGGTTCCATGAGACCACGAGCGCGAGATACCCGACGAAGGTGACCGAGAGCGAGATGAGATACACGCGCTTGCGCCCTATTGTGTCCGCGAGCCCTCCCGTCGGCAGCTCCAGAATTATCGTTGTCGCGGAATAGAAAGCAAGCGCGAGTCCGGCCTGGAAGATGTCGAGGCCCTTGTCGAGCGCGATTAGCACCAGAACCGGGAAACCGATCCCGACGATGAACCAATGGACCGTTTGGTTCACAATGTAGACACGGAGCGGGCTGAGTTGCGCCAAGTTCGGCCTAGCAAACTAATCCGGAACGCGCGCTTAACTCTTGTTCCGGCTTCGCCTCTCCAAGAGAAATCTCTGTGCGCTTCCGTCCCCGATTCCTCGCGCTCAAGCATATAAACCTATATAAACCCCTATTTAAATACCACGAGAAGGTGACCACATGGCCAAGATAAAGATCGAGAACGTTGTGGCCTCCACCTCATTGGGGGAGGAGTTGGACCTTCAGTCGATCGCGCTCGCCTTGGACGGGGCGGAGTACGAGCCGGAGCAGTTCCCGGGCCTCATCTATCGCTTGAAGGACCCCAAGACGGCGACCTTGCTGTTCCGCAGCGGAAAGGTCGTTTGCACCGGAGCGAAGTCCCTTGAGCACGTCAAGGTCGCCATCAACAAGGTCGCGAAGCAGATCGAGAAGGCCGGCATCAAGATCAAGATGGAGCCGAAGATCGAGGTGCAGAACATCGTCGCCTCGAGCGACCTCGGCCAGGAGATCAACCTGAACGCCATCGCGATCTCACTTGGTCTCGAGCGCGTGGAGTACGAGCCGGAGCAGTTTCCTGGTCTCGTGTACCGCATCGACGAGCCGAAGGTCGTCGTGCTGCTGTTCGGATCCGGAAAGCTCGTTTGCACCGGCGCGCGCAAGCCTCAGGACGTCGAGGCGGCGGTCAACAAGATCACCGAGGAGCTCAAGGCAGCCGGGCTGCTGCGCTGATGCGCCTGCCGATACTCGACGACCACGTGCACCTGCAGCCGCAAGGACGGAACGTCGAGGCGGTCAAGGAGTTCGAGCGTGCGGGGGGCACGCATCTCATTCTTTCTCATTTGCCCTACGACGAGGTCACGATCTCGAGCGAAGCGGATTGGGAGCGCTCGTACGAGATCACCTTGCGACTTGCGGAGAAGTGCCGCGACGAAACATCAGTTGCCGTGGACGTTACGCTAGGACCTTATCCCGTTCTCCTGCTGGACCTCGAAAAGCGCTTCGGCCTCGCGCGGGGCATCGAGATAATGAAGGCGGGAATGGAGAGCGCGCAGCGAGCGGTTCTGGAGCGCAAGGCGGTCGCTATCGGCGAGGTCGGGCGACCGCACTTCCCCGTTCCTGGGGAGATCATGACCGCCTCGAACGAGATCCTCTTGCACGGAATGAGATTGGCGAAGGAGGCGGGATGCGCGATCGTGCTGCATACCGAGAGCGCAACCCCGGAGAACATGCGAGAATTCGCTCTGATGGCCGACTCGGTCGGCTTGGACCGCGGCAAGGTCGTCAAGCATTACTCGCCTCCGCTCGTACTTCCGGAGGAGAACCACGGTCTTTGCCCTTCCGTTCTGGCGTCACGCCCGAATGTCAACGAAGCGCTGCGCAAGGGCACGCGCTTCATGATGGAGACTGACTTCCTCGACGATCTGGCGAGGCCCGGAGCGGTGATGGCGATCACGACGGTTCCGAAGAGAACGAAGGGGTTGCTAGAAAGCAAAGCGATGAGCGAGGAGCAGGCGCGCATCATCCATCAGGAGAATCCGAAGAAGGTTTACGGGATTAAGACGCGGGAGCCTTCATGAACGATTTCATTCGAGACCCACTCCTCCGACTATAGATTGCTAATTCGGCCCCAGTCCCGCAGCTATCTGGACAAAGCCGTAAGGAAGACTCGTCACCTGTTCACCGAGATTCGTGGTGAGCCCTGTCCAGATGGAGACACGAAGAATCCCCGTGTCATTCAGATTCCTTGCGCTGATGCTGACGGCCCACTCTCCGTTGACCTGGTGAGGCCGTGTGAGATTCATCATCATTGTCCCAGAACCGCTCCAAGTGTACTGATAACGGTCGCTGGTGTACGTTGCCGTCCAATTAGAATTCGAATTGACACCGATGGAAACGACGTCGATTCTCGGTGATGGAGAATCAAAGGCTCCAAGCGCAAGCGAAGTCGCCAAGATCGAAGCCACACAGACGATCACGCAGATCGTCCACGCCCTTAGAATCGTTATCTTGAACGCCCAGAACCCCATGCTCTCCACCCGTTCTGGGGATTAATCCGCATCTGTGCTCTTAATTGCTTCGGCCGGTTGCCGTTCACGATCTGATTGTGAACTTGATGTACTCGTTCTTCGGCTCGGACCAGCGCACCTCGATCTTCTCTATACGTGCTCGCGGATGCTCCTCTCGTAGCAGGCGCACGACCTCCTCGATGTTGTGCTTGTCGCCTTCGAACACCGCCTCCACCGTCCCATCGCGGTTGTTCTTGACGTACCCGCAAACCCGCTGCTGATTGGCGAATCGTCTGGTGTAGTCGCGGAAGTGCACCCCCTGCACGATCCCGATGAACCTCACCTCCGCCCTCGCCTGCATGCCCCGCAAAGAGGCGTTGTGGTGTAATAATCCTTTCCGCACTGGTCTAGGATGTCTGGCATCGATGGAGAGGGGGGAAATAACGCTTAAATACTAACCTTGGTCATGTATGATTGCCAGACGGGATGCATTCTGGTCCGAGCCGAAGTGCTCAGGTGGATGGGATCATGAAATCATTGGTCGAGGAAGCGCTGGCTAGGGACAGCGGAGTGGGGGCAGGCGTGCCGCCGACGTTCGGCGCAGCGCCGACAGTCGAATCACAAGGCGAGGCTTCAGATGCGGAGCTCATCGACCTTCTTCAGAAACTCAAGACGAACGTCAAGATCATAGGCGTCGGCGGGGCGGGATGCAACACCATCGCCAGGATAAGCGAGGAAGGCATCGTCGGGGCCGAATTGTACGCGGCTAACACGGACGCTCAGCACCTTCTATCCATCAGGGCGCAGCACAAGATCCTGCTGGGCCGGAGGAGCACCAGGGGATTGGGGGCTGGCGCGCTTCCGCAGGTGGGAGAGAACGCCGCGCGGGAAGCGGAAGAGGAGATCAAGAAGGCGCTCGCGGACGCGAACATCGTGTTCGTTACCGGTGGAATGGGAGGAGGAACTGGGACCGGTTCCGCACAAGTCGTCACGCAGCTCGCCAAGGAGGCGGGGGCGCTCGCCGTCGCAGTGGTCACCGTCCCGTTCCGGGGCGAGGGCAAGCACCGCATGGAGAACGCGGAGTGGGGGCTGGAGCGGCTTCGCAATTATGCTGACACGGTCATCGTTGTTCCGAATGACAAGCTTCTAGAGCTCGTTCCAAGGCTCTCCCTGAACGCCGCGTTCAAGGTCGCGGATGAAGTGCTCATGCGCGCGATCAAGGGGATAACCGAGCTGATCACGAAGCCTGGACTGGTGAACCTCGACTTCAACGATGTCAAGACCATCATGAAGGGAGCCGGCGTGGCAATGATCGGCCTAGGAGAGAGCGACGCGGACGCGGAGGATCGCGCGATGGACGCGATCGAGCAGGCGCTGAACTCGCCGTTGCTCGAGGTCGACATCACCGGCGCGAGCGGAGTGCTCGTGAACGTCATCGGCGGGCCAGACATGACGATCAGCGACGCGCAGAGGGTCGCGGAGGAAGTGCAGAAGAAGGTCTCGCCGAACGCGCGCATCATCTGGGGCGCGGCGATCGACCCGACGCTCATGCACAAGATCCGCGTGATGGTGATCGTCGCCGGCGTGCAGTCCAAGCAGATCCTCGGGCGGCACGCGGGCATGGCGGAGGGCCGTGCGGGAGAGGTAGATTTCATCCGCTAGCGGGCGGGAAACCGCCCGATTTCCTAGCTGTTCCAGCTAGCCCGGCGCCAATAAAAGTATATTAGCATGTACGTAAATGCCGAAGGCACGATTCAGCGTAGGAATCGTTAGCATGCTCCTGGAAGGATTGTCATGAAATCGTTCATCAGCGACGCGCTCGCGCGAGCAGGACCGGCGGCCGCGGCCGAAATGGCCCCCTCATACCAGAACTACTCTGCTGAGGACGAAGAGCTGGAAAGGATTCTGGCCAGCCTGAAGACGAACATCAAGATCGTGGGCTGCGGAGGCGGCGGCTCGAACACAATCGACCGCATGACCGAGGCCGGCATCCTGGGGGCGGAGCTGTACGCGGCGAACACAGACGCGCAGCACTTGCTCGCGATGAGGGCGCCGCACAAGATCCTGCTCGGACGAAGGAGCACGCGTGGGCTCGGGGCCGGAGCGCTGCCGCAGGTGGGAGAGGAGGCGGCGCGCGAGGCGGAGGAGGAGCTCAAGAAGGCGCTCAACGGAGCGGACATCGTTTTCATCACTGCCGGGCTCGGAGGAGGGACCGGGACTGGTTCTGCGCCATTCGTTGCTCAGCTGGCAAAGGACATGGGCGCGCTGACGATCTGCGTCTGCACCTCGCCGTTCAAGGCCGAGGGCGCGATCCGCATGGAGAACGCGGAATGGGGATTGGAGCGGCTGCGGAACGTCGCGGACACGGTCATCGTCATCCCGAACGACAAACTGCTCGAGCTCGTGCCGAGGCTGTCGCTCAACGCCGCGTTCAAGGTCGCGGATGAGGTGTTGGTGCGCGCAATCAAAGGAATAACTGAGCTCATCACCAAGCCCGGGCTCGTCAACCTAGACTTCAACGACCTGCGCACGATCATGAAGGGAGCGGGAGTCGCAATGATCGGCCTGGGAGAGGGCGAGGACGACGACCGCATCGACCAGGCGGTCAACGAGGCGATCAACTCGCCGCTCATCGACGTGGACATCACCGGCGCCGCCGGAGCGCTGATCAACGTGACCGGAGGCGAGAGCATGACGGTCAGCGAGGCGGAGCGGGTCGCGGAGATCATCCAGGCGAAGATCTCGCCGAACGCGCGCATCATCTGGGGCGCGGCGATCGATCACACACTGCAGGACAAGGTCCGGGTCATGGTCGTGATCACCGGGGTCAAGTCCAAGCACATCCTCGGGCCGGTCGAAACAGCGAAGCCCAAGGGCAGCATGGAAGTCGACTTCATCAGGTGAGGGCCGAGTCTACCAAAGTAATTTAATATAGAAGCGATTCGGGAAGTAGTCGAAGAGTGCATCGAAATGGACATAGTCGAGAAGTCCTGGGAAGTCCAAGACGAGATCGAGGAGCGCGTGAAGCGCATCGGGAAGGGCAAGTACGGGCGCGTCATAAAGATGGCGCGCAAGCCCACCAATGATGAGTACATCAAGACCATGACCGTGACCGGTCTGGGGATGGCGCTCATAGGCGGGCTCGGCTTCCTCATCTACCTCATCTGGTCTAGCTTCGTTCACTGATCGCTATTCCGCATCGAAAGAGGCACGCACATGGACGAAAACACCAACGTACCCACGGTCCCCGAACCCGTTCCTGAACCGGTTCCTGCACAAGCTCCAGCCCCAGTGCCGGAGCCTCAGCCGGCAGCGCCGGTCGCTTCCGTCCCCTCCAAGGGAGGATTGTCACTGAGCGGCGAGTCCGACGAGCGCAAGGTGGCGGCGGGAGAAGGGACGAAGTGGGGAATGATCCTCAAGAGCCTGGAACCTGGCAAGCGCAAGGTCAAGCTCCGCGTCACGCTCACGATCATCGGCGTCGAGGGGTCTGCGGACTGGGAATCCAGGATCTACGACGCCACCGGCTCCGTCGTCTGGGACAACGCGGCCGGACCCGAGGCCGAGGTCACGCTCGACGGGTCAAAGGCAAAAGAGCTCAAGTTGGAGCTGCAGGCGCCCAAGGGCGTGCGGTACGGCGAGGGCGCGAAGGCAGTCCTCGAAGTTTGCCCCCTGGACTCCCCGACCGCCTGCGAGAAGATGACGTTCAACGCGATGGCGAGGCAGTCCATCGTCGCCCTGAAGGCGTCCATCGGCCACGAGCGCCAGGTCGCCGACGACGTGGCATCCAAGGTCAAGGCCGCCAAGAGCGGCATCTACGCTATTCTCTCTCCGACGACGCTCCGGGGGTACGTGCTCATCGAGGGCATGAACACCGACGAGCTGAAGGAGACGGTGCGCGGCGTGCGCCGCGCGCGCGGCCTCGTGGAGGGAGAGATGAGCTTCGCGGAGATCGACCACTTCCTGACGCCCAAGCCACTGGTCTCGGGCATCATGGAGGGCGATGTGGTCGAGCTCATCGCCGGCCCGTTCAAGGGCGAGAAGGCGCGCGTCAAGCAGATCGACGAGACCAAGGAGGAGATCACCGTGGAGCTGTTCGAGGCCATGGTTCCGATCCCCGTGACGGTCCGAGGCGATCACGTGCGCGTGCTAGAGAAGGAGAAGTGAGAGCATGGTTGACACGATCGAAGTGCTGATCGACGGAGGCAAGGCCACACCCGGCCAGCCCCTTGGTCCCGCCTTGGGCCCCATGGGAGTGAACGTGGTCCAGGTGGTAGCGAAGATAAACGAGAAGACGAAGGGGTTCGAGGGCATGAAGGTCCCCGTCAAGATCCTCATCGACCCGAAGACCAAGAGCTTCGAGATCAAGGTCGGCACGCCGCCGACGTCCTCGCTGCTGTTCAAGGAGCTGGGCGTGGAGAAGGGCTCGGGAACGCCGAACACATCCAAGGCCGGCAACATCACCATCGCGCAGGCGATCAAGGTCGCAGGCATGAAGGGCGACTCCCTCATGGGCAAGGACCTGAAGATGCAGGTGCTCGAGGTCATCGGGGTCTGCGTCTCTTCCGGCATCACCGTCGAGGGCAAGGACCCGAAGGTCATCCAGAAGGAGATCAAAGAGGGCAAGTGGGACGCGAAGCTGAAGGCCTGAACGACCCTTCGCTCCTCAGAAAACCTTATTAATCAAAGGTGTATAGAGGGACTCCACCACTGTAGGAGAGCCTCGCGCTCGCCAGCACTACAGGAGGGATAACATTTGGCAGACAAAACGACCCTAACGGCCGTCAAGAAGGCGCTCGAGAAATCGAAGAAGCGCAACTTCGTTGAGACGGTCGACATATCGATAAACCTGAAGGACATCGATCTTTCTGTCCCGAAGAACAGGATCCAGGACGATGTCATCCTCCCCAACGGGCGAGGAAGGCAGGTCAAGGTCTGCGTCATCGGTGGGAACGAGTTGGTGAGCAAGGCGAAGTCCGTCGCGGACCGCACCTTGACCGCTGACGAGCTGGGCAAGATAGCCGACGACAAGAAGGTCGCGAAGAAGATGGCGGGGGAGTTCGACTACTTCATCGCCGAGGCTTCGCTGATGCCTGTGGTCGGTAAGCGCTTGGGTATCGTCCTCGCCCCGCGGGGAAAGATGCCGAGGCCGATCCAGCCTGGCGCCGACCCGAAGCCGATCATCGAGACGCTGCGCAAGACCGTGACCGTCCGATCGAAGGACAAGAAGACGTTCCACACCGCGGTCGGCAGGACCGACATGACGCCCGAGCAGATCGCGGAGAACATCGATTCCGTTCTGAAGAAGTTGACGAACAAGCTCGAAAGGGGCGCGATGAACATCGGGTCCGTGTACGTGAAGACGACCATGGGCCCCTCCGAGAAGGTGATGTAGGATGGCTCATGTCGCTCCTTGGAAGAAGGAAGTGGTGAAGGAGTTCACCGACGCGATGAAGGCGCACAGAGTGGTGGCCGTCGTCGACCTGCACGGGATACCTTCCGCGCAGCTGCAGACGATGAGGCGGGGCATGAGGCCCAAGGCCAGCATCATGATGTCGCGCAACACGCTCATGGACCTCGCCATCGACGAGGCGGCGAAGGAGAAGCCCGGGCTAGAGAAGATCAAGGAGCTCATGGGCGGGCAGGTGGCGATCGTCGCCACGGACGCCAACCCCTTCAAGCTGTTCCGCGAGATGGAGTCCACCAAGACGGCCGCGCCGGCCAAGCCGGGCGACATCGCGCCGGACGATATCGAGGTCAAGGCGGGCGACACGCCCTTCAAGCCTGGCCCGATCGTCGGCGAGCTTCAGAAGGTGGGCATACCCGCAGGCATCGAGGGCGGGAAGATCGTCATCAAGAAGGACAAGGTGCTCGTGAAGAAGGGCGACCCGATCTCCGCGGAGCTCGCGGCGGTGCTGCCCAAGCTCGAGATCCTTCCGATGACCGTCGGCATGGACCTGAGAGGCGTCTTCGAGGACGGCCTCATCTACAAGAAGGACGTGCTGGACATCCCGGCCGATTACTACCAGTCGATGCTGGCGCTCGGAGCGCGCAACGCTCTCGGGCTGGCGGTGGAGATCGTCTACACGACGCCCGAATCGATCGGGCCGCTGATGGCGAAGGCCTACAGAGAGGCGGTCGCCGTCAGCGTCAAGGGTGCGATACCCACCAAGGACACGATCAAGATCCTCTTGGCAAAGGCGGAGGCGAACATGCTCGCCGTGGCTTCCAAAACACCGGAAGCCTCGGACGAGCGTGTGAAACAGAGGCTGTCATCGAAGCCCTCTTCGCAGGCTCCCGCCGCGCCGAAGAAGCCGGCGGAGGCCAAGCAGGAAGAGAAGAAAGAGGAGAAGGTCAGCGAGGAGGATGCCGCTGCTGGCCTAGGTGCATTGTTCGGATAGAAAACGGAGGTTGAAAAACATGGAGTACGTATACAGCGCCCTGGTTCTTCACGCCGCTGGAAAGCAGATCACCGAGGATTCGGTCGCCGCTGTCCTGCAGAGCGCCGGTGTATCGCCGGACGCCGCCAGGATCAAGGCCCTGACCGCTTCCCTCGAGGGTGTAAACATCGACGAGGCCATCGCGAGCGCCGCCGTTGCGGCCGCGCCGGCCGCCGCCGCGCCCGCAGCTGCCCCAGCTGAGAAGAAGAAAGAAGAGAAGAAGGAAGAGGAGAAGGAGAAGCAGGTCAGCGAGGAAGAGGCTGCAGCCGGCCTCGGCGCGTTGTTCGGTTAAACCGGACAAGGCACACTCGCCCCGTCTTTCCGATCCTCGGTCCAAAGGCCTGGCCGGCATCCTACGGCCCGGGTCCGCGGACCACCTCAAACCCATTCTCGAATTCTAACTGTTTCTTGACGAGCTGTGCTGGTCCCATGAACAAGGTACTAGGACGAGTCTACCGAGGTCAGAAGTACAGCTTCGAGCGGAAACGGCATGGACAGGCCCTTCCCGCCCTGCTCCCGCAGCGCGGACAGTCGTGCGCATGCGCGCGACGCAGTGGTTTATGGACCACGCTCTTCCTGCGCGCTTCAGAGTCGTGTAGTTTCAGCTTGCGCTGAACCCTTTCCACCTCTCGCGCATGCTCTGCCCTCTCCGACAATCTCATCGGTTTCAGCGATCGGGCGACAACATCTGGTCGCTTGTCTTCAACCCGAGCCGATGTTGATGTCAACCTGGAACCTCCACACTAGTCCTGCTTGCCACGCGCCTCCGCTAGGATCTTCTGAATCTCGACCACGTGCTTGGCGACCCTCTTCCCCTGATCCGTAAGTTCGACGTTCTTGGTGAAGGGCGCACCATCAAGAACCGTTTCTTTGACCAGCCCGAGCTCGATCAGTTCGTTCACCCGCTTCATCGGGGCGGTCGTGGTCTTCGAAATCGCGGAGTAGAGGTTGGATCGCTGGGATCTCCCATTCAGATAGAGGCAAGCGAGCAACTTCAGCGCGTGCCTCTCCTCCAGGTATTCCAGACCTTCCGCGGCGCAGCTCATGCTTCAGCAAATCGAGATACGCACAAAAATAACTATCACGTGTAATTTATAAAACACAATGCGTTTTACATTATGCATATATCAGGATTCAAGTTCAACTCAAGTAACTGAGGAATCCTGACGGCCTAGAATCAAGCTGTAGCTCCATCCACGTCAGCAGATTCAGTTATGAGCTTTTCAATTGCAAGAACGTGCCTTGCAATCTCCCTTCCCTTGTCGGTCAGCTCCACGTTCTTGGCGAAGGGGGCGCCTTCCATTTGGGTCTCCTTCACTAGACCGAGACCGATCATCTCGTTGACCCGCTTCATTGGCGCAGTTGTCGTTCGCGAAATTGCGAAATAGAGTGAGGACCTCTGAGATTTGCCATTCTTGTATAAGTAGGAGAGTAACCTCAAAGCGTGTCTCTCTTCCAGATGAGACAACTTCTCATTTGCGTAATTCATAGCGCGTAATGTGCAATATACTACTTAATGATTAACAATCGTTGCTTGCGTTAAACCTATGGCGTAACTCGTTTTCTGTGTTACAGAATACGCAAATCTATATCTTGTGGCTCCAACCTACCGCAACATGGAGGCAGAGCATGTCGATGGCGCCGAGCACCAGGCCTGCGGTCATTTCCACCGAAGGACCAAGTCACCATAGGACGAATGGCGCGGTCAACAGAGCCAATGAATGGAAGCGCCTGGGATCGAAGTCTAGCAACAGGGCGCTTAACAACGCACAACGCCTCCAGTCAACGGGGCGAAGGAACGAATATGGGCCTCAGATCGCGGAGGCCTATTCGGAAGCGACGTTGACGAAATACACTCGAATGGAGATTGTCGCGACGTCCGTTTGCTTGTTCGGGATGGTCACGACCGGAATTCTTGGACTGAGCAACACGAATTTCTTCGTGGCGACCCTAGTCTCAGCATGGCTTGCGACAGTGGCCTATAGGGGCTATCGTCACCACATGAAGTGTCTCATGTATTTGCGTGCGCACGGGCCGAGGGTTTGCCCACACTGCGGGAAAACAATCGGAACCATGAGCTTGGTTGCGGAGCCATCGGCGTCGGTCAGGTAGTACGGATTCCTCGACCGTACAATTGTATTAAGATTGTTAATGGACTAGCAGAAGCTTAATCATTGCCAAAGAAGCGACGGTAGGTCCGCTTACCTTGGGCGCTCACTACTTAACCTCAATCGCGGAGAGGTGTGAATTGGGGGCTAGGCATGACGGAAACCGATTACAGGATCCTAGAGGAGCTTGACATCAGTGTCCGTCGTCACGTGGGGGAACGAGTGCGCAGAAACGTGATGAAGGGATTGGAGGATCTGACCCCGACCTCGGATCCGGGCAGATTCGCTGAATGGGTAAGGGGCGCAATGGCCAGATTGGATGACCTGGTCGATGAACGAACGCGCTCAAGCATAATGCACGAATGCGGGCGCAACTGCTCTCTCGAGTACCGGAACTTGATAAGGTGCGCGAAGGAGCGCTATCAGGGTCACGCGGACCTCAACGAGTTTCTTGCATCAGAGAAAGAGATCATGGTTGGGGGTGTGTCAATTCACAGAGAGGGCGACGTTCTTTATCACATCTATACTCCAAGCGCCTTCGCTGAACCATCCAGATGCTATTGCAGCTTACTCCGCGACCTGCCCAGGCAAGTAAGCGTCTCTAGGACCTACTGCGAGTGTTCACGGGGATTCATCCAGTCATACTGGGAGCAAGTGTTGGAAGCGCCGGTTGAAGTCGAAATCCAGGAGTCAGTAATATCAGGCGGGAAGGAGTGCAGATTCGCAATCCGCCTTCCTCTCGGATTGTAGATTCTCTACATCTTCTCGAAGACCTGGTTCATCTCCCTTTCGATGAGGCTGGAAAGGTCCTTGCCGAGCTTCTCGCGCATCTCTGGAGGCACCATCTCCAGTCCGAGCTCTGCGGTGCACTTCGTCATCTTGATGAGCGCGTAGGTCTCGCGCATCTTCGCGTCGACGAACTCCGACACGGCCTGCTTCATCTCCGCCTTGATCTCCGGGTTCGCGTCGATCTTCTGCCGCACGTACCTCTTGATCTCGTCCTTTACCAGGTCGCGCAGCGCTTCGAGTATCAGGTCCTCGGTGTTCGTGACCCCTACGGTGTTCTTCAACATCTGATCGATTACCATGGGTCTCGCCTAGCTCGGCAAATCATCAACGCGGTCGTATAACTAGTTTCTCGAAGGCTGCTGGTGCGCGAAAGCATTTCGCGAACGTTCAGCTTCGTCTGACCGTTGCCAGGCGATATTCATGTAATTTGGAAGGTGAACGATTGATTATTTATAGCTCATGGTAATCTGAACCACGGGGCTGGCAACGCGCAAGAGGAATGACCCCTCCTGAACCAAGTGGCGCTCTTCTCGCTTGCACCCCACTTTTCTTCCTATCTTTCCTCTGGCCAGCACCTACGCTACTCGTTAAATAATCACACCGGTTTCATTCGCTGAGCACCGATGAAGCTTGCCGAGGTCTACAGAACCGCCGTGAAGGAAGCCATCCAGGCGGATATCCGCGGGAAGAAGCGGCTCGACGCCGAGCTCCGGCTGCAGAGGGAGAGGTTTGAGAAGCTGGGAAAGAAGGAGCGCGCGCGCTTCGACCAGGATCTTCTCTGGAACCCGTATCACGACACCCGCTTGCTGCACGGCGACCCAGAGCTCGAGGTCAAGGAGATGTTCTGGGGCATCGACGTGACCTCCGCGGAGATCGTCCTCGCCGATCGACTTCGGGAGAGGGGCACTCAGATCGACGCGGTCATGGGCCACCATCCGAGCGGCAAGGCGCGCACCATCTTCCCCGACGTCATGCACGTGCAGGAGCAGATGATGGAGGACTTCGGGGTCCCGATAAACGTGGCCGAGGACATCCTCGCACCGCGCATCAAGGAAATCGCACGCAGCGTTCATCCAGCCAATTTCAATGAGGCGGTGGACGCCGCTCGTCTGCTCGACGTTCCGTTCATGTGCCTGCACTCGCCCTGCGACATTCTCGGGCAGAGGTACCTTCAGGCACTGATGGACAAGAAGCGACCTGAGCGCGTTTGCGACGTGCTGGACCTCCTTTGCGACATTCCAGAATACGAGCAGTCGGCACGGTTCAACAACCGGCCGGAGGTCATCGTCGGGGACAAGAACCGGAGCGCTGGTAAGGTCATGATCAAGTTCGCGGGGGGCACGTCCGGTCCGAAGGAGATGTACGAGACGTTGGCGCGAGCAGGGGTCGGCACGTTCGTCTGCATGCACATTCCCGAAGCCCACCTCGAGGACGCGCGCAAGGCGCATATGAACATCATTCTGGCCGGGCACATGGCCTCGGACTCGCTCGGAATCAATCTGATGGCCGATAGAATGGAGGGGAGGGGCGTACGCGTCTCACCGTTCTCCGGCCTGTTGAGGGTAAGGAGAAAATGAGCAAGGGTCAGTATCAGGAAAGGGCCGCGAGGGTGTTCAAGGACCCCTCGAAACTGTCGTTCGACTACGTGCCCGACCGGCTGATCCACCGCGAGGGGCAGCTTTCGAAGCTCTGGATGCTCTTCCGGCCGGTGCTCGAGCAGGGGACCTCGCAGACCGCCTTCCTGATCGGCTCCGTGGGTACCGGGAAGACGGCGACCTCGAAACGCTTCTGTCTGGACTTCGTCAAGGAAGCGCAGGCGCACGAGCGCGCGGTGGACTTCGTGATCGTCAACTGCCGTCAACGCAACTCCGAATCGAGCGTCCTTCTTCGCCTGGTCACGCACTTCGACGACCGATTCCCGGACCGGGGGTTCTCATCGGCGGAAATGCTGCGTTCGCTGCGCAAGCACATCGACAAGCGAAAGCTGCATCTGGTCGTGGTGCTGGACGAGGCGGATGTCCTCCTCCGGAAGGGGGCGGGCGACCTCATCTACCACCTCTCGCGCTTCGACGAGGAGCGCGTCGGGGGCAAGGCGTCGCTCTCGCTGATCCTCATATCGCAGAAGTACGTGCTCGACATGCTCGACCCTGCTTCCTCTTCCACGTTCAAGCGGGCCAACGCCATCATCTTCGAGAAATACAACGCTCTGGAGCTAGCCGACATCGTCAGGGAGCGCACGGCGCTGGCTTTCTACCAGGACGCGATCGCGCAGGAGCCGATCGAGCTGATCGGGGAGATCGCTTCGGAATTCGGGGACGCGCGCTTCGCGATCGAGTTGCTCGAGAAAGCGGGCATGCTGGCCGAGGAGGAGAACGCAGGCCGCGTGACCGCCGAGCACGTGCGCGCGGCGAAGGCCCTAACGTACTCGGTCGTCACCGAGAGCAAGATCGACGAGCTCGACAAGCAACGCAAGATCGTGCTCCTGGCGATCGCGCGGGCGATCAAGGACGAGGCGTACGTGACCACTGGCGAAGTTGAAAAGGTGTATCGGGTCGCGGCCGAGGAGTTCGGGGAGAAGCCTCGCGCGCACACGCAGTTCTGGGCCTATCTGCAGGACATAGCCAACGAGGGGCTGGCATCGACTAGGGTCGTCGGTGACGCGAGCGGGGGCGGCCGCACGACGTACATCTCGCTGCCCGACATCCCCTCGAAGGTGCTCAAAGAGAAGCTGGAACAACTTCTGGGCGCCTAGACCCATCAAGGAAAGTCTTTAACGGTTTCCAGCAATCATTGGGGAAAGGTGATCGAGTGAAGCGCACGCCGCTCTACGCTGAGCACGTCAAGCTCGGAGCGAAGATCATTCCATTCGCCGGTTGGGACATGCCGGTCTTCTACACTTCCATCATCGATGAGCATGTGGCGGTGCGGAAGGCGGCCGGCGCCTTTGACGTCTCGCACATGGGCGACATCATCATCAGGGGGAGGGGGGCAAGGGAGCTCATTCGCCGTCTGATGACCAACGACATCGACGATTGGCCGGTCGGACGCGCCCTCTACGGCCACCTTCTGGACGACGACGGCGTCATCATCGATGATGTCATCGTCTACCACTGGATCGAGGGCGAGTATCTGATGGTCCCGAACGCGGCGACCACTTTCAAGGTCCTAGATTGGGTCAAGGCGCACGCGGACGGGCAGGAGATCATCGACGTCTCCGAGAGGCTGGCCTGCATCGCGCTTCAAGGACCGAAGGCGATCGAGATCCTCGAGGAGATCACGTTCTACGACGTCGCGGGCATGAAGCACTTCACCGGCGCGTTCATGGACCTGTTCGCGGAGGGCGAGAACACGAAAGGCCTCGCTGACGACTTCGAGCAGGCGGGCTTCCTCTGCGACACCATCACCAGGCAATGCCGCCCGGGCACGAAGGGGACCGTCGCCGGTGACTACAGCGAAGTGGGCTACGTCTCGCGCACGGGCTACACGGGCGAGGACGGCTTCGAGGTCCTCGTGGAGAGCACGTCCGTCGCCTCTCTCTGGAGGATCCTGCTTCGAGTGGGCGAGAAGCACGGGCTCAAGCCGGCCGGACTGGGAGCGAGGGACACGCTTCGCCTGGAGATGGGTTATCTGCTCTCGGGCACGGATTTCTACGGGGCGCAGACATCCCTGCAGACGGGACCGAAGTGGGTCGTCAAGCTCGAGCACGATTTCATCGGCAAGCCTGCGCTGGTGCGGCAGCAGCGTGAGGGGGACTATCCCGTCCTGGTGGGGCTGGAGGTGCTCGGGAAGGGCATACCGAGGCACGGATACGAGATCGTCAAGGATGGCGCGGCCGTTGGGCACGTCACGAGCGGCTCGCTCTCGCCCTGCCTCAACAAGGGCATCGCTCTCGGATACGTGAGGCCGCCTTATCACGAGCTAGGTACGAACCTCGATGTCCTGGTGCGCGGAACGAACCTGCCCGCCAAGGTAGTCCCGACGCCGTTCTACCGGAAGAAGCGGGAGTAAGCATGCCGAAGAAGCCCAAGGCCACGGTCGTGAGCACGCTCAAAGAGCTTCTCGAGCTCCAGAGCCACTCTCATCACGATCGCAGGGCGATCGCCGATTACGCGCAAGCGTGGCTAGAGAACATCGGCATGGACGTCAGCAGGCACGGGGAGGACTCACTGCCCGCGATCTGCGCCACCAACGGCTCCGGAGGCGTGATCCTCTCCGGACACCTGGACACGGTCCCAATCGGCAGCCAATGGACGCAGGACCAGGGGGCGGTCGAGGGCGGACGCATCTACGGACGGGGAGCGGCGGACATGAAGGGAGCGGTGGCCTCGATGCTGCACGCATCGACCGCCCTGACGCGCAAGAAGGTGCCTTTCACAGTCTTCTTGACCACTGACGAGGAGGACAAGATGACGGGCGCGTTCGCATTGAGCGAGCTCGATCTGCTGGAGGGGGCGAAGGGCGTCATCATCGGTGAGCCGACCGACCTCCTTCCTGCATACAAGGAGAAGGGGATATCGCGCTTCCGACTTTCCACGCACGGAACGGCGGCGCACGCCAGCCAGCCTTGGCTAGGGGACAACGCCATCACGAGGATGGGCAGGCTGCTCGAGAAGCT
>Ga0335071_10002819_pt1 | contig 18468 bp, 18 predicted proteins | sample Lox_Sample_15_FD_206724 | JGI IMG/M metagenome (GOLD analysis project Ga0335071, IMG submission 206724) | Soil microbial communities from Loxahatchee National Wildlife Refuge, Florida, United States - Lox_Sample_1.5 | ecosystem: Environmental > Terrestrial > Soil > Wetlands | place: USA... | reverse complement strand
TAGCCGAGAACTAATCGCAGACTCCGTCGAAGTGATGATGCAAGCCCACCGCTTAGATGGCATGGTTATGATTTCCAACTGCGACAAAGTCACTCCTGGTATGCTCATGGCCGCCGCGAGGCTTGATTTGCCGGCAATAGCTATAACTGGAGGCGCCATGAAGTCTGGCAGTCTCGGCGGCAAGAAAGTTGGTGTTGACCAAGTTTTCGAGGCTACGGGAAAAGCGTTTGCTGGAAAAATAAGCGATGAGGAGCTTTCTGAACTTGAACAGGTTGCTTGTCCAGGGTGTGGTTCTTGCAACGGCATGTTCACTGCAAACACTATGGCGTGCATGACTGAGGCTCTTGGCATGTCACTTCCTTACTGTGCCACGGCTTTGGCAGCTAGTGCTGCCAAGATGCGTCTCGCCAAGAAGACAGGTGAGAAAATTGTGGAGCTCGTCATGAATAATGTGAGGCCTTCGCGCATTTTAACTAAGGGTGCGTTTGAAAACGCAGTGGTAGTCGACACCGCGTTAGGTGGTTCTTCAAACACAGTTTTACACCTTGCTGCAATTGCGCAAGAGGCAGGCGTTTCGCTTCCGATTATGACTTTTGATGACATCAGCCGCAAGGTTCCTCATTTGTGCAGTATGGTTCCCAGTGGACCTCATGATATGGAGGAACTGGATGATGCCGGAGGTATCCCCGCTCTTATGAATGAGCTTGAAATGTTCTTGCACAAAGATTCTCTCACGGTGACGACAAAGACTGTTTGGGAGAATGTCCAAAACGCCAGTGTCAAAGACGTTGAAGTAATCAGACCGCTAAGCAACCCGGTTCACAAAGAAGGCGGCATCGCTATACTCAAAGGCAACCTTGCACCAAAAGGTGCAGTTGTGAAGGCAGTCGCCGTCTCCCCCAAGATGCTTAAACATACAGGACCCGCCATGGTGTACGATTCAGAACAAGACGCCGTCGCGGCCATGAAACGTAAGGAAATCAAATCAGGCGACGTTGTCGTCATCCGTTACGAAGGGCCAAAAGGCGGACCCGGCATGCCCGAAATGCTGATGCCAACTGCTACAATTTCGGGTATGGGTTTGAGCGAATGTGTTGCTCTAATTACGGATGGTAGATTCTCAGGTGCCACTAGGGGCGGATGCGTAGGTCACGTTGCGCCAGAAGCTGCTGAAGGCGGACCCATAGCAATTATCAAAGATGGTGACATCATAACCATCGATATTCCGAGTCGCAAAATCAATGTAGAGTTGACTGATGCCGAAATTCGGGTTCGTCTTGCTTCTTGGAAGCCTAGGCCTCCAAAAATAACCAAAGGCTACTTGTCAAGGTATCAGCCTACGCCTACAGAATAAAAATACAATGGAGCCTTTTGGTTCACACATTTCTTTTATTTTTTGAAATGAGAAAAAAATGTGGGGGCATCGCAGTTTTATTTTCGGGTTTCGCTCCTTATCGCCAAATCATTCTGCCGAATACACGCTTCAGGATGGCTTGAGGGCTTTAACCCATACAAGTTCGTTTCTTCGTGAAACAGTTGAGTCAATTGGTTTTAATGTTGAAAAAACGAAAGAACCACCTTCTATGTGACTGTCAGGTTAGCGCAAGTAGTCTCGTGATTCTAGAAGCGCTTCCCACGGTTTGCCCAGGCCCAAACGACGGCCGAGAAGACAGGTACGAGTGTTATTAGAACTAGGACGTAATTGAGACCAGGTGATAAACCGGATGGAAAAACAATGCTCAATAGAAGGTCTCTGACGAAAAACTCCCATACTGCTAGATATGATATGACCGAAGTTATTACTAGCGCCAAAACTTCAATGCGACGGGTGTTATAGATTTCAAGAATATCTATATGCGCTCGGTGAGTCTCTACTGAAACGCCGATGTGATCTTTCAGCTCTTCTAAAGCGTCTTTAATGAGGAAGTCCAGTTGAGGGTTGAGTTCTTTCAAATTTTTCTGGAATCCTTCATACTCATGCGTCAGGTCCAGCAGAACTAGTTTTTGTTGTTGCAACTGCCGATATTCTTCCCAAAGTTGCCTCTCGTCTTCATGAGATTCGCGTTTGATTACGGGTTCTACCTTGTAGGCCATGTCCTGAAGTCTACCAACGAAGATGGTGATGCTTTCTACTGTTTCTTTGTCGACTTCTTGGAGCTTCGCTACCTCGGTTATGATTTCATCGAAGTCTGTGTGGATAACATAGGCGTTACTCATGCTTAACCTTCTTGAGGATGTAACACAGTTTTCCAGGTAAAGTTGGTTTTGAGAATATCCGATATAAATAAACAAATAATTGCGGATAAACGTTTTGCAATCCAAAAGATGGCGATTTGTAGGGTTGGAAATCAAATTCTGCAAAGTAGTTTCTCAAGACTTTTCAGTGACAAATGTTGAAACGTTTAAATAAAAATTCTTTCGATTATTGTGGACATGAGCCCCAGTTCAAATCGAAAACCAAAGACATACACCAATGCAGGCCGGGCACGCCAACGCAAAATCATTCTTGTAGCAATTACTGCAGCAATCATAATCGTTGCAGCGGTAGTTCTTGTTTTGTTAAATCAGCCTAGTGCCCCCAACAATGTCAGCCCTAATCCGACCTTAGCCCCAACCGCTACTCCTGCTCCGTCTCTAACTCCCGTACCAGTATACACTTCCTCCGCAACGCCGTTAACTGCTCCTGCGGGTGAATACAGCGCAAACGGAAAACGAATCCTCTTTATGGTAAGTGGAACAGACTCATCAGGCAATTCTTTCACAGGCAACATTACAATCCAGATGCGTGATGATAAACCGATTACGACTCAGAACTTCATAAACTTGGTAAAGCAAGGCTTTTTCGATGGAACCATCTTCCATCGAGTCATCGCGGGTTTCATGATTCAAGGCGGGATGAACCAAACCGTAAACGTTCCTACAATCAACGATGAAATCGGCAACGACAACCACAACACCGTTGGGACAATCGCCATGGCAAAAACGAGCGAGCCCAACTCAGCGACAAGCCAGTTTTTCATAAACCAGGCAGACAATAGCCAAGCCTCCTTCGACTCAACTTACACAGTTTTCGGGCAAGTAATCGGCGGAATGGAAATAGTCAACAAGATTGCAAACGTGCAGGTTCAACCAAATGCGCAAATGGGCAACGAGAACTCTTCGCCTGTTTATCCAGTGACGATCTTAAAGGCAGTAGTCCTAAACTAAATCTTCCTTTTCTTTATATCAGGAACGCCAAGCTTCAGCGTGCTCGCTAAGTTAAGTCGTTATTGATTATAAATAGTTAAAGAAACTGGACCTTTGGTCACAGCTTATTTTTCTTGTTCTTTGAGCTTTGAGCCAATTTCAACGCATTGAATTTGGACCTGGTACTTCTTGCCCCCAGCTACCATCTTACCCTGACTATAGTAGCCTTTGCTGCCTGTTTTGAAATCTTTCTTGTCGAGTATGAAGTTTTGCTTATCTCCGCATAATTGGATTGATGCCATGTTAACAAGTTCGCTCATTTTCAATTCACCATCGTTTGTCATAGCATAGTTAATGTTGCTTTTCACCTTTTCGCCCAAGTCTATAATTTGCGAATGAGCTCCATTTTAGAAACTACTTTTCCCCATACGTGGCTGGGTCAATTTCTTTGTGTTTTCCATCTTTATCGACAACGAAGAAGTGTAAGTCGTATTCGTCACAGTAATTTTTTACTTCAGTGTACCGCTGCTTGTCGCCTTGAAACATTTCTTCGGTCACGACTTCGCAAATGCGTTTCATGCAACCTTTTTTCGTGGCTGTCAGGTCCGGCGTATATGGCCCGATTTTTTCTGGTTTCTCGAAGCCTGGAAGGTCCGCGCGGACTTCCCACTTGTCCTTTTTCATTTCTTCGGCGATTTCCAGAACACATGCATCGTGAACATTTGCTTTCTCTTTGGATTGTTTGCTGCTCATAAAATACGCACAATAATATTCATGTCGAATGGCTTATTTAAGGAACCGCATCCTATTGTTTTTTTGCTCCCCTTCGCTTTCCTTTTCTATTTCGTTCAAAGTCGTAACATGATCTCTATTAGTTTTCCAAATCAACTATTGTCTTTGCAACCTTCTGCCAAGGAGGTTTTCTGGTTACTTAAGTGGTTTTCAACGAAATTGGTTCTCTTTGTTAACTGAGCTTCGCATTTTGCTCCATCCTGGTTCACAAAATCCGTTAAGAACGCCCTTTGACACTTACAATTTTATCGAGATGATCCAAATGCAAAAAATGACTGCCCAAATTCAAGGTCCAATCGAAGCATTACTTCTAGATTACGATGGAACCATAACGCCGTTACATGTTTCGACGGTAAACGCCAGTGTTCCGTTGCAAACGCAAGCCGTGCTTACTCGCATAGGTCGGAAAATTCCTGTAATTGTTGTTACCTCCAAGGCTCCCGATTTCGTCATTCCCCGAACTCCATTTGCAACAGGTTGGTGCACAATTAACGGGCTGGAAACAAGGCTTGGCGAAAGAGTATTTCGTGTACCTCTCCCGAAACTACAACTCGAATTGGTATCAACAGCCCTAAAATATGCAACAAAACGTCTTGTCCCCTTAGGCATTGATGTTGAAGAAAAGCGCCTAAGCAACCAGCAACTAGTTGGCTTTTGTGTCGATTGGAACCATTCTCGAGATTTCTCCAAAGCCCAGAAGGCAGCAAGTAGAGTGGCTAAGCATCTACGGGCTTCTTCGCTTTATGTTTGTGGTTTAGAAGGAGATACCTTTTTCGACGTTTACCCCTCGCCTGCTCATAAGGGTCGAGCAGTGGAGGCAATCCGTGAGCGGCTTGGAATTAAAGGCGGTGTGGCGTACATGGGCGATTCTGAGATGGATAACCCAGCGTTTTTGCTTTCGAACTTGAGCATAGGTGTATTGCATGACGATTCAAAACCTGGACTTTGCGCCGAATACTTTGCACGATTTGAAGATTTAGCTGACTCACTCGAACTAAACTTGAGATCCATCTCTTCGTGCAAGATTAATCGATCAAAGCTTTGTTGTGACTACAACGTCCAGTTCGAGGACGTGCCCGAATTTCTTAGTGAACTTTGGAAGAACGAGTTGGTTTTCAGTCCCAGCTTCTCTAGTATTAAGATAGTTGGTGAAGTGAGATAAGTGAATTGCATATCAGCGTTTCTCAACATTTGTGAGAATTGTAGTGCGGTCGCCGGGTTGCATACCAAACAGGTTCAAATTCAAGTCAAATGACCCCTTAATATTTCAGGAAAAAGTCGATCGTTTTTTGTAATGGCGGGACCCGCTGGGATTCGTCTAATTATCTAAGCGAATCATCTGTTTAACCAAAAACGAATGGGGTCGCAGGGATTTGAACCCTGCCCTAAGCGGAGATATCTCCCGCACAATCCCATCTTTTCCTATTTGAACAAACTTGATAACCAGAAACACCGATTAATCAGTAGCATAGGAGACGTTAGAAGGTTGCAATATGGATGTTTCAGAATTAGTATTCTACAATGATCGCGTTCGCAGCTTATACTATGGAGCGTTGCTCGAGTTGTCATGGGAAGAAGTTACTAAATCTAAAAGCTTGAGCTTTGACTCAATACGTGATGTATTCCTCCACCTTACGCTCGTAGAAGACAGATGGGTTAACTACACTCTTATTGGAGAGTTTTCCAAATGGAAAGATCCAGTTTTTGATGACTTCGGAAACTTTGAGAGCCTTAAAGCCTACATGACTCGCACCCATGAAAACACAGACAAGTTTCTAAAAATGCTAAAACCAGAGGATTATCAAAACACAGTTGCCAATCCATGGATCAAAGGTGAATCAATAAGCATAGAAACCGGACTCACTCATATGGTGCTAGAGTGCATGGTACATTTCGGCGAGCTGTCAGCAGCCTTCTGGCAAATTGGCAAAGAAGCACCATATTTGGCTTTCTTAAGGTATGAACTCAGCAAATCGAAGTAAACAAGCACTATATTATCGTGGCGAGTTCGCTGGGCCGCTCTTAAACTTTTAAGCGAATCCTAAACCAAAAAGCAAACAGAAGCCCAACTTCAACATTACAAAGATAACCGACCCGCTTGGATTCGAACCTGAATTTTGGTGTGGTTAAGGTGCGGTCGCCGGGATTTGAACCCGGGATCATTAGCTTGGAAGGCTAAAGTCCTAAACCAGACTAGACGACGGCCGCGCAGGATAGCTCATTTACTCTGCGAAATTTAAGTTTAGCGGGATAATAATCTTTGGTTCCGTACATTATTGTCAATTTGAATGGGAAATAAGAGAAAGAGTTAGATGTTTTTAGAAAGTTGGTTATTCTAAGTTTATCCAGGTTTGGTTTCGACTCAGTGTTCCGCCTATTTCGGCTGCTCTGATCAAAACTTGTTCTGTTAGTCCTTCGCGAAGGATAGGCGCTTTTGGATGTGCAATTGGGTCTTGTTTGGGGTGTTCGCCATCTTTGTGCGTAGATATGTGATTTTCTATTGCTTCAATCATTTGGGTAACGTCTGGCACCATCGCGATTTGTTCGCCGCAGTCAGGACATCTAATGTACCTTTGTTCTGTAGCGTTCTCTTCATTTTCAACATTTCCGTTCATGTTAACTTCACCGTGCTCAAGGGTAATTATCCGTATTTGCTGTTTTGGAGATTAAAGCGTTCATAATATGCTCATATAGTGGTGCAAACTACTGTCGCAATGAATCTCCCTTAGTGATTGAAAGAAATTTGCCTTTTTCACGTTTTTTTGGGTCCTCGCTGAGCATTTATTTGCTTTTCTTATCTAAAAAATGTGCAGAAAATATTCTTCTCCCCCATGAAATTTCGGGTATTTCCTAAAATCTTAAAACGACATCGCGCATATACAAAAGACCAGGAGAGGAATGCAAAGTGCGATACCTTTGCCCAAGATGCACCAGCGAGACACTGGAGCTTGGTCAGCCTTCAATAGACACTGGAAGAAAAAAAGAAATTCGTGTCAGTCTGCGTCAATGCCCGAAATGCAAGCTAGTTTTCCAAGAAGCTACCTAGCCCCTTTGCTCTGACTCAGCAGCAGCCTTTTTTGCTTTACAATAATATAACAGATTTTTCTCTTGTAAAAAAAGAGGCGAAATACTGACCGATGAACAAATCGATTTTACGTGACATTTCCTAACTTCGGCAATATCAAGCTGTTTGTGGGGTTACTCCTTGCCTTTTTAGAAACATGGTTCCGCTTTCAGCTTCGCAAGTTGGTTCAAAAATCCATCCGCCAAATTCACTTCAACTGGACCAAAGTCTTGACAATTTCTTCGGCCAAGCTGTCTATTTTTGCTTTTACTCGAACAACTACTATCGCTTCAACAACTAACGTGGCTGCAAGAAAAGCCGTCAAAAACCAACTTAGCCTTGCGAATAACGCGGCTTTATCAGGGTTAAGAATTCCCCCGGCTTGGACCAGCCAACCCCAAAAACCTGCCGCCCCTGTGGAAATGTAGGCTTGGAAGTTCAACGCCATCCAAACACAGATAACAATTAAAGCTATTGAGAAGACAATTCCCGCTAAGGTCAGAGCGATGTATTTTGGAGTTAAGACCGAATTGGATTCAACTTTCGTTTCTGAGGAATCTTCTTGAAGAGTGAAAGTCATTTCTTTCTGAGCGGTTTTTGGCATGGTTCCCCAGATCGAGCCCTGTACGACTGATATTTTTTTTGGTGCTTCTTCGGAAATTATCTTCCATTTTCTTTGGACAATCTGCATCTTTAGCTGAGTGTACGCTTCTTCAGATGTTAGGTTTAGAGTTTTTTCGAACAAGCCGCGTTCACTCTTGACTAATAAGAAGATGGAGAAAAGGGATTAGAAGACGTATGGGAGATCTTTTCCCTTCTCTTTTATGTCTTTAAGCGATTCGTATTGAGCTTCGACCAGGATTTTCAAGGCGTCTATGTGTTTTCGAATGTCTTCAATTTCGCCGCCCTTCAAAGCCCCCGTTTTTTCCAACTGTTCATCGATCTTGCCAACTGAAACCTCGAGGACTTTAACTTTAAAAGCGAAAATCTGAAGCGTATACATTAGGCTAAGTTGAGAGGATAATCGGTCCAATCGGTCGTAGGCTATCATCCTGCTCATAAACGCTTTGAGTCTCTGCTCCTCGGTGGCTTCTTTTGAAGCTACAATCTTTTCGTAAGCATTGGTTTGCTTTGAGGCAGTTTCTTTGCTTTCCTCAAAGATTTTTTGGGTGCGTTTGGTTGTTTTATCGAGTAAATCTAACACTTCGTCCAAAGATGTCCCTTCTTTCCGCATTTACATGTTAACAAGCCGTATTTCACGTTTTCCATTATAAACAAAAAACCAATTCTGAATTACTGCTTGCTGGGCTTATCATCCGACCAAAACAGTTTCTTTTCATGCTGCGATTTAGGTTTGAAGCCTCTATTATAGCCGAAGCCAGCGTTTCGCTGTCGTTCCATGTTCAATATTCGCGCGTAGAGCTTGGATACCTTCGTTTTGGACGGCAGATTCTTCTTTACAGGATGAACAGGCACAGGCGTGAACGGTTTAGTAATCTCGGTTGACGCTTTCTTCTTCCGACCGCTTACTCGGGGCAATTCACGTACTTTCCTAAAGACTACGAAGCCTTCTGCAAGGTTGACTTCCTGAGTTTCCCAACCAGCGTCTAGCCAGCCCTTCGAGTGCGCATTGGATATGTTGCTCCACCAAGATTCCTCTCGATACGCTTGCATGGGCAGGTTGCTACCAATTAAACCGTCAATTCGAGCAAAGCCAAGCTTAACTACACTGGTGAAAGCAGCCCGAAACTTGAGGTGTTTAGTGAGCCCTTCATATTTGGAGGTGATTCGAGGCGCCACCACTCGGCGAGCGCAGTTTAAGCATAGCAAAAGAGAAGGGTCTCCGGTTGAAACGTCAGGTACCATGCAGTCCCTGCAGTAGAGTTTTTTGCAGATTTCGCAGCGTCTTAAGCGGTTTGTCCTAAGGACACGTTTGCAAATACCGCATTCGTCTTTAAACGCAATCACAACCTGCAGCAGCATTAAAGCCGTGGCTTAGATAAGCAAGGAGCTGCATCAGATATTAACCTAACCGGAAAAAACAGTTTCTTGTCAAAAATTGTAAAGATGGGTAACAAGAAATCGGGAGTCACGTTTGACGTTTTCTAATTTGCCTTATTGCAAAGTTTGCAATCACAAAAGTGACTATAACCAACCCGAGCCACTCAAAGAAGTTGATGTAGCCTGCGAATTCGATGAGGTAAAACACCACCAGCAACACGATTGCCATTATGCCGATTATGTTTCTTGTCCTGCGGGTTGGGTCCGGTGTTGTCAAAGTTGTAGCCTATCCTTTTACGACGGCTATGGGAACTAGCCTAGCCACTTTTGTTGCAATGCCCACTTTGTCGCTTACTTCTGCAACAGCATCCACGTCTTTATACGCTGGGTCAGCTTCTTCTGCCAGAACCATAGCGCTTTGGCTTCTGACAATTATGCCACGTTTCTCCATGGCAACTTTAATTTCGCCGCCCCAGAATTTGCGCTTTGCTGCGGATCTGCTCATCATACGACCTGCTCCATGTGCGGTTGAGCCGAAGGTTAATTCCATGGCTTTTTGTCCTCCAACGAGAACCCATGAACTCGTGCCCATGCTGCCTGGGATGAGTACAGGCTGACCTTTGCTGCGGTAATCCTGTGGAAGCTCTTCGCGTCCAGCTGGGAATGCTCGTGTAGCGCCTTTGCGGTGAACCCAAACCTTCTTGTTGACGCCGTCGATGTTGTGAGTTTCCACCTTGGCGATATTGTGGGCTACGTCATAGACCAGTTTCAAACCTAACTTTTCCGCTTCCTCATGGTAAACCTGTTGGAAACTTTGACGCACCCAATGCATGATAGCGTGGCGGTTGCAGAACGCATAGTTTACAGCGCATGCCATGGCTTGAATGTAATCTTTTGCTTCAGGACTATTTCCAGGGGCGCAGGCGAGTTCTCGGTCGGGCAGAGAAATTTTGTATTTCTGTACAGCATGCTCCATAACGCGGAGGTAGTCACTGCAAACTTGATGCCCGTAGCCGCGACTGCCGCAGTGAATCATAACTGTAACTTGCCCTTCTTCCCGAATGCCAAACGCCTTAGCCGTTTCAGGGTTGAAGATTTTATCCACTTTTTGCACTTCAAGGAAGTGATTGCCTGAACCCAATGTACCAATCTGAGTTAAGCCTCGACTCTTAGCGGTTTGAGAAACTTTATCGGGATCTGCGCCTTGCATGTGCCCGCTTTCTTCGCAATGAACCGCGTCTTCGGGCCACCCTAAGCCCTTGTTTATGAGCCATTGCACTCCTTCGGTGACCATGTTGTTTAGGTCGCGGTTAGTTAAGGTGAGATCTTTCCTGCGGCTGCCTAAACCCGAGGGCACGTTGGCAAATATTGTTTCTGCCAGTTGTGTGAGTTTAGGTCTGACGTCTTTTTCACTTAGCGTGGTGGATAGCAGGCGAACGCCACAGTTTATGTCATAGCCCACTCCTCCTGGGCTGATCACGCCTTCTTCGTAATCAGTAGCGGCGACCCCTCCAATGGGAAAACCGTAGCCTTCATGACCATCTGGCAGGGTTATGGCGTTCTTGTATATCCCAGGAAGGTAAGTTACGTTAGCACATTGTTGCAGAGTACGGTCTGTTTTCATCTTGTCCATGAGATCTTCGCTAGCGAAAACTAAGCCCGGAACGCGCATGCCCTGCTTGTACTTCGGGATGCGCCACGTGTAGGCATCAATCTTTTCTAGCGGAACCTTTTCTGTCGGGGGTCGACCTTCTTCTTCACCCATAACTGGCACCATCAGGAGAAAAGCCGCCGCTGGAATAAAACAGTTGTGACCTGTGCAAAGCCGTTTATCTAAATCTGCGGATTCTTAGAAAAATCAATGAAGCCATCAACACTGTTCTCGACCAAAATTTTTCTATGAATGGGGTTTTTCATGAGCTCGGGCAAGGTATTGCGAATAGTTTCGTCTATCTCGAAGATGTTTTCTCTTATATCCTCGTTTTTCTCGCCGCGTTTTACGCCCTCTTGGACAATACTTAGCCAAGTCTTAATCTGCACGTCGTAATCCCGCAAGCGTTTAACAGCATTTGGAACTTTTCCAAAATGGCTATAATACAAGAAGTTGGGGTTAAGGCGAATGAGCTTTTCCAAAGAAACCAATGCGAAGTCTGGACGAAACGGAGGCGGGGTAGTTGGGAAAACCGCATCAAACTCGGGCAAATAAACGCCTGCGCTGTCACCTGGAAACACTATGCCGCTGGATTGCTCATAATATGCAACGTTGTGAGAGGCGTGTCCAGGAGTCTCGACAACCCTGAGAGTCAATCCATTCCCGAGATTAATCCCCACGTTCTCCAACGCTGAAATTATCCGATTCTCAGGCACAGGCTCTGGTTTTCCAAACATCTCCGCTACATCTCCCAATGCTTGCTTTGAAGCCGCCCACAACCTCGATGGATCGACGAGGTGAGCTATCCCTTTGGGGTGAACGATTACTTTCGCATTAGGCAGCTTTTTCAGCAATGCTCCCGCTCCGCCTGAATGATCAATATGAACATGGCTAACGGCTACATACTCGACATCTTGAGGGCGAACATTTAGTTCTTCTAAGCCCGAGAGTAAGTTAGGAACTGATGAGGCAGGGCCAGACTCGACAATGAGGGTTTTTTCTCCTTTCAGCACGTAGCTCGCGATTAGGTTTTTGTAACCGCAAGTCTCAAGGTCAATTAGGAAAATATTTTCATCGACAAGTTTCGTGTGCATGAAATCACATCACAAGCCGCAAATAGACTTCGCATTAAAGGGGCATAAACATTCCCCTTTTTCAATTTTTCACCGGATAAACGCGCAACCTTTAACTTCGAGTTTTTGCACACGTTGTAACTCAGAATAATCAAAGGTTATGTTGAAGCTGGTCTTCTAGTACCCGACATCATTGTTATTGAGGTGCTAAAGGACAGCATATGCAATGCTCCCCATGGCAAAGGCTTCATTTTGGATGGCTATCCACGCACTTTGGCTCAGGCAGAAGCTTTAGAAAAAATTGCCAAGATTGACGTCATTATTAGACTGGTAGTCCCAGACTGGATAATCATTGAGCGACTTTCATCAAGACGGATATGCAAGAACTGTGGTACTGTCTATAACCTGCAATTCCTCAAGCCTAAAAAAGAAGGAATCTGCGACAAATGCGGCGGCGAACTATATCGACGCTCCGATGACAACCCCGAAGTTATTCAAATGCGGCTGGACCTATACGACAAAGAAACTGACCCGTTAATAAGATACTACAAAACCAAGGATGTGCCCGTCATAGAACACACTACTGAAGCGTTAGATATGCCGCCTCACATAGTCGTCGAAGAAATCATAGACCAACTGAAAAAAATAAAACTCGCCTAAATATCTAGCAGGAACATTAGAGTAACTTCATTAGCTTTTTTGATAAACTCCATCTGATGATAAGTTATAGCTTTGACTCCGACCTTCTGAGGATGCTTTTTCGGGTCAAATTTTTCGCCGTGAACAGTGGCTTTAAGCTTGTAGCCTGTCGGCGTTTCTTTGATGCCGTGGACATCAAACTCTGAGTAGAGCATACCGTTGGCGTCAAACTTGACTAAGAGCGCTTCTAGCCAACTGTATAACAACGCATACTCGTCTTCGGCTTCAACTTCCACGGCCTCGCGGTGACCCTGGCTCACTTTCTGTGTATCAGTCATAACCTCAAACATCGCGAGTGCAGCGTTGCCGAAGGCTTCCTCCATTGAAGCTCCATGTGCAGCTACGTAAACATCTGCCGTATGCTCTAGAAACTCGAACTTGCCCTCAAACTTTTCGGACTTCTCCGCTTTCTCCACTTTTATGCTCCGCCCCTAGAATCGATTTCCGATTTTCTGAACTGCCAAAGTCGCCAACCTTGCGCAATCGTCAAGATCTTTTAGGCTGACCATACCAATGGGACTGTGAATGTATCTGGCCGCGATAGATATGGTTCCGCTTGGAACGCCGCTACGACTTAGTGCCATCCGCGCCGCATCAGTGGTGCCCATTAAGCCGGTTTCCATCTGGTAGTCAATTTTGTTTTCTGTGGCAGTTTCAACTAGCCATCGCAAAACCTTTGGGTGAGTGATTAAGCCCGAGTCGCTGACTGATAGAGCAGGGCCCTTTCCCATTTTGACAGTTGTGTCGAACTCCCTAACGCCAGGCACGTCACCCGCAATTGTTACATCAAGGGCAATGCCAACGTCGGGGTCCACGTTAAACGTCGATGTTACCGCACCCCTTAAACCAACTTCTTCCTGAACCGTACCTACAGCGTAAACGGTGCAATCTGTTTCGCCCAACTGCTTGAGAGTTTCAATCATTACAGCGCATCCTGTCCGGTCGTCGAATGCCTTGCCCATAACAGTATCCTTGCCCACTTTCGCATAGAACGGATCAAAGGCAATTGCATCTCCGACTTTGACTCCCATCTTCTTGGCATCATCGCGACTTTCGGCTCCGATGTCAATAAACATCTCATCGTAAGTAACTATCTTTTTTCGTTCCTCTTCCTTTTGGATATGCGGCGGTTTGGCGCCTATTATTCCAGGTAACGTTACTTTGCCAGTTAGTATGTTAACTTTCTGGGCAAGCAAGATACGATCATCGATTCCGCCCATTTTCGTGAACTGCAGAAAACCTTCTTTTGTTATGTTTTTCACCATTAAGCCGACTTCGTCCATGTGCGCAGCCAACATGACTTTTAGGCCGTTTTTCTTTCCTTTTTTCACGGCGACAACATTTTCCATCCTGTCAACGGTAATTTCGTCGGCATACGGTTTGAGGAGTTTAACCATGAGGTTGCGGGCTTCATCTTCCCTACCCGCTACGCCTTGAGCGTTTGAAAGTTTCTCTAAGTTTTGAGCTATCGACATAAATGCGCCTTCTACTTTGCTTGGATTGTGGTTTGTTAAATTATTAAACAGTTGCGGTGACTGAAACTAGTGTCTTGTCTTTTGAGAACTTTCCCTATCATTATGGCTGAAAGGTATGATTAGCACAGATTCCCTTGCATACTCTGTTTCTGAAAATATCAAATTTCCCTCATTGTCCTTTTTACCTTACTTTTTCCACGAAACTTAAGCGCTTTTTGGCTTTTTCAGGAAAATTTACTCTTAATTCCCGTGTTCATTTGATTTTGCTTCTTTTCATATTTTAAAATTATTAGGCGGAGACCACGCATAAAAAATCATGAGCAATATTCCTATCTTAAGAATATAGGGCACCACAGTAGTGGTAATTCTTAAAAGGCTCAAACGCATCAACAGCATATCCAAGGTGTAACCTAAAATGTCACAACCAAGTTTCAAGAATGTTTTCGTTTTCCTTGACACAGACAAATTCTGCAGTCCATTTGACATGCTCGTAGTAACTGATGCATTCCCCGACTCTAACATCTTCAAGTTTGAGAACGTAACAGGCGAAGACGCGGGAAAAATCGTCTACGACACATTGTTCCCACGCGGACCTCTAGGCGCAGCTCACACGAAAATATTCATCAACGGCAGCAACTTCGAAATGGTTGAACAAGTTGTCGCCGCCACACAGAAATCCATGGCTTCTGCTCCCTGGGGTACAAGCATAATCGTTGACCCAAGAGGCGCTTATAGCACAGCTGCCGGCGCAGTAGCCAAAACTTTAGGTCTTTCGCTCGAGAAAGGATTTGGCGTCCTCGAAGGCAAAAACGTTACTGTGTTAGCAGGCACTGGCCCAGTGGGACAAACAGCCGCCAGAATATACGCTACCGAAAAAGCAAACGTCGTTATAACCAGCCGCACACTAGCCAAAGGCCAAGCCGTAGCAGACAAAATCAACAAAGAAGTCGGTGCCCAACGCGTCAAAGTGGTCGAAGTCAGCAAATCCGAACAGACAGCTGCAGCTGTCAAGGACGCAGAAATCATTCTATCTGCGGGCGCAGGTGGAATCCAGTTGCTAAGTGCTTCAGACCTGAAAGTGGCTAAGAAATGTAAAATAGTGGCCGACATTAACGCTATAAAACCCGTCGGCGTTGAAGGCTTAGACTCAAACGACGATGGCAAAGAACTCGTCAAAGGAGTATTTGGCATTGGGGCACTCGCGATCGGCAAACTGAAAATCAAAGTCGAAACAAACATGATCAAAAAAGCAACCGAGGCACCAAGTGGCATGTTCGACTACGCCATGGCATACGACGCGGCGAAAGCTGACATTATTAAGAAGCTCGCCAAGGCAAAAGCTGCTGCGGCACCTAAAGAAATGCCCAGTCACTGGATGCCTTAGTAAGCTCCAGCCTTTTTTCCTTTTGTTTCGCTACTTGAAGAGTTTTCTGATCCTGTCGCAGGCTTCACTTATGCGATCGGCAGGTTGAGTGAACGTTATTCTAACGTAACCTTCGCCGTGTTCGCCAAAGCCAACGCCAGGGGTGACGGCAACGCCTACATCTAGTAGTTTTGAGGCAAATTGCATGCTTGGCCCCTTGCAGTTAACCCAAACATAAAATGTGGCCTTGGGCTTTTCGCATTCAAACCCGATGTCACATAAAGTATTGACTAGCAAATTGCGTCGCTCCAACAGAATTAGGTTGTTTTTTCGAAGGAACTCCGGTGGTTCCGAGCTTTTATAGGCACTTAGAGCTTTGATTGCTACCTTCTGAGTGTAAACTGGCGGTCCAGAATCAATTTGAGACTTAACCTTCGTCAACCCGCTGATCACTTCTTTGCAGCCGACGGCGAAACCTATTCGATCACCTGTCATGTTGAACGTTTTCGAAAGCGAATGGAACTCAACCGCGCAGTCCATCGCGCCGTCGATTTCAAGTATGCTTGGCGCTTTGTAACCGTCGTAGCTGATTTCGCTGTACGCGTTGTCGTAGCAAAGAATGATGCCGTTTTCCTTTGCGAAATCCACTGCTTCCTTGAGAAAAGTTTTGTCAACGGTGGCTGCTGTTGGATTATTTGGGTAGTTGAGGAACATCATTTTCGTCTTGTGGACTTTAACCCCGCTAAGGTTGGGCTTGAAACCATCTTCTGCCATCAGCGGTAACTGAACGGGAACGCCATCGCTAAGAATTGTGCTGCCATTTGCGTAAACCGGGTATGCGGGATCAGGAATCAACACTTTCTCACCAGGGTTGACAAACGCTCTGGCTACATTGGCCAGACCTTCCTTGCTGCCCAGCAACGCCACGACTTGATCTTGTGCAAGATCCACGTTGAAGCGTTTCTTGTACCAGTTTGTAACCGCGGCGCGAAAGTCAGGTTCGCCTTGGCTAAAACTGTAATTGTGATTTTTCAGGTCAGCAGATTCTTCCTTGAGAGCTTCGATAATGAACTGAGGCGGAGGCAGGTCAGGATCTCCAATGCTGAGCGAAATAAGGTCTACTCCAGCAGCTTTTTTCTCCTTAATCTGCTTCTCGATCTCCGCAAACAAGTAAGGAGGTAACCTCTTGACTCGGTCAGCAAACTCGACATTCATTTCTGGTCACACGCGCATTCCTAGAAGAGTTTTCCCTCAAAAACCTTGCTTGCGGGCCCAGTCATGAGAAGCGTTTTTGCGACATCAACTTGCAAGTCGCCACCCAACAGATGAACTGTAACTTTGTCTTTAACTTTAGCCAGTTTGTTCGCCGCGGCAACGGAAGCGCATGTTCCGGTTCCACACGCGAAAGTTTCCCCGCAGCCTCGTTCCCAAACACGAATTTTCAGCTCGTACTTGCTCAAAACTTGTACGAACTCCACATTGGTCCGCTTAGGAAACGCTTTATGGTTCTCAATTAGTGGTCCAACATACTCAACTGGGGTTTCATCAACGTTCTCCACGAATATGACACAATGAGGGTTTCCTACAGATAAGCAAGTCACGTTGTAGGTTTCATCTTCGTCAACTTGCAGTGGTTCGTTTATGCAAGGCCCTTGACCTATCATGGGAAGCGATTCGCGGTTCCAGTTGGGTGTACCCATGTCTACCTTGACCACGTCAACTTCGTTATTTTTCACGGTTAGCCAAACTGGTTTTGGGCCTGCCTTGGTTTCTATTGCAAAGGCTTCTTTTTTTACGATTCCGTTTTCGTAGCAGTACTTTGCGAAGCACCTAGTGCCATTGCCACACATTTCAGGCTCGCTGCCATCGGCGTTGAAAGTACGCATGCCAATGTCCGATGTATTTGAGTTTGACACAAGCAGGATGCCATCAGCTCCTACACCAAATCTTCGGTCGCATAACTTTTTGGCTATTGCCGGCGCCTCTTTTTCGCTTATGCTCTCGATTCGATTATCTATTACTATGAAGTCGTTTCCTAAGCCGTGCATTTTCCAGAAATTCATAGTTCCCACTCTGCTGCTTGCTTTTGACTTGACATCAAGTCATCGAGTTGTTCACGTTCGCGAACTAGTTTGTACTTACCTTCTTTGACGAGAACTTCAGCGGCTCGAGGACGCATGTTATATTGGCTACTCATACTAAAGCCGTAAGCTCCAGCGTTTAAAATTGCCAGCAGATCGCCTTCTTCGACAGGTGGTAGGCGTCTGTCTCTTGCAAGTAAGTCTCCCGACTCGCATATTGGTCCGGCCACATCAACCTTTTCCTCTTCAGGGACGTCGAGCTTGTTTGCGACAACTATCGGATGGTAGGAACCATACATGGTCGGACGGACCAAGGTGTTAAATCCAGCGTCTACGCCAACGAATTTCTTGTAAGGAGTCGTCTTAACCGTGTTGACTGATGTCAGTAGTATGCTTGCATCAGCAACAAGGTATCTGCCAGGTTCAACGCAAAAGACTGGCTCGCCTAAGCCATATTGGTGGATTTTGCTTTTGAAGAGTGATAGCACCTTGTCGCTGTAAACTTGAAGGTCCAGTGCCTTATCCTCTAGCTTGTAGGGCACGCCAATGCCTCCGCCTACATCAATGAACTCGAAGTCTATGCCTGACTGCTCGTGAACTCGCTTCGCAACGTTGAGAAGCTTTTCGAGTGCAGACACGAACGGTTTAACATCGAGGATGCCGGAGCCTATGTGCATTTGAATGCCGAAGTGTTTGACGCCGGCTTTTTTGGCTATCGCATAGGCTTTTAGTGCGTCGGTTTCCCAGAGGCCGAATTTCGTTTCTTTACCGGCAGTGACCAAGTGACTATGTGCTCCAGCTCCGACTTCTGGGTTGACTCTGACTGAGATGGTCTTGGGAACAGCGAACTTGAGCAATCTGTCCAGCTGCGATAGTGAATCAATGTTTATTGTGATGTTGCCGTCGGAGATGAACTTTATCTCGTCGGTTCGCACGTTGTTGCCTGTGAAGAGGATGCGTTCCGGAGTGAATCCGCTGGTTAACGCCATGAAAACTTCTCCCGGGCTGACAGTGTCTACGTTCGCGCCTTCGGACTCCAAGATCTTGAGGACCGCAAGGTTCGAGTTTGCTTTCATGGCGTAG
>Ga0335071_10002818_pt1 | contig 18468 bp, 14 predicted proteins | sample Lox_Sample_15_FD_206724 | JGI IMG/M metagenome (GOLD analysis project Ga0335071, IMG submission 206724) | Soil microbial communities from Loxahatchee National Wildlife Refuge, Florida, United States - Lox_Sample_1.5 | ecosystem: Environmental > Terrestrial > Soil > Wetlands | place: USA... | reverse complement strand
TATTGCCGCAATACCTTCTCGCGGGCTTCGGAAAGTGGACGCCAGCCAATCCAAGATTTCAGTGCCGCTCTTCGATCCGAAGTCCCTGAACTGAATTTGCCGCTCGTGCGTCAGGGACTTCAGATCGGCGGCACTGGCCCGCCCGCGCGCAACGTCCAGAAAGACCTCCTCCAGCGTGGTCCGGTTGTAGCGCGCCATGATCCCTGCGGGGCTGTCGTCGTCCTCGATGCGGCCGCGCTTCAGGATGATGACACGGTCGCACAGCCGCTCGACCTCGAGCATGTTGTGCGAGGCGAGCAGGATGGTCGCGTCATTCCTCTTGCGGTAGGTCTCGAGATGCTCCCGGACCCAGTCGGCGGTGTCGGGATCGAGCGAGGCGGTCGGCTCGTCCAGCAGCAGCAGCTCGGGCTCGTTGATCAGCGCCTTGGCCAGCGCGACGCGCGTCTTCTGCCCCGCGGAGAGCTTTCCGTTGGCCCGATCGAGAAATTCGGTCAGATCGAGATCGGCCGCCAATCGCGCGATGCGCTCGGGCAGACTTTCGACCGCGTAGAGCCGCCCGAAAATGGTCAGGTTCTGCCGCACCGTCAGCCGCATCGGCATGTCGACATAGGGGCTCTCGAAATTCATCCGCCCGAGCACGGCGGCGCTCTCCTCGGGCATGGCATGGCCGAGCACGCGGACCGAGCCGGAGGTCGGCAGCACCAGCCCCATGATCATCGCGATCGTCGTTGTCTTGCCGGCGCCATTGCCGCCGAGCAGTCCGGTGATGCTGCCGCGCGCGATGCGAAACGAGATGCCGTCGACCGCGCGGGTCGTCTTGTAGAGCTTGGTCAGATGCGCGACTTCGATCGCCGCGGATCCGCCTCGATCCGGCGCAGGTTCCCTGGGCAAGGCTCCGTCCTGTGGCGTCATGCCGCTGCTCATTGAGGCATTGCGGCGATAAGCGCAACCCTGGCAATGTCGGCCTCGTGGTTAGATAATGATCGCCTCGTGGTTAGATTTGGAGTCGGACCACCAGCAGGGTTAAGCTTGCCCGATGTCCGAATTGATGATCTCCGATGTCCGCCACTCGCAGCGCCATGTCCGCCTGGACACCATCCTGAGGCTGCGCTGGCTCGCCGTGCTCGGCCAGCTCACCGCGATCTTCATCGTCGTGCAGGGCCTGGAATTCGACGTGCCGGTGGTGCCCTGCATCGTCGTCGTCGGCCTGTCCGCGCTGCTCAATCTGACGCTCCAGATCGCGTTCAACCCGATGCAGCGGCTGGAGCCGGTCCCTGCCGCGGGCCTGCTCGCACTCAACATCGTCGAGCTGGCGGCCCTGCTCTATTTCACCGGGGGACTGCAGAACCCGTTCTCGTTCCTGTTCCTGGTGCCGGTGCTGATCTCCGCGACCGCGCTGCCGGTGCGGCTGACCGTCACCCTCGGCCTGCTCGCGGTCGCCTGCGCGTCCGCGCTGTTCTTCTACCATCTGCCGCTGCCCTGGGAGGGCGACGAGCCGCTGGAATTGCCCCCGGTCTACCTGCTCGGCGTCTGGTTCTCGATCCTGCTCGCGATCGGCGTCACCAGCCTCTATGCGTTCCAGGTCACCGAGGAGGCGCGCAAACTGTCCGACGCGCTGGCCGCCACCGAGCTGGTGCTCGCACGCGAGCAACATCTCACCCAGCTCGACGGACTGGCCGCGGCGGCCGCCCATGAGCTCGGCACCCCGCTGTCGACCATCGTGCTGATCTCGCGCGAGCTCGAGCACGCGCTCAAGACCAATCTGCAGGTCTCGGGCGACATCAAGACACTGCGCGAGCAGGCGCAGCGCTGTCGCGACATTCTCGCCAAGATCACCCAGCTCTCGTCGACCGGGGCGCCGTTCGACCGCATGAAGCTGTCGACCCTGATAGAGGAGACGGTCGCCCCGCATCGCGAATTCGAGGTCCCGATCAAGGTGAGGATCGCGGTCGCCGGCAGCCCGGAGCCGGTGGGGTCGCGCAATCCCGCAATTCTCTACGGCGTCGGCAACATCCTGGAGAACGCGGTCGATTTCGCGCGCGGCGCGGTCGAGGTGAACGCGTGGTGGAACACCGAGACGGTCGAAATCGTGATCTCCGACGACGGGCCGGGATTCGCACCCGACATCCTGAAGCGGATCGGCGAGCCCTATCTGTCGCGGCGACGCAGCACCGACGAGACGCAGGGCGCGCACCAGGGATTGGGGCTCGGCGTCTTCATCGCGCGCACGCTGCTGGAGCGCACCGGCGCAAAAGTCTCCTTCAGCAACCGGACGTTTCCGGATCACGGCGCCGTGGTGCAGATCGCCTGGCCGCGCGAGCGCTTCGAAGCCGTCCCCGAAGAAGCGCTCGCCTGAGAAAGGTTCTCATTGGTCCGCCGCGGCGTAGTGCCGCAGCGTTTCCGCCCTGCGACCTTGGCAGGCCGCGGTTGCATCGCCATATTCGGGACGACCGCAACCGCACAGGACTTTCCGACCTTGTCCGCCACTGCAGCCCTCGCCGAACTCCCCGACCGTTCCCTCCTGATCGTCGAGGACGACAAACCGTTCCTGGAGCGCCTGTCGCGCGCCATGGAAACCCGCGGATTTTCCGTGACCTCCAGCGATACCGTCGCCGACGGGCTGGAGCAGATCGGCAAGAGCGCGCCGGCTTTTGCGGTCGTCGACTTGAGGCTCGGCGACGGCAACGGGCTCGACGTCGTGTCGGCGCTGAAGCGCAAGCGCCCGGAGGCGCGCGTGATCGTGCTGACCGGCTATGGCAACATTGCTACCGCCGTGACCGCGGTGAAGCTCGGCGCGGTCGACTATCTGGCAAAACCCGCCGACGCCGACGATGTCGTCGCAGCGCTCCTGAATACCGGCATGGAGAAGTCCGAGCCGCCGCAGAACCCGATGTCGGCGGACCGCGTGCGCTGGGAGCACATCCAGCGCATCTACGAGATGTGCAACCGCAACGTCTCCGAGACCGCGCGCCGCCTCAATATGCATCGCCGCACGCTGCAGCGTATTTTGGCCAAGCGGGCGCCGAAGTAACCGCAACGCCGGATCAGGGTGAAACGGCAGTCGATGCCGAGTGGCAGCGGTTCGGCCGGCAACGCGCGTCATTTTGTTTCATTTCGCGTCGCAGCGATGAAATAATCCGCTCCAACGGCGAAACCATTTCGTCAAATCACGAAAATGGCACGAAACCAGCATCGGCTATGTTGTCTGTCGTACAGTCGAGAGTGGACGACGCCGATGCTCGCCGAAAAGTTCATGCTGGTGCTGGAGATGCTGCGCAGCCAGGCCCAGGCCGCCGATGGAAGCCCTCGCGTTGTCAGCTCCTCGCCGCACGTCCCGGTCAAGCTGCCGAGCGACAGCGCCAAGCCGCGCTGACGGTGGCAATCCCTGCGGATGGAGCGGCAAGCGGGGCGCCCACGAGGGGCGCCCCTCCAGCATGCCGTAGGGACCATCCGATACCGTAGGGGCGCCCCTCGTGAGCGCCCGCCTCGTTGCTTTCCGGTCGCTCTGCACAGGACGATCGCACGCAAACCATGCGGTCCGACAAAATATTTGCCGGGCACGTCGCCGGATGGCCGCTGACGGAAGAAACCGTTTACCAAAACCGGCGACTCTGCGACCCAGCGAAGCAGCGTAGAGCAGGGTCAAGTGATCGCAAATTCTTTGGCGGCCGAGCCGAACGCTGAGGCCGGTGAGCGCATGTCGCACTGTGTCCTGACCGGGCGCGGGCAGTTTGCCGCTGGCCGCACGGCCGAGGCGGCGGCGACCTACAGGGATGGTCTTGCCTTCGTGGCCGGTCAGCCGCCGGGCAGCGTCCCGGTGGAGATTGTCTCCGATCTGCACGCCAACCTTGCCAATGCGCTGATGGTCGCCGGCGATCTTCTGGCCGCCGCCGAGAACTACAAGGCTGCGCTGCGGCTGGTCCCCGGTCTCACCGCGTGCTGGTGCAATCTCGGCAATGTCCACTTGAGGACCGGCCGGGCGCAGGACGCGATCGCGCTCTATCTGCAGGCGCTGAAATTCGACGGCGGCCATTGGCCGACGCGCACCAATCTGGTGCAGGCGCTGGTCGCCACAAGGCAATATCTGGTCGCAAGAGCGCTGCTGCTCGAGCTGATCGCGGAGCGTCCGGGCGAGGGACGGCTGCATCACGAGCTCGGAAAGGTCTGCTTCGAGCTGAACGAGATGGATCAAGCGATCCGGCATTTCCAGACGGCGATCGCGCTCAATCCGTCCGACGCGGAAAGCCAGTACTGGATCGGCGCTGTCGCCCAGGCGCGCGGCGATGACGCCGCGGCGCAAAAAGCGTATGCGCAGGCCGCGCAGATCCAGCCGCTGATCCGGCGGCCTGCCGCAAAATCGCCGGCCGATTTCCGCGTGCTCGCGCTCTATGCACCGTTCGCAGGCAACACGCCCTCGGCGTTCCTGTTCAAGGACACCTCTTTCGAGACCGACACGTTGGCGCTGCTGCCCTCCGAAACGCCGCAAACGGCGTTTTCCGCTGAGGACGTTGCCCTGGTCGTCAACCTGATCTCCGACGCCGATCAGGCGGCCGATGTGCTGCCGCGCGCCGCCGACATCGCCCGCCGGTTGGGCAAGCGGACCATCAACGACCCCGCCAGGATCATGCGGACGACGCGGGATGCCGTCGCGGACCTGCTGCTGGCGATGCCGGGCTGCCACATCCCGAAAACCCGGCGGCTGAAGGCGGGCGAAGATCATTCCGCGGCGGCGCTCGACGCCCCGTTCCCGTTCCCGTTGCTGGCGCGGCCTTGCGGCACCCATGGCGGCGACGATTTCGAGAAGATTTCCGACGACGCTGCGCTGGCAGCCTTCCTGGCGGAGCGTCCCGACCAGGACCATTATCTGATCGAATATGTCGACTACCGTTCCAGCGACGGCTACTTCCGCAAATATCGCTTCATCTTCGTCGGCGACCAGATTCTGCCCTATCATCTGGCCATCGGCCGCGACTGGAAGCTGCACCATGATTCGACCGACATGGAGGATCATGCCTGGATGCAGGAGGAGGAAGCGGCGTTCCTGAAAGACCCCGCGACCGCGTTCAACGTCGCACATCAGGCGGCCTTGCGCGCCATCAAGGAGCGCGTCGGTCTCGACTTCTTCGGCATTGATTGCGGCGTGGATGCCGCCGGCAACCTCGTCGTCTTCGAGGTCAACGCCTCGATGCTGGTGCACGAGGGCAACGAAAAGTTTCCCTACAAGGACCCGTTCGTGCAAAACATCCGCACAGCCTTCCACGACATGCTGCGAACGCTGGCGAACGCGTAGGGTGGGCAAAGGCGCGCTTGCGCCGTGCCCACCATCTCTCCGCCGTCATCGCTCGCAATAATGGGCACGCTTCGCTTTGCCCACCCTACGCGACTGGCTTCACATGACGCCGATGCAACGTTGCTGACGTCGCGATGAACGCGGCGTTCAGCACCGCTTCGGGCGCGCGAGCGCATGCTTCCACCGTGCTGGAGAAACACCGCCAGCCTCAACCCGGAGAAGCAGCCATGACCCTCGTCAACAGGTTCTCGATGATCGCAATCGCGCTTGCGGCGCTCGGCACGTCCATGACATCAGCGTCGGCGGAAACCTACTGGCAGGCCACCCATCCGCGCCGCGCCGAGGTGAACGAGCGGCTCGCCTATCAGAACTATCGCATCCACCGCGGCGTCGCCGACGGCCGGATCTCACCGTACGAAGCGCGGCGGCTGCACGCCGAGGATCGCATCATCCGCCACGAGGAGCGCTTTGCGGCGCGTTTCGATGGCGGCCACATCAGCCGCGCCGAACAGCACGCGCTGAATCGGCAGGAGAATGCAGTCAGCCGCCGGGTCGGATGGTGAGGTGAGACGGCGGTAGGGTGGGCAAAGGCGCGTTTGCGCCGTGCCCACCATCGCGAGTGCCACTGGTGGAGAGATGGTGGGCACGCTTCGCTTTGCCCACCCTACGACTCCGTCTTCATTCCCAGAAATCCGCATGGCCCTGCGGATCGACCAGCCGGTTCATCCGCTGCGCCGACGCGAGGGCGAATCGCACGGTCATCAGCTTGCGGGTCGGCGCCGGCAGCCGGTGCAGCGGCGCCTCGCATTGCAGATGCGCGCCATAGGCATCCGCGACGATCAGGCCGGTATTTTCCGGAAAAATCTCGCAGGGCAGGTCCTGGGTGAAGGCAAAGAACAGCCGGTCGCAATGCGCGCGATAGTCCTGCCATTTGTGGTCGGCGCGCAAATCCTCGACCGACGATTTGATCTCGACGATCCAGATCTCGCCGCGCTCGTTGAGTGCGACGAGGTCGGCGCGGCGTCCCGAGGGCAGCGGCAGCTCACTGATCGATGCAAAGCCGAGCGTACGCAGGAGCCGCGCGGTGCCGCGCGCGACCGCCAGCGCCGTCTCGGACTGGCGGCGGTCCGGCGCTACGACCAGGCTGATCTGGCGGGCGGGCTGCTCCATGGTGGCATTCTAGCCGATTCCGCGGCGGGATCCCGCGCAAATCTTTCCCTTAATGTTTCCCTTGGCGGGGCGCCAAAAATCGGCAATCTGGGGCCATGACACAGGATACCGAGACCAGGGCGAAGGCCGGCGCCGTCATCGTGCCGGTGACGCCGTTCGAGCAGAACTGCACCATCATCTGGTGCGAGGCGACCAAGAAGGCCGTCGTGATCGATCCCGGCGGGGACGTGCCGCGGATCCAGGAGGCGATCAAGAAGACCGGCGTCACGGTCGAGAAGATCTGGCTCACTCACGGCCATATCGATCATGTCGGCGGCGCGGCGGAACTGCGCGATGCGCTAGGCGTGCCGATCGAGGGGCCGCATGTGGCCGACAAATTCCTGCTCGACAATGTGGTGTCGAGCGGCGCGCGTTTCGGCATGACCGGCGTGCGCGATTTCGCGCCGGACCGCTGGCTCGACGAAGGCGAAAAAGTCTCGATCGGCGAGCTCAGCTTCGACATCCTGCACTGCCCCGGCCACTCACCTGGCAGCGTGGTCTATTTCAACGACGAATTGCGCTTCGCCCATGTCGGCGACGTCCTGTTCAACGGTTCGGTCGGACGGACCGATCTGCCCGGCGGCGACCACGCGACGCTGATTCGCTCGATCAACGAAAAACTGCTGCCGCTCGGCGACGATATCGGCTTCATCTGCGGCCACGGCGCCGGCTCGACCATCGGCCAGGAGCGGATGACGAACCCGTTTTTGACCGGCGAGATGTAGTAGCGACGACGTTCACCTCTCCCCGCAAGCGACCGCTTGCGGGGGAGGGAGCGCACCTTCCGATGCGGCAACCTTGACCTGTTTTCGCTAGGCCTGCTTCCTCAGCCCAGCCGCCACCAGGACGCGGTTGATCGCAGCCGTCACGTTGATGACGCGGCGGCGCGGCGCCGCCTGCGGCAATGGTGGCGCAGCTTGCTGCGCCGGCGGCGTGGGCTTCAGCGGCGTGGGCGGCGGCTCGGAGGCCGGCTCGACCGGCGTCTCGATCGCCTTGGCGGGCCACATCATCCTGGCGACATTCTGCACCGGCGTTGCCGCCGGGGCCGGTGCGACCGGCGGGATCAGCCTGGCGCTCGGCGATTCCGCTGGCTGAGCCTTGCGCTCGCGAATCCAGCTGGTGAGCCCGAAGAATTTTGCGATGTGGAACGAGGAGGAAATCCCCGCCTCGATCAGGAACGCGCCTCCCGTTCCATAGCGCTGGTCGTTGTCGGCGACGCCGAGCGGCGTGCCGTGGGCCATGTCGGTGATGGTGTAGGATTCGACGACGGTCTCGCCGTCGGCGTTCCACCAGACCTCCCGGGGATAGCCGTCGACCACGCCTTGCGACATCGGCGCCGGCGGCAGCTGATGCAGATCGAGCCACTGCTTGACGATCTCGTCGGCATTGGCGGGGTGCACCGTGCGATCGGCGCTGCCGTGCCACACCGACAGCCGTGGCCAGGGGCCGTTGTGCTGCGTGGCGCGGCGCACCAGATCGCCGAGTTCTTCGGGCGAGCGGGCCGTCGAGAGATGCATTTCATAGAGCGCGTCGCGCAGCGTGTCGGCCACGCCGAACGGCAGTCCGGCGATGATGGCGCCGGCGGCAAACAGTTCCGGATAGTTGGCCAGCATCGCGGCGGTCATCGCGCCGCCGGCGGAGAGGCCGGTGATGAAGATGCGGCGCTTGTCGATGTGATGGTCCGCGACCATGCGCGCGATCATCTCGCGGATCGAGCCGGCCTCACCGAGGTCGCGGGTGACGTCGCCGGACCTGAACCAGTTGAAGCAGGTGTTGATGTTGTTGGCGCGCTGCTGCTCCGGCATCAGCAGGACGAAGCCGTAGTGCCGTGCCAGGGTCGACCAGCCGGCGCCGAGATCGTAGCCGGCGGCGGTCTGTCCGCAGCCATGCAGCACCACCACGAGCGCAGGCGAGGGCTGCCTGTTCGTCGGCACATACGAATACATCTTCAGTTCGCCGGGATTGGCGCCGAACTGCTCGGTTTCGGTCAGTGGGCTGCGCGGCGGCTGCCGGAGGTTCCGCGCGCGCTCGCCGAAACCCGCGAAGCCGTTCAGCTCTCGCAGACGTTTCAAGTAATCGATATTTTCGGCGAGGGACACCGGCAGCTCCATCAATAGCGACTCTCACCCTACACTGAGCAAATAATTGCTGCAGTGCGAAATGAAAAGGACGTGTGCTGTCGATCCCCAGATTTCAGACCTGCGCGACTTACATGCCACACTTCGTGCCACACTCCTTAACAATGATGCGAGCGCGCGGCGTATCCATGACAGAAACGCGACGATGGTCACGATCGGGCGAGCCCAAAAGTCTCCGTGAGATCACGGAGCCCGCAACACCAGCGCAAGTGGTGATGCTCCGCATGCACCGACGATTGCGATCGGCGCGAATCTCGATCGAGCGCTTTTGAAGCGGATTGCGTTGACAGGCTAATATGCAGCCCGCGCCTTCTTCGTCATGTCGTGCGCAATGCCGGGACGGCATCGCCCGGGGAACGACAGGCCTCAGATCGCCTTCAGCTTGCGATAGGCAAACCAGACCATCTTCAACAGCAGCCAGCCGTCGCGGAAGCGCGAGATCTGGGTTTCGCCAAAAGTGCGCGCCTTGTAGTGGATCGGCGTCTCGATGATCTTCAGGTTCTGTTTTGCCGCGCCAAAGATCAGGTCGAAATCGCCGAACGGATCGAAATTGCCGAAATAGGTGCGCTCCCGCGCCAGCACCTCGTAATCCCTGCGCAGCAGCGCCTTGGTGCCGCACAGCGTGTCGGTGAGGCGGGTGTTGACGAGATAGCTGAACAGGTAGGCAAAGACGCGGTTGGCGACGAAATTGAGCGGGCGCATCGCCTCGTTTTCCATCGGATAGACCAGCCGCGTGCCGTTGACGAAGTCGGCCTTGCCGCTTTCGATCACGGCGTGATATTTCGGCAGCGCTTCCGGCGGCATGGTCAGGTCGGCGTCGAGAATCATCAGGACGTCGCCGGTCGCCGCGGCAAAGCCCTTGCGCACCGCGTCGCCCTTGCCCTTGCCGTCCTGCTTGAGGACCTTGATGTCCCACTGGTCCTTGTAGGCGTCGCGGACGCGCTCGCATTCGGCAAAGGTGCCGTCGGAGGAGTTGCCCTCCACGAACAGGATTTCCTGCTGCGACCCGAACCGCGGCATGCGCAAAATCGCATTCTCGATGTTGCCGCGCTCGTTGCGGCAGGGGATCAGCACGCTGGCCGACAATTTGCGCTCCGGAAACAGTTTTACCGGCCGCCCGACCAGATAGGTGCGCAGACAGAGTTTGCGGATCCCGGGCAGCGGCGCGATGAACCGGTTGACGAACGGGCCGAGGCCGAACAGGCGCAGCGGCAGCAGCTGCCGGTGCTCGCCATTGATCACCTCGAAGTCGGCAAGATCCATCAGATTGAGGAAGTCGGCGGTCGCGACGAAGTTGAATCTTGGCTGCCTGCGCCGCACGCCCAGCGCCTCGGCGGCCTTCAGGACCGGCTCCCACAGATGCGAATAGTATGAAATCACGATCCGCGTCGACGGCGCACAGAGCTGGTTGATCAGCCGCAACGTGCCGTCGATGTCCTCGAACATGCCGATGGTATCGGCAATGACGATGTAGTCGAACGGCCCCTCGATCGCGCCGAGCGTGGCCGGATCCTCGGCATCGCCCTGAATGAAGTTCAGATGCGGATAGCGCGCTCGCGCGCGCGCCAGCGTCCTCGGCGCGAAATCGACGCCGACGCCGTAGGACGGCGCGAGCGCAGCCAGCAGCTCGCCGGTGCCGCAGCCCAGTTCCAGCACCCGCTTGCCCCTCGGAATGAGGAAGCCCATGAATTTGAGATCATCGGCGTGATAGGCCGCATTGATCTTGCGCCAGCGCTCGATCTCATCGAGGCTTGCATCGATCTCTTCCATCAATTGCTGCTTGCGCGGATTGCTCAAACGCGGCGAAGCAGGCTGCGGCAGGTTCATCATGGCCTCACGTGACGACGATACGCTGATCCCGGGGGAACGGGTGATCGGACCGCCTTTTAGACGGAAAGTGGCAGCAGACAACAGCGGATTTCGCCGCGCGGGAATTTGGGCCGCCCGCGCCCTCTCGATGACCGGAGTACCTGACCGGGCGCGATCCATCGCATGCACGCATGGCAGCCTGTCGTGGTCCCCCGGCGATTGCCTTGGCGCATCGTGCTTTGTAGCCTGTGCATCACGACAACAAGCAAAATCCCGTTCGGAGAGAAACAAATGCCTCGCCTCAAATTCGGAGCCTTCCTCGCCCCGCATCATCCGATCGGCGAGCATCCGATGCTGCAGTTCCGCCGCGATCTCGCCTTCGTCGAGCAGCTCGACGAGCTCGGCTATGACGAGTTCTGGTGCGGCGAGCATCATTCGAGCGGATGGGAGATGATCGCCTCGCCGGAAATGTTTCTGGCCGCGGCCGGCGAGCGTACCAAGCGCATCAAACTCGGCACCGGCGTGATCTCGCTGCCCTATCATCATCCCTTCAACGTGGCGCAGCGCATGGTGCAGCTCGACCACATGACCGGCGGCCGCGCGATCTTTGGCTCCGGTCCCGGCGCGCTTGCCTCCGATGCACACACGCTCGGCATCGATCCGATGACCCAACGCGACCGCCAGGACGAGGCCATCGCGATCATCCGCCGCCTGTTCAACGGCGAGCGCGTCACCGCCAAGAGCGACTGGTTCACCATGAATGACGCGGCGCTGCAGCTGCTTCCGCTGCAGGAGGAGATGCCCTGCGTGGTGGCCTCGATGATCTCTCCGTCGGGCATGACCCTTGCCGGCAAATATGGCATCGGCATCATCTCGCTCGGCTCGATGTCGACCAAGGGGCTGATGTCGCTGGCGCAGCAATGGGAGTTCGCCGAGGATGCCGCCAAGAAGCACGGCACCAAGGTGAGCCGCGCCGACTGGCGCGTGCTTCTGACCTGGCATGTCGCCGAAACCCGCGAGCAGGCGCGCCGCGAGGCCGGCGCCGGCCTGATGCGCTGGCACAATGAATATAATGTCGGGACCCTGATGCGGCCGGGCCTGACCGCGTTCAAATCACCCGACGAGGCGGTCGACCAGACCGCCTTCGTCGACGGCGCCGCCTCCGCCATCGGCACGCCGGACGACCTCGTGAACCTGATCAAGAACGTGATGAAGGTGTCCGGCGGCGTCGGCACCATCATCGGTTTCGTGCATGACTGGGCGAACCCGGAAAACACGCGGCGAAGCTGGGACATGGTCGCGCGCTACGTCGTGCCGGAGATCAATGGCTATGTCGCGGGCCTGCGCAAATCGCAGGCCTTCGTGATCGAGAACCGCGACGTGTTCGAGCGCGCCGGCCAGGCCGTGATGGCCAAGATCATGGCGAACGAGAAGGCCGCCGCTGCGCTTGCCGACACCGGTCCCGGCCGCGTCGTGGTCGCGACCGCCAATGCCCCCGATTTGCAGAAGGAAGCGGCGAAGCAGAAAGCGTGAGGGCATGCGCTTTCTGGCTCCATGGACGGATGGAACGCCACTCGGGCCTCATGGTTCGAGACGCCGCGCGGCAGCGCGGCTCCTCACCAAGAGGGTCTAAGTTTTGCGCCCAGCATGATCCCTCATCCCGAGGAGCATCGCGCAAGCGATGCGTCTCGAGGGATGGGCAGCAGAAACGGGTCGGGCTCACGACGCCGCGAGTTCGCCGCGATGGATGCGTCGCGACTGGCGTTCGCAGGCGGCGGCCTCTTCCGGTGGCGCCTTCGCAAGGCGTACTGCGACGTGCTTGTGATAGGGCGTGCCGGCGATCGGATCGCAGTTGGCGCTGTCGGTCAGCGCGTTGATCCGCGGGCCGTTCGTAAACCGCTCACCATCGGTCGTGGGATAGGACTGCCCATAGCCGTGCGGCAGCGCGAGCAGGCCTTTGCGCAATCCGTTATCGATTTTGGCGCGGACGACGACGCGCCCGGCCGCGGATTCGACCGCAATCCAGTTGCCCTCGTGTGCGCCGAGATCGGCAAGGTCAGCTGAATTGATCAGCAGCGCGCCATCCGGATCGTCGCGCCGCCACGCCGGATCGCGAAAGATCTGGTTGGCATTGAACATGCGCCGCTGCCCGGCCGCCAGGATGAACGGATATTTTTCCGGCGGCAGCGCGCTGGCCGGGTCGAGCCGCGAAAGCCAGTCGAGCAGCGCGGGAATCGCAAGACGAACTTTTCGGTCGAGATGCGCCACCAGCGACCAGACTTCGTCATATGCATGCTGCGTGATGACAGTGCCCTGGCGCGCGCCGACGATTTTGTCGAACAAGGCGTCGCCGAGCGCCTGGTCCGGAACGTCGGCGCCGGCGCCGATCGCGCGCCGCACCGCCTCGGGCGCGCGCCTGGCGCAGGCCGCAGCCGCACCCCAGAGCGGCGCAGCGGCGGCGACCCCGTCAGGCAGCGTCCGCCCGAGCGTGTCGTAGAGCACCAGCGCGCCGAGCGGCACGGCAGCGGGATTTTGCGCCATGAAACCGCGGAACGCCGCGGCAAAAGCCGGCCGCGACTGCCGCGCCGCTTCGCGCAGATCGGCCAGCACGTTGTCGCCCGGCAACAGCCCGACCGCCCGCGCCAGGCGCAGATAGATTTCGGGTTCCGGCAGCGTGCCCGGAAGCGGCGGTACGATGCCGGCGCGCACGTGGAAATAGTTGCTCGGGAATTCGAAATTGAACAGCGTGAACTCGGTCTTCTCATATTGCGAGGACGCAGGCAGCACGTAATGCGCAAGCCGCGCCGTCTCGGTCATCGCCACATCGACCACGACGCAGAGATCGAGCGCGCGCAGCGCCGTCTCCACCGCCTTGGTGTTGGCCGCGGTGTTGGCGGGATTGGAGCTGTCGACCCACAGCGCGCGCAGGCGGTCCGGATGATCGGCCAGAATCGCATCGGCCAGCGAATTGGGCGGCAGCAGGCCCGCGATCACCTCGATGTCGAGCGGCTTGAAGCGCTGGCTCGGCGAATTGCCCCAGAGCGGCTGCAGCCAGCTGTGCAGCTGGTTGGTGCCCTCGCGGCCAAAACTGCCGGTCAGCATGATCAGCAGCTTTTCAAGATAGGAGTTGAGCGTCGAGTTGACGCCCTGCTGGATGCCGAGTTCGACCCGCACCACCATCGCCTTTGCCGCCAGCATCATGTCGACGCAGCGCTCGATATCGGCGACAGGGATATCGGCTGCCTCCGCCCAGCGCGCGACCGGAACCTCGAGCAGCGCCTCTTTCACCTCCGCGTAGCCGGACGTGTGGGCCGCGAGAAAATCGTGATCGACGGCGTTGCGCCGCACCAAGGTCGCAAGGATTGCGCCGAGCAAGAACGCATCCGCGCCCGGCCGGACCTGAAGATGCAGGTCCGCCATCTCGGCGCTCTCGGAGCGGCGCGGGTCGACCACGATCAATTTTCGCGAGGCGTCCTTGCGGATCTTGTTCATATGGTCGCGCGCGTTGGGAAAGCCGTGGGCGATCCAGGGATTCGCCCCGATGACGAACAGCAGGTCGCAATGATGCACGTCCTCGGCGGTGTGGCAGGTCTGGCTGCCGAACATGTGGCCGTTGACCCAGAAATCGCCGGTCTTTTCCTGCGACAGCGCATTGAAGACGTGGCGCGAGCCGAGGCCCCGCAGCAGCGCGTTGGCATAGGCGCCGCCGGCGTGATTGCCCTGGCCGCCGCCGCCATAGAGCGCGATGGTCTGCCCGCCATGGCGTTCGGCGATCTCGCGCAGCTGCGCTGATATTTCTGATATCGCCGTATCCCAGTCGATGGCGTCAAAGCCGCCGTCGGCGCGCCGGCGCAGCGGCGTGGTCAGCCGGTCGCGGTGATGGGCATAGAACGGGATGCGCGCGGCCTTGTTGCAGAGATAGCCTTCCGATTTCGGATTGTCGCGGTCGCCGCGGACTTTTGTGATCCGCTCGTTCTCCACCAGCATCTCGAGCCCGCAGTTCACGTAGCAGAGATTGCACGCGGTCTTGTGCCAGCACGGTTCCATGTCGTCCTCCCATGCGCGATCCAGCCCCTTTTATATGATAGTCGTCATTTGAACAATGGCGAAAAATCCGGCCGCCGTCCTGAATTTGATCCGGTGCGACGGATAGGCTTTGCGCTGCGACCACCGAGCGGCTATTTTTGCCGCAAGTCATGAGACGTGCCGGCAACCTCATGAGGGCCATGCCATGTCGATGCAGAGCGCAGTTTCTTCCACGATCCGCCTCAGCCCGCCGAAACGGGGATCCCTGAAGCACATTCCCGGCGACGAGGGCTGGCCGCTGGTCGGCAAGACGCTGCAGGTGCTCGCCGACCCCAAGGGCCACGTCGAGGGCAACGCGGCCAAATACGGCCTCGTCTACCGCACCCATCTGTTCGGCGAGACCTCCATCGTGCTGCTCGGTCCGGAGGCGAACGAACTGGTCCTGTTCGACCAGGCCAAACTGTTCTCCTCGACCCATGGCTGGGAACTGATTCTCGGCCGGCTGTTTCCGCGCGGGCTGATGCTGCTCGATTTCGACGAGCATCGGCTGCATCGCCGGGCGCTCTCGGTCGCCTTCAAGTCCGGCCCGATGAAATCCTATCTGGCTCAGCTCGACCGCGGCATCGCCCGCTGCGTCGCGGAGTGGAAGACGAAGGGCGGCGAAATGCTGGTCTATCCGGCGATGAAGCAGCTCACGCTCGACCTCGCCGCGACCGCGTTTCTTGGCGCCGACATCGGCCCCGAGGTCGACGAGATCATCCGCGCCTTCGTCGACATGGTCGCCGCTGCGGTTGCGGTGGTGCGACGGCCGCTGCCGGGCACGCAGATGGGCCGCGGCGTTGCCGGCCGCAAGCGCATCGTCGCCTATTTCTCCGAACAGATTCCGCTCCGCCGGGCCAAAGGCGGCGGCGACGACCTGTTCTCCCAGCTCTGCCAGGCCACCCACGAGGATGGCGCGCTGCTGTCGAACCAGGACATCATCGACCATATGAGTTTTCTGATGATGGCCGCGCACGATACGCTGACCTCGTCATTGACCTCGTTCGTCGGTGAACTCGCGGCCAATCCTGTGTGGCAGCAGAAGCTGCGCGACGAGGTCACGGCGCTCGGTCCTGCGGCCGATGCTGCCGTCACCTTTGACCAGCTCGAGGCCATGCCGCTCACCGAAATGGCCTTCAAGGAGGCGCTGAGACTGAAGCCGCCGGTGCCCTCGATGCCGCGGCGCGCGGTGCGCGATTTCACGTTCAAGGGGTTTGACGTGCCGGGCGGCACCCTGATCGGCATCAATCCGCTGTTCACGCATCACATGGCCGAGATCTGGCCCGAGCCCGATCGCTTCGATCCGCTCCGCTTCACCGAGGATGCACAGCGGGGTCGCCACCGCTTCGCCTGGGTGCCGTTCGGCGGCGGCGCGCACATGTGCCTCGGGCTGCATTTCGCCAACATGCAGGCCAAATGCTTTGCGCGCCACTTTTTGCAAAATCTCGAGGTCTCGCTGGCGCCAGGCTATCGCGCCGCCTGGCAGATGTGGCCGATCCCAAAGCCGCGCGACGGGCTGCGCGTAAACGTGAAGCCGGTGACTTGACTAGCGATACGTCGTGTCGGGGGAGGCGTCATGCTGCGCGCGGAGGACAACAGGTTTCTGACCGAGAGCGGCCAGGAAACTCCGATGGGCAACCTGCTGCGCCTCTTCTGGCTGCCGGTGCTGCTGTCGGAGGAACTGCTCGAGCCTGACGGCGAGCCGAAGAAGATCGTCGTGATGGGCGAGGAACTGCTGGCCTTCCGCGATTCCCGCGGCGTCGTCGGCGTGATCGACCAGTATTGTCCGCATCGCGGCGCCAATCTCTGGCTCGGCCGCAACGAGGAATGCGGCATCCGCTGCGTCTATCACGGCTGGAAGTTCCATACCGACGGCCGCTGCCTCGACATGCCGACCTCCTATCCGGACCTCAACGCCAAGGACAAGATCCGCATCAAAGCCTATCCGGTGCGCGAATGGGGCGACATGATCTGGGCCTATATGGGCCCGGCCGACGCGGTGCCGGACCTGCCCGATCTGGAGATGGCGCTGCTGCCGGCCTCGCACCGCTACGTCTCGAAGAAATGGCAGGACTGCAACTGGGTGCAGGCACTGGAGGGCTCGATCGACACCGCGCATTTCACCTTCGCGCATCTCGCCTTCGAGAAGCAGGAAGACGAGATCCTCGACATCAAGAAGCATTTCGTCAATCCGCTGGTGCGGATGTCGACCGACCACATGCGCTGGATCGCGGAGGATCCGCGGCCCGTGATCAGGGTGCTGCCGCATGATGCGGGACTGACGGTGGCCGGCGGCCGGCTCACCGGAGGCGACAACATCTACTGGCGCATCGCGCAGTTCCTGATGCCGGTGCATGCCTATGCGCCGAGCGCGATGCCCGGCGAAAACATTTTCGGCCAGACTTTTGTGCCGGTCACCGACACCAATTGCTGGATCTATACTTATGTCTGGAATCCGGAGCGTCCGCTGACGCAAGCCGAACGCGAGGCCTATGACCGCGGCAATGGCGTGATCGCCGAGGTTGGCGACGATTACGTGCCGCTGCGTCACAAGGGCAACGACTACCTGATCGACCGAAAGCTGCAGAAGACGAAGAGCTATACCGGCATCAAGGGCGTCTCCGAGCAGGATGCCGCCGTGCAGGACAGCCAGGGGCCGATCGCCGACCGCAGCCGCGAGCATCTCGGGCCGACCGATCTCGGCATCATGCACTTTCGAAAATTCATCATGGATGCGGCGCGGGCGCTACAGGCGGGCGAAGCGCCGCCGCATCTGCAGCACCAGGACCGTTACGCGGTGCGCTCCGGCGCCTGTGTCACGCACAAGGCCAAGGACCTGCCGGCCGTGATGGTCGAGCGGTTCGGCGATGTGGCGGGTTTTGTCGGCCGGCCGCGCATCGCCGCGGCGGAGTAGGGGGATTCTTTTCGGGGGGAGATCGCATGAGGGGGACTGGTTGGCGCACCGTGAGCGTTCCGCTCGCTGCAGCCTTGGTGCTGGCGTTCGGCATGACCGACGCTGGCTGGTCGCGGCAGACGGCACGGCATTCGCACAAGCATGCTTCGGTCGCAAAACATCGCAAAATCAGGCTGGCCGCCCTCGATCCCTCGACGATCGCGCCGGGGTCTGCGGCTTCGAAGCGCCAGGACCTTTTGGGTGCGAAATGCGATCCGTCAAAATTCCGCATCGTCCTCGATGTCGGCCACACCGCGGAGTCGGAGGGCGCGCTCTCGGCCCGCAACGTCGCCGAGTTCGATTTCAACCTGCGCCTGGCGCGGCGGATCGCGGACGACCTGAAGGCGGACGGTTTTGCCGATGCGAGGCTGCTCGTGACCCAGGGCAGGTCGACGCCCAGCCTGTTTCGGCGCGTCGCCGTTGCCAACGACCTGCAGGCCGATCTCTTCCTGTCGATCCATCACGACTCCGTGCCGAATGCCCTGCTCGAGGACTGGGAGTTCGGCGGCCGCAAGAGCCATTTCAGCGACCGCTTTGGCGGCTATTCGGTGTTCGTCTCGCGCGAAAATCCCGCGTTCGTCACCAGCCTGAAATTCGCCGAACTGGTCGGCCGCGAGATGAAGGCACAGGGCCTCGACTTTGCGCAGCAATATACCATGCCGATCATGGGGCGCTATCGGCGCCAGCTGCTGGACAAGGACACCGGTGTCTATCGCTACGACGAACTCGTCGTGCTCAGAAAGACCCGGATGCCCGCCGTGCTGCTCGAAGCCGGCTCGATCATCAACCGCGACGAGGAGCTCAAAATGAGCTCGCCGGAACGCCAGGCCACGATCGCGAGCGGCGTTGCCACCGCCGTGCGCGAGTTTTGCGATCCGCGCTGGGCCATCCTCGGCCCGCTGTGATGTTATGGATGGACTTTGTCGGCTCGCTCGCGCCGCTCGTTCTCCTGCAACCTCTCCCCGCTCGCGGGGAGAGGTCGCCGCGCTCTTTGCGCGGCGGGT
>Ga0335071_10002817_pt1 | contig 18470 bp, 16 predicted proteins | sample Lox_Sample_15_FD_206724 | JGI IMG/M metagenome (GOLD analysis project Ga0335071, IMG submission 206724) | Soil microbial communities from Loxahatchee National Wildlife Refuge, Florida, United States - Lox_Sample_1.5 | ecosystem: Environmental > Terrestrial > Soil > Wetlands | place: USA... | reverse complement strand
TTGCCACGAATGCTGAGGTTGCTACTTCCGGCTGGATCCTTCGGAGCACTGTCAATGAAGTCGCGACGTTCTTTACGGTTACTGACCATGGAAAGTCGGTTGCCGATCTTACCCAAAATGAGCTGACAATTCTGGATGACCACAAGGCTCCGGAAGCGGTTCTAGCATTTCACAATCAATCGGACTTGCCGCTCCGGCTGGCGCTTCTGATCGACACAAGTGCATCCGTCACCGATCGTATCTCCTTCGAGCAAGACGCCGCCGTCGATTTCCTTCGCCAGGTTTTGACTGGGAAAGACGATCTGGCTTTTGCAACCGGATTTTCGAATTCCCCGGTCATCGTGCAGGATTTTACGAATGACCAAAAGAGAATGGCTGCCGGCCTGAATCAGCTTGCGCCGGTCGGAGGTACCGCCATTTGGGACGCCATCAGTTTCGCAGCTAACAAACTGGCTCAACAGAAAGAACCACGGCCTGTCGCCAGGATACTGGTCGTGATCAGCGATGGGGATGACAATTCCAGTAGCAGCACGCTCAAGCAAGCCATAGAAGAGGCGCAACGGGATGAGGTGTGCATCTATTCCGTGAGTACTCGTGAGGATGATATCGAGCGGACAAATGAGGCGACGGGGAATCGCGCACTGAAAACGTTGTCGGAATTGACCGGAGGAGTTGCGTTTTTCCCGGGATCCGTGAGCCATATGAGCCGCGGTTTGGAAGCCTTGCAACAAGTCATTCGCAGCCGCTACCTGATCTCGTATCGACCTGCCGATTTTCACCACGACGGCAAGTATCGTTCTATCGAAATTGCGGCCGTGCGATCAGGACGGAAGTTAAAGGTGAATTCGCGGAAGGGCTACTTCTCGACTGCCGGAGAACCGCCTGCGACAACCGCCCAGCCGGCGAGGGTGCCGAACTAGCGAGCGCGGCGGCTGGTCTGTAACGCGTTGGCTGCATCTTGAATTTCGCATTGCTGGCTTTGAAATTTGACTCGAACTCTCCGTCCATCTGAATTCTTCAAGAACAACGGTACTCGCTTAGGCACGTATTCCTTCCGTCAAAACCAGCGACCTTGTGGCTCATCTGGTATTTTTTCCTAAGATGTTTTTCGAGACGGCGTCGAACTGGCCTAGAATACTCTCCCGGCACTAAACAGGGACGCGCACGAGCCAGACGCCAGATGACCTCAACTATGCCGATCACCGCAGCGGGAGACTTGGGATTCAAAGGCAAGCCGGCCGGTCCGTGCATTTTCGTTTTGTTCGGAGCAGCGGGCGATTTGACCAAACGAAAACTGCTCCCCTCGTTGTTCAATCTTTGCCGCGCCCACCTGCTTCCCGAAACGTTTGCATTGATGGGGGTCTCGGTCGACGATCTGAGCGCGGAAGCGTTTCGCGACCAAGTCAGCGAGTTCCTGCCGAAAGCAGAAGGCGATCGCGACCATCTTTCCTGGTTGAGAGAAAGGCTCTTCTACCAGCGCGGCGACTTTGGCGATTCAAACACCTTTGAGACCCTGCGTGAAAATCTCGTAAAGATCGATGGCGAACGGCACACGAAAGGGAACTATCTTTTCTACCTTGCGACTGCGCCGAAGTTTTTTGCCCCCATCGTGCAGCAGTTAGGCAAGAGCGGCTTATCACGACAGGAGAACGGACAGTGGCGGCGGGTTGTGATCGAGAAGCCATTTGGCACTGACCTTGAATCGGCCAAGACATTGAATCGTGATGTGCGAAGCGTCCTGCAGGAAAACCAGATCTACCGCATCGACCACTATCTGGGCAAAGAGACCGTACAGAACATCATGGTGTTCCGCTTCGACAACGCCATCTTCGAGCCCATCTGGAACCGCCGCTACATCGATCACGTGCAAATCACCAACGCCGAAACCGTTGGCGTGGAGCGCCGCGGCGCTTATTTCGATACCGCCGGCACTCTCCGCGACATGGTGCCCAATCACGTGATGCAGTTGCTGAGCCTGACCGCCATGGAGTCTCCCGTATCCTTCCAGGCCGACGCCGTCCGAAACGAGCAGGCCAAGGTTCTACATTCGCTTCAGCCGTTAAATTCCGAAGATGTCTTGCAGCGCAGCGTCCGTGGCCAATATGGCGAAGGACTTATTGGCGGAGAGAAGGTCCCGGCCTATCGCAAAGAGCCGGGAGTCTCACCCGAGTCGCGCACGGAAACCTACGTCGCGCTCAAATTGAACATCGACAACTGGCGTTGGGCCGGAGTGCCTTTCTATCTTCGGTCCGGGAAGCGCTTGGCCCAGCGGCACACAGAGATTGCGATCCAGTTCAAACGGACGCCTTTTCAACTGTTCCGCGACGCTCCGTTTCATCACCGGCATACCAACACGCTGGTCATTCAAATTCAGCCGGTGGAGGGAATTTCCCTCAGTTTTGGAGCTAAAATCCCGGGCGCCCTGCTGCGTGTCGGCTCGGTCGACATGAGCTTTGAGTATTCCAAGTACTTCGGCACCGACGCCAACACGGGGTACGAAGTCCTGCTGTATGACTGCATGATCGGCGATGCTACTCTTTTCCAGCGCGCCGACATGGTCGAAGCGGGATGGAGCGTGGTCGATCCTGTTCTGGATGTCTGGCGGGCCTTACCGCCGCGCAAATTTCCGAATTACGCCTCGGGTTCGTGGGGACCGGCGGAAGCAGATGAGTTGATGGCAGTCGACAACCGGCAGTGGAGGAAGGTGGAGTCATGATTCTGGCAGCCGATATTGGTGGCACACGCACTCGACTCGCAGCATTCGAGACCGAAGGCAACCGCCTGCAGTGCGTCGTGGAAAAGACCTACGCCAGCCAGGAGCACAGCAGCCTGTCGGAGATCCTGCCCAAGTTCATCCGGTCGGAAGGGATTCCCGTGCACAGCGCCTGCTTTGGTGTGGCAGGACCGGTGCGCTCGGGCAAGAGCAAGATTTCTAATCTGCCATGGACGATCGATGCCAAGGAACTCGCGCAACAGCTTAAGCTCACGTCCGTGGGATTGCTCAACGATCTGGAAGCCTATGCCTACGGAATCGATGCTCTCGAGTCGAAGGATTTTGTTGTGCTCTGCGAGGGCGCCGAGGACGCCGAAGGGAATCGCGCCGTGATTTCCGCGCGCACCGGCTTGGGCGTCGCCGGCCTCTACTGGGACGGATTCCGGCATCATCCCTTCGCCTGCGAAGGCGGACACGCTGATTTTGCGCCCAAAGATGCTCTCCAAGTGGAGTTGCTCGCTCATTTGCAAAAGAAATTCGGACGCATCAGTTGCGAGCGCGTCCTTTCGGGTCCCGGCATCCGCAACATCTATGAGTTTCTTCGCGACGAGCACAAGGCAGAAGAACCCGATTGGCTGCGCCAGGAGATGGTCTCAGCCCACGACATTCCCGCATTGATTTCGAAAACTGCGCTGGAGGGCAAAGCGGCAATCTGCGAGAAGACGATCGAGATCTTCGTCAGCATTTTCGGCGCGGAAGCCGGGAATTGCGCCTTAAACTATATGGCCACCGGCGGAATGTTCATCGGAGGGATCATTGCCGGAAAAATCGTGGACAAGATGAAGGACCGAGTCTTCGTCCAGTCCTTCCTCGATAAAGGCAGGATGCAGGGAATACTCCAAGATATACCGGTCAAGGTCGTCATCAACGACGACTGCGGATTGATCGGTGCTGCCCGTTACACGCTGGTGCAAAAGGCTTTTCGCCGGACGGCGTGATGCTTGACCTCCGTGACAGACTTTCTTTTGCGAGCAAACCTTTAGCGGATTTGGACCCCTGTGGGGCCACATGCTCAGCAGCGACATCTTCGTGCAGATGATTTCTTCGTTGCTTTGATTTGCCCGGCGGGAGAAATTACTCAACCCTGCTTCCGGCGCCACATTCCCGGACTCATGCCCACCAGGCCCGTAAAGACCCGAGTAAAGTGGCTCTGATCGGCGAAGCCGCAACGGAGAGCTATGTCGGTCAGGGGCAAACGACTATGTTTCAGGAGATTGAGTGCGCGATCTACCCGGTCTTTCAGCAGCCAGCGATGTGGGGTGACTCCAGTGGACTGTTTGAACGCCCGGATGAAGTGCCGGACCGACAATCCGCATTCATCGGCCAGACGGCTCAACGGTAATTCGTCTTTCGTTTCCCGGATTAACTCCTTCACTCGGCGCTCCTGCCATTTCGCCAATCCACCTCGATATTTCTGGCGGCTCACTTGCATCCCGCCGTACCGATACGCGAGGTGTGCAGTCAGAGCTAAGGCAACGTGATCGAGAAAGAACGGATGTGACGCGTCCGGATTCAATGCTGCCGGCAGAAGAGATGACAGGAGATGGTGCACAACCGGATCGTCAACGCTGACTCCGGGTTGGTGACGCAACTCTTCTACGGGCGCTGCGCCCGTAGTTTCAGCAATCGAATCAAGCGATTTCCTCGGCAGGTAGAACATGATCGAGTGATACGGGTCTCGCAGATCCGCGACAGGGTCGGTGCGGAGGTCATAAATCGAGGTCACACCCGCGTGGTAGTTCTGCGGACGAACGTAGCGCCCATCGAAGAAGAGATCGTGATCCGGGCAAGAGCGCAGCTGTAACGCGATCAGGTACGCATCTTCCCAGGGCATAGACGCGGTGCGACCGAAATTTCGATCGTCGCAACGCAGTTCCGTCGCCATCATCGTAGATTTATGAAGCGCTCGAGTGATCAGTGTTGGCGCCTGAGGAGATCGGAATGCTTCAGCGACATGGTTGTGGTAGTTTCCCCTTGCTTTCATCCCACACCCCACATTTCTTGCCCACAATTATATGTTCCAGAAGCAGAGTATTCGTGTCGCTTTCGTGAAAAAGTTGCCCCTTTTTCACAAGACCGGAAGGCCGTAACACGGCACCATCAGGTCATGATCCGCCCGGGAAATGCGTAACGAGGTACTTCAGCACAAGCAACTTACCCCGTGCTTGCAGCTTTTCATGATGCGACTACTGGAGATGATCCTGACTGCGCGGCGCGCGAAGAGCGGGAGATTCCGAGCACAACGGAGGTATTTGCCGCGGCAGCGTGGGAGATGAGCCAACACCTACGAGTGAAATGCGGATAAGGAGGAAGCAATGAAGAATTCGCCAGATACGATCGTACTCATACACGGCCTATGGATGACTGCCTTGAGTTGGGAAAAGTGGGTTGAGCGCTATACCGCGAAGGGATATCGAGTTATCGCCCAAAGCTGGCCCGGCATGGAAGGATCTGTTGAGAGCCTGCGCGCCGATCCATCATCTATCGCGACCTTGGGCATCCAGGACGTGGTCGACCATTATCAACGGCTCATCGAAGGACTCGACGACGAACCGCTCATCATCGGTCATTCGTTCGGCGGACTCATCACTGAAATCCTGCTCGATCGCGGTCTGGGCGCAGCGGGAGTCGCAATTGCACCCGCGCCCGTGAAGGGTATTTACTTCCTGCCGTTCTCAACCTTGAAAGTCACATTTCCGGCGCTGAGCAATCCTGCCAACAATCACCGCGCGATTCCATTGACACCGGAGCAGTTCCACTATGCTTTCACCAATGACATGAGTGAACAGGAATCTCTCGCAGCATATGAGCGTTATGCGGTTCCCGGCCCCGATCACATCTTGTTTCAGGCCGCATTCGCGAACTTCAATCCTCACGCTACAACGGCAGTCGATTTCCAGAATTCGAATCGTGCGCCACTGCTGTTGATCTCGGGCGGAAAGGATCACGTTTCGCCAGCTTCCGTGGTTGAGGTGAATTTCAAGCTCTTCGCCAAGGCGAACGCCATCACCGACTACCACGAGTTTCCCGGCCGCACCCATTTCACTCTCGGCCAACCGGGATGGGAACAGGTCGCAGACTTCGCACTCGACTGGGCGGTACGGCACGCCGACTCGCAAACCGGCTCTGAGTCCGTGAAGACCGCCTGAATGTGCGTAAAATCTATAACTCACTCCCGGAGGAGTTCGCATGCCTCGATGCGCTGTCCTAGTCTTACGTCGCCTTCTGGTCTTGGTGATGTGTTTGTTTGTGCTTGCGTCCGCGAGTGCCAGAGAAGCACCCGGCACTGCGATCCATTCACGCTTTCAGGTGGTGGACGGGATCAAACTGCATTACCTCACCGCGGGCAAGGGACCTGCGGTCATTCTGCTTCACGGCTACACGCAGACCTCACACATGTGGCGGCCGCTGATTCCAATACTCGCTGAGAAATTCACTGTGATCGCGCCCGATCTGCCAGGTATTGGAGACTCCGACATCCCGGAAGGCGGTTCCGATATGAAGACCGCAGCCCAGCGTATTCACGGTCTGGCTGTGGCACTCCACGTTCACAAAGCGCAGGTCGTTGGACACGACATTGGACTGATGGTGGCCTACGCGTACGCCACCCAGTATCCATCCGAGACTGAAAAGCTCGTCGTGATGGATGCCTTTCTGCCCGGCGTACCGGGCTGGGAACTCGCATACAACGACCCGAATCGCTGGCACTTCCGATTCAATGGAAAGTATCCGGAGGCGCTCGTCCGAGGGCGTGAGAGGACTTACTTCGAATACTTCTGGAATGAGTTCGCGGCGGACAAAGATCATTCTTTATCGGAAGAAGACCGGCGGACGTATACAGCAGCCTACTCTCGCCCCGGAAGAATGCATGCGGGATGGACCTATTTCGCATCTTGGCCCGAGACCGGAAAGCAGTTCGCCGAACTCGCGAAAACCAAGCTCACCATGCCCGTGCTCTCCATTGCCGGAGAAAAAGCGAGCGCTCCCATTCTCGGCCCACAGATGCAATCTGTTGCCACGAATGTGAAAGTGGTGATTCTTCCAAACACAGGACATTGGCTGATGGAGGAGCGTCCTGAAGAGACTCGAAGCGCAATTGTGAACTTCCTTAACCAGGCCTCAGGCGAGGATAAATAATGAACAAGTTTGGATGCTTGCTCCTACTGGCAATTTGTCGTGGCGAGGTCGCGATTGCGCAACGAATTCAGGATTTTCGGCTCACCTCCAATGAGATCGCGGCGACCGCATTTAGTAACGACAAAACCGGAAGTTCAGGAGTCGAAGGCATTCGCACGAAGGTTCTTGCGGGAGATCCATCAAAGTCTGGTTTCTATTCAGTCGTGTTGTTCGTGCCGCCAAATACATCTATCCAGCCGCACTCGCACGCCGGGGATCGCGTCGCGGCGGTAATTTCTGGCCACTGGTACATCGGATACGGTTCACGTTTTTCCACCGAGTCATTGAAGGAACTGCCCCCTGGCAGCGTCTACTCGGAACCGGCAAGGCGCAATCACTTCGCCAAAACCGGCAACGTCGCGGTCATCGTCGAGATTTCAGGGTATGGTCCCACCGACACTGTTTATGTGAACCCCGCCGACGATCCCGCAGCGCAGCAAAAACTGACCGGGGCAAAATAATGGTTCTTCGCATTCTCGGTGTTTGTGGAAGCCTGCGCGCCCATTCTTACAATCGAACGGCCCTGAACGCTGCCGTAGAACTTGCACCTGCAGGCTTGACGTTCGATCTGTTCACACCGAAAGACATTCCGCTCTTCAACCAGGACCAGGAAACCAGTCCGCCCGCCTCCGTCTTGGACTTCAAAAACAAAGTGAGAACCGCTGACGCACTCCTATTCGTCACTCCGGAGTACAACCACTCGGTGGCGGGCGTGCTGAAGAATGCAATCGACTGGGGCTCCCGGCCTCCTGCGGAAAATGTGTGGAAAGGGAAGCCGGCGGCCATCATGGGCGCATCTGCTGGACCATTGGGCACGGTGCGAGCACAAGTGCACCTTCGGCAAATTCTATGGGGGCTCAACGTATTCGTGTTGCCGCAACCCGAAGTGCTCATTGCGAACGCGGCGACTCGTTTCGATGAGCATGGAAATCTCACTGATGAGAAGACTCGTGAGTTCGTGGGGCTCTTGATGCGCAACCTGGTGGACTGGACGCGCCGAATCCAGCAATCCCTCGCAGACATTGCTGAAGGAGCGGCCCGGTGAAGGCGGTGCGAATCTCGGAGTTTGGCCCTCCGGAATCTATGAAGGTGATGGATGTACCCGTCCCTTCGCCGGGCGCGGGTGAGGTTCTCGTACGTGTGCGAGCGGCAGGAGTCGGGCCTTGGGATGCGTGGGTTCGATCCGGCAACAGCGCCATGCAGCAGACCTTGCCTCTGACGCCAGGCGCAGACATCTCAGGCGTGGTGGAAGCAATTGGAAGCGGTGTACATTCCTTCCAGGTGGGAGATGAAGTCTTTGGCGCAACGAACCCCGATTTCGTGGGAGGCTATGCCGAGTTTGCGGTCGCCAATGCCGACATGATCGCCTTGAAACCGCGGTCGCTCGACTTTCTTGCAGCGGCTTCCGTCCCCGTCGTAGCAGTAACTGCCCTCCAAATGGTTTTCGAATACGGGAAACTTGCATCTTCACAGTCTGTCCTCATCCTCGGAGGAGCGGGAAATGTGGGCGCTTATGCCGTGCAGCTAGCTAAGAAGGCGAATCTAATGGTCGCAGCCACATGCGACCGCCAAGATGTGGACTTCGTAAAGTCACTCGGAGCAGAGACTGTGATCGAACGCGAACAGCCCTTGGCCGCATTCCTGAAGCCCGTCGATGCGATCATCGACACTGTCGGAGGTGATGCACGCGATCGAGCAGCTGCGGTTCTCAAGCGAGGCGGAACACTGGTATCGAGCGCATCGGCCGTGCCGAAGTCAATATCCGAGCATTTCGGGATCAAGACTGTATTCTTTCTGGTTCAAGTTACGACGGAAAGACTAGCAGTAGTCGGATCGATGTTCGATCGAGGCGAACTCGACACAAACGTCGGGACGGTGCTTCCATTGGGCCAAGCAGTCCGAGCCCATCAGATGCTTGCCGGAGCACCGCATCGTCGCGGGAAAATCGTCCTTCAAATCTGAACACATCAGCCTGCCAGAACGGGTTTAGATCAAGACACCGTCGAGACACGCGTCGCTGCATTCTGACGATGAAGTCGCAATATTTGCGAATGTTCAGGCAGAGCGGAGCGGTTGCTGAGCAGCACCGCTTTCGAGCGGGTGTAGTTGTAGGCTCGTTACAAACCCGGTAGCTAGCCAGTAGTGCCCGAGTTGCGCAACCGGAGCTGCCGTTCCTCAGAAATGTGAGCCTTGTTTTGTCGAATCGCCTCTGAGCATTTTATCGGAGGCATCTTTTGGAGACCGTATGTCCATGCAGAGATTGCGAACAGTTCGACTGGAGCACTGACGCTGGGACAATTCGCGATTCCCTGGTGATCGGCAAATCGAAGTCCCTCAAGGTGGTATGCGATTAATCGTTCTTGCTTTTTTTATTGGCGAGGGGCCCGTCTTCCCATGTGTCGCGAAATGCTTCCAAGTCCGCCGTCGTGATGTCTTCAGGATGCTTCAATCGCGAACCAGTAGCCCATGACAGAAACTGCTTTTCAAGATCGTCTTCAATTTCCCCAGCGTGGACTCGGCCAGATTCTCATTCCGCTTGCTGCTTATGAATCGCGATACCCCGTCTTTCACGCTGATCTTTTCCGGCGCAAGCGCCACCGATTCCCGGTCGCCATTTTGCTTGGACTCGTACTCCGCCTCCAACTCTCGTTTGAAATCTTCTGCCTTTTCCCAGTTCCGAGTTTTTGCGCTCCGGCGAATGAATGGACCGTCAGATTCCAAGAGCCCATTGACCCGCTTCGGGCACTGGCAAGGCTTGTAATTGATGTCGTCAGACGTGCAGGGAGGGTAGTGGCGAGAGTAAATGGAGAGCATGAATTCGGCCTCTTTGCCGAATCCATTGTACGTTTATTGTACGAAAATATTTTTCGCGATGTGCCTCGCTGACGCCACATGGCAGCCACATTATCCCATGGGTCCGTACCGATTCACGCGGAAAGAAACGATCCCGTTGACGATGCTGACTTCTCCCTCTCGTTCAAGGCTGCATAGCACTTGTGCTTGGTCTTCAAGTCCCGGAAAATCGGGAACACCGCACTGAACGGAAGTCGATGTTTGGGATCTTGGAGAATCGCACTGTTCTCGGGGCCGGCGCCGGTCTTCCCAGAATGAAGCGACAGAAGTGGAGCCAGGGCAGTCGATTTACGCAGTACGAGATTTGTACGCAGTACATATTCGGTTCCATTCGGCGCGACCGTCTCTCGTCTTACATCGGCCAGGAGTGCGTCGAACGCTAGCTTGGCCAGTTCGGACTGCGACATCTGCACGGTGGTCAGGGGTGGCAGCATGAACTGCGCGAGTCGCACATCATCAAATCCTACCAACGACAGGTCACGCGGAATAATAATGCCATCTTCATAACATTTCCGCATCACGCCGATGGCGGTCATGTCATTGGAGCAAAGGATTGCTGTGGGTCTGATAGAAGATTTCAGCAACTTGGTGGCTGCTTCTATCCCTCCTTCTATGGTGTGGTCTCCTTCAACGATCAGATGTGGGTCTGACGCAAGTCGGATTTCCTCCATCGATTGCAGAAATGCGTCCCTTCGTGCGACGGCGGATTTCAGGTCCAAGGGGCCGGTAACAAAAGCAATCCGTTCGTGACGCAAGGCCGCCAGGTGCTGCACCGCTTGACGAATGCTGTGCAAGTAATCGATGCGTATGTTGCTGACTCGCGGGCGAGACGGACCGACATCCACAAAGACGAGCGGGACTCGCTGCAATCTCAAGTCCTCCAGCAACAACTCCTCCATGCCGAATGTCATGACGGCCACTCCATCGACTCGCCGCTCGATCATGCGTCGTACGGAGTCCTCCATCAACTTGGAGTCATGCAAAGTTGACGTCAGGAGAATCTCGTATTGCTGCCGGATAGCAATGCTCCCGAATACCTGAACGATCTCCGGGAAGAATGGGTTAGTTATTTCCGAGACGATCAGGCCAAAGATCTTGCTCTTTCCGGAAACTAACCCCCGTGCCTGGGTATTCGGGTAAATACCCGAGCTCATTGACCACTCTCCACACGCGTTTCACCAGCCGTGGATCCACGGTGGGAATGCGATTGATGGCGCGCGATGCCGTCGCGGTTGAAACCTTGGCGAGCTTTGCGATTTCCCGGAGATTCATTGAGAGGTCACCGCTGTGTGAACTGGCGTTTGACGTTGTAACCCCAGCCCATAGATCCGATCTGCCCGGCCAACCACCACCCCCCAAGGTATGGACGACTTGCCTCGCCGCCAGCAAGCCCAGCCCAATTCAATCGCATACAAGGTGTTGCCCTTGGTGCTGAAACGGAGATGGTTTTTCGCATTACGTCTTTGCCTCGTCTTCCTTCAGCCGCAGGTAGCAGTAAAGAGGCCACGCATGAGGGTGCGCGCAGAAGCCGATCACGGGCGTCAGGCCGTTGTGTGGAGAGAGTGACGATTCAATGGAGTCAGCGTTGGTCCATCGGCCAGACCAATAGCTGGGAAAGCGGCTTGCATAGTTGGCGAACGTCATTCGCCGAAGCAGCGACCACGACTTCTTGCGGTCGAAACTTGCTACGCCGAGAATCAGTGGTCCGTTCAGCGAGAACCAGAAGCCGCCGTTTTCGCGGATTCCGGGTTTAGCGGCATTCTGGACGTCGTAAGTAGGAGGGTTCTCCTGCTGCCGGGCGCCGAGGGCCTCGCCATCCATCAAACGTTTTTCGACTTCGGCGAAAAGCCGCTGTTTCCTTTCCCGCGTCATCTCGGGCATCTGCAAGGCATAGCCCTGTGGCTCAAGCCATATCTCGTTCTCGCCGTAGCTTTCGTTGTAGCTGATCCACGCTCGACGCGGGAAGCTGCGTTCGCCGAGGTCTTTATTCCACGCCTCCAGCAATTCAGCGCGATACTCGCGCATCGCCTGCGTGAGATCTTTCGCCTCCGGCCGCCCGGTCCGATCCAGTTGGTCGGGGAGATCCTTAAGCAGCACGATGGCCATCGCCGTATTCATCAGGCTTTCCGCCACTTCGAACTGCGCGTTGTATGGTTGCTTGATTGGCAGGAAGTAGAACAGGTCATTCCAGTCGGAGTTCCACAACTTCACCAGGCGATGCGGACCGGTACCGATGCGGTCTCGCAGGAAGGAGAACGCCTGTCGAACATGCGCCCATCCTGTGTCGCTGCCGCAGCGCTCGGCAGGATAGTAGCCGATCTTGTCGTCCAGAATCGTTCCATCGTGAGTCGTGCGCAGATACTCGGCCAGCAAGAGAAAAAAGTGCAACTGCTGATCGCTGGTCTGCATGGCCGCGTGCCCGACCCAGCCATAGCCTTGATCATTGAGCTTGACTTCGCCATCGGGCAGCGTGCGTTTCATAATGAAGCGCAGCGTGGAGCGGGCCATCGCCGGGTTGGTATGACAGAAGGGGAGAGCCTGTTGCGCCAGATCGCGGCTGCTCGCCATCCAGCCCCACAGGTAGTCATACATCGTCCCCTGCGGCACGACGGTTTCGTTGTAATACTCGCGCCAGGTTGCCATCTGTTCGAGCACGGCAGCGTTCCAGCGCATCTCGCGGCGTAGTGCCGCGTCGGTTTCGTCCGCGAAAGCCGGAAGCTTGCGGCGCCATTCTTCGGCGAAGGCCGACGCTGTCGCGAGCGGCCGAGTCGCGCCAGTCGTCAACTGCTCGGCTATTCTCTCGATGGCTTGCGGCGATGCGTCGCGGGAATACCCCACGATGAAGGCAAAGTCCTTCTGCTCCCCAACTGCCAGTTCACAGTCCAGCACGGCGCCGACGTTGATATCCTGTCCCTTTTCGACCAAGACGTGCGCCGCACCCAACGTTTTCACGAACAGCGCTGGCGGACGGGCTTCGAGGAGATACATTTCGCCTTCAGGCGGAAAAGTCAAAGGGCGACGCCCGTGTGCCACAAAAGATGCCACCGCAAGATTGTTTCCGGTTTGGCGCGGCTCATCGTTCGTCCACCATGCAGCCTTGCTGTCTTCCCACGTTGCCATCGCCTGTTGGTAACGCGCCAGGGTCGTTTCCGAGTAGGCGATCTTCAGCGGCGTTTTTCCGTCATTGCGCACGCGAACCTTCACCAGGAATGCCGATGTGCCTTCGTGGATATTGGGGGAAGGCGCGACTGACAACAAGCGCGTGATTTTCGAATCGCCGATCTTGTAGTCATACCGGGCAAAGCCCGCCCCGAAACGCTTTTCAGACTCTTGCGCGGCGGAACTGTCCGTGCCCACGAGCTCATGTTGCTGGCCGTTGATCGTCGCGACAGCGCGGTTGGCGCCACCCCATCGCTGATCGCCCAGATTCATGCGCCCCCAGGCGCGCTCGCCGGTCAAGAGTTGGTAGTGCCCGCTGGTGTGCGTGATCAGGGTCAAGCGATAGTTGCCGAGCAAAAAATACGGGTCGTCACCCAAATACTGCTGCGGCTTGTCTTCGAATCCGTAGCCCACCGGACTGTCAGGGAAGCGCAAAGGGCCCGCATATCTGTAGGCCGGCAGCCCGAAGTCGTCGTCGAACCATTCTCCGAGGCCCTCACCGTTCTGCGGCATAGCCCAGGCGGGGATGGCCGAGACTGCTGCAAAAGCGCCGGCACCGGCGATAAAGCCCCGTCTTGTAAAGTCGTATTCCCCGGATGTCATAGCGCTCTCTCCTTTGTTTCGCGGCCTCCGGAACGCTCCGTCACACGCCAACGGAACTTGCCGCAAGCCGAGCAGCCATCACAGTATCTGTACGCTGTTCATGAACTCCGTCTCAATAGAAACCAATACAGTCACGCCAGAAACTGATATGGCAATATGCAAATAAATCCGATAACCCAAGAACGTGCATATACCATTCAGTGGTTGTTCTCCTTCCATGAAACTGAATCTATACCTTCTCGGATGTGCAGCGGTGGCCGCACTGGGCGGCCTCTTATTTGGGTTTGATACTGCTGTGGTTGCTGGAACCACGCATAGTCTCGTTACTTACTACAGGCTCTCATCGGCACAGCTGGGTTTCACCGTTTCGATTGCGCTCTGGGGCACCGTGGTGGGATGCCTGGGGGCAGGTTTCATGGGACAACGGCTTGGCAGCCGAGAGGCTCTGCGGATTACAGCCGTGCTCTACGTCGTGGCGGCTATCGGATGCGGACTTTCATGGAACTGGTCCGCATTACTCGCGTTCCGATTCGTCGGCGGGCTGGGGGTCGGAGCTTCGTCGGTGCTGGGTCCCGTTTACATCACGGAAGTCGCCCCGGCGCGCGCACGCGGACGCCTTGTGGGTTTCTTTCAGATCGACATCGTCATAGGCATACTGCTGGCCTATTTCTCGAATTACCTAATCTCGCGTCAGGATCTAGGCGTAGCGGAGTGGCGCTGGGAACTCGGAGCCGCCGCTCTCCCCGCCGTGTTGTTCTTCTTTCTGCTCCTGGTTATTCCGAGCAGTCCGCGATGGCTGGTCGCGCAAAACGACACCGACGGAGCATTGGATGTACTTCAAAAAATGGGGAGTGACGACGCGAACGGCGAACTGCAAGAAATCGTTCACAGCCTTGACCCGAAGCACGCTCCTCTTAATGAGCCGCTATTTTCGCGCAAATATCTGTTTCCCATCGCTCTGGCAGTCATGTTGGGCGCTTCTAGTCAGATGTCAGGGATTAACGCCGTACTGTACTACTTGAATGACATTTTCGCCGCCGCCGGGTTCAGCCGCGCTTCGGCAGGTGTCCAGTCGGTCCTGGTCGGTCTGGTGAATCTCGCAGCGACTCTCATCGCCATCTACTTGATTGACCGCGCGGGCCGCCGGAGGCTCTTGCTCATCGGAACAGCAGGCATGGCCCTTTCGCTTGGCGCGATGGCGTTCTTATTCTCAAACCGATTGCAGTCCCGCAATCTGATCTACCTCATGGTGGCATACATCTTCTTTTTTGCCACTTCACTGGGCGCGGTGACATGGGTTTACATCAGCGAAATCTTTCCCAACCGGGTTCGGGCCAGAGGACAGAGTTTAGGAAGTATGTCGCATTGGGTCATGAACGCGGTCATCTCATGGTTCTTTCCGGTGCTCACGGCGTGGTCCAAGCCAACGCCTTTTTTCTTTTTCTCCGTGATGATGGCTGTGTTGTTTGTGATCGCTTTCTTCGTACTTCCTGAAACAAAGGGTGTCACGCTGGAACACCTGGAAGAGAAGTTCGAAACCGGCTAGCCAGGAGCGTTGAGCGAGTTGACTCCAATGACCAATCAGGAGCTTAGGCAACGAGTTTTCGACATCGGGATCATCCCCGTCGTTCGCGCCACATCAGCAGACCTTGCGCAGCGCGCGGCCGAGGCCGTTTGTGCTGGCGGCATACCCGTCGTCGAAATCACGATGACAGTGCCCGGGGCAGTCGACCTAATCCGGCGTCTCAGCCAGAGTATCGGCAAGGAAGTTGTGATCGGAGCAGGAACCGTTCTGAACCAGGAAGCGGCTAATCGGTGTATCGATGCGGGAGCTCAATTCCTGGTAAGTCCTGGTTTCGATGAGAGGACGTTGCGGCTCGCGAGCGCGAGAAACGTGCTGACTATTCCAGGCGCACTGACTCCCACGGAGATCATGGCGGCAAGGGCTGCGGGGGCTGACATCATAAAAGTATTCCCATGCGGTACTGTTGGGGGTGCGAAATACATCAAGGCGCTCAAAGGCCCCTTCCCAGATGTCCCGCTGATTCCTACTGGCGGTGTGAATCTCGAGACTGCGGCTAGCTTTGTGGAAGCCGGTGCATTTGCCTTGGGTGTTGGAGGTGAGTTGATCTCCGCGTCCGTACTCGAATCTGGCAATGTCCACGAAATCACAGATAACGCACGGAAATTCGTTAACGTTGTTCGGGCGGCGCGCTCACGGTCAGGAGCGAAACTCAACTCCGAACCACGAGCCGAGTAGACACCAACTGCGCAATTGCTGATGAGAATGGTTGTAACTGCCTTCGCTTGACGGCACCCACGGCCGCCGCCACCAACTCCTCCCAGGGAATTGCAATCGTCGTCAGGTTGAGCCATTGGGCAATGGGTGCGTCGTCAAATCCAATGATCAAGGGGCGTGGAAGTCCGCGATCCTCAGCGCGGCGCAGAACCGCCTGAGCAAGCCGGTCGTTGCAGCAGAAAATGCCTTCGGGGCGACTGGCAAGCACTTTGTCGGCTACGCTCAGTCCGGCGTCAAAGAACCATGTCCGGGAATGGAAGACAGTCGCTTGCGCAACGGAGAGGAAGCCGGACACACGTGCGGCGCTGCGCGGATCGTTGCGCGGACCGGCGAGGACCACGATCCTTCGGGGACGAGGATTTCTTCGCATCAGAAATTGCGCCGCGTGTGCCCCTCCGGAGTAATCGTCCACTGAAACGCTGTCAATCAGCGTGGCGCCCAAACCGGCCGGGGGCCGATCGTTTAAGACCAGAGCGTTCCGCCGCTGTCGAATGGCCGCGTCCACCGCTTCCGGCCGGTCCCAGATGATGGGGAAGCGACTGGTCGTGATTGGCCGTTTGCGCGAAACGTCGCGGCACGTCCAGCTCATACGCCAGTCAATATGGTCCTTTTCCAGCCGGGCCGTGAGTCTGTCCAGCAAGTTGGCGCCAAAACTGTTCTTGCGTTTAGCGCGAGGATGAAAGATCAACACCGCGCTCGATTGATCTAGTTTTGGACCGGGAAGATAGGTGCCGGAGGCGGGGCGCCTGATCAGCAGCCCCTCCTGCACAAGTTCACGGATCAGGATGTCCGCGGTCTGATAGCTGACATCAAAGAGGCGGGCCATGGCGCGGTTTGACATGAAACGGCGGCCGGGCAGATGGTGCCCATCCCGGATGCGCGCGACAAGTTGTCGTTTTACATCAGCGACATATTCGGTGCGGGGACGACTCACCGAGTTACCATATCAGTTTATCGGACAATGTGATCGAATAATTTGTCAGTATGCCGGTTGCCTAGTTAACCTGTTTTTGTGGCAACAGGACGCCTCGCAAATTTGTCCGTATTGATTGTCGGTGGAACCTCAGGCTTGGGGCTCGCAGCAGCACACGCTTGCAAAAGAGAAGGCGCTAATTTGACCGTGGTGGGCAAGTCCGATGCGTATCTGGACCAGGCAGCGGATGCCCTGGATCTGAAGACCATTCTTGCTGGCGACGCAACCGATTCCGCCCTAGCGGAACGCGCCGTTGAGCAGGCAGTCTCGAGTTTCGGGAGGCTTGACGGTGTGTTTCATGTCGCGGGCGGAAGTGGCAGACGTTGGGGAGATGGGCCTTTGGATTCCATTTCCGACGATGCCTGGAGACAAACGCTCGACGCGAATCTGACTTCACTCTTCTATACCAACAGGGCCGTGTTGCGGCAACTCCTGAAGGCAGGCCAGGGTGGTTCGGTAGTTAACATCAGCTCCGTGCTCAGCGTCTCGCCTTCACCAGGATACTTCGCCACTCACGCATACGCCGCCGCGAAAGCCGCTGTGATCGGGTTGACCAAGTCGTGCGCATCTTATTACGCGCCTGACAATATTCGCTTCAATGCAATTTCTCCCGGGCTCGTCAAAACACCGGCATCGCAGCGGGCGGTCCAAGATCCGGAAATTGCCGCTTACATTCAGCGGAAGCAACCTCTCGACGGTGGGAGAATTGGCTCTCCGCAGGACCTGGATGGCGCAGTGGTCTATTTCTTATCGACGGAATCGTGCTTTGTTACCGGGCAGATACTTTCTGTTGACGGAGGTTGGGGTGTGAGCGATCCCGCGGGCATTCATACGTCTGAGGATTGAACACATGAGCATCGCAATAGGAATCGACATCGGCGGAACGTACAGCAAGCTGGTTGCGGTCTCCGACGATGGAATTGTTTTGTCGCGCTCACGCCTGCCCACCAACGATTGTCCGGTGGAACAGTGGCGGCCTGAAATTCTGTCGGAAATTGTGAAAATCGAGCGGGATCTTGGACAGGTCGAGATTCTAGGAATTGCCTGCCCAGGATTAGTTCATCGGGACGGTCATTCCATCGCTTGGATGAAAGGTCGTCTGAATTTTCTGGAAGGACTGGATTGGACGCAAGCGCTCGACCGTCGCACGCAGGTTCCCGTCATCAACGACGCGCATGCGGCTCTTAAAGGCGAAGCGTGGCTGGGGGCAGGTCGCGGATGCAGGAACGTGGCTATGCTGACGTTGGGAACCGGCGTGGGAGGCGCGATCATGTGTGACGGCCGGGTGATCACCGGAAGCATGGGAAGGGCCGGACACTTGGGGCACATGACCGTGAACGTCGCGGGGCCGAAGGACATCGTAAACACGCCGGGGAGTCTTGAGGTAGCGATTGGAGAATGTACCCTGCGGAAAAGATCTGGCGGGCGGTTTACCACGACCTCAGAACTGGTCGCGGCGCATCTTCAGGGCGACTCGGACGCAACTGAGATATGGCGGACCAGCGTGCGATCGCTTGCCGCGGCCCTGGTCTCGATCATCAATGCGGTTGATTCCGAGCGCATTCTTTTGGGTGGAGGAATTGCCCGCGCTGGTTCTGCGTTATTTGAGCCCTTGAAGGACTTTATGGACGAAT
>Ga0335071_10002816_pt1 | contig 18477 bp, 17 predicted proteins | sample Lox_Sample_15_FD_206724 | JGI IMG/M metagenome (GOLD analysis project Ga0335071, IMG submission 206724) | Soil microbial communities from Loxahatchee National Wildlife Refuge, Florida, United States - Lox_Sample_1.5 | ecosystem: Environmental > Terrestrial > Soil > Wetlands | place: USA... | reverse complement strand
GTGCGCGTGACGGTGTACTCGGGCGGCGTCAGGCCGAGGGTGCCGTCGTCGCGCTCGACGCGCGACTGCGTGTAGTCGGCCTGGACGACCGGCTCCATGTAGATCACGTCGCACTCGCCGATCACTGCCTCGGTCGAAGGCGCCTCCTCGTACATCACGTTCAGCGCGTCGAGCTCCTCCTTGAACTCCGGCAGGAGCGACATGTCGGGCGGGCCGACGACGTACGCCTTCGCGTCGAACTGCGAGAGCGCGTAGAGGATCGAGTGCATCGTCCGCATGCGCATGTCGCCGACGAGGAGGTAGGTGATCCCGTCGAGCGTCCCGAGCTCGCCCTTGATCGTGTACAGGTCGGTGAGGACCTGCGTCGGGTGCTCGCCCCAGCCGTCGCCGCAGTTGATCACCGGCACCGACGACCAGTGCGCGGCCTCGGCGGGCGCGCCCTGCTCGAAGTGCCGCATCGCGATCACGTCGGCGTAGAACTCGAGCATGTGGATCGTGTCCTTCATCGACTCCTGGTAGAAGTCGCCGGCGCGCGTCATCTTCGCGTCGGAGAACCCGAGCACGTGGCCGCCGAGCCGGTGCATCGCCGCCTCCGTCGACATCCGCGTGCGCGTCGACGGCTGGTAGAAGGCCGTCAGCAGCGTCTTCTCGGCGAGCAGGTCGACGTTCCGCCGCCGCTTCGCGATCGGGGCGAGCTCGTCGCAGACCTCGAAGACGCGCTCGAACTCGTTCCGCTCAAAGTCCTTGAGCGACAGGATGTCGCGACCCAGAAAGCTCCGCATCAGTGGATTCCTTTGTCTCGGTTTGGTGGGACCGGCGGACGCCGGTGAACAGCACTGCAACGTTCTCGCCGCGGCCGATCTCGCCGCGCTCGGCGAGCGCGAGGAGGCCGGCGAAGCCGGACGAGCCGGTGTGGTCGACGTCGATGCCGGTCGCCTCGCGGCCGAGCGCGTTCGCCCGCTCGAGCGTCGCCTCGTCGACGACGACCGGCGTCCCGCCCGTCGCGAGCATGCCCTCGACGACCGCGACCCAGTCGTAGGTCTCGTCGTCGAGGATGCCGTGGGCGACGCTGTGAGGCTCCTCCTCCCACGGCCACATGAACTCGGAGCGGTGGTGGGCGGCGTACGCGGCGTCGTGGCCGTCGAGCCGGTCGAACGCACGCCGGAGCGGCCAGGCGCCGGCGGTCTGCACGGTGTCGATGCGCGGGCTGCGCGGGATCGCGCCGAGCGCGGCCGCCTCGCGGAAGCCGTGGACGAGCCCGCTCGCGAGTGCGCCGCCGCCGACCTGGACGACGACGCGGTCGACCGGCGCCGCCGCCATCTCCCAGGCGAGCGTCTCGCCGCCCTCGACCGCGAGCCCGTTGAGGTCGCCCTGGCACGTGAACGGGAGCGCGCCCGCGGCGAGCGCCTCCTTCAGCTTGTGGACGGTCGGGTCGCCGGGGACGCCGGGCTCGCGCGGGCACGTCGCGATCTCCGCGCCGAGCGCCTCGAGCCGCGCGAGCACGACCGGGTCGGCGTCGACGGGGACGAAGACGCGGAGCGTGCGCCCGCCCGCCGCGGCGACGACCGCCGCCGCGAGCGCCGCGTTTCCGCAGCTCGCGATCGCGAGGTCCGGGCGCTCGCTCGTCAGCCCGAGCCGCTCCGCGACCTCGAGCCAGACGAGCACGCCGAAGAGGTGGCGCGCCTTGTGCGAGCCGGAGACGTTGCCGGTCTCGTCCTTCACCCAGACGCCGAAGCCGAGCCTCTCGCTCAGCGCACCGGCGCGCGCGAACGGCGTGACGCGGAAGCCGTGGCCGTCGACCTCCGCGACGCGCCCGTCGAGCGCGCGCACGAGCGCCACGAAGTCCTCGTCCGGGATGCCGCCCTCGCGCGCGACGTGGTACGCGTGCAGCAGCCCGCGGAAGCGGACGAACGGATTCGGCTCGCCGTCGTCGGCGGGGAACTCGACCGCCGCGAGGTCGAGCTCGCGGCGCAGGACGTGGTCGACGTCGCCGGTGCCCGCGTTCGGGCACGCGAACGGGAACGGGTCGTCCCGCGCCGGCTCCGCGCCGCAGCCGGCGCACACGAGGCGGCTGACGGTCACAGCGCTTCCAGCACTCCCGTCCGCGCGTTGAACTCGTCGATCAGCGCGTCCCACGTCTGGGCCTCGGCGTGCCGCGCCTTCCAGAACGACTGGTCGCGGCGCGCGACGAAGTCCTCGATCGAGACGCCCTGCTGCTCGACCCACGTGTAGTAGCCGAGGTTGAAGATCCGCTTCCGCTCCTCGTAGGTCAGCTCGCGCATGTTGTCCGTCGTCGCCCCGAGCAGGTGCTCGCCGAAGACCTCCGCCGCGCCGAGCTCGTCGAAGCCGCCGGGGAAGTACTTCCCGAGCGCGATCTCGCGCTCGCTCCCGTACATCGCCGCGCCGTCGGTGGCGACGGTGATGACGACGTCGTCCGGGCCGAGGTCGAAGTGCTTCGCCGTCTTGATCGCCGCGAGGACGTTGCAGATGCTCGACAGCCCGAGCGACGGCAGCTGCGCGACGACGTCCGCCGGGATCCCGCGCCGCCGCAGCAGGTGCTCGCGGCCGGTGTCGGTGTCGAACAGGACGTTGAGCCGGTCGGTCGCGCGGTCGGACACCGCCACCGCGACGTCGGTGTTCATCACGTTGTGGATCAGCGGGATGTGCTTGTCGCCGATCCCCTGGATGTTGTGCTCGCCGAAGCCGTTGTAGAGCATCGTCGGGCACTCGAGCGCCTCGACCGCGACGACGAGCGTCCCGTGCCGCTCCTTCAGGAAGTCGCCGGCGCCGATCGTCCCCGCGGAGCCGGTCGCCGACGTGAACGAGTGCAGCCGGAGCGAGGGCGTCTCGCGCTGCATCGACTCGAACACCGCGGCGAGCGCGGCGCCGGTCACCTGGTAGTGGACGACGTGGTTCCCGAACTCGGAGAACTGGTTGAGGATGTGATTCTCCGGATCCTCGGCCAGCTCGTGGCATTTGTCGTAGATCTCCTTCACGTTGCTCTCGACGCCGGGCGTCCGGATGATGTCGTCGGGGTCGGCGACCCAGCGCTCGAGCCAGTCGAAGCGCTCCTGGCTCATCCCCTCCGGCAGCACGGCGACGCCGTGGCAGCGCATGAGCCGCGAGATCGCGACGCCGCCGCGGCAGTAGTTCCCGGTCGACGGCCAGACCGCACGGTCGCGCGTCGGATCGAATCTCCCGGTGACGAGCCGCGGCGCGAGGCAGCCGTACGCCGCGAGCACCTTGTGCGCCGCGATCATCGGGAAGCGGTCGCCGAGCGCGACGACGATCCGGGCGTCGACGCCGGTCAGCTCCTTCGGGAGCACGACGTGCTCCGGCACCGCGGTGCGCCCGGTGCGCGCGCTGTCGTTGAACCAGTGGACGCGGAAGAGGTTCAGCGGGTCGGCGTCGTCCGGCCCGACTGCCGCGAGCCGCGCCGTCACCGTCGCCGGGATCGTCCCCGGGTCGGTGAGCTGGGCGAATGTCGGCAGGCCGATGCCCGCCTCACGGAACCGCGCCGCCGTACGCTCGAGCATCTGCTCGTCGACGATCCCGCCGTCCCCGGCGGAGCGTTCTTGCAGCACTGTTGGCCTCCTTTGGTGGCCCGACAGCGCAACTCTAGAGAGCATACGCAGAACCTCTCGTCGGGGCGACGCCTGACCCCCGATCCGTGGTTTCTGCCCTTTCAGACCCTCAGGTCGACGAGCTCGAAGCGGTCGACGTCGACGAGGCCGCGGTCGGTGATCTTCAGCGACGGGATCACCGAGAGGGCGAGGAACGCGAGCGCCTGAAACGGATGCTGGTACTCGACGCCGAGCTCGGCCGCCGCGGCGTTGAGGGCGCGGCTCGCGTCGAGGACCTCCGCGAGCGGCCGGTCGGAGAGGAGCCCGGCGACCGGCAGCGGCAGCTCGGAGCGGATCCCGTCCTCGTCCGCGACGACGATCCCGCCGCCGAGCTCGGCGAGGCGGGCGACGACGCGGGCCATCGACGCGTCGTCGACGCCGACGACGACGAGGTTGTGCGCGTCGTGCGCGAGCGTCGCGCCGAATGCGCCGCGCCGGAGCCCGAAGCCGCGGACGAACCCGCGGCCGACGCGGCCGGTGCCGAGGTGGCGCTCGAGCACGGCGATCTTCGCGAGGTCGCGCTCCGGGTCGGCGACCGCCTCGCCGGCGACGACGCGCGGCTCGTCGACGAGCGACTCCGTCACGATCTGCCCCGGCACGAGCCCGATCACGCGCGCGCCGCCGCCGCTCCACGGGATGCGGAAGACGTCCGGCGGCACCGCCCCGACGCGCACCGTGTGCCGCACCCACTCGGGCACCGGCACCGCGGGGATCTCCGGCGCCGCGCGGCCCGCCTTCAGCACGAGGTCGGGCACGAACGAGACGAGATCCGGCAGGAGGAGAATGTCCGCCTGGTAGCCGGGCGCGATCGCGCCCAGGTGGGCGAGCCCGTGGTACTCCGCGGGGTTGAGCGACGCCATCACGAGCGCGTCCTCGGGCGTGGCGCCGAGCGCGACCGCGTCGCGCACCATCGCGTTGACGTGCCCGTCGTCGGCGATGTGCTCCGGCTCCCGGTCGTCGGTGCAGAAGGCGATCCGCGACGGCCCGTACTCGAGCGCGAGCGGGATCAGCGCCTCGAGGTTCCGCGCCGCGGACGCCTCGCGGATCAGGAGCCACATCCCGTCGCGGAGCCGCTCGCGGCCCTCCTCGATCGTCGCGGCCTCGTGGTCGGACCGGATCCCGACCGACGCGTACGCCGCGAGCTTCTTCCCGGAGAGCCCCGGCGCGTGCCCGTCGACGTGGCCCGAGAGCCGCACCTTCGCGAGCTCGGACTCCGCGCCGTTGACGACGCCGGGGAAGTTCATCATCTCCGCCACGCCGATCACGTGGCTTCGCCGCAGCAGCCCCTCGAGGTCGCCGATCGTGAGCGCGCGGCGCGGCGACTCGAAGTCCGACGCGGGCACGCACGACGACGCCATGAAGTAGATCTCGAGCGGCAGGTCGGCCGACGCGTCGAGCAGCCAGTGGACGCCGTCGGTGCCGAGGACGTTCGCGATCTCGTGCGGATCGGCGACGACGGCCGTCGTGCCGAGCGGGAGCACGAGCCGCGCGAACTCGTCGACGAGGAGCTTCGACGACTCGAGGTGCATGTGCGCGTCGACGAAGCCCGGGACGAGGTGCCGGCCCGCGGCGTCGATCGTCTCGCGCCCCTCGTAGTCGCCGAGCCCCGCGACGACGCCGTCGACGATCGCCACGTCGGCGTCGAGCCACTCGCGCGTGAAGACGGACAGGACGCGGCCGCCGCTGATCACGAGGTCGGCCGGCTCGTCGCCGCGCGCGACGGCGACGCGACGGGAGAGGTCGGCGTTCCGGCTCACAGCGGGAGCCTCGCAGCCTGGACGCGGTGCTCGCGCGCGATCTCGTCCTCGTCGGCGCGGACGAGCCGCCCGTCGCGGACGACCTCCTCGCCGCCGACGACGAGCCGGTCGGCGCGGTGCGGCCCGGAGAGGACGAGCCCCGCGACCGGGTCCGCGCCGGCGCCCGCCAGCTCGAGCCCGTCCGTCCGCCACACGGCGAAGTCGGCGCGCTTTCCCGGCTCGAGCGAGCCGATGTCGTCGCGGCGCAGCACCGCCGCGCCGCCGCGCGTCCCGAGCCGGAGCGCATCGCGCACGGTCATCGCCCGCGGGCCGCCGCGTCCGCGCGCGACGAGCAGCGCCTGCTTCACCTCGAAGAAGAGGTCGCTGCGCTCGTTCGACGCGGAGCCGTCGACGCCGAGCCCGACGCGGACGCCCGTGTCGACGAGCTCGCGCACCGGGGCGACGCCGGCGCCCAGGCGGAGGTTGGAGGTCGGGCAGTGCGCGACGCCGACGCCGCTCTCGCCGAACCGCGCGACGTCGGCGGGGGAGAGGTGGACGCAGTGCGCGCACCAGACGTCGCCGTCGAGCCAGCCGAGCGAGTCGAGGTACTCGACCGGCCGGCAGCCGTACAGCTCGAGGCAGTACGCCTCCTCCTCCACGGTCTCCGCGAGGTGCGTGTGGAGGACGAGCCCGAGCCGCCGCGCGAGCTCCGCCGACTCCTCCATCAGCCGTCCGGTGGCCGAGAACGGCGAGCACGGCGCGACCGCGATCTGCACGAAGCCGTCGTCCTGGAGCGCCGCGAGCCGCTCGGTGTCGGCGAGGACGGCGTCGAGGTCCTCGACGATCGAGTCCGGCGGCAGCCCGCCGTCCGACTCGCCGAGGTCCATCGAGCCGCGCGACGCGACGATGCGCACGCCGAGCTCGCGCGCCGCGCGCACCTCCGCCTCGACGAGCCCGGTGCGCCCGCGCGGGAAGACGTAGTGGTGGTCGAAGACGGTGGAGCAGCCGGCGAGCGCGAGCTCCGCGAGCCCGGTGCGCGCCGCGGCGTACTCCGTCTCCTCGTCGATGTGCGCCCACACCGGGTAGAGCGCGGCGAGCCACTCGAAGAGCGTCCCCTCCTGCACCCGCGCGCGCGTGAGCGTCTGGTAGAGGTGGTGGTGCGTGTTGACGAGGCCCGGCGTGAGGACGGCGCCGCCGAGGTCGACCGTCTCGTCCGCGACGGGCGGGCCGGCCCCGCCGACCGCCTCCACGAGCCCGTCGCGGACGAGCAGCCAGCCGCCGTCGTGCTCGGAGCCGGCGTCGTCCATCGTGACGATCCAGGCGTTGCGGTAGAGCGTGCTCTTGCCCATCCAGCGATAATCCAATCACCGAGACGAAGGGAGTGTCATGTCGATCCTGATCGAGAACGGCCGGATCATCACCGCTGCGGACGACTACGTCGCCGACGTCTACATCGAGGACGAGACGGTCACGCTGATCGGCACCGACCTCGACGTCGCGGCCGACAGGACGATCGACGCCTCCGGGCGCTACCTGCTCCCGGGCTGCATCGACCCGCACACCCACTTCGACATGCCGTTCGGCGGGACGATCACCGCCGACGACTTCCAGTCCGGCCAGACCTCCTGCGCCTTCGGCGGGACGACGACGCACATCGACTTCGCGATCCAGACGAAGGGCAAGTCGTTCACCCACGGCATCGAGGAGTGGCACGCGAAGGCCGAGGGCAAGTCGATGATCGACTACGGCTTCCACATCATCGTCACCGACCTGAAGGAAGGCGGGACGCTCGAGGAGCTCGGGACGCTGCCCGACATGGGCGTCACGTCGTACAAGATGCTGATGGCGTACAAGGGCGTGTTCCTCGTCGACGACGAGACGCTGTTCCGCGTCATGGAGCTCGCGCGCGAGACCGGCGCGCTCGCGATGATCCACGGCGAGAACGGCGACGTGATCGACGTGCTCGTGAAGCGCGCGGTGGAGGAGGGGAACCTCGCGCCGGCCTGGCACGCGAAGACGCGGCCGGCCGAGCTCGAGGGCGAGGCGACGAACCGCGCGATCCAGATCGCGCACGTCGCCGGCTGCCCGCTCTACGTCGTCCACGTCACCTGCGAGGAGTCCGTCGAGGCGATCGCGCGGGCGCGGGCGAAGAACTGGGACGTCTGGGGCGAGACGTGCACGCAGTACTTCTTCATCGACGACACGTATCTCGACCGGCCGGACTTCGAGGGCGCGAAGGCCGTGTTCTCGCCGCCCGTGCGCGACAAGCGGAACCAGCCGATCCTCTGGGACGCGGTGCGCACCGACAAGCTCTCCGCGATCTCGACCGACCACTGCTCGTTCCGGATGTCGGACCAGAAGACGCTCGGCAAGGACAACTTCGCGCTGATCCCGAACGGCGCGCCCGGCGTCGAGGACCGGCTGCTGATGATCCACCACTTCGGCGTCAACGAGGGCCGGATCGGGCTCAACCGGATGGTCGAGCTGCTCTCGACGAACGCCGCGAAGCTCTTCGGCATGTACCCGAAGAAGGGGACGATCGCGCCCGGCTCGGACGCGGACATCGTGATCTTCGACCCGAACAAGGAGCACACGATCTCGGCGAAGACGCACCACACGGCGGCGGACTACAACCTCTACGAGGGGACGACGGTCACCGGCGCGCCGGAGATCGTCCTGCTCCGCGGCCAGGTGCTCGTCGAGGACGGCGAGCTCGCGGCGTCGCCGGGCGTCGGCCAGTTCGTGAAGCGCGCCCGGTTCGGCGAGGAGCTGAAGGCGGCGAAGACGACCTAGCGCTTGTTCTGCGCGCGCTCGCGCTCGTCGTTCCGGCGCGCGGCGCGGAAGAAGAAGAAGCAGAGGATCCCGACGGCGACGACCGGGCCGATCGAGCCGACGAGGTAGACCGCGTCCATGACGCCGTTCGCGGAGCCCGCGAGCACGGCGACATCGTACGCGGCGGCTACGCGGCGACGTCCTCGTGCTCGAGGAGGTCGGCGCCGGCAGCGCGGTGCGCGGTGGCGGGCCGGCGCCGGTCGAGCCGGAACGGGATGAGCATGACGAGGGTCAGGCCCGCGATGATCGCGACGTCGAGGACGGCGATCGCGACGATGCTCTGGGTCAGGGACACGCGGCACTCCTTCGGTCGGAAGCTGTCTCGTCTCCAGGGAACCGGCCGCGCGTGAGAGCGTCCTGGACGTTCGCTGTGGGCTTCCTGTGTGCCGTTAGACTGGCCTCATGCCGAGCGAGCACGAGGTCTTGGAGGCGTTGCGCCAGGTCGAGGATCCCGAGCTCGGGATGGACATCGTCGACCTCGGGCTCCTCTACGAGGTCGAGGTCGAGGGCCCGAAGGTGAAGGTGCTCTACAGCCTCACGTCGATGGGCTGCCCCGCGGGCCCGCTGATCGCGGGCGACATCGAGCGCGTCGCGCGCGAGGTGCCGGGCGTCGAGGAGGTCGACCTCGAGCTCACGTTCGACCCACCGTGGACGCCGGACCGGATGTCCGACGACGCGAAGTTCATCCTCGGCTTCGGCTGAGCTCCGATTTGGCGCGGGTGATCTGGAGGATGGCGTGCGCCGGGATCGCCGCCGGGGCGCTCTATCTCGCGATCCAGCACGTCAGCTCGAACGGCGACTCTCCGTCGACGGTGACGACGCTCCATCGCGGAGAGACACGCACAATCGGGGACGCAAAGCCCGGAGCGGCGCTCACATGCGTGGACGGCTCGATCGCGGTCACGGCGAGGATCCCGCAGACCGGCACGGCGCTCCAGAGCTCGCACGAGCTGTCGATTCGGCTGAAGACGCTTGCGAGCGGCGCGGTCACCGCGTCCTGCTTCTGATCGGCGCCGACGAAGAGTTGAGGGGACGGGCTGCGGCCCACCGTCCCCTCGGCTCACGACCCTAGACCCTCGCCGCGCGAAGCGGAACGACTCCGCGTCGCGTTTTGCAGAGCCTTTACGTCGGTGTTCGGAAGCCCTCATGTTCTGCGGCTTCACTTGTGACAGATGCGGCAGACGCATACGGCGACCCGATGCGGCGGGGTCGCCGTCTCGTCGTTCTCCTAGGCGGATCGTCCGCCGATCGCGCCGACGAGTGCGACGACGATCACGACGAGCAGCAGCAGGAACAGGAACTTCGTCAACACGATCCCGCCGCCGATCGCGAGGACCAGGAGCAGCAGGAGCAGGATCCAGAGCAGCATTCGGGTCACCTCGTTTCGCCGTTGAGTCCGGACGGTACCCCCGGCTACCTTCCGTTTACCGGCCTTTTGCAGGTCTTTTACCTCGCCCCGCCGCCGTCTGCGGGACGGCGGTAGGCTCGTTTCCGCGATGAGCGCGACGGACGAGATCGGGCGGACGCTGAACGCGGCGTCGCGCAAGGCGATCCTCGCCGCGGCGACGAACGGCCAGGTGCGCTCCGTCGTCAGCCGCTACGGGATGCAGTTCGGTGGTGCGCGATTCGTCGCCGGCGAGACACTCGACGAGTGCCTCGACGTGCTCGCGGGCCTCAACGCGAAAGGGCTGCGCGCGAACACGACGCTGCTCGGCGAGGATCTCGAGTCCGCGGACGAGGCGCGCGAGGTCGCCGCCGTGTTCCGCACGATCCTCGACCGGATCGCCGAGCGCGAGCTGCGCGTCAACCTCGCCGTGAAGCCCACGCACGTGGGACTGCTGATCGACGAGGAGCTCGCGTACGAGAACCTCGCGTCGATCGTCGACCACGCCGGGACGCTCTCGAACTTCGTGCGCATCGACATGGAGCACTCCGCGCTCGTCGACGCGACGCTGCGCATCAACGCGCGCCTCCACGACGAGGGGCGCGAGAACGTCGGCACGGTGCTCCAGTCGTACCTCTACCGGACGCCCGAGGATCTCGAGGCGCTGCTCCCGTCGAAGCCGAACCTCCGGCTCGTGAAGGGCGCATACCTCGAGCCGGCGGAGATCGCGTACCCGCGCAAGCAGGACGTCGACGCCGCGTTCGTCAGGCTGATGGAGCGCGCGCTCCTCGGCGGCGCGTATCTCGCGATCGCGACGCACGACGAGCGGATGATCGAGCACGCGATCGCGTTCGCGGCCGAGCACGAGATCGAGCGCGACCGGTTCGAGTTCCAGATGCTCTACGGCGTCCGGCCGCAGCTGCAGCTCTCGCTCGTCGCGCGCGGCTTCAACGTCCTCGTCGCGACGCCGTACGGGCCGGAGTGGTACCCGTACCTCATGCGGCGGCTCGCCGAACGGCCGGCGAACGTGCTGTTCATCGCGAAGAACCTCCGCGGCTAGCCGACGGACAGGACGATCTTGCCGAGCTGCTCGCCCGCCTCGAGCCGCTCGTGCGCCGCGCGGATCTCCGAGAGCGGGACCACCTCGTCGACGACGGGCAGCGCGCGGCCGCTCGCGACGAGCTCGTAGGCGCCCTCGAAGTCCGCCTTCGTCCCCATCGTCGAGCCGAGGATCGTGAGCTGCTTCCACCAGACGCGGTGGAGCGCGGCCGGCGGGTTCGGGCCGGTCGTCGCGCCGCAGACCGCGATCCGCCCGTCGCGCGCGGCGACGTCGAGCGACGTCCGCCACGTCGCCTCGCCGACGTGCTCGACGACGACGTCCGCGCCGCGGCCGCCCGTCGCCTCCTTCACCGCCGCCTTCACGTCGCCGGTCGCGTGGTTCACCACCGCGTCGGCGCCGAGCCCGGTCGCGCGGGCGAGCTTCGCGTCGCTCGACGACGTGACGATCGTGCGCGCGCCGAGCGCCTTCGCGATCGCGAGCCCCGCGGTCGACACGCCGCTGCCGATCCCCCAGAGCAGCACCCACTCGCCCTCGCGCAGCCCCGCGCGCGTGACGAGCATCCGGTACGCGGTCTCGAAGACGAGCGGGAACGCCGCAGCCTCCTCGAACGAGAGACCGTCCGGGATCGGGTAGACGTTCGTCGCCGGGACCGCGATCAGCTCGGCGTTCGTCCCGTCGCCGTGCTCGCCGACGACGTGGATCGACCCGTCGGGCGCCTCGACGCCCGGGTTGATCACGACGCGGTCGCCGGGCTCGAAGCCGTTCACGCCCGGCCCGAGCGCCTCGACGACGCCCGCGCCGTCCGCGCCGAGGATGCGCGGCTTCGGCACCGACGGGAGGCCCTTGCGGATCCAGACGTCGAGATGGTTCAGCGCCGACGCGCGGATGCGGACGAGCACCTCGCCCTCGCCGGCGACGGGATCGGGGACGTCCTCCTCCACGAGGACCTCGGGCCCGCCGTCCGCGTGGATACGCACCGCCCTCACGCAGGGCAGACTATCCGGCGTGCGTGCGGCGGACCTCCACCGGGTCGGGGAGGAGCTCGGGCTCGATGCAGTCGGGGCCGCGCCCGCGGCGCCGTACGACGAGACCGAGCGCCACATCCGCGAGCGCCGCGCGCGCGGGCTCTTCGCCGACATGAAGTTCACGATGGCGCGCCCGGAGGAGTCGTGCCATCCGGAGACGCTCCTGCCCGGTGCGCGCACGGTGATCTCCGCCGCGCTCTGCTACTACGCGTCCGAGCCGGAGCGGCCGGCCGGCCACGGGCGGCTGCCGCGCTACACGTGGTTCGACGCGTACGCCGAGCTCCGCGAGAAGCTCGACGAGCTTGGACGGCGGATCGGCGGGACGTATCGCGTGCTCGTCGACGCGAACCAGCACGTCGACCGCGAGGCGGCCGCCCGCAGCGGGGTCGGCTTCTACGGGAAGAACACGCTCCTCATCACGCGCCGCCACGGCTCGTGGGTCGTCCTCGGCACGCTCGTCACCGACGTCGAGCTCGAGCCGACGCCGCCGCTCGACGCCGACTGCGGCTCGTGCCGCCTCTGCATCGACGCCTGTCCGACCGGCGCGCTCGACGAGCCCGGGACGCTCGACGCGACGCGCTGCCTCTCCTACTGGACGCAGGCGCCGGCGCCGATCCCGGAGGCGTACCGGGCCGACGTCGGGGCGCAGGTCTACGGTTGTGACATCTGCCAGGACGTCTGTCCGTGGAATCGCGGGATCGAGCGGCGCCGCGACGCGGTTGCGACCGCGGACGGCTCGGAGCCGCACGTCTCCCTCGCCGACTGGCTGCGCGCCGACGCGGCCGGGCTCCGCGCGCGCTACCGCCGGCTCTACGTGCCGCGCGACGACGGCCGCTGGCTCCGGCGCAACGCGCTCGTCGCGGCCGGGAACGTCGGCGGCGCGCCCGAGCGCGACGCGGTCGCGCCGTATCTCGACGACGACGACCCGATGCTGCGCGAGCACGCGGCATGGGCCGTCGCGCGAATGGACGAGCGCGGTGTCTAGCCGCCGCACCGTCGTCGGCGAGCGCGAGCTCGAGACCTGGCTCTCGATCGCGCGGCTCGCGGGATTCGTCTTCGCGGCCTGCGAGATCGGGATCTTCGTCGACGCGTTCCCGGACGGCTACCGGATGAAGGGCTGGTGGATCACGATCGCGCTCGGGATCGGCACGCTCGTCTTCTACGCGCTCGCACGCTGGATGCCGGCGAGCTGGGAAGGAACGGTCGGCTTCCTCGCGCTCGCGTTCGACACGTGCATCATCGCCGCGTACGCGACGGTGTTCTCGTACGAGTACGGGAACCAGGTGCGGTGGGCGCTCGTGCTCGTCGTCGCGGAGGCCGCGCTGCGCTACGGGCTGCTCGGCGGGCTCCTGATGCCGATCGTGCTGATCCCGGTGCTCGCGTACGACGAGCACTTCCGCGCGCATCACTTCGGCCCGCCCGGCTTCACGCTCGACCGCGTCTCGTTCCCGACCGGCGTGCTCCTTCTCTCGGGGCTCGTCGTCGGCTGGCTCGTGAAGCAGCTCGACCGCCGCGCGCAGGAGGCCGAGGCGCTTCGCGACGAGCTCGGGCGGCACGTCGACGTGCTCGAGGCGGCGAACCGGTGCGCGGTCGCGCTCGGGTCGTCGCTCGAGATGGACGAGGCGTTCGGCGCCTTCATCGTCGAGCTGCAGGAGGTCGTCCCCTTCGACCGCGCCGCGATCGTCCTCGTCGAGAACGACAAGGCGGCGACGATCGCGACCGCGGGCGTCGGCGCCGGCGACGTGCTCCCACCGGGCAGCTTCGGCCCGCTCGAAGGCTCCCCGCTCGGGCAGGTGCTCACGGGCGGGACGATCGTGCAGCGCGATCTCACCGAAGGCGTCTTCCGGGAGGACGCGCTCCTCGTCGCGCTCGGGCTGCGGAGCCGGGTCCTCGCGCCGCTCCCGGTCGGGGCGCGCCCGATCGGTGCGCTCGCGATCTCGCGGAAGGAGGTCGACGCGTTCTCGGACGAGGAGGTCGAGCTCGTCTCGCTGCTCGGCCGGCTCGTCGCGACGGCGGTGCAGAACATCCGCTCGTACGACGCGGAGCGCCGCAGGGTGGAGGAGCTGCACCAGCTCTCTGCGATGCGCGCGGACTTCGTCTCGCTCGTCTCGCACGAGCTCCGCAGCCCGATGGCCGCGGTGATCGGCGCGGCGCGCACGCTGCAGGAGCGGCGGCGCGAGCTCAGCGTCGAGCAGCGCGAGGCGTTCCTCGCGCTCATCGCGAACGAGACGAACCGGCTCGCGACCCTCGTCGGCGACGTGCTCGACACGTCGCGGATCGACGCGGGGACGTTCAGCTACTCGTTCGGCGAGGTCGACCTCATGCGCCTCATCGACGACGTCGTGACGCTCGCGTCCGTCCAGGAGGAGGTCGCGGTGCGGGCGACGGTGCCCGGGCAGCTGCCGTCCGTCCACGGCGACCGCGAGCGGCTGCGCCAGGTGCTCTCGAACCTCGTCGACAACGCCGTGAAGTACTCCGACAGCGGCGGCGCGGTCGAGGTGCGGGCGCGCACGGCCGACGGCGTCGTCCAGGTCTCCGTCACCGACCACGGCCCGGGGATCCCGCGCGACCAGCAGCACGTGATCTTCGAGAAGTTCGGCCGTGCGACCGGGACCGACCAGACGAAGCCGGGCACCGGGCTCGGCCTCTTCATCGCGCGCTCGATCGCGGAGGCGCACGGCGGCTCGCTCGACGTCGAGTCGGCGCCCGACGCGGGCGCGACGTTCACGCTGACGCTGCCGGCGACGACGTAGCTAGCTCGAGACGCGGGCGCGCAGGCGCTCGACGCCGAGGTCCTTCGCGAGCGCGCGGGCGCGCGCCGCGATGCGCGTGCGGAGCTCCTCCGGCCCGAGCACGACCGCCTCGCCGCGGAGGGCGAGGATCTCGCTCTCGAGCCACTCGTCGCTGCCGACCGGGAGCTCGCGGAGCGCGCCGCCGTCGGCGAGGCGCCGCGCGCCGCGCTCGATCGCCCAGCGCGCGATCTCGGGGGCGTAGAGCACCTGCGCGCTGCGGGCGCCGCGCAGCCGCGTCGGCTCGAAGCCCTGGCGCGGCTCGAAGCGCTCGCGCGTCAGCTTCGCGCTGCGCATCCGGTCGAGCCGGAACGAGCGCTCGGCGTCGGCGGAGCGGTCCCACGTGTGGACGTACCAGTTCGGGAGCTGCCGCTCGAGCGAGTACGGCTCGACGAGGCGCGTCGTCGGCTGCGCGTCGACCTCCTTCTGGTACTCGATCTCGACGAGCCGGTGCTCGCGCATGCCGCGCGCGAGCTTCGAGACCAGGTCCTCCTCGGCGCGCTCGATCTGCGGCTCCGGCGTCTGGGTGAGCTCGAACTGGCCGAACGTCTCCTCGAGCTTGTGGCGCACGCGCGCGAGCGGCGTGTGCGCGTCGGCGGCGATCATCGGGCCGACGTACTCGAGCGCGAGCCGGATCGCGCGCGCCTCGAGCGGCGTCAGCCGCGGCGGGAGCCGGAACGTGTCGCCCCACAGCTCCTTGTCGACGTGCACCTCGTGGCCGCGCAGCTCCGCGTAGACCGTGTAGCAGCCGCCGCCGAAGTTGACGAGGTTCAGGAGCGACAGGTGCTCCTCGAGCTCGTCCTCCGGGATCGGGAAGCGCTCGATCAGCTCCGTCGCCGGGAAGTCGGCCTCGATGTCGTCGCCGCAGCGCGCGAGGAGGTACGCGAGGAGCGCCTGGAGGACGGCGAACCGCTCCGGCGCGACCGGGCCGGCCGGCCGCTCGCCGGCATCGTCGACGACCTTCGCCGGCCGCTCGGCCGCCGGGGTCGGCGCCGGGCCCTCGTGGCCGTCGCGCACGCGCCGGAGCGCGGACGCGACCTCGCGGCGCAGCTCGTCCGGCTCGAGCGGGACCGCGCGCCCGTCCTGGCGGAGCACCCACGACGCGAGCAGCGGCAGCGACGAGTACTCCGTCACGAACACGCCGTCCTCGAGCCGCCCGGTCGAGCCGTACGCGCGTTGCACCCACCACGCGGTGTCGCCGCGCACCTCGATGCGCGCCTCGCCGACCGCGTCGCCGATCTGCCACGGCGGCCGGCCGCGGTACAGCTCGATGTCGAAGTCGGTCGGGATCCGGAAGTCGCGCTCGCGACGCGTCGCGAACTTGATCTCGCCGCGGATGCGCGAGACGCGGAACGTGCGGATGTCGTCGCGGTCGAGGTCGCGGCCGACGACGTACCAGATGCCGTTGTCCGGCATCAGCGCGTACGGGTTGAGCGTGCGCTCCGTCGTCTTGTCGCTCGAGATCGACCAGTACTCGAACTTCACCGTGCGCTGCTTCGAGATCGCGCCCTCGAGCTTCGCGAGACGCCCCGGCATCTCCGGCGAGTAGTCGGGGTCGAGCACCTGGACGCGGTCCGCGGTGTCTGTCCGCGCGTCGACGAAGCCCGGCCGGCCGAGCGCGAGATTCTGGAGCGCGAGCCGGAGCGGCTCCGCGTACGCGAACTTCCCGTCGAGGAGGATCAGCGCCGTCTGCAGCGCCGCGAGCTCCTCGTCCTCGAGCTGGAGCTCGGGGAGGAAGTACTGCTCCGAGCGGAGCGTGTAGAGCTCCTCGCCCGTGAACTCGTCGCGCTGCGACTGGAGCGGGACGCCGAGCGCCAAGAGCTCCGCGCGGTCCGAGTAGAACCGGCGCGCGAACGCCTCGTCCGACATCTCCGAGTAGCCCTCGACGTTCGACTTCACGTCGCGCGCGGTCAGCGCCCGCCGCTCCGCCATCAGGAACGCCACGAGCGAGAGCTGGCGGATCAGCTTGTCCGTGTCATGCGACACCTGTGCCCACCCTACCGCGCGCGACCTGTGGATCGCGGCTGTGGAAAGGATGTGGAGAGCGCTACGCCGCGGCCTTCGCCGCGACCTTCGCCTCGAGATGCTGGTGCGACGGGCAGTAGTCGCGCTCCGGCAGCGGCGTGCGCTGGCACGGCTTGCCCTTGCGCGTCGTCGCGCGGCAGCGGGCGACGCCGCCGTCGAGCGCGCCCGACTCGATCTGCTCCTCGATGAACGTGACCGCCGCGGTCACGCCCTGCTGCACCGCCCATGCGACCTGCGCCTGCGCGGTGATCGGGAAGTAGCGGCGGATGTCCTGGAAGAGCGCGCGGTCCGGCTTCGCGAAGTAGAGCGGGTCCTTCGCGAGGCGGGACATCGTCTGCTCGCACGCCTCGAGGACAGCGCGGCGAGACTCGAGCTGCGTCTCGCGATCGCTGTACGGGTCGATCTGATCCTTGATCGACCGATAAATCGCACGAGAGTATTGATACATGCAGTGCTGTAACTGGGAGCTTCGGTCGTCCATCAGCAGTCTCGCCGTCTCCTATTAAGGCCGCGGCAAAGCTTTGTTAACAGGGAGTTAACCCCTACCGCGGCTCGCGTCGTCCTTCGATCCTAACAGGCGGCGGGCCTGTCACAAAGTCGCGGCAGAAATTGCCTTCGGGGGCAACGTCAGCCGGAAGCGACCCGCGCCTGGTACGCGCCCGGGTAGCCCTTCGCGTGGACGGCAGGCAGTGCCGCCGTGGCTGCCGCGCTCGAGCGATAGACGCCCGAGAAGACAACGGCGTACCCGGGATGGAGGCTCGAGTACCGCGACGAGAGGAGGACGCCGACCTGCGGGACGCCGCGCCTCATCGCCGCGCGCGCCTGGGCGAGCGGGAGCGCCGCGCCGGCCGAGGCCGGGATCGACTCGAGGACGACCGTGTAGCCGCTCGTCCCGGCGGGCCACGTCGCGGGGCCGCCGTTCGCCGGCGGCTTGGGCTTCGGGGTCGGCTTCGGCGCCGTGGTCGTGGTCGGCGCGGTCGTCGCGGTCGGCGGCGTCGTGACGGTGTCGGTGATCGTCGCGGGCGGCGGCGGGGTGGTCGTCGGCGGCGACGCGGAGCTCGACCCCGAGCCGATCGCGCTGATCGCGACGGCGACCGCGGTCGCGATCCCGGAGACGGCGAGGAAGAAGATCGCCGGGCGGATCCAGCTCCGGCCGCGGCCCGGCTTCCCGTCGGCCAGGCGGGCGCCGCAGTCGAGGCAGTACTCCTGCTGCGGCTCGTGTGCGGCCCCGCAGCGGGGGCAGCGGGGATTCTCGCTCTGCACCACCGGCGACGATAGCGCCCCCGGTGGTCAGCGCTGGACGACGACGAGGCGCTCCTCGGTCATCTCGCGGACGGCGTACGCGGGGCCCTCTTTCGTGTTTCCGGACTCCTTCACGCCGCCGTACGGCATCTGGTCGGAGCGGAACGTCGGCGCCTCGTTCACCGTCACGCCGCCGAACTCGAGCCCCTCGGCGCAGCGCAGCGCCGTCTCGAGCGATGCGGTGAAGACGCCGGCCTGGAGGCCGAACGGCGTGCCGTTCGCGCGGGCGATCGCCTCGTCGAGCGTGTCGTACGCGGCGACGACGACCACGGGCCCGAACACCTCCTCGCAGCTCACCTTCGCCGAGTCCGGGACGTCGGCGAGCACCGTCGGCCGGATCAGCCCGTCCGCGTCGCCGCCGGCGAGCGCGGTCGCGCCGGACGCCTTCGCCTCCTCGATCCACGCGAGGATGCGCTCGCGCGCGTCCTCGTCGATCACCGGCCCGACGTCCGTGTCGTCGTCCGCCGGGTCGCCGACCTTCAGCGCCTCGACGAGCGGGACGAACGCCGCGACGAAGTCGTCGTACGCCGCGCGCTCGACGTAGATCCGCTGAACGGAGATGCAGCTCTGGCCGGCGAACGAGAACGCGTTCGCGGCGAGCTTCGACGCGGCCACGCCGGCGTCCGCGTCCGCCGCGACGATCACCGGCGTCGAGTTGCCGAGCTCGAGCTTCACGCGCTTCCGCGGCGCGCGCTCCTGCA
>Ga0335071_10002815_pt1 | contig 18482 bp, 15 predicted proteins | sample Lox_Sample_15_FD_206724 | JGI IMG/M metagenome (GOLD analysis project Ga0335071, IMG submission 206724) | Soil microbial communities from Loxahatchee National Wildlife Refuge, Florida, United States - Lox_Sample_1.5 | ecosystem: Environmental > Terrestrial > Soil > Wetlands | place: USA... | reverse complement strand
CACCGTGTATGCCGGGGAGCGCGTGGAGGCGGTCACCCGGGACGCCGACGGGCACTTCACCGTGCGCACCGCCAAACGGTCCTGCCGCTCGCGGTCCGTGGTGCTCGCCCTCGGACGCCGCGGCACCCCCCGGAAGCTCGGCATTCCGGGGGAGAACCTTCCCCACGTCATGTACAGCCTGCTGGATGCCGAGGCCTATCGGGAGGCCCGGATCCTGGTCGTGGGTGGGGGCGACAGCGCCGTGGAAGCGGCCCTGGGGCTGGCCTATCAGCCGGGAAACCGCGTGACCCTGTCCTACCGCAAGGAGGCGTTCAGCCGGCTCAAGGGGCGGAACGACCAGCGGATCACCAAGGCGATGCGGGCAGGGCAGATCGACGTGGTCTTCAATTCCACTCCCCGGCGGATAGAGCAGACCCGGGTGGTGCTCGAAGTTCAGGGGACGAGCCGCGAGGTGCCGGCGGAGTACGTCTGGGTGTTCGCGGGGAGCATCGCCGCCACCGAGATTCTGGAGCAGGCGGGCGTGGACATCGGCACCCGGGACCTCACGGCCGAGGCGCGAGCGGCGGCGCGGTAACCGGGGTGCGAAGGCTCCCGGCATTGACTAAGTTCTTTCGCGACAAAAGTCGTGAGCCGGTAGCTCAGTTGGTAGAGCAACGGACTTTTAATCCGTAGGTCCTGGGTTCGATCCCCAGCCGGCTCATATGACCACCACGATCTGGATCAACGGGCAGTTCAAATCCCGAGACGACGCCTCCGTCTCCGTCTTCGACCACGGCCTCCTCTATGGAGACGGCGTCTTCGAGGGAATCCGGGCCTACGGCGGCCGGATCTTCCGGCTGGGCGAGCACGTCGACCGGCTGTTCGCCTCGGCCAAATCCATCTGGCTCGACCCCGGGATGTCGCCCGCCGAGATGGCGCGGATGGTGGAAGAGGCCCAGACCAAGAGCGGCATCAAGGACAGCTACATCCGCCTGGTGATCACCCGGGGTGTCGGCGACCTCGGCATGGATCCCCGGAAGTGCGAGAAACCCACGGTTTTCTGCATCGTTGACACCATCGCCCTGTGGCCCCGGGACCGGTACGAGCGGGGCCTGACCTGCATCACCGCCGCCACCCCCATCAGCCACAAGGAAAACCTCTCCCCGCGAGTCAAGTCGCTGAACTACCTGTCCCACATCCTGGCCAAGATCGAGAGCGTCGCGGCGAACGTGGACGAGGCCATCATGCTGGACAGCGCGGGGTACGTGGCCGAAGCCAGCGGGATGAACCTCTTCTGTGCCCGCCGAGGCGTGATCAAGACCCCGCCGCCGTACTCCGGCATCCTCCGCGGCGTCACCCGGGACGCCCTGATCGAGCTGGCGCGCGACGCCAACTACGGGGTGGTCGAGGAGCCCCTCAACCGCTACGACCTGTACTCGGCCGATGAGGTCTTCCTGAGCGGCACCGCCGCGGAGATCGCGGCCGTGACCAAGCTCGACGGACGGGTCATCGGGTCGGGTGTGTCGGGTCCCATTGTGGCCGACCTGTCCCGCCGGTTCCGGGCGCTCGTCACCCGAGGGGACTGACTTCAGGTACCGAAGATCCCCCGAAAGCAGGCCGATTCGGGCCTGATTCTGAGCACGCTGTGATCTCAACTATTGACATGACTTGATGTTATACAAATATTCGGCGCCCGGAGGTGAGCCTTGGCCTGGCGCGTAATTGCCCACGGTGACGAGGTTTGGCACGTGGACGCCCTGGCCGAGCGTAGGGCTCACACGGAGGCCTGGCAGCTGGTGCTGACCTTCCGTGCCGCCTCCGAGCGCCTTCGGGCCTCGTCATTTTGGGCGCCTTTCCCCCTGGAAGCGACCTCCAAGTCGTCGCTGTTCCTCCAGGCGGAGCGGATCAAGGACCGGGATCTGTCCCGGTTCCTGGAGGAGCGGCTTTCGTGAACGCGGTGGACCTGCAGGACCTGCGGCGGATCGCGGCCGCGGTGGCCCGCCTGCGGGGGGAGACGGTGCGTGACGTGACGGCGCGGTCGGACCTGCGGCAGCTCAAGGTCGAGCTGGAATCGGGGTTGATCCTGGTGGTATCGGCGGAGAAGGACGAGCAGAACCGGCCGCACCTCGAGGTCGACGTGGTGGAGGCGCCGCCGCCGGCGACCGCGCGGCAGCAGATCGAAGTGCGGTTCGACTAGGTGAGCGCCGACCTGCCTCCCTCGGGGGGGGCGCCCTCCGCGACGGCCGAGCGGCTGCGGTTTCTGGACTTCACGTTCCAGCGGCTTCCCAACGGGCGCTGCCGGGCCAAGGTGGTGCTGGGACGGATCGGGACGGACAGCTTCACCGGTCAGGCGGACGGCGTGACCTCCCCGGCCGGCGAATTGCGGTGCTCCGCCGAGGCGGCGGTGCAGGCGCTGGGTGAGGCGGTCGAGGCGGAAATCGACTTCGAGCTGCTGGGCGTCAAGGCGGTGCGTGCTTTCGATGCGACGGTGGTGATCGTGTCGTTGTCGTCCCGGCAGGCGTCCAAGGCGACACGGTTGGTGGGGACGTATCTCACCGAAACCGACCCACCCCGTGGCGCGGCGCTTGCAGTACTGAACGCGACGAACCGAATTCTGGGCAACCACTTTTCGACGAGATGAGCGTGGGGCGAACGAGGGCATTCTGGACGGTCACGGCGGTCACCGCGCTCTTCTGGGGCTGCGGGGGCCAGGCCGCGCCGGTTGCCGGTCTCCCCGCACCGGTCGCCGCCGCCCCCGATGACGCTCGACCTCTCGCCGGCGCCGATTCCGTCGCCGCCGTCCAGGCCGCCGCCGCCCGCGACGAGGCGGCGGACCAGCGGGTACTCGACACCCTCGAGCAGGGCCTTCCCGACTCGGCCCGGGCCCTCCCCGGCGCGTCCGGGGCCGTGCGGGGTGAGGACGTCCGCCACGAAGCGGAGCGGCTCTTCGGTCCCGACAAGCCGACCGTTCCCAGCGCGGGCCCCAAAGGCGGCGACGCCACCTTCGACATCGACGTTTCGAGCTTCTCGGGAAACACCCGGGTGCTTCAGTACCTCGACTTTTTTCAGACCGACGCCCACGACCGCTTTGAAATCTGGCTGCAGCGGCTGGGCCGCTACGAGGGCATGATCCGCGAGCGGCTGCGGGCCAAGGGCCTGCCCGAGGATCTGGTCTACCTGACGGTGATCGAGAGCGGGCTGTCCAACACCGCCGTATCCCGGACCCGCGCGGTGGGCATGTGGCAGTTCATGGCGGGCACGGCGCGGACGTACGGGCTGACGGTCGACCCCTGGGTGGACGAGCGGCGCGACCCGTACAAGGCGACCGACGCGGCGGCCAGCTATCTGTCCGACCTGATGCAGCGCCTGGGCAGCGTGTACCTGGCCGCCGCCGCGTACGACGCCGGCGCCGGGAAGATCGAGCGCTCGGTCGCGCGCCTGCCGGGCGAAATCGACTCGCTCACCGACCAGACGTTCTTCGAAATCGCGAGCCGCCGGTACCTCCGCCGGGAGACCCGCGACTACGTGCCCAAGCTGATCGCCGCGTCCCTCATCGCGAAGCAGCCCGCGCGGTACGGGTTCACCGGCATCGAGCCGATGTCACCGCTGGTGTTCGACGAGATCACCGTGCCGGACGCCACCGGCCTCGACGTCATCGCCCGCCTGTCGGACACGACGGTGGCCGCGATCCTCGAGCTGAATCCGCAGTACGTCCGGGGGATCACGCCGCCGGGCCGCGAGGTCACGGTGCGGGTCCCGCGGGGCCGCGGTCAGGTGGCGGCGGCGCGGTACGACTCACTGCCGGCCAACGAGCGCGTCACCTTCGTGGATCATTACGTCGCCCGGGGGCAGACGCTGGGGTCGATCGCCCAGCGCTATCATGTGACCGTGGCGATGATCACCGCCGCGAATCCCCACTTGAAGGCATCGGCGCTGCGCATCGGCCAGCGGCTCATCATTCCCATGAGCGGCCGCATCGTGCCCGCCACGGCCTGGAGCGTGCCGCCGGAGCACCGGTCCCGCGCGCCGGTGGCCCGCGGCTCCCACCGGGTGGCGCCGGGCGAGACGGTCAGCCAGATCGCGCGACATTACGGCGTGACCATCGCCGCGCTGCTCGATTACAACGATCTCGGAGTACGCTCGGTGATCCACCCCGGCGACGTGATCCGGATTCCGCCGAAGCAATTCCGGTAGGTCGGGTCAGGGGTCAGGGGCCAGGGCGCAGTCGTTGAAAAAGGGGACTCCGCGTGGAGCCCCCTTTGTCGTCTTCGGGTCCCGATCCCCGATCCCCGATCCCTCTATTTCCGCTTGTACCCCGCCGCCACTCTCCGCGAGTACGCGGTCTTGGGATCGATCCCGGCGTCGAGCAGCTCCTGCAGCTTGCCGGGTCCGCGGTTGTAGGCGACCAGGGCGTGGTTGAGCGTGCCGTACCGGACCATCAGGTCGTGCAGGTACCGGAAACCGAGACGCAGGTTGGTGGCCGGTTCGTAGAGCTGCTCCACCGACAGACCGGGCTCATAGAGCCGGGCCGTGCTGGGGAGCACCTGGGTGAGCCCGATGGCGCCGGCGCGGCTCCGCGCCCGCGGGTCGAAGCCCGATTCCACCCGGACCAGGCGAAACGCCAGGCCGGGGTCCACGCCTTCCGAGCCCGCCAGGTCATACACGGTGCTCGCCAGGTCCGCGGGGATCCCGTACTTGCCGGAATACCCGATGATCGCGGAGGCCCGGTCCAGCTGGAGCCGGGCCACCGCGAGCTCGCCCTGGACCTGATCCAACGCCTGCTCGAGGCCCCGGACGTCCGCGGCGGGCACCGTCGCGGGCGGAGGCGGCGCGTCGTCGGCCGTGGCCCGGCGGACCCATCCGCCGACGGCGCTCACGACCAACGCCACCACCACGATCAGCAGGCCCCGCAGCATCAATCGCTGGGTCTTGGTGCGCATAGTCCCCTCTTGTGATGTTCCGTCTCGGGGAGAATCTCCACTCGCCGAGTCAAACGCCGGTCAATGACCGGCCGGCGCGTTGCGGCGCCAGTCTCCCCGCGTCCCGCCCGTCTTTTCCACCAGCCGGACCGGTCCGATCTCCATCCCGCGGTCCGCCGCTTTCACCATGTCGTAGACCGTCAGCAGCGCGACGCTCACCGCGGTCAGGACTTCCATTTCCACGCCGGTCCGTCCCAGGAACCGCGCCGACGCGCGGACCCGCACCCCCGGCAGCCCTTCGTCCAGCGCCGTCTCCACGGCGATATGGTCGAGCGAGAGGGGATGGCAGAGCGGGATGAGCTCGGCGGTCCGCTTCGCCGCCATCGTCCCCGCCACCTGCGCCACCGCCAGCACGTCCCCCTTCGCCACCGCCTGCTCCGCCACCAGCCGGAACGCCTCCTCCGACATCCGGATGGCGCCTTCAGCCACGGCGGCGCGCACCGTGGCCGGCTTGTCGCCCACGTCCACCATCCGGGCCCGCCCGTCCTGATCCAGATGCGAGAGCTTCACGGCCGGCCCGCCAGATCTTCTGACAAGACGGCGGTCAGCAGCTGGGGATTCACGTTCCCCTGCGCGAGCTCCCGCGCCTCCAGGACCCGCGTCATCGCCGCCATCACCGCGCGGGTGTCCCCGCCGTCGCGCGCCTCATCCCGGAGCCGTTCGAGCAGGGCGTCGAGCATCGCCGTGAACGCCCCCCGCGCCTGGTACGGCGGTTGCGCCAGTGCGGCTCCGTAACGGGCCGCCGGGCCGCGCCGCGCCGCCTGCAGGAGCCGATCCGCCGCCGCGGCGCCGGAGCTGCCGGCTCCGCTGTCGGCGATGATCGCCCCGATCGCGCCGTCGGCCGCCTGGACCTTGCGGGTGATTTCGGCTGTACCCCCGACTCTGGACGCCAGATGTTGCTGTACGAATGATGTCACGACACTATCCGGCACCCTTCCCACACGGACCCGTACCGTGCGGGACAGAATCGTGGGCAAGAGCGCGTCCGGCTCACTGGTCGTGAGAATGATGACCGCAGTCGGCGGCGGCTCCTCGAGCGCCTTGAGAACCGCGTTGGCGGCCCCCTCCTGCCCCTTCTGCGCCGCCAGGCGCTCGGCGTCACCCAGGATGAAGACCGCCCGGGACCCGCGCGCCGGCCTCAGCGAGAGCTGTCGCAGGAGCAACCGGGCCGACGCCATACCGTGCGCCGCCAGCCCCGCCGGAGCCTCATAGAACGGATCTTCGCGACGGGCGGCCATCACCTCACCGAGGGCCTCCTCCACCAGCTCGATCTGCTTGTCGGCGTCGGCCCCCTTCTTCGACAGCTCCACCGGCACGAACCAATGCAGGTCGGGATGCGAGAGGGCCCCGACCATCCGGCACCCTTCGCACCGCCCGCACGGGGCCGGGGCGGGGGACCCTTCACAGAGCAGGGCCTGCCCAAGCCAGAGTGCCAGGCGCTGCTTCCCAACTCCCCTGGGGCCCTCAAACAGGAGCGTCTGGGGGAGCTTGGCGGCGGTGATCGCCTCCAGAAACCGCGCACGAAGGGCTTCGTGCCCAGCGATGGGGGGCATCTGCATAGGGGGAATCTACCGGCGGCGGGGGATGGGAACGTGAGATTTTTCAGTCAAATCATTACTAATAAACATCTTACTAGCTTAAATTAGGACTTGCGCATATATAACATGTTGAGTAATAATAATTTAACACAAAAAGTGAGCGATCAATCGCCGATTTCGTCAGATATTTGCTTGTTTCTTCGTGATTTCTTCGGAGTCAGGATGGACCGCCGACCACCGGCTCGATGTGCTTCTTGTAGCAATCGGGACAGATGCCGTGGCTGAACTCCGCCTTCGAGCGCTTCTCGATGTACCCCTCGAGTGAGCTCCAATTCTGGTTCTCGTCCCGGATGCGCTTGCAATAGCTGCAGATCGGGAGCAGTCCTTCCAGGCGCTGCACTTCGTGACGGAGGCCGAGGATTCGCTCCGCCACCCGGAGGCGGCATTGGAGCTCGATCGCGTCCAGCGGTTTGGTGAGGAAGTCGTCCACGCCGGCGTCCATCGCGGCCAAGTAGGACGACCGCCCGGTGTTCGACGTCAGCATGATGAAGTAGATGTAGTCGCCGCCCCGGGAACGGATCTTCCGGCAGAGGTCGGGGCCCTGCAGGTCGGGCATCTGCCAGTCCGAGATCACCACCGGAACCCGGATCGACTGGAGCACCTTCCACGCGGACGCCCCGTCCTCTGACTCGGTGACTTCGTAGCCCCCGCTCATCAGCAGCTGCTTCAGGAGCATCCGGGTGACGGCGTCGTCTTCGGCGATCAGCACGTTCATGCCTGGCCCTCAGTGCGGACGGCGTTCGAGCGCCTGCTGCACCAGGCGCTCGAGCGCCTCGGTCTCGAACGGTTTGGAGAGGAACGCGCCTCCGGTGGCGGCCGCCTCGTGCGCCAGCCCCTGGTCGGCGTACCCCGACATGTATACCACGGGGAGACCGGGGCGGGACTCGCGCAGGCGGCGCGCGAGATCCGGACCGCTCATCCCCGGCATGACGACGTCGGTCACGAGCAGGTCCACCTTCACGGACTGGTCCGACGCGAGCTCCAACGCCTTCGCGCCGTCGGTGGCGGCGAGCACGCGGTAGCCCCGGGCCTCCAGCACGCGTTGGGTCAACGCCCGCACCCGCGGCTCGTCCTCGGCGAGCAGGATGTGCGCCGCCGGGGGCTCAGGGGACCCTCCTTCGCGGGCCCCGCCCTCCGGGGCCCCCTGGGACGGGCGTCGGAAGCTCGCTTCCTCCACGCGGGGGAGGTAGACCCGGAACGTGCTGCCCCGACCGGGCGCGGAGTCCACCGTGATGGCGCCGCCGCTCTGGCGGACGATGCCGTACACCGTGGCGAGGCCGAGCCCCGTGCCCTTGCCGACTTCCTTGGTGGTGAAGAACGGCTCGAAGAGGTGCGACCGCACGCGGTCGTCCATGCCGACGCCCGTATCGGAGATCGCGAGCATCACCCGGGGAGAGGAGCTGCCTTGCGGGGTTCCGGCGGGGTCGCCGGGGGCGTCGGCTGTCTCGATGGTCAGCCGGCCACCCCGGGGCATCGCGTCCCGGGCGTTCACCGCCAGGTTCAGCACCACCTGCTCGATCTGTCCCGGGTCCGCCAGCACCCGGCCCAGGTCTTTCCCGAGCACCGTCACCAGCTCGACGTCCTCACCGATCAGGCGCCGCAGCATCCGGTCCATTTCGCCCACCACGACGTTGAGATCGAGCACTTCGGGTTGAAGCACCTGGCGCCGCGAGTAGGCCAGCAGTTGCCGGGTCAGGCCCGCCGCGCGCGTGGCGGCCCGCTGGATTTCGTCCACGTCTTCCCGGGCCCGGGAGCCCGGCGACAGCTCGCGCTGCATCAGGGAGCAGGTGCCCAGGATGGCGGTCAGAATGTTGTTGAAGTCGTGGGCGATCCCGCCGGCGAGGCGGCCGACCGCTTCCATCTTCTGGGCCTGCCGCAGCTGGTCTTCCAGGTGCCGCTGCGCGGTGACGTCGCGCTGGGTGCCCCAGATCCGGCGCAGGTGGCGCCCGTCGACGATGCCGACCCGGTTATTGAGGAACGTCTTGTGGGCTCCCGAGCGGTCCCGCTCGAAGGACTCCACGTCGGACAGGCGGTACCCGTTCCGGACGAACGTGCCCCAGGTCTCGCGATTCCACGCGTGTTCCTGGATGATGAAGTCGCCCAGCCGGGCGCCGATGGCCTGGCCCACCGAGTCGAACCCGTACATGTGCACCATGGCGTCGTTGCACTCGGCCAGATAGGCGTCCCGGTAGAGGCGGTCCACCTGGGCCTCCTCGGGGAGGTCGACCGGAATCGGGTGGTCGAGCTCCACCCGCCAGATCGCCTCCGTCGACTGCGTCACGAAGGCGCGGTAGCGCTCCTCCGCCTGCCGCAGCGCGTCCTGCGCCCCGCGCCGTTCCACCGCCCGCGCGATCTGGGCCGACACGAAGGTCAGGATGTCCTTGTCGGACTCCGAGAGGCGGACCCCCTCCGAGTAGGTCTGCACCGTGACGACACCGATGGTCCGGTGCTCGAGCGTGAGGGGGACGCCGAGCCAGTCGATGGACGGCGCGCCGACCTCGTCCACGTCCCCGCGCCGCACCATGTCCTCGAACACCTCAGGGGTCGCGAGGAGGGACTGCCCCGTCCGGATCACGTACGAGGTCAGGTTGCGGCCGAGGGGGAGCGGCTCGAACGCTTCGTCGAAGCGGTCGACGAAGTAGGGGAAGCTCACCCGCTCCCCGTCGGGCTCGAGGAGCGCGACGTAAAAGTTGTCGGCGGGCATCAGCTCACCGACGATGCTGTGAATGGCCCGCAGGAGGTCCTCGAGCGACCGCTCGACCGAGGCCGCCTCGGCGATCCGGTAGGTCGCCTGCTGCACCCGCTCGGCCCGCTTCCGGTCGGAGATGTCGCGGGTGGTGACGATGATCGCCTCGACGGAGGGATCGTCCAGCCGGTTGACCCCCACCGCCTCGAGATACCCGTACTCGCCGTCTTTCCGGCGGGCCCGGCATTCGAGATGAATGGTGTGTCCGGGGCGCTGGATCAGCTCGCCGAACTTGCGCCGGACGCCCTCCTGATCGACCGGGTGGATCAGCTCGAAGATGGACCGGTCCAGGTTCTCGTTGGGCGCGTAGCCCAGGATGGGGAAGGCCGCGGCGGTGGAGTACTGGATGGTCCCGTCCCGCCGCAGCAGCAGGATCACATCCGAGCTGTTCTCCACCAGCGCGCGGAACCGCTCTTCGTTCCGCCGCAGCTCCTCCTCGGCCCGGCGCACATCCGAGACATCCCGGAAACTCCACACCCGGCCCACGACCTGGTCGCCGATGCGCTGCGGGCGGGAGAAGCGATCGAAGACCCGGCCATCCTTGAAGCGGATGGCGTCCTGGCTCTCCGCCTCGGGCCGCGCGTACAGCTCCATCACCTTCGAGAGGAAGGCGTTCGGATCGGCGATCTGATCCAGCACGAAGGCGATCAGCTGGTCGTCGTTCCGGGAGGACGCCACTTCCGGCGGGATGCGCCACATCTCGAGGAAGCGCCGGTTGTACGTGGACACCGCGCCGGTGCGGTTCACCACCAGAATGCCGTCGGCGGTCGACTCGAGGGTGGCGGTGAGGAGGGAGACCGCCGCGCCCCCTTCGGCAATCGGCGCCGGCGGGCGTGCCCCGGACGCGCGGCTACGGGGCGTCTTGGCCGTCCTGGCCGTCCTGGCCGTCTTGGCCTTCTTGGCGGCCTTGGATTTCGGGCGCTTCCCGCGCGCGGTCATGGCGTGGTCGCCGTCATTGAATCGAACCTAGGGAGGGGGGAGAGCCCCGTCCAGCACCAAACGGCCTCCGGGCCCATTTCGGGGCACGGAGGCCGTCGCAAGACCGTCTACAACTCCCGAGGAGGGACTCGAACCCCCGACCCGCCGGTTAACAGCCGGCTGCTCTACCGACTGAGCTACTCGGGAATGGGAGGCGAAATATGCCTGGGGACCCGGGGGAGTTCAACGGGCCACGGCGATCAGAGGTCGGACGTCTCTCGCGGCTCCGCGATGAGCATCCCCACCACGATCATCGCCCCGCCGAGCCATTGTGTGAAGGACAGGCGTTCCCCGAGCCAGAGCCAGCTGGCCAGACTCGCGAACACGGGCTCGGTGCAGAACAGGAGGGCGGCCCGTCCCGACGACATGTCGCGCTGGGCCCGCATCTGGAGCAGCAGGGCGACCGCGGTGGCCGCCACACCGCAGTACGCGAGCGCCGCGATCGACCGGCCGGTCACCGCGAAGTGCGCGGGCTCGAGGACCGGGGCGAGAACGCCGGCGCCCACGGCCGTGAACGCGATCTGCATCAGCACGAGCCGGCGCACGTCGAACCGCAACCCCAGCTCGCGGACCGCCACGATCTGCCCCCCGAAGACGAACGCCGTCACCAGGGTCCACCCATCACCGCGGTTCAGTCCTCCGGCGCCCGGATCGGTGAGGAAGTAGATCCCGCCCGCCGCGACGCCGAGCGCCAGGACGGTCCACCAGCCCAGTCGTTCGCGGGCGAACAGGTACGCCACCACCGGCGCCAGGACCGACGACATCGCGACGATGAACGCCGAGCGGGACGGCGTGGTGTACGCGAGCCCCACCGCCTGCGTCGCGAACCCCACGCCCAGGAGCGCCCCGAGCAACAGCCCGGCCGCGAGCTCGCGGCCGCGGGGCAGGGGGGTGAGGCGGGTGCCGGGGACCAGGATCAGCGCGGCGAGGCAGAAGCGCAGGGATACGAAGAGCAAGGGCGACGCGTCGGCGAGCGCCACCTTCACCGTGGGGAACGACAGACCCCAGATGGCGCAGGTGAACACGAGCAGCACGTCGGCGCGCCGGCGGGTCACGTGGTCCCTCCCAGATACCGGCCGGTGACGGAAGCCGCGACGCGGGCCACGGCCTCGGGCGGGCCCTCGGCCACCACGCGCCCGCCCTCGGCGCCCGCGCCCGGACCCAGGTCGATCACCCAATCGGCCCGCTTGATCACGTCGAGGTGATGCTCGATGACCACCACGGTGTGGCCGGCATCCACCAGCCGGTCGAGCACGCGGCACAGCGTGCGCACGTCGTCGAGATGGAGCCCCGTGGTGGGCTCGTCGAGGATGTAGAGCTTGCGGCCGCCTTTCGACCGGCCTCCCCCCGCGGCCGACGCCAGCTCCCGGGCGATCTTGAGCCGCTGAGCCTCGCCGCCCGACAGCGTGGTCGCGGGCTGGCCGAGCCGCAGGTACCCCAGTCCCACCTGCTGGAGGTGCCACAGAGTGCGCGCGAGCCGCCCCCGACGGTGAAAGACGGACAGGGCGTGGTCCACGGTGAGCTGCAGCGTATCGTGAATCGAGCGCCCGTCCACCTTCACGTCGAGAATCTCCCGCCGGTAGCGCCGGCCGTCGCAGATCTCGCACGGGACGAAGACGTCGGCCAGGAAGACCATTTCGATCTGCACGTGTCCGGCGCCCTCGCAGGCCTCACACCGGCCTCCCGCCACGTTGAACGAGAACGTGCTCGGTGTGTAACCGCGCTGCCGGGCCAGCGGGGTTTCGGCGTAGAGGGTCCGCAGGTCGTCGAACGCCTTCACGTACGTCACCGGATTCGACCGCGGCGTGCGCCCGATCGGGCTCTGATCCACCAGCACGACGTCGGCGAGGCCTTCCCACCCGGTGAGTGCCGCCACCGCCCCCACGGCCTCGCCCAGGTGTTCCTTCGCGCTGTGGCCTCCCTTGATCCGCGACTCGAGCTGCCGGTACAGAACGTCGTGCACCAGGGTGGATTTTCCCGACCCCGAGACCCCCGTCACGACGGTCAGGGTTCCGAGGGGAATCCGGACGTCCACACCGTCGAGGTTGTGGAGCCGGGCGCCGCGGACGGTGAGCCAGCGCGGTCCGGCGGGCCGGCGCGCCGAGGGCACGCCGATCCGTTTCTCGCCCGAGAGATACTGGCCGGTGAGTGTCCCCGCCTCCCGCACGCGCGCCGCGGGTCCCTGATAGACCACCCGGCCTCCGTTCTCGCCGCTCCCCGGACCGAGCTCCACCATGTAGTCGGCGGCCGCCATGGCCGCGGGGTCGTGCTCCACCACCACCACGGTGTTTCCCGAATCGGCCAGGCGACGCAGCAGTCCCAGGAGACGGTCGGTGTCGCCGGGATGGAGTCCGATGGAGGGCTCGTCGAGCACGTAGCAGGTGTCCACCAGGTGGGCCCCCAGCGCGTTGGAGAGCGCGATCCGCTGCGCCTCACCGCCCGACAGGGTCCGCGTCTGGCGGTCCAGGGTCAGGTATCCGAGTCCGACGTCGGTGACGAACCGCACCCGCGCCACCAGCTCTTCGAGAATGTGCTCCGCGACGGCCTGCTGGAACGGCGGGAGGGTCAGGGCCTGGAGCCACTGGCACAGGGCCGCGGCCGTCAGCGCCGATACCTCCGCGATGGTCTTGCCGCCGACTCTCACCGCGAGCGCGTCGGGCTGGAGCCGCGCTCCGCCGCACTGGGGACAGGTTTTCGCGAGCTGATACTGCCGGAGAAAAACCCGGATGTACTGCTTGTAGCGCTTTTCTTCGAGGCGCGTCAAGAACGGGAACATGCCGACGAACCGGCCGCGGGTGCCCTGAAGAAAGAACTCACGGTCGGCGGCCGGGATCTCCTTCCACGGTACGTCGGGGGAGACGCCCCGGGACCGCGCCGCCTCCCGGAGGATCCGCCGGCGACCCTCGTACCGCGGCTTGGTCCACGGATCCAGGGCGCCCTCGGCCAGGGAGCGGCGCCGGTCGGGTACGATGAGGGACTCGTCGTACTCGAGGACGGCGCCGAAGCCGTTGCAGCCGGGGCAGGCGCCGCGGGGGTTATTGAAGGAGAACAGATTCGGGGTGGGCACCGGCGCGGGGCGCCCGCAGCTCGAGCAGGCCGGATGCTCGGAGAACCGGCGGCGGCTCGACGCGGTCAGCACGAGCGCCACGCCATCCCCTTCCGCGAACGCCGTCGCGACGGCGTCGGCGAACCGTCCGCGGTTCGCGGGGTCCGGGGAGAGACGGTCCACCAGAATCAGCACCTCCCGTGCCGCCCGCAGGCGCGCTTCGGTGTCCGGAGCGTCGAGCCGCACGACCTCCCCGTCGAGCTGGACCCGGACGAACCCCGCCGCCCGGAGCTGCGCCGAGATGTCGACGTCGGCACGGTCGCCGGTCCCCGGGAGCGGGAATGCGATCGTGACGGCGTCGACGGCTCCCCGCTCCCCGCTCGCCGCCAGGTCATCCACCACCTCCGTGACGGTATCCGCTTTCACGACGTTGCCGCAGTTCCGGCAGTACGTGGTGCCGGTCCGGGCCCAGAGCAGGCGGAGGAAGTCGTAGATCTCGGTGGCCGTGCCCACCGTCGAGCGGCTCGAGGTGGTGGGGTTCTTCTGCTCGATGGCCACGGCGGGAGAGAGGCCCTCGAGGCTGTCGAGCAGGGGCTTGGGCATCCGCTCGAGGAACTGCTTGGCGTAGGACGAGAGGGATTCGATGTACCGGCGCTGGCCCTCGGCATAGAGGGTGTCGAACGCCAGGGAGCTCTTCCCGGACCCGGACGGCCCGGTGATGACCGTGAAGGCGCGGCGGGGCAGGGAGACCGTGATTCCCTGGAGGTTGTGCTGCCGCACGTTGCGGAGAACGATCTGGCCGGCAGGGGCTGGCATAACCCCTAAACTTAACCTTACCTTCGCCGTCCAATGGCGCTCGCCCTGACCCCCCGGCTGCTCCGTCGGGGACTCGCCCTCTTCGCCATCATCTCTCTGGCCGGCGTCGTCGCCCTGCTCTTCTACGGCGACAACCTCCGGGCCTTTCTCGACGCCCTGGCGTCGCTGCACTGGGGCTGGCTCGCCCTGGGGCTGGTCCTCGCGTCCATGGACTGGGTCGGCGGCGGCACCCGGCTCTGGGTGGTCGCCCGGCACGTCCAACCACACGTCCGGCTCCGGGACATGATCGTAGCGGGCGGGATGAGCGCGTGGGGGGGATACCTCACGCCGTTCCAGACCGGCGCGGGGCCGATGATGATGTGGACCATGAAGCGCGCCGGTGTCCGTCTCCCGCTGGCGTTCACCGCGACGTTCATGACCTTCGTGGCCACGGTGGCCTTTTTCGCGATCGCTGGGCCCCTGGCGATCGTCTTCGGCGCCGGCCGGTCCCTGCGGGAGCACGGGGTGGTGCTCGGGATCGGGCTGTACGGTCTGTTCAAGATCAGCCTGGGTGTCTTCGTGGGGCTCGGGCTCCTGATGCTCTTCCTGATGGTCTTTCCCCGCCTGGCCCGCGACCTGGTCCACTGGCTCGCCGGCCGGCTGGGAAAGCGGAGCCGGCGGATCGCCGCCGGGATGGAGCAGCTGCGGGAGGGGATCGAGTACGGCCACCAGTGCTTCGTGGCCTTCGGGTCTCCGCGGGGGTGGCTCGCGATCTTCTGGGCGGTGATTCTCTCCGCCCCGTCCCACGCCAACAAGCTCCTCGCCGGGTACGTGGCGCTCCGCGCGCTGGGGATTCCCGCGGACTTCCTCGAAGTGCTGCTCATCCAGACCCTGATCACGTTCGTGCTGTACTTCGCTCCCACCCCCGGCGGCTCCGGCCTGGCGGAGGGTATCTCGACGGTGGTGATGTCGATCTATGTGCCCCGTCCGCTGATCCCCAGTTACACACTGGTCTGGCGGTTCATCAACAGCTATGCGACGGTGATCGTGGGCTCCCTGGTGTTCTGGGGATGGTTGCGCCGCGGCCTGATCGGGATGGAAGAGTCCGTGGCCGCCGAAGCCCGGCCCAGTGTTCGGAGAGGGGCGTAACCCGTGTCGGCTTGTCCGGTTACGGCCCTGGGCGTAACTTCCGAGCCGGCCTTCCCGTAGAAAGGATTCCCCGATGGCCCTTCTCGAAATGGGCGGCAGAAAGTTCACGATTCCTGCCGGCGAAGTGGCGCTGGGCAGTGCCGCCGACTGCGCGATTCAACTGACGGGTCCGGGGATCACCGCCAAGACGGCGATCCTCAAGGGGTTGCCGGACGGGCAGGTCTCCATCCGCAAGGTCGATCCTCAGGGCGTCATCGCGATCAACGGCGTCAACCTCGGGGCCGAGCCCACCCCCCTCTTGCACGGCGACAAGATCGAAACCGGCGGCAACGAGCTGACGTTCGTCGACGAGCGGCGGTCGGGCAGCACCCAATACGTCGCGGCGATGGACGTTTCCAAGGCGATGGCCCAGGCCAAGGCCTCGGCCGGAGCGGGGAAACCGACCGGCAATACGGGCGGACGGGTGGTCTCGCTCACGGACGGGCGGGAGTACGCGGTCGCGGGAAGCTCCCTGGTCTTCGGCCGGGAGGCTGGGTGCGACGTGGTGGTGACGGGCAAGGACGTGTCCCGGCGCCACGCCGAGATCATGAGCACCCCGAAGGGCTACATGGTGGTGGACTCGAGCACGAACGGAACGTTCGTGAACGACGAAAAGATCGAAGGGCAGCGGCTCCTCCTGCGGGCCGACGTCATCAAGATCGGCGACGAGCAGTTCCGGTTCTACGCCGACGCCGCACCCGCTGCCCAGACCCCTCCCGAGGGGCCGGCCGCTAACCCGCCGCAGGCCGCGCCCCCGCCTCCTCCTCCGCCGAGCGGCGCGGGCCAACGGCTGCAGAACACGAGCTTCGGAATGGCGGCGGTGCCGCGCTCGACCGGGTCGGGGGGGCCGGCCCCGGCCGCGCTCGGGAACTTCCTGTTCCGCTCCGGACCCCTCAAAGGTCAGCGCTACCAGATCAAGACCCCGGTCCTGAACATCGGCCGGGCCGAGTACAACGATCTGGTCGTCCCGGACGGGTCGGTATCGACGTCACACGCCAAGCTGCAGCGGCGCGAAGGCGTGTGGATGCTGATCGACCTGGAGTCCACCAACGGGACCTTCGTCGACGGCGAGCGGATCGCGGGCGAGACGCCGCTGGCGCCGGGCGCCCTGGTGCGCTTCGGTGACGTGCAGGCGGTCTTCGAGCCCACGGACGACGCGCTGGGCACCGCGAAGGGGGGCGGCACCAAGGTGATCGAAGCCTTCAAGGCGCCCGCCGCGGCGGCGTCTACGGTGCCTCCGCCGTCCAAGACGCCGCCACCCGCTCCCGCGGCGCCGGCGGCCCCTCCCGCTCCCGCCCCGGCGCCGGTCAAGCCCGCCGCGGCGGCGGCGCCGCCGCCAGCCAAGCCGAAGCCGGCCGCGACGCCCGTGAAGCGCCCCGTGCCGCCGCCGGTGCCGGCGAAGAAGGGCAAAGGGTGCGGCGCCGGCGCCGCGATGTTCCTGCTGGGCGGCGCGACCATCCTGTACTGGATCCTCCGCTAGGCCGCGCGTGCACATCACCTGCGCGGGCCGCACCGACGTCGGCATCATCCGATCGGGGAATGAGGACAACTACCTCATGGTTCCCGACAAGGGGGTGTTCATCGTGGCCGACGGCATGGGGGGGCACGCGGCGGGCGAAGTGGCGAGCGAAATGGCGGTCCGGGTCATCGCCCGCGAGGTGGGGAGTCTGCAGGGGCTCAACGACGAACAGGTGGCGGAGCGGATGCGGCTCTCCATCCGGGCCGCGAACGGAGCCATTTTCGAGCGCACCCTCACCGAGCACGACAAGCGGGGCATGGGCACCACCGTCACGGCGCTCACGCTCTACGGCAACCGGTTCCTGATCGGGCAGGTGGGTGACAGCCGGGCCTACCTCATGCGGGAAGGGAAGCTCACCCAGGTCACGAAGGACCATTCGTACGTGCAGGAGCAGGTGGACGCCGGCTACCTCACGCCCGAGCAGGCCCGGACCCACCCCTACAGCAACGTGATCACCCGCTGCGTCGGCGCGAACGCCGACGTGATGCCCGACGTGTACGTCGGGTCCGCGCGCGCCAACGACCTGTTTCTCCTGGCGTCCGACGGCCTGACCGGAATGCTGGAAGACCCCCAGCTCGCGGAGATTCTCCGGAACGGGCGGATGCCGCAGGAGCAGGTGGACACGCTGATCGAGGAAGGGAACCGGCACGGGGGGCTCGACAACATCACGGCCATCATCGTCCGGATCGATTCGGTCGAGCCGCCGCCCAACGGCCGCGCCACCGAGGCGACCACCCTCCCGGGCTGATCCGCTAGAGCAGGGCGCGGCCGGCCGCGAGGCGGGCCGCCACGTCACTCCCCGGCAACGTCACGAGATCCACCACCGCCCGCGCCGGCACCGTCCGGGGCCGGCGGACGAACACCCGCAGCCGCCGCGCCGACCGGACCAGCTCCGCCCCTACCCGGGGCAGCCCCAGCCGCTCGCCGGCCTCCCGGCCCGCCAGCTCCACCACCTCGCCCTCCCGGGTCACGAGGGGCAGATGCAGGTCCAGCATCTCCGGCTTGGCGGGGAAATCCAGGAAGAGCTCCCCGGGCTCGAGGGAGAGCTCGCGCGCCAGCTGGTCCTCCACGCGGGACACCAGGTCGGGGTCCTGGGCCGCCCAATCGGCGGCGGCGGGGAGGTCGGTGGCGGGCAGGTCGACGGCCCGCTTGGCCAGGCGGCGCTCCCGCAGCGACCGGGCCAGGCCCGCCGGATCGGTCCGGGACAGGTCGTGGATCAGGCCGTCGTCGGTGGCGTCCGCCACGGCGTCCGCCGTCAGGCGCCCGGCGGCGATGGCGTCCCGAACCGCCCGCTTGAACATCGCGGTCGCCGACCGGACCGCGTGGTGCCAGTACACGTTCCGGTACATCTGGTACTTGGCGAAGAGCAGGGACTCGAGGGCCGCGAGGCCCTTCTCGTGGAGGGCCAGAGTGGGCCGGCCCGCGCGCTCCACCACGGTAAGGGACGAGAGCAGCCGGTCCACGTCGATCACGCCGTACGGGACCCCGCACATCCAGGCATCGCGCGTGAGGTAGTCGAGCTTGTCGACGTCGAGGGACCCCGCCACCAGTCCGGCGAGCGGCGCCGTCGCCCGCCCCTGGATGAGCGCGAGCAGGGCCTCCGCCTCGATGCCGGCGCGCGCCAGCGCTTCGCCCAGCGGGCCGGCGGTCAGGT
>Ga0335071_10002814_pt1 | contig 18485 bp, 15 predicted proteins | sample Lox_Sample_15_FD_206724 | JGI IMG/M metagenome (GOLD analysis project Ga0335071, IMG submission 206724) | Soil microbial communities from Loxahatchee National Wildlife Refuge, Florida, United States - Lox_Sample_1.5 | ecosystem: Environmental > Terrestrial > Soil > Wetlands | place: USA... | reverse complement strand
GGGCTCTCAGGGAGTGGGTGCGTACCGGCACGTTCAGGATGGCCGATGTCCGCAGGGCTTCCCTTGCCGCCCATGCAGCCGCCCGTGACGTGAAAGAGGACGACGCGGCCCGTTCCGCTGCCCGTGCAGCGGGGCAGGCGATGGCAACCTCCCATGTCCCCGCCCATGCCATCGCTGCCGCAAGGTATGCTGCAACCGCCGTCCGCGACGCCGCCCCTCCGGGGAATGCCGACGAAGCTGCGCTCGCTGAACGCGAATGGCAGTACCGGCACCTCCTCAGGCTGGCAGGGGAATAACCTCCTGATTTTCCCCGGACGTCCATCTTTATCCCTTTACGGGTGCACCACCCTGTATGGACCTGGTGGTCGGGGAGATCCTGTACAGTGCCCTTTCCCTCATTATCATCCTGGATCCCATCCTCTCGGTGCCCCTCTTCGTTTCCATGACGAAGGGAAAGACGCCCCGCGAGGTGAGCCACGAGGCATGGGTCGCGACCGGGGTTGCCGGGGGCCTCATGTTCGTCTTCCTGTTCGGGAACATCCTGATCTTCGAGATCCTCGGGATCAGTATTTCCTCGTTCCAGGTGGCCGGGGGGATCCTCCTCTTCCTCCTCGGGCTCCAGGAGGCGATGGGCATCACCATCGGGACGGCAAGGCCGAGGGTCAGCACCGCGTCCGTGGTCATCGGGACCCCCCTCCTCTGCGGGCCGGGGACCATCACCCAGGTGATCCTGATCACGAACGAGTACGGGTACCTGGTCGCGGCCGGTGCCGCCGCCCTCGCCCTTGCCGTCACCTGGCTGGTGCTCAAGTACGCTGCCCTCATCCAGAGGATCCTCGGGGAAACGGTTACCGACATCTTCGGGAAGGTCCTCGGGATGATCCTCGCGGCCATCGCGGTACAGCTGATCATCGCAGGGATTAAGGCCCTCCTGTAGCTGCCGCTTTCCACCCTGCCCCCTTCACTTTCACCCCGCGCCCATCGAGGGTTTATATAGTGCCCCCGGCAACCCATTCTCCAGAGGAGGACAGGAATCATATGGAGAACGTCGGGTACATCCTTCTGGACCGGTCGAGGGTCCTTGACGGGGAGGGGCGCGAGGAGGAGGTCCTCTGCCTGTCCATCCGGGGGATGCGGTTCGGCGTCAGGACGTCGGAGATGCGGGAGCTGCTGGAAGGCGGGGCGCAGGCCCGGGTCGAGCGGCTCCGCAGGAACTGGAGGTTCTACCTCGACGGTATCGAGGGAATGGCAGAGCTCTCCCGGTCAGGAAAGGCAGTGAACATTGAGCTCTTTGCCACCGAGAGGTACACCATCTCCCTCAGGGCCATGCGGGCCGTGCTTTCGGGCGAGAGCCGGTATGCGATGGTTGCCGAGGTACCGGGTGACAGGGCCAGGATCCCGGCAAGAAGGGGACAGGCCACCTACCAGCTCCGGATTCCGGTCGCGGCATCGCCGGCTCCCTGATTCGGCCTCTCCTTCCCTTTTCATCAGTTCAGGAGAATTTTATCCTCGTAGCCCGACAGTATAACCACCAATGAGAAACCGGGACGATCCGCATCCTGACCGGACATGCAGAACGGGGAGGGAGAAGAACAGCCGGTATGCACGACACTGGCCTCTCCCCGGAGTGGCCCGCGTTATCCAGACGGATGGAGCGCCCGGATCCTTCTGGGAGGACCGGGGAGACCGGCATCATGCCGGCCTGGACCTGTATGCCCCGCCGGGATCCCCGGTCGTCGCCATCGAGGATGGGAGGGTGGTATTCACGGGGATATTCACCTCGCCCTCCCTCGTCCCTTACTGGAACACCACCTTCCAGGTGATCGTCGCTCATGGTTCCGGTCTGTTCTGCCGTTATGCCGAGCTCGGGGACCTTGCCGTGGCGGCCGGGGATTCGATCCGGGGAGGAGATCTCGTCGGTCACGTCGGCGAGGTTCTCAACCCGGCCCTCGCCGGCCCTGGTGTTCCCGGGTACGTCCGGGAGCTTATGGAGGCGGGAAGGTCGAGCATGCTCCACCTCGAGGTCTCGACCTCGCCCCCGGGGACCGATCCCGGGTACCGGGGAGGGAACTGGTTCACCGGGGAGAAACCGGCCGGTCTCGTCGATCCTGCCCCGGTTCTCCGGGAGATTTCCTGAAACATGCTGTGGAGCGAATCGGCGAAGCCGATTCGGGACCCCCCGATCCGGCGCACTTTAATGACCCCGGGAACAGAGATCCATGCAGGAACGGGGAGCATGGAGGCCGCCATCGTCGTCGAAAACCTCACCAGGCGCTTCGAGGACCTGACCGCGGTGGATGATGTCTCCTTCACAGTCGACAGGGGGGAGCTCTTCGCTCTCCTCGGGCCGAACGGTGCCGGGAAGACCACCATTATCAACATGCTGATCACCCTCCTTCCCCCCACGGAAGGAAGGGCATCGGTGGCCGGCTTCGATGTCGCCCGGGAGAAGGACGATGTCCGGAGGCACATCGGGATCGTCTTCCAGGAGCCGGCCCTCGACAAGGACCTCACCGGGCGGGAGAACCTGGACTTCCACGGGATGATGTACGGCCTCTCCCGGGCCGAGCGGTCGGCCCGGATCACCGAGGTGCTCGAGCTCGTGGAGCTCGCCGGGCGGGCCGACGTGCTCGTCCAGAATTACTCGGGTGGGATGAAGCGCAGGCTCGAGATCGCCCGGGGCCTCATCCACCACCCGTCGGTGCTCTTCCTCGATGAGCCGACCCTCGGGCTCGACACCCAGACCCGCCGGAAGATCTGGGAATATGTCCGGCGGATGAACCGGGAGGAAGGGGTGACCATTATCCTCACCACCCATTACATGGAGGAGGCCGACTACCTCGCGGGAAGGGTGGCCATCATCGACCGGGGAAAGATCGTCGCCATGGGGATGCCTGCGGGCCTGAAGGACGTCCTTGGAGGGGACGTGATCACGATGGAGCTCGGCGGAGGGGCCGGGGACCGGTTCATACGGCTCCTCGATGCGCTCCCGTGGGTGAAGGGTGCGAAGGAGCACAACGGGGTGGTCACGGTCACGGCGGAGACGGGTGAGCGGCGGGTGCCCGAGCTCGTCTCCCTCGCTCACGGGAACGGGATCACGGTGAACTCGGTCCTCCTGCGGAAACCGAGCCTCGAGGATGTCTTCATCCACTTCACGGGCCGGTCCATACGCGAGCGGGAGGTATCGGCAAACGAGTCGAGGAAGGAACTGATCACGAGGAGGATGCTGCGGTGATCGACGGGATCGCCATCTACGTCCTCTGGCTTCGTGAGATGACCCGGTTCGTCAGGGCGAAGTCGCGGGTCATCGGTACCCTGGGGATGCCGCTCTTTTTCATGGCCTTCCTCGGGCTCGGGTTCTCCCGGGCCCAGCTCCCCAACCTCCCCCCGGGGGTGGACTACATCCGGTTCCTCGTCCCCGGTATCGTCGGGATGACCCTCCTCTTCTCCTCGACCTTCGCGGGGATCTCGGTTCTCTGGGACCGGGAGTTCGGCTTCCTGAAGGAGATCATGGTCGCCCCCGTGAGCCGGGTCTCCATCGTCCTCGGCCGGATCGCCGGGGGGGCGACCACCTCCCTCGTCCAGGGGGCCGTCATCCTCCTCCTCTCCGTTCCGCTCGGCTTCTCCATCAGCGATCCCGTCGGGGTGCTCCTCGCCGTTCTCATCATGCTCCTCATCGCGGTGGTCTTCATCAGCCTCGGGCTCGTCTTTGCCTCGAACATGAAGGACATCCACGGTTTCAACCTCATCACGAACTTCATCGTCTTCCCCCTCTTCCTCCTCTCGGGGGCACTCTTCCCCATCGGGAACCTCCCGGCGCAGGTCCAGGTCTTCGCCCTGCTCGACCCCCTCACCTACGGGGTCGACGGGCTCCGGGCCGCCCTCCTTGGCTCGTCATCCTTCCCCCTTGCTCTCGACCTTGCCGTCCTCACCCTCTCGTCCCTCGTCATGGTGGCCCTCGGTGCCTTCTTCTTCGAGCGGTGCCGGTGCTAGGTACCGGGCGACTGTGATGAATACCTGGCCGGATGTCCGTGGATCCCGGCCGTGAAAAAAAGAGTTAGTGCCTCTTTGAGAGGTAGATGACGGCCGCAAGGCCGGAAACGGCGAGGATTCCCTCGAAGCCGGGGGTCGCTGCCCCGGGGTTAGCCGGGGCGGTCGTCCCTGCCGTGGTCCCGGGTGCGGCTGTTGTCGCAACCGGCGTGGTCGCCGGGGTCGTGGCGGCCGGCACCGTCTCGACAGGGCTCATCCCGGTTTTCTTGTTGGTATCAGAGCCGTAGCTGTTCGATACGGTCAGGGTAACGTCGTAGGCGCCTTCCTGCTGGTAGACATGCACCGGGTTCTGCTCGGTGGAGGTCGACCCGTCGCCGAAGTCCCACTTCCACGAGGTGGGGTTCCCGGCCGAGAGGTCCGTGAACGTCACGGTGAAGGGCTTGACCCCGCGTCGCTCGTCGGCGGTGAAGTCGGCCGTGGGCTTCCCGCCCGCGGTGACAAAGCCCGCCTTCGTCTCGCTGTCCGATCCATAGGCGTTCTTCACCGTGAGGGTCACCGTGAAGGTCCCGGCCGTGGTGTAGGTGTGGACGGGGTTCACTGCGGTGGAGGTTCCTCCGTCACCGAAGTCCCAGGCCCACGATGTCGGGCCGCCCTTCGAAGCATCGGTGAATGCCACGGCGAGGGGCGCGGGGCCGCTCCGTGCACCGGAGGTGAAGTCGGCGGTCGGGGGCATGCCGGTGGTGACATAGCCTGCCCGGGTCTTCGTCGAGCTGCCATAGGTGTTGGTCACGGTGAGGGTGACACCGAAGGTCCCTGCCCTCGTGTAGGTGTGGGACGGGCTCCGGTCCGTGGAGATGCTCCCGTCGCCAAAGTCCCACCGCCAGGTGGTCGGGTTCCCGGTCGACTTATCCGTGAAGGTCACGGCGAGGGGGAGGGTGCCGGCAAGGGGCGTGCCGACGAAGTCGGCGACCGGGCCCAGGCCGACGCTCACGAGGTTCGCCTTACTCTCGCTGTCGGTGCCGAAGGAGTTGGTGACCGTCTGGGTGACGGTGTAGACCCCGTTTGCCGAGTAGGTGTGGGTCGGGTTCGCATCGGTGGAGGTGGCGCCGTCACCGAAGGTCCACTGGTAGGTCTTCGGCGTTGCGCCGGCCGACTTGTCCGTGAATGCAACGGCGAGGGGCGGGGCCCCGGTCACCGGGTTCGCCGAGAAATCGGCGACCGGCGCCTTTCCGACGGTGATGTACCCGGTCGCCCCGGGGATACAGGTGCCGTCAACAGTCGCGGTCTTCTTCACCGAGGCGGTACCGTAGCTGTTCGTCACCGTGAGGGTGACGTCGTACCCGCCGTCGAGCTGGTACACATGCGTCGGGTTCTGCTCGGTCGATACCGCGGAGCCGTCGCCGAAGTCCCATTTCCACGAGCTGGGGTTACCGGTCGAGAGGTCGCTGAACTTCACGGTCAGGGGTGCGGTTCCGAACCGCTGGTCTGCCGTGAAATCCGCCCCGGGCGCTGCCCCGGCGGTCACGTAGCCGGCCTTCGTCTCGCTGTCAGACCCGTAGGCATTGCTCACGGTGAGGGTCACCGTGAAGGACCCGGCAGTGGTGTAAGAATGGGACGGGTTCTGCTGGGTCGAGGTGGTGCCGTCGCCGAAGTCCCATTTCCACGAGGTAGGTCTCCCCGCGGAGGCGTCGGTGAAGGCCACGGAGAGGGGAACGGGCCCGGTCCGTGCTCCCGATGTGAAGTCGGCGGTCGGGGGCATGCCGGTGGTGATATAGCCGGCCTTCACCTTCGTTGAGGTGCCGTACGGGTTCGTCACCGTGAGGGTGACCCCGTAGGTTCCCGCCTTCGTGTAGGTGTGGGACGGGTTCTTCGTGGTCGAGGTGACGCCGTCACCGAAGTCCCACCGCCAGGTGGTCGGGTTCCCGGTGGACATGTCGGTGAAGGTCACCGCGAGGGGAAGCGTGCCGCCCTGGGGTGTCCCCATGAAGTCGGCGACCGGGCCCTTCCCGACGGTCACGAGGTTCGGCTTCGTCGCGCTGTCCGAGCCGTAGGAATTCGTGATGGTCAGGGTGACCGAGTAGATCCCCTCGGCCGCGTACGTGTGGGTCGGGTTTGCAAGGGTGGACGTGCCACCGTCACCGAAGTCCCACTGGTACGTCCTCGGTGTCGAGCCCCCCGACTGGTCCGTGAAGGCCACGGCAAGCGGCGGTGCCCCGGAGACCGGGGTCGCCGAAAAGTCTGCCACCGGGTAAAGCCCGACGACGATGTACCCGCTCTGGGACGTCGTATTGCCCGTGCCCTGGGCGCCGACAAGTCCGATCATGGCCACGGCAACGAGAAGTGCCAGGACCTGCGTAAATCTAATGCTCCTCATAAGGTAACCCTCCGATCGTTCAGGTTTCTCATTCATCCCCGAATCGCCCATCCGCACGCTGGGAAAGACACCCCGGGGGCGAGAAATACCATCCTGCTATCAATCTTCTACACCTTAAATTTATGTATATGATTCCCCTTTGCTCCGTCGGAGAATGGGCATGGCGGGGCAGTACGGGGAGGAAATCTTCATGCCATGGTAACCCCCAAGTTCCGGGACATCGCACGACAGTGCCGGGAGGAAGAATGGGGCGGAGGTTCTTCTTTATCACGAGAGTGCCTGACGAGCCGGGCTCGCTCGAGGAGGCCGCTTCCGTGATTCGGGCCTACCGGGGAAACATCAACCGGATCCACTATGACCGGCGGATAGACCCTGGCACCGTCTTTTTCGAGGCCACCGCCGACGAGGAGATGGTGGACCGGATCCGGGAAGGACTCGCGGCAAAGGGGTTTCTCCGGGACAGCCTCCCTGCGCCGGGCTGCCTGAGAATCGCCGTATACCTCCCCCACCGGCCCGGGTCCCTCCATGAGCTGCTCGGCCATACCACGGCGGCCGGGGCGAACATCGCCTTTGCCGACTTCGACGACTCGGGCGAGCCCCCTCACCGGCTGACCTTCACGCTCACGCTCGAGGACAGGGCGACGGCGGGCCGGCTGCTCGACGTCCTGAAGTCGCGGTACCGGATCGAGGTCCTCGAATCCGCCGAGGGAAAGGACGGCCTTGACGACACCGTCTTCTACCTCCGGTTCGCGGACGAGCTCCGGTCCATCCTCGGCGGAGGCGAGGAGGAATTCCTCCTCCGGCTTCTCCACGAGGTGAACCATATCGTGCAGGAGCTGGAACGCCGGGGCGAGGACCCGAGGACCGTCTTTGCAAGCATCCTTGCCACGGGAAGGACCATACGGGATACCTGCGGCCCGGGCTTCTATGCCGACGTCCAGAGATTCTCCCCCGCCGGTGACCTCGCCCTCACGTGCATCCAGCCCCCCTGCGGCGGGAATATCTACCTCCTCGCATCGGCGGACCACCTCCTCATGGTGGATACCGGATACGGGATCTACCACGACGACCTGGTGAAGGCCTTTGCCCGGCTCGGCGCAGGCGACCCGGGCAGGCTGTCTGCCATTCTCGTCACCCATGCCGATGCCGATCACTGCGGCGGCGCCGGGCTCTTCCGGGCCCCTGCCCGGCTCACCCGGGCCTCTCTCGGGTGCATCCGGGCACGTGACCGGGCCTTCGGGTCGCGGAGCGAGGGGCTCGTCCCCGAAACGGTGTACACGACGCTCATCAACCGCTTCTCCCGGTTCACCCCCCCGTCGGAGATCGAGCTCCTCGGGGAGGCCGGGGAGGCCCGGACCGGGGACTTTCCCGTCCTCGCCCGGTTCAGCTTCGGGGGATACCCCTTCGAGGTGCTGCAGGGCCTCGACGGCCACATGGCCGGGCAGGTCTACCTCGCCAGCCGGGACCTGGGGGTCCTCTTTACCGGCGACAGCCTGATCAACCTCGACGGCCTCACCCCGGAACGACGCAGCTTCAACTCCCTTGCCGTGAACCTGATCACCTCGGTGAACGTGGACCGGGACCTCGCCCGGCGGGAGCGTGCGGGGCTCCTCGCCCTCGCCTCATCCTGGGAACGGGAAGGCCTCCCCGGGGGAGGGAGATGCCTCGTCTGTGGCGGGCATGGGCCGGTCTCGGTCCTCGAAGGGAACTCCCTCGTCCCGTTCGGGAAGATCGAACGGTACCGCCCCTGAACCTCCGGGCCGGCCCGAACCCGCGCCGTTCCCACGGGGGAGACAGGCGTCCTCCCCCGGCATATATCCGCATCGTTAATACGTCCTGCCCACCACTCTGTATGGAAATTCATGAAGGCGGTCCTGGGACTCGAGGACGGGGATTCGGTCGTCGGGGAGGGGTTCGGGGCGGAGGGTTCCTGCGCAGGGGAACTCGTCTTCTGCACCACGATGACGGGCTACATGGAGGCCCTCACCGACCCCTCGTACAACGGCCAGATCCTCATGTTCACCTACCCGCTCATCGGGAACTACGGGGTGGACGAGCGGAACTTCCAGAGCGACGGGGTAAAAGCACTCGGCTGCGTCGTGAGGGAGATCTGCAGGTCCCCGTCGGGAGGCCCGCCCCTCGACCGGTTCTTCGAGGAGCACGGGCTCCTCGGGATCACCGGGATCGATACCCGCCGGCTCACCATCAAGTGCCGGGAGAAGGGGACGATGCGTGCCGCCCTCGTGCTCGGCAGCGACGACAGGGAACAGGCCGTCGAGATGGCACGGGAGGTGCCCCTCATCACCGAGACGGACCTGATCGCCGAGGTGACGTGCAGGGAGCCGTACCGGATCCCGGGCCCGGGGAAACGGGTCGCAGTCCTCGACCTCGGCCTGAAGCGCAACCAGCTCGTCTCGATGGGCAACCGGGGTGCCGACCTGTATGTCTTCCCCTACGACACCCCCCATGACGTCGTCGAGGCCTGCAAGCCCCAGGCGCTCTTCATCAGCAACGGGCCGGGCGACCCGAAGCGGGCGACGGCCTCTGTCGAGTGCGTGAAGAAGTTCATCGGCGAGGTCCCGATCTTCGGCATCTGCTTCGGGAACCAGATCACCGGCCTTGCCCTCGGGGCAGACACCTACAAGCTGAAGTTCGGCCACCGGGGCGTGAACCAGCCGGTCCGGTACGGGGACGGCTCCATCTACATCACCACCCAGAACCACGGCTTCGTCGTGGACAAGGAGACTCTCCCCGAGGGCTGCGTTGTATCCCACACGAACGTGAACGACGGGACCCTCGAGGGCTTCGAGGACAGGGACCTCTCCATCTCCTGCGTCCAGTTCCATCCCGAGGCCCACGGCGGGCCCCTCGACACCGAGGAGCACTACTTCGGCAGGATGTTCCGGAGGATCCCCTGATGCCCCGCAAGGAGCATATCAAAAAGGTCCTCCTGATCGGCTCCGGCCCCATCCAGATCGGGCAGGCGGCAGAGTTCGATTTCTCCGGTTCCCAGGCCTGCAAGGCCCTCCGCGAGGAAGGGGTGACGGTCGTCCTCGTCAACTCGAACCCGGCGACCATCCAGACCGATCCCGAGATGGCCGACATCATCTACATCGAGCCCCTCCGTGCCGCGACCATTGCAAAGATCATCGAGAAGGAACGGCCCGACGGGATCCTCTCGGGCATGGGCGGCCAGACCGGCCTGAACCTGACCGCCGAGCTCGCCGAGATGGGGGCCCTCGCGGGGGTCGAGATCCTGGGCACGCCTCTCGAGGCCATCTACAAGGGAGAGGACAGGGAGAAGTTCAAGGATCTCATGCTCTCCATCAGCGAGCCCGTCCCCCGGTCGATGATCCTCACGAACATCTCCGAGCTGGAACGGGCTGAGAAGGAGGTCGGCCTCCCGGCCATCATCCGCCCGGCGTACACCCTCGGCGGGAGCGGGGGCGGCGTGGCCCACACGAAGGAGGAACTCCGGAAGATCACCGAGGTCGGCCTGACCCGGTCCCGGATCCACCAGGTCCTCGTCGAGGAGAGCGTGGTCGGCTGGAAGGAGATGGAGTTCGAGGTCATGCGGGACGCGGCAGATACCTGCGTCATCGTCTGCGGGATGGAGAACGTGGACGCGATGGGGATCCACACGGGTGAGTCCGTCGTGGTCGCCCCCATCCTCACCCTGCGGGACGACGAGTTCCAGATGCTCCGGTCGGCGGCCATCAAGATCATCCGGGCCCTCGGCGTGCAGGGCGGTTGCAACATCCAGTTCGCCTACCGGGACGGGGAGTACCGGGTCATCGAGGTGAACCCCCGGGTATCGCGCTCGTCGGCGCTCGCCTCAAAGGCAACCGGCTACCCCATCGCCCGGGTCGCAGCAAAGATCGCCATCGGCCTCCGGCTCGACGAGATCATGAACACGGTGACCGGCTGTACCCCTGCAAGCTTCGAACCCGCGGTCGACTACGTCGTGGTAAAGGTCCCCCGCTGGCCCTTCGACAAGTTCAAGACCGCCGACCGGACCCTCACCACCGCGATGAAGTCGACGGGGGAGGTCATGGCCATCGGCCGCACGGTCGAGGAAGGCTTCAAGAAGGCCCTCCGCTCCCTCGATACCGACATGCGGACCCACACGAACCCGAACGAGATACGGATGATCCTCCAGCGGCCCACCGACGAGCGGTTTGGCTGCCTCTTCGACGCCTTCCGGGCGGGGTTCACCGTGCAGGATATCGCCTCGCTCACCTTCATCGACCCCTACTTCCTCGAGAAGATCCGGAACGTCGTCGAGATGGAGCGGAAGCTCCCGAACGGGTGCAGCCCGGACCTCATCAGGAAGGCGAAGGAGTTCGGATTCCCGAACGCCGAGATCGTGAAGCTCTCGGGCCTCCCCTGGGAGGAGGTGGAAAACATCGCCGGGAAACCAAGCTACAAGATGGTGGACACCTGCGCCGCCGAGTTCCCGGCCACGACGCCGTACTTCTACTCCACCTGGGACACCGAGTGCGAGATCGTCCCGACGGAGGACCGGAAGGTGCTCATCCTCGGGTCGGGGCCCATCCGCATCGGGCAGGGGATCGAGTTCGACTATTGCACGGTCCATGCCGTGAAGGCGGTCCGCGACGAGGACGTCGAAGTGCATATCGTGAACAACAACCCCGAGACGGTGTCCACCGACTTCGACACCTCGGACCGGCTCTTTTTCGAGCCGATGCACCTCGAGGACGTGGTGAACATCCTCACCAAGGACCGGTACTGGGGGGTGATGGTCCAGTTCGGCGGCCAGAACTCCATCAACCTCGCCATCCCGCTCGAGAAGGAGATCCGCCGGCTCGGCATCCCGACGAAGATCCTCGGGACCTCCCCGGACGCGATGGACATCGCCGAGGACCGGGACCGGTTCTCGGAGTTCCTCGACCGGCTGCAGATCCCGAGCCCGCCGAACAGCTCGGCGTACTCCGAGGATGAGGCCTTTGCCATCGCCGAGAAGATCGGGTACCCCGTCCTGGTCCGGCCCTCCTACGTCCTCGGCGGGCGGGCGATGGAGATCGTCCATGACAGCGCCGAGCTTGCGACGTACATCAAGGAGGCCGTCCGGGTCTCGCGGAAGCACCCGGTCCTCATCGACCTCTTCCTCCAGAACGCCGTCGAGATCGACGTGGACGCGGCCTGCGACGGCGAGGAGGTGCTCATCGGCGGGATCATGGAGCATATCGAGGAGGCGGGGGTCCACTCCGGCGACTCGGCCTGCGTCATCCCGCCCCAGTCTCTCACCCCGTCGCAGATCGCACGCCTCGGGGACTACACCCGCAGGATCGCGCTCGAGCTCGGCGTGGTCGGGCTCGTGAACATCCAGTACGCCATCAAGGACGATATCGTCTACGTCCTCGAGGCAAACCCGCGTGCGAGCCGGACGGTGCCCTTCGTGAGCAAAGCGACGGGCATCCCGCTTGCCAAGGTGGCTGCGAAGGTGATGATGGGGCGGAAGATCCGGGAGATCGGCTACCGGGAGCGGGAGATCGAGCATGTCGCGGTGAAGGAGGTACTCCTCCCGTTCAACAAGCTCCCGGGCGTCGACACGGTGCTGGGCCCGGAGATGAAGTCCACGGGAGAGGTCATGGGGATCGACTATGACTTCGGCAGGGCCTACTACAAGGCCTGCATCTCGGCGGATAACGAGCTCCCGACCTCGGGGAATGTCTTCATCTCCCTCTCCGCCGATCAGCGGGGGGAGATGGCGCCCATAGCAAAGCAGCTCGTCCGGATGGGCCTCTCCCTTTATGGTACCGACGGTACGGTCGCCTTCCTCCACGACGTGGGCGTCGAGGCACAGATGGTGAGAAAGGTCCAGGAAGGCTCCCCGAATGTCATCGACATGATCCGAAACGGTGAGATCCGGCTCATCATCAACACCCCGCGGGACAAGCAGTCCCGGCAGGACCACTACCAGATCATGCGGACGGCGGTGGAGCTCGGGATCCCGTACATCACCACCACGCAGGCGGCGAAGGCGGCGGCGAACGCCATCGACGCCATCCGGAAGGAGAAGATCACGATAGAGCCCCTGGGGCACTACATCGGAGGAGTGAAATGAAAAAGGGATCGGGAACAGGAAAGAAGGGACCGGTCGTGCTCGCCTTCTCTGGCGGCCTCGACACCTCGGTCTGCATCCCCCTCCTGCGGGAGCAGTACGGGTACGGGAAGGTCATCACCGTCGCGGTGGATGTCGGGCAACCGGAGGCGGACATCCGTTCTGCGACGGAGAAAGGCCGGAGGTTCGCGGACGCCCACTATACCATCGATGCCAAGGACAGGTTCGTCGACGATTATGTCTTCCCCTCCATCCGGGCGAACGGCTCGTATGAGGGGTACCCGCTCGGGACCGCCCTCGCCCGCCCACTCATCGCCGAGGAAACGGTGGCCATTGCGAGGTCGAACAGGGCAAAGGCCGTCGCGCATGGCTGCACGGGGAAGGGGAACGACCAGCTCAGGTTCGACTTCATCATCCGCTCGGCCGGGCTCGAGGTGGTAGCGCCGATCCGGGAGCTGAACCTCACCCGCAGCTGGGAGATCGAGTACGCCCGGAAGCATAAGATCCCGGTCGCCGTGGCAAAGAAGAACCCGTACTCCGTCGACGAGAATTGCTGGAACCGGTCCATCGAGGGCGGGAGGCTCGAGGAGCCGTCGTTCCACCCGCCCGAGTCCATCTACCGGTGGACCGTCAACCCGCGGAAGGCGCCGGCCGTTCCCGAGGAGGTCACGGTGGGGTTCGAGAACGGTGTCCCGGTTTCCCTTGACGGGAAGCGGAAGAAGGGGTACGACCTCGTCCAGGAGATGAACCTCCGGGCAGGCCGGAATGGTGTGGGCCGGAACGACATGATCGAGGACCGGATCCTCGGCCTCAAGGCAAGGGAGGTCTACGAGCACCCGGCGGCCTCCGCCCTCATCACCGCCCATGCCGACCTCGAGCACCTGGTCCTCACCCGGGCGGAGCTTGCCTTCAAGCGGTCGGTGGACGACCGGTGGTCCGAGCTCGCGTACCAGGGACTCGTGCACGAGCCCCTGTTTTATGCCCTCAATGCCTTCATCGGGAAGACCCAGGAGCGGGTGAACGGCGAGGTCGACCTCGTCCTCTACCGTGGGTCGGTGAGGGTCGCCGGCCGAACATCGCCGGATGCCATTTACTCGGGGGACATGGTGTCCTTTGACAGCACGAGCCTCGACCAGGGGCATGCAGAGGGGTTGTCCCGGTTCCACGGGATCCAGGCCCGGATGCTGAAAACGATGAAGGAAAAGTAGGGGGTCAGGAAACCTTTTTTCCCGCCGAGGCACCCGGGGTGCACTCGAAAACCTCGGTAATTTTGAGAACGAGCAGGGACTTCGCCGGGTACTTCTCGTTCTTGGCCTTGATCATCGCCTTTACCTTCTCATAGTCGGGCCCGGCGGTCCTCACCTCGACCTTTCCCTTCACCTGGAAGCACCGTTTCGTCTCCGGGTCCCAGAACTCGATGGCCATCCAGGGGTTCTCCTTCACGTTCGCGAGCGTCTTTACCATGTAGTTGTCCCCGAGCCAGATGGTATCGTCGGAGACGATCTGGACGAACGCGATCGGGGCGACGTTCGGGACCCCCGCCCTGCTCGCGGTCGCGACGGGAAAGACCTTGTTCTTGCCAAAGACCGCCTTCATGTCATCGGTCAGTTTCGCCATACCAGCACCTCTCGGAACTCGCGAACCCCGTATCCGGGCCGCGGGTGATATGCCCTCTCCCTTTTTTTCTATATATGGATACCGTTCATTCCCCGACCTGCAGGTCCCCCGGCCCGATGCCCTGCATTTCGGCGACTACCAGGTAGTAGGCGGCAAGCCCCTTCCAGGCCCCCCATCCTCCGGCGATACGCCGTGCCTCCGCCGCATCGATCTTCGACCCTCCGGAGTAAAAGGCCGAGATAGAGCGCCGTATGCCGAGGTCGTCCGCGGGGATGGCATCGAGGCGCGAGAGCCCCCGGAGTGCCGTGAGCTCGGCGGTCCAGGTGCCGACCCCCCGGATGCCGGTCAGTTCGTCGATGATCGCCCCCGTTTTTTCGGAGAGATGGTGGTTCTCGAGGTCGAGCGCCCCGTCCCGGATCATCCCTGCAATACCGAGGATGTACTCGGCCTTCTTTCCTGAAAGGCCGCAGGCCCGGAGATCGCCGATGGATACCCGTGCGAGCCGTTCAGGTGTCGGATATGCGTAGTAATCCGTTCCATCCCACGAGAGGGTGTCGCCGAAGGTGCGGACGATCCTTCGCTCCATGCTGTGGGCGGCCGCGAGGGAGATCTGCTGCTCGGTAATGGAATCGACGAGTGCCTCGAAGACCGAGGCGGTCCTCGGCGGTTTCAGGCCCCTGAACCGCCGGGCAAGGGCGGACATGACCGGGTCCTTCCGTACCGCAGCCGCGAAGGGGGAGATGTCCAGGTCGAGGTTGAAAATTCTCCTGATGATACCGCCGGCCTCCGTCGAACCTTCTTTTCGGGCAGGCCGGGGCTCAGGCCGGACAATGACCGCGGGCCGGTCCACCGACCCGGTTCCCATAACCGTCGCGAGGATCAGGCCGTCGCCGATCCGGAGGACCTGCCGGAACATCCCGCCGGAAAAGGACCGGATCTGCGGGTCCCCTCCCGAGAATATGAATGCCGAGAGCCCGAAGTCGAAGGGTGGGACCGGGGAAAGGAGGATCTCGCCGCGATCTCCCTTGCCCCGGGAACCGGCTGGCCTGCCCCTCATGGCGGGGAACCTGCTCCCTCCGGCGTAAATATCACGGTGTACCTCGGGGTGATATCAAGCTCCGCCGTGTCTCCCGCTGCCGTGGCTTCGAGCACGTGCCCGCCCCGGGTCCGGTCGGCGGTGATAAAGTGGAGGTGGTACCCCGCGACGTTCAGCCCGGCTGCCGTTGCTGGCGAGTAGAAACCGACCATTGTCCCGGTCACGTTCCGGTACTCGTAGACCGACTGGTGCGCGAGCGCGTCGGTGAGCGGGGGATAGGGCTTCGACTGCGCCGGGGGACTCCTGACCTTCAGATAGGGAAATGTGCCGTCGATCCGGATGGCGGTAAAGAGGTCGGGGTCCGGGAGGGACCGGTTCAGCGCGGCAGTGAGATCCGTCATGTTCCCTGCAACGATCCCCGGGACCGTGATATCCGGCGAGAAGTACGTGACGGCGGCGAAGGGCACCCCCTCGGACGGGTCTGCCGGCCTCGCCACCCCGTCGGCCTTCACCTGGTAGCACACCCCGTCCACCACGACCATCTCCCCGTCGAGCCCCGTGAAGGTGCCGAGGCCGAGGTCGCCGTTCTCCATGAGGACAGTCACGGGCTCCACGGGGTCATAGCCTCCTCCCGCGAGCGACTCGTAGGTGGAGACCTGGTACAAAATATCCCGGTCCTGGGGCGGATTTCCGCCCGGAAAGACCCCGCCCGAGATGTACCCGAGGACAAATACCAGGATCATTCCCAGTGCCAGCAGAAAGATCGTTCTTCTCTCCAGAACCGTCCCTCCTCAACCCAAGGAGTTGATGGACCGGATGATAAAATACGGGGCCCGTCCTCCTCCCCGGGGATTACAGGACGAGACCGGCGACCCATGCGGCCATGTTGTGGAGGCCCGTCGAGATAACCACGACCGGGTCGATCCCGAGCAGCGGGAAGAGGAAAATGAAGTAGAGGAACGTCCCGAGCAGGCTCCCCAGGTTTGCCACGGCGGCGATGAGCACCACCTTGAAGAGCGGGATCCGGGCCATCTCGGTGAGCGTCTCTGCCTGGTAGATCTTCCGGAAGTCGGTGACCTGCGGGCTCCGCACCTTCGCCTCGACGGCAGCCGCGATCCACCCGACGTGGAGGAGGGGGTTCAGGGAAGTCATCCAGGCGACCCCGAAGCAGGTGAGCGCCGAGTACGGGTGCCCTCCCGCGGCGAGGGTGAAGGCTGCAGCGAGCACCCCGTGGATCACCACCCAGAAGAGAAAAGCATAGAGGAGGGTGGAGAGCCCGACGCCCGAGAAACCGATGGCCGCGAGGAGGAGGAGAAAGAGCGCGGTGACGGCAAAGCCGAATACCGTCCCCCATGGAAAGGCCCTCGGCTGCCGGGTGAGGGTCTCGATGGGCGGGAGGCTTGCGGGATTGTCGAGGTACTTCCGGATCCCATGGACGTGCCCTGCGCCGATCACGGCGAGGATCCTGGGGATATTCTGGTCCTTCAGGCGCAGGAGGTTATGGGCGATGAAGGCGTCCCGCTCGTCGATGAGCGACCTCGCCCCCTCGGGGGAGAACTTCCGGAACTCCTCCATCACCATGTCGATGACCGACTGGTCCTTCATCTGCTCGACGTCCACCTCGATCTCGTCCACCTCGGCAATCGAGATGACGAGGGCGAAGAACATCTTGAGCTTCCCCCAGATCCCGAGCGACTGCCAGAACCGGAGCAGGGTGAGCCGGATATCGCGGTCAACGAGGGAAATGGGAATGTTCCGCTGCTCTGCCTCGGCAATCGCGGCCTTCATCTCGGCCCCCGGCTCCACCCCGACGTCGATCCCGATCCTCCGCTGGAGGTAGGAGAGGATCCACTGGATCAGGAGCTGGTTGAAGTTCTTTACCTCCAGCACCTCGGCAACGGTCGGGTCCCGGGCCTCCTTCCGCATAGCCTGGAACCGGCTCAGGTCAAGCTCGATGGCGACAATGTCGGGGTGCCACTCGTCGATGGCCTTCTTCACGTCCTCGACGCTCTGGGCCGAAACGTGCGCTGTACCGACGAGGCGGATCTCGGGCAAGGGGGGCTCCGTGATACTCTATAGAATGGATGGTTGGGGGATTTATAGGGAACGGGGAAGGCAGGTATTGAAAATTGATCGGGGGATGGATATCTCAGATAACCATGCTTACGGCGAGGATGATGAAGAGATTGATGACCCCGATCACCACTTCCATGCCAAACCGGTGGCGGGTTTCCTTCTTGTACCAGCCGTCGAACTCTTCGTCGGAGGAGAAACGGGACCTCGTCAGGACCAGGTAGAGGTACGACAGCATCCCCTGCAGGAAGAACCACAGGCCGACCAGGATAAACAATTTCTGCCCGGCGATGATCGAGAGGATGAGGATAATGGTGCCCAGGAGCCAGATCTTCGATTCAAAAAGCCAGACCCGGGAAGGCGGGAGAGAGATACTCATACCGGAAAATGGTATTCCGCACCATAACATGGTATCGGTGGGACGGGTCACTGTGGAGAGGGAGTTCCCCTAGAACCACCGGTCCAGAGTCTTCTGCCCGGCCGTCACCCGCACCTTCTCCAGCGCGGAGTCCACGCGCTCCTTTGAGAAGTTGAAATCATCGACAAGCATCTTCTCGATCCCCTCGGCATTCACCGGCTTCCATGAAAGGGTATACTCATCCGAGACCGGCGGGTGGAGGAAGAAGTCCATGACAGGGCCGGGGTCAAAGCCGGGTTTTTTCTCGGCGAGGGTCGATTCGAACTTCCCCTCGTTCACGACCTGGATCGCCTTCTTCGGGCCGATCCCCCGGATACCTTCGTTGAAGTCCGTCCCGACGAGGATCCCGATCTGGATGAGCTGCTCCCTCGTGAGTTTCAGCCCGTCGAGCACATCCGCGAGGATGAGTTTCTCGGGGTTGATCGTAATGGTCCTGCCCCGCACCTTCCGCTTCCCGCTCACGGTGAGGTTCCTGACGAGCGTGGGGGCACCGAAGAGGAGCAGGTCATAGTCCTGCGAGACGGCATAGGTCGCGTTCCCCTTCGCGACCATGTGGGCGGCCTGGGCCTCGCCCTCGGAGGGGGCCTGGACCCACGGGATGCCGAGCAGGCCCATGAGCTGCTTGCTCGACGAGATGACGAAGTCGTCAACCCGGGAGGAGGCCTGGGCATGCTTCCGGGCCTCGGCCACCTCCCCCCTTGCAAGCGCCGCCTGCCACTTCTCCCCGGCCTCGCGGCGGATCTCCCTCCTCTCCGCCATGGTCCCGCTCTTGAACTCCGGCGGGGTCCCGTCGAAGACAAAGATCGGGCGGATGCCGAGCTCGAGGAAGTTCAGGACCCGGAAGAGGATGCCCGAGAGATGGGAGGTGACCCGGCCGCGGGAGTCCATGAGA
>Ga0335071_10002813_pt1 | contig 18503 bp, 20 predicted proteins | sample Lox_Sample_15_FD_206724 | JGI IMG/M metagenome (GOLD analysis project Ga0335071, IMG submission 206724) | Soil microbial communities from Loxahatchee National Wildlife Refuge, Florida, United States - Lox_Sample_1.5 | ecosystem: Environmental > Terrestrial > Soil > Wetlands | place: USA... | reverse complement strand
AACGGCTTTACCGCCACGAAATCCTGAGCCTTTACCAACCGCCGGAGGAAGCCTTCACCTCGCACGGACTACGGCTCGTGCGCCGCATCCAGGCGCTGTATTCTCCGTTCTTCCTGCCTTATCTGGTTACGGGATCAGTTCCGGTACAGCCGGACGTGCTCTACAACCCGTGGTTTAACTTGTTCCTGCTCATCGAGGATTCCGACGGCGACATCAACAGCGTAGTGCTGGCGTCCTCTCTGGCGGCCGGCCAGACGCCCCAACTGCAGGTGCACGAAAAGTTTTGGCAGGAACTCTACCGACGCTACGCGGTTGCACAGATGGCCACCTTTTCGACGCCAATTCCGTTTGAAAACACCGGCCGGGCGATGCTGGAGATGCGCAACCTCACCAACCGCTTTGGCTGGCCTCCCCGGGTGCGGATGGGGACCGGGCAGGCAACATTCGACCTTTACATCCAGAGGCCAGCCCAGGCGATTTATTGCACTCCCACCGAGCCGGGCACGTATTTGGTGTTCAGCTACCATGACGGGCGGTTGCACACCAATGTCATGGCGCTGCCGCCTTACCACGTGAAAGAGGTTGAAAGGCGCGTCGCGGAAACGATCAAAAACGGGCCGGGGCAAGCCGCGGCGAACCTACACTGATATTATGAGCGACGAGATCGAACAGCACGTCCGTGAGGAGTTGCAGCAACTGCTCGATGAAAGTCCTCAGCTCGCGCCTACGCAGTTTATTGACGGGGACAAGCTGACGACCGTGGCTGTCTGCGATGGAGTGCCCCAGATCGCCAAGAGCGAGCTTCCCGCCACCACCCGCTTTGCCTGCCCGAGCCTCGCGCAACTGCACGGGACGCCGGTGTGCCGCATCTACAACCTCATGCAGTCCTTGCGGCGCCTCAACGAGGAGCGCCAGCAGGAAGCGGCCGCCCAAATTCTGTCGCAGACTGCTGTCGAGGAGGTGGACGGGGTAAAGATGGAAGCCCCGCAACTGCCGCCTTCGCCGGAGGTGATCAACTCGACCGTTGGCGGCGAAACTGACCTGCGGACCAAGCCCAATGGGCATGGCATGTTCCAAAATCTGCAGGCCCTGCAACAACGATTTCACCAATTGCTGGCGCAGCATCCCGAACTTGACCCGCTCGTTTTGGGGACACCGAAGGGCTCGGTTGAGATTCGAGTGGCTGGACAACGGCTCAGTCTCAACCCGACACCGCTTCCGGGGCACCCTTACTCTGAAGTGCACCAAACACCACAGGTCCGGCTCTACCTGCTCCACAAAACCATTCAGGGATTGGAAGCAGCGCTTTGCGGGAAGGCCGCAGAAATCGAGGTCACGCGACCGGGACGGCGCCACCGTGCCGCAGAGAAACTCGCGCAGCATCTTGGGCAGATGAAGTGCGGCAATCTGGTGGTGCCGGTTCGCCGTTCCCGCAAAAACCTCTTCGTCGGCGGACCGGCACGCGAAATCATCTATCCGCCCATGAAGGTCCGGCTGACGCCCCAGGGCGCCCTGGCTGAAGAAGAGGCCCAGCAAGAGCCGCTCGGGCATACCCGCGTGGAATACGGGGCGCTGTTGCCCGAGGTGAAAGCGCTTTTGAGTGCGTTCTTCGCGTATCTGAGCTCGAAGGTTTCAAATGAAAGCCGCTGCCATTGAGATCCTCTATGCCGGAACGCCCATGGAGGTGTTCCAGCAGATCCGCGTGGGCCGGTTGCGCCTCTACAACGCAGCCGCCCGCGAGCTGCTCGCCCTGGTCCAGGCAACGTGGAAGAAGGGGGCGCTTGGGAAGACGTTTCTTGTCCGCCCCATCCCCGGCCAAGTGCTCGGCGAGGAGGTCCTCGACCAGGCCGGGCGCGTCGTCGCCGTGTTTGGCCTGGCTGTTACCAACGCATTTCTGCCGGACCCCAAGCCCCAACAGGACTACCGGGAGACACTGCAGAACTTAATCAACCAATTATGAAAACTCTGATTTGCTCAGCCGTGCTGCTTCTCGCCTCGCTCAGCCAGGCCGGGACGGTCAAGCTGTGGGACGGAAAGAGTCGCGGCATGGACCTCGTGGCGGTGGGGCACAAGCGCGTCACGGTGTTCCTGGCCGACGGGCGCACCACCGTCCTGGGCATCCCGATCCTGGTGGAGAAACCCAAAGCCGCGGTTTCCGTGGCCGGCAAGAAACCCCCAACGCCCAAGCCGTAGCCGATGCTCTGTATGTCACCCACGAACCTTCAGGTGGACCACGCCACCGACCAGGCCCGCGACATCCTCAACCTGGTGATCACCTCGGATGTGAACGATTATTATCTGGCGCTGGGGCGCAAACCGTTCATTCGCCGTCAGGGATTCTTCAACGAAGTGGGCGGCGCGCCCGTGATCGACCAGGACAAGATGGACGCTGTCCTGCGGTTCCTGCTCCACGATCGGCGGCAGGAAGCCGACGCCGCGCTGGCCGCGCGCGAGTCCTATCATTTTTCCGGAACGCTCTCTTCGGCGCTCGACGGGATCAAACGCGAGTGCCGTTACCGGGCCATCCTGGTCAACACGCTCACCGGGCCCGAGCTGACCGTGCGCGTGCTCGACCGGAACCTGCTGGACCTCGACAAGCTGGGGCTTCAACAGAAGCACTACGACAAACTGGTGGAAACCTTGCAGCGTACCAAGGGTTTGATCCTGGTCACAGGGCCGACCGGGGCCGGCAAGTCCACCACACTGGCGGCCATCATCCAGCACCTGATCGAGGCCAACCCTTACCACGTCGTGACACTGGAGGACCCGGTCGAGTTCATCCTGGCGCCGCGCCTGCACCGGGGGCAGCCGGCTTATTCGATGGTGACGCAACGCAGCGTGGGGGTTGATTGCGCCAGTTATCCCAAAGGAGTGCTGGATGCCCTGCGCATGAAGCCGGAAGTCATCGCAATTGGAGAGATCCGCGACGCCGATACGACGCGCACGGTCATCGGCGCAGCGGAAACCGGACATCTTCTCATAGGGACCATGCACGCTTCCAGCGCGTATCAGGCGATTGACCGCATTCTGACCCAGGCCGGGCCGGATTCGCGTTTGGTGGCGCAGATGCTTGCGAATAACCTATTGTGCGTGCTCGCCCAGAACCTGATTCCAGCCAGGGACAGCAGCGAGCAGGAACCCCGGCGCGTGCTTTGCTATGAGGCGTTGTTCCGCTGCAAGGAGCTGGCTCAGATGCTCCTGTCCAGCCACGTCAATGGCCAGGGCATTACCGCCGACCGAACCCGGGAGCTGATCCAAGCCGGCGGCGGCATTGAGTGGAACGGGTGCCTGGATGAGCTTGTGCAGCGAGGCCAGATCCTGGCCGAAGACGCTGCCGCGCTGAAGTCACTGGAATAACGCTTAGGCATGAGGAACGACACTTCCAGCGTCGTCACCTACCAGTGGCCGCTCATCAAGGCCCAGCTGGCCAAGGGGACCGTTTGTGCCACCGGGAGCCCCTTCAATTACCGCTACCAACTGCGCGTCAAGAGCACCCCTGCGGCGCTTTATTTCACATTCTGGGATTTTGCCAAATGCATCGAATCCGGCCAATTTCTGGGCGCCGAAGGAGCTGCCTGGGACCAGTTCGGGCTTGAACTGGAGAACAGGGGCATCCGCGCCATCCCCTGCGTCGGTGTGGGTGTGTCCGTCTGGAACCACCATCCAATGCTGGTTCGAACGGAGCGCGATTCCGCTCTGACGCTGGACGCACTCAATCGCGCTCTTCGCGCTCAACCGCAAACCGTGCGCCGCGACCTCCAAGCCAGCGGGATTTACGGTTACGCGGCGATGGCGTGCAACCACTCGAAATGGTTTATCTTCGGGCTGCCGATCGGTCACACCGTTCGGGAGAGCCTTGCCAGGCTTCCTCCAAGTTGGGCCTGCGCCGCATGGTTCGGTCCCGTCGCGGTGCCGTTCTTCCGGGACACCCCGGGGGAGCACCTTTACCACACCGTGCTCCTGCGCGACTCCGCCATCAGTGTGATGACCGAAAACGGAGTCTTGCGCTTCTTCCAGCAGGACCGCGCCCTGGTGGAAGGCCAGCCAGTTTCGCAAAGCTCCCTGGCCAAGTTCAAAAGCGTCTACAGTTACTTCCCCAGAGGCCGGATCGTCCACCATCTGCACCCGGCAGACGCGGGCCTCACCTGGGCGAACAACCTGCGCAAATGCATCCAGTCAACCAGCTACGCTGCGGAGGTGCGCATCGTGCCGGCGGCAAAGCTCCAATTCCCGAGGATAGCAGGCGATGCAAGTCTGCAGGACATGTTCCCGGGAGGCACCCCTTGGAACGGCTTATGACTGGGACGCTCCAACGGTATCAAAGGTTGCGGCTGCAGATGCCCCTGCTCGAGCTGACCGATGCGACCACCAGCGACGTGGTGGAGCCGTTCCCCGCCAAGGCGGCGCAATGGCAAAGGGCCAGCCGGGCTGCTTTCGCGGCCGGGTTTTTGGCATTGGCCGGCGCTTTGGCTGTGGCGGGTTGGAGCGTCTGTCGGCTCGCCAGCGCCAGTCTGCAGTTGAAAGACCCCCACCCCATCAAGACGCAGGCCGCCCTGCACCGGGCAGCCCGCATCCAGGAAGCTCTGCAACAACGGGGCGTTCCCCAAGCGCTAAGGAAAGAGCGCTTTCTCACCGCAGCGGAGCCGGCGCTGAAGACGAGTGCCAAGTGGCAGCTGCAGGTTGGACCTGGCCGAACGGTGATGCTGCGGTTCGCCCTGGCACCGGAGCAGGACTACTCGGATGTCCTGACCTCTTTGGACAAAGGCTTGTCGGAAATGGGCTGGCAACGGCAAACGCACGAGGATCTTGGCAGTCACGAACACATCATTGTCTACGCCCCTCGACCATGAGCAAACTCGAGCAGTTCATCCTCTTTCATCTGTTCAAGGCGCCGGCCCTGCTGCTCGCGGTCGCCGTGGCCGTCGGCTTGGCCGCCGGCGCGCTGCTGCACGAGACACGGCGCATCGAGAGCCTGGTGCGGTCGCGCGCAAAATTGGATATGGAGCTGGTCCAGTACAACAGCCATTTTCTCTCCACCAATTCGTCGGTGGAATCCGTGTTGAGCGGCTTTCAGATTCCCTGCCGCATTTTGACGAATCATCCGGTTCAACTGGAGCTCGACTATGAAGCGGCCGAGCAGTTGGAGAAAGTGGGGCTCTTGGTCAGTGCGGCAGAGTTCCAGAACGGCCGTTTGACCGTGACCTTGAAAGATTATCCCACAGCCAAATGAACACGCCCTCCCGCAAACAATTCATGGAACTCACCACACACTTCAGGCTGGCGACCGAAGCCACCAAGGAGGCTCTGGCGTCGGAATACGACCAGGTGGTGCAGCAGGACGCTGAAGCCAAACGCCCCATCACGCCCATGCTGGAGTTCTGCATGCAGCGGGCAGGGACGTCCGAACGCGCTGAGGCCATTTTCAATCACGTCCTGAAAAGCAGCCGCATCTCCTACTGGCCCAATCCGGAGGTGGCGCCACATCTGCGGAATAACCAGGAAATCAAGGCAGCCTGCTCCAGGCATTTCCTGGTTCCGCTCAAGGCCACCGAGCAGTTGCTCGTCCTCTGCGGCTGCAATCCGCATGACGCGGAAGGACCCGGCGCCGTCTGGCAAAAGCTCGCCGGCAGCAAAGCGCCGTTCCCCGTCGTCGTGCTGAGCGAACCGGAGCGAATCCGAAAAGCCCTGATGCAGTTCGAGTAGCCTTATGAACACCGCCGAGATCCCCAACCAGACCCTCAACGAGGCCTACTACGCCATCGCCGAACGGCGGGGGGTAAAGCCGGCCTCGTTGGATCGCCAGACGGTTGACGAGGCCGAGTTCATGGCTGCCCTGGCCTACGTGCTCGGCATCCCGCTCGTCGAACCGGCAGACCTAACCGGGGCGCTGCTCGCGGAGTGCGGCAGGCTCACGGCTGAACTGGAGACCGCCGCCTTGATGGAATACAAATTTGTCCCCCTGGCTCGGCGCGGGGAGACTCTCGTCGTTATCAGCAGCTGCCCCTGGGACCCAATCACGACCGAAGTGCTGCTGGGCTACTTTCAGCAGTGTTCCCAGATCAAGTTTGTCCTCGCCAGCCCGCATTGCCTGCAGGCTTTGTTCGACCATCTCCAGAAGGCCGAAGCCAAGAATCAAGAGCCCGCGGCAGCCGGGTATATGCCTAAGCCGCTGCTCGCGCAGGCGATGGTTTCACCATCGCCAAGTGTTATCCCGGCGTCCGCAGTTCCGGCGGCAGCGCCGACGGACCAACAACCGTCCTCCGTTGTCATGCCGCCGGCAGCAAGACCACCTGTTGCCGGCAAGATTCCGGCCTCCCAAGGGCCCGCCACGGCAGCCCCGGCGGCCTTCGCTGCAGGAATGGGCAGCCCGGCGCAGCCAACCGGAGGGGCACCGATGCTGACGCAGGCGGACATTATTCACCTGGTAAACACTCTGGCCCTTGAAATCCAGAGGCTGCTGCAACAAAAGACGCGGCGGTCACTATAATGGTTCAGCAAGACAGTTCATGAAGAATACAGCTCAAATTCCGGTTAAGATTCCTTGGACCCCTGATGCGTGGAAGACAATGGTGGTTGCAGATATTGCCGGCAACGACCTATTTGTGAATTTTTGGGCTGACTGGGAACTGACCTTGTGCCGGAGTCCTCGGTGGCATGAGTACTTTGAGGATGTGCTGGTTTCGATGTTGTTGCCGGGCACGCCCCTGGATCGTTGCAGGCGCCATCCCCACTACCCGCAAGCCCTGAGCTGTGTCATGAGCCGGCCGATGACAGCGGAATTAGTGGGGGCGATGCTCAGCCACCTCTGCGAGTGCAACTGCGACGAGTCCGGCTATTTTACGAGCCCACTGCAATGGTTTGAAACGCTGACGGTTGTCTGCGGCTTTTCCGAGTGGGCCATCAAGAAGTTCTCCGCCAATGAACAGAAGGAGTTGGGAGATCTGATCCAGGTGCTCCGCTGTACAAGCCTTGGCGCCCTCATTTTGGCTTTGAACGCCCATTTCGGAGTTACTACTTCGCAACGCCAGTAGCGCCAAGGCCCTATAGTGCGACAATGCCAGAACAGCATCACCTTCAGAACCCCGAGCAACTTGCCGCCGTGCTCAACCAACTGCTCGAGCACAAGGTCAGCGATATCTATATCTGCGCCGGGCAAACCATCCATGTCCGGACCAATGGCGAAGTGCGCCCCACCTCGATCACGGCGCCGGAGGAAGCCGTGCTTGTCGCCTTCCTCAATCAGGCCGGTGACACAGCCATCAAAGGCGCCATTACCAGCGCGGAGACCTGCCCGGAAGGGTCCGTGGACGGCGCCATCACTTGCGACGGGCGTCGGTACCGTTTCAACCTCTATCGCGCGCTGGATGGGCAAACCCTTCGCCAGACGGCGCGGATCTCACTGCGCCCACTGAGCGATCACATCCCTGCCCCTGAAGAAATCCAACTGGATCTGCGCACCGTGCAGACGATCGAAGCCTTCCGGCAGGGGTTGGTCTTGGTCTGCGGCAAGACGGGCCAGGGCAAATCAACCACGCTGGCTTCGCTGCTCCAGCACCGGGCGGCCACGTTTGCCGAACACATTATCACCCTGGAACAGCCGATCGAATACGTCCTGCGCAGCGAACGCTCCGTCATTTCGCAACGCGAGGTGGGCATCTCGGTGAGCACGTTCGCTTACGGCTTGCGGGCGGCTTTGCGGCAGAACCCCGATTGCATCCTGGTCGGAGAAATACGCGACTACGAAACCGCCGACATCGCTCTGAGAGCTTCGGAAAGCGGGCACGTCGTCTTCGGCACGTTACACACGGCCAACGCCGCCCAATCCATCGAGCGCCTCGTCAACATGTTTCCGGCCGCGGAGCAACTGAGCGCCTGGAACGTCTTGTCCACGACCCTCAAGGCCGTCATCTGCCAAGTCCTGGTCAACGCCCGCGAAGGGGGGCGCCTGGCGGCGCGGGAGATTCTGCTCACCAACGACGGCGTCGCCTCCTACATCCGGCAAAAGGACCTGCAAGGCGTGCGCCGTGCCATCGAGTCCGGCTACAGCCAGTTTGGCATGCAGAACTGGCAGAAGGCCGCCGAGCTTTTGTACCGGCAAGGCATGATCGACGACGAAGCCCGAAAACAGATTATCGCGATGGGGAGCTAACCGTCATGATTAAAAGCATTCTCGACATCCTGTCCTTCAAAGCCTTTATCGCCCGGAGCGACGATCCCGCGATCCATTTCAGCCGGAAGGTGGGCAGCGAAGAGTTCATCCTGGCTATCCTCGGGCATCAGCACATCAAGTACGCCAAGGCCCGCCTCAAGAATAGGAAACTGCACCTGGGCAAACCCACCACCGCCTACTGCGAAAGTTTCCAGAAAGCTGAGATGGACGCCCCGTGGGCCGCTGAGCTAATGGGCGAGGCAGCCGGCACCAAACGCCTGCTGCTGGGGCTGAACATTCTTTTCTCCAACATCAAGGTCTATCCCGCCGAGCAGAAGCTGAAAGAGATAGAGCGGGCGGTCAGCACGAACCTGGAGGAAGAAGTCGGCAAGACCTATGAACGGCAGGCCAGCTATTTCCTGTCCCAAGCCGGCCAGCAAATCTGCCTGAACGGGGTCGAGAAAGAGCAAATCACCAGGCCGATCGAGAAATTCCGGCGGTGGGGGTTCGACGTGGTGGGCGCATTCCACTATCCCACGGCGATCATGGCGCAGATTTCCACCATGCCGCTGGATTGGGAGAACCCCGGCATGCTCGTGTATTATTCGCAGAAACTAATGTTCTTTATGGGGTGGAGCAAGGGAGAGATCCTGACCTTGCGCAGCCGGCTCATCGCCGAAAGCCAGCGCGGCGGCACCGGGGCCCGGCCGACGCTCAACGCCTTGAGCAAGGAAATTGACACGACCGTGCAAATCGTTTCGGGCAAAGCCGACAACGCCGAGGTCGCCAACATCTACGTCCACCACGACCACCAGGATCCCGCCTTTGCCGCAGTGGAAATCGTCCAGAAAGACGCCAAGGCCCTGACCTGGCCGACCGACGCCATTGTCAGCCAGGTGCAGCCCTATCCCGACCCCGACCTCGGAATCGCCTGCGAAATCTGCACGGCGCCCTGAACTATGAATTCCCGCCACCTCAAATTGCCCGTCATCGTCGACCTGCAGCCCGAGCCCGAGACCGCCATCCTCAGGCTGCCCGGCTGGATGAAATACCTGTTCTTCCTGCTCTATGTCTGCACGCTGTTTGGAATGGGCCTGCTGCTGAAGGAAGGCTACGGCTTTTTCAAACTCTATCAACTGAAGGTGCAGGCACTGCGCGCGGCCGAGCAGGCCACGCGGGATATCTCGGCCTTAAACCAGAAACTGGTGGAAAACCGGCGCACCCAAAACAGTTATGAGCAGTTCAAATACCGCCAGCGCGTGATCGCTCGCCCGGGTCCGCTGCTGGATTGGTTGCCGACGCTGGTGGGCCGAGCGCAGCGCGCGCACTTCATCAGCCTTCAACAAGCGAACGACAAGGTGAACGTACGCATCACACTCGAAAAGGCTATCGCCGACGGCGTCATCCAGAACCCCGCAGCACCGCCCGATTACCAGGTCGTTCAATCGGGAGAGGAAACTCCCAAGTACCAGGAACTGCCGACCAACCAAAGGCCCAGCCCCAAGAACGAGTACGCGGCCCTCGCCGTGCAGCTCAAAAAACAATAGCGCCATGAAATCCAACGCCGTTCGAGCTCAACTTGCAGCGGTCGCCGCCATCCTGTTTCTGGCCATGGTCGCCGTGGCGCCCTGGGTCGCCGGATCGCACGTCTTGAAACCTGTCTCGCTAAAATGGAACCGCATTATCAAGCACAAGGACGAACTGCTTGCCGAAAAGGCCGGCCTGGAGGCCAAAATCAAGGACTTCCAGAACATGGAAGAAAAGCGAAAAGCCAACGAGCTGTTCCAAAAGAACATCGAACAGAGCGGGTTGGATTCGATGCAGGGCTTCATCAACAACGGCAAGTATCCGATCTACAGCTTCCGCACGCTGCAGCTGGATTCCAAGGAGACCAGTTTCAGCTTCGTGGCCCAGTACAACACGCTGGGGCAACTGCTCACGGACCTGTGGAACACGTTCCAGTTTATGGAAATGAGCTCGCTGGTCATGAAGCCCAGCCCCAACAAACCGGACGAGGACGTGGTCGCCACGCTGACAGTCCGATTACCTCAAGGGCAAAACCGATGAAGGGCCGGCTTTCCATGACCATCGTGTTGCTGCTCCCGTGCGGACTGCTCTCCGCGCAAAGTCCAGGAAACGCTGTGCCGGGCAAGGCGGCCGCCGTGCCGGCTGGGATCCAAACAACCGGCAAACCCATCCCGACTGCGGAGGACAATCCCATCCTGAAAGGGGCGGAGCTGAAGACCGAATGGGCCAGCGCCAGGAACCCGTTTCGCTTCGAGGTCACTGACAGCCCTTCATACTCCCCGGAGAGACTGGAGCAAATGCAGGTCCTCGGGTACGGCAAAATGCCGGACGAGAAGGGAATCCTGCGAACCTACGCCTTTGTCACCAAGACGACGGAAGGCGCCCGCGTGGAGGGCGCCAAATTGGAAAACCGGGTTACCAAGGATGTGCACACCCTGCAGGCATTGCCCGAGAAACTCGACGAACAAACCGTGACCACCGAGGAGCAGATCGACGAAAGTTCGATCCTGCTTGGCAACGAGCAACTCTGGTTTTTGGGTGTCTCGCAGACCAACGGCCTGGCCGTGGCGATCTTCCTGCCAGACAGCGCCACCTACCCCATCCAGGAAGAGGACCTGCGCCCCTTCGAAATTCAGGACTCACTCAAGGAACTGCACCTGCGCACCACCAAAGCAGGAGAGAAAATCAGCACTGCGGATAGCGCCCTGGGAACCTTTTCCCGCCGCAAGACCAAGAACACGCCGGCCAGACCGGCCGCAACAGGACCCGTGCCGCCAACCAAGCTCGCACCGCCCGATCCGAAGGCCAACGAAAAGACCGCCAATCACCCGGATCCCAAGGGGAGCAGAACCACACCGGCACCGGCCGCAGGCGGCCACAAGCCATAGCGCGAGCAAGCCACCTTTGGCGCGATCCCCTTCTCCCTGAGAATGATTCGGGTCCAAAGGCTAGAGTCCCGCCTAAAAGGCGGCAAACAACATTGTCGTGGAACCGTTCTACATTGTGGCCGGGGACTTTCACGCCGAACGCGCCCAGTATGGGTTGTCGATTCGCTATGAGGACAACCAGAGATGCATTGAAGCCATCCTGCACGAGGCCTGTTCGACCCCGGAATGTTCGGGAGTGATTCTGACCGGGGACACGTTCCACCGAAAGACGCTTCTGCCGAAGTACCAAATCCGCCTTCGGAACATCGCCCAGCGCCTTCGCAGGGAGGGCAAAAAGCTCCTGGCCATCGACGGCAACCATGACGGCAGCGACGCATCCTGGCTCGACACTGTGGATCCGCAGATTAACGCCAACGGGCGTATCCTGATGCTGGAGGACGTGAGCGCCGCGTTTTTGTCGTTCCAGCCGAGGGAAAAGCTCTACGAAAAAATCAAGCAACTGCCGGATAACACCAAGTGCCTCTTCTTGCACGGCCGGCTATTGGAACTGATGGCCTGGGCGGCGCACCAGCAGGAGCCCGAATACGATTTCAGCGCTCGGGAAATGCGGGAATTGGGCTTGAAAGATTGCACGGTGTTCATGGGCGACCTGCACACCTACAGCGATTTCCATGACCCGGTCGGCAACAACTGGTTCGTTTACAGCGGCTCAACGGAGATGACCGAAATCTCGGAGGGAAACGTCATCAGCGATCGTTTTGGCGGGCGCTACGACACGGTGAAAAAATGCCTCCGTTTCTATCCCGGCCGGCAACACGGCAACAATTGGGAGACCCTGGACCTGCCGAACCGCCCTTTCCTCAAACGGGTGATCGGCCCGGAGGAAGATCCCGGGCTGGCGATTCAGTCCGTGAACCAGTGGGTGGAAGCGCATCCGCAAGGCATCCTGGCGCTGCATTACGCCGAGAAATTGCGGACACTGCTCAAACCACACCTTGGCCTTTGGCGCCAGAGGCTGCTCGTCTTCTATGAAGTGCCGCTCTCCGTGGGGATGGTCCGGCCGTTGCAGGACATGAAGGAAACCGACATTTTAGAAATCGCGCAGAAGGAACTCACCGAGCGGCAACTGCAGATCCTGACCATTGTCCTGACACAGGATCCTTTCGACAAACCGCTCTCTGAGCTGGTGCAACTTCCAGCGAAAGCCGCATGAGACTTCTCCGACTCGAGCTCACAAACTGGTGCCAGCATCCCGAACTGCACATCGCCTTTCCTAATGAACCGCTCATTCACCTGAGCGGCCCCAACAACGGGGGCAAGAGCAACCTCATCCGGGCGATCGGGCGGGTCCTAGCCCAGGGCCGCAGCGAATTCGGCGATGCTTCGGATATCCGGTTCGGAACCAAACAGGCATCCATCCGGCTGACGGCTCAGACCCATGAAGGCGCGCGGTTCACGCTGTCGCGGACGATCAAAGAACGCCAGTCCAAGGCCACCCTGGAGTTCGACGACAAAGTGCTGACCGGTGCGGAGGAAATCCAACGCCAGTTGCAGGAATGGTTCGGGCGCCCAGAGACGCTGCTGGAACTGCTGATTGCCCCCCAGGGCCAGATCGCCAGCCTGATTAAGGAACGCGGCAGAGATCGGTTGACCAAGTTCATCGAGATTTGCGGGTTCAAGGGTTTCTTGCAAAAGCAGGCCGCCCTCAACAAGTTCCAGCGGGCCTACCCCTCCATCATTGATCCGGCCCCGGTGATTCAGGACGTCGAAGGCAAACTCCACCAAGCCGAGCAACAGGCCGCCGAAAAGAAAAACGCTCTGCGGGCCCTCCAGGACCTGAACACGCTCCAGGCAGAGTTGACGGACCTTCAGCAAACCAAGGCACTCCGGGAGAGCGCAGAGAAGGAACTCGGCGCCAAGAGAGAGACCCTTGCCAAGATCCAGGCAAAAGCGGGAACGCCACTGCCGAGTCTGGAGGACTTGCAGAACCGAATCCGGACTGTCCGCCGCGCGCTAGTTGCGTGCCAAATCGCCTTGCGGCACCAAAAGGCACACAAGGCTCGGCAGCAATTGGAGCAGGCCGCGAAAGACCTGGCCGGGCTCCCGGAAGACAGCACCAACTACAGCCAGCAGCTGCAGGAGAACAGTAACGCGCTTCAGACGATGCTCAAGCGCCGGGGCGAAATCGCCCGAGATCGCATGGCCTTGGAGCAGCTCCGCAAGGAACTCGAGGCGCTGGATCGAAGGATTGCCCAAAACCGCGCGACAATTGCGAACCTCCAACACAGCACCAATTGGTACCGGCTGCCTTTGACGGATCTTCTGCAGCTCCAGGCCGCCAATCACCAACTGCAGGCCCAGGAACAGGCGTTGAATCGGCAGAAGGAAAAGCTCGCCCAGTTCGAAAAGGTGCCCCGTCCATCCGCCGAAATGCTGAAGGCCTGCCAGGCCAGCGAAGCCAAGCTGCAGGAAATCCTCAGCCTCCACCGCCATGCCACCGCTGCCGCCGACACCTGTCCGCTGTGCCAAAGGGCCTGGGAAGCCGCCGCCGTCATCGAGCGCCGCAGTGAACTCGACGCTCAGGCCAGGGATTTGCAGCGTGACCTGGCCAGATCTCAACAGGCTACCACGGAATATCGGGAATGGGTCCAAGCCCAAACGGAAATCCCGAAGTTGCGCGAACAAGTTCGGAAGGAAGACAGCCTCTGCGCCGACGCGCGGCGCGAACTGGCCGCGCAAATGTCCGCATTCGAGTTGCCCGAAGGCGAAGTCACGCAGGTCGGAGTGGTGATCGCCAGCCACCAAAAGGTGCGAGAGGCTATGAGTCCGCCCCTGCAAGAGGCCCAGGCGTTGCGGGACAAACTCGCGGCCGACGAGGCGGCGGACTGTGAGCGAGCCGCAGAAGACGGCCGGCTGGTCCAGGACATGGACAAGGCGAACCAACGCATCCGCGAATTACTGCAGCAACAGACCGAAGCGGGCCAGCGCGCCGCGAAACGCGCCAGATCGAAGCAGCAAATCGAAACGCTGCAGAGCCAGCTCGCCGAGTTAGAGAAAGACCTTGAGGCTGAACCGGAGGATTACCAGCCAGATGCAGAATACCCGGCGCTGTGTCAGGCTCGCGAGCGCGAGTTGAATGAGGCCCAGGACGCCTTTCAAAGGGCCAGCCGTGAATGGACAGAGCGTTTTGAGCAGCTGCGGAGTGTCGAAGCCTTGAAGACCGAAATCGCCTCCGCCGAGCAAAAGCTCCGGGCGCTGGTCTGGGGCGAGGTCCAGGAAAAAAGGACGGCCCAGCTCCAGCAAGCCATTGTTCAAATCCAGCAGCTCAACGCGGAGACCAACCTGCTTGAGCAACAGGCCGACAAACTGCGGGCGCAGCTGGAGCAAATGGCGAAGGAAAGGGAACGGTTTGCCCAGCAAAGCCGCAACCTGGCAGACATGCAGGTGGTCAGCGCGTTTCTCTCGTATGATAACGGCCCGCAAAAATTCCTGACGAGCTTCTTCCAGGAAGCCCTGAGCCAAACCAACTTGCTCCTCAGCGAGATGGGGCTGCCGCTCAAGCTGCACCTCGGGCCGGACCTGGAGATCATGGTGGAGGACCGCAACTCCCAGGAAAGCTCGGCGTTGGCTCTGGGGGGCGGATATTCCAATCTGGTGGGCATCGCCTTTCGTATTGCGCTCCAACGCATGATTTTGCCGCGAGTCCATGTGCTCATCCTGGACGAGCCCAGCACGCACATCGACGAGGCGAACATGGAGTTGTTGATTCCGTTCTTTCAGAAGCTCAAAGAGAACCTCAGCCACTACGGCATCGAGCAATGTTTAATCATCGATCACCATCCTAGCTGGCGTGACACGACAACGGCGGTCATCAGTGTGGGAGACATTGGATGCAGCCCTCTGCCCCAGGCGGATGATGAGCCTCAGGGAGCCTCCACCGCCGTTGCCGCAGGCGGAGAAGATCCCAACCCTTCAGCAGCGGCCCCTGCTGTTGCAGGCTAGCCATCTCTCAGACGGCGCGCGATCCGGCGCTAAGCTAATGCCAGGGGCCGTTTGGCAACCTGCTGGAGGGATGACGATTGAGGTGGATTGCGCCGGCGTTTTTCCCAAGAATTCCTTTATGCCAGATTATGGGCAAAGGGCATCGGACGTCATCGCCAATGCCGACGCTTACCATCACGCTTACTACGAAGTCAAAACCTTCGGAGGCCCAAGCCTCTATTTCCACCGCAAGTCGCTTGAAGCCGGAGCCGCCACCGACTTCACCCGCCGCTTGGAGTATGTCTACGCTACCCTGACTGCTTGGGGGATGCACAGGATGGGAAGAGGCGGTTCCAAAATGCTGCCGTTCGACGAGTTCCAAACGAGCATGATGCCGCTGCAGGACAGGATCAGGGAGGCGGCGAGGCTCCAGCCCCCTGACATGACTGATGAGGACTGGGCCAATATTGAAGCGATTTTCAAGGGAATCCGCGTGATGGCGAGTGGAACGAGCATTGTGGGTAATTCGAAAGTCCTGGCTCACCTCATCCCCAATATCGTTCCTCCCATTGATCGAGAATACACGCTGCGGTTCCTTCGTGGCCATACGAACATCGCCAACGGCCTCGACGAGGAATGGTCACTGATGAAGGAACTCATTGCGCAGTTCTTCATTCCGGTTTCTTCGGAGACGGCTTTCCAGGCCAAAGCTAAAGCGTGGTTATCCGATCAAACCCGTTATCCCTGGGACACATCCGTTTTGAAAATCATCGATAATCTGATCATTGGACGGGGAAAACTGCAGGCGCCAAGGAAAGCCAAGACCATCAGGCCGAGCGACTGATTCACGGCAATTCGGATGCAAACCGAGTATTACGCAGACAACCGCGACGTCGTCAAATGGGGCACGCTGATCCATCTCTGCCGGCGTGAAGGCCTCAAAAAGATTGTCCAGGTGCCGTTCCTGCAGCCGGAAAGCGGAGGCGCTCGCAGACTGTTCATTGATGGCAGTCCCGCCGCCTTTCCGCCTGAGGTCTGGGCACATTTCAGAGACCTGAAGCACATCGAGGCTCTTGGCGGCCAGGCCGGGTTAAGAATCAAGGTCTTGGACGAGCTTTTCGTCCACAAGCAAAGAGCCGAGTACATGAAGCATCTTTGCTCCCGCCTTTGCGTGATGAAGGAACCCAAGGCCGTGTTTCTCGATCCAGACACTGGCATCGAGCCTCAGGCGGCCACCGCCAAGCACGTCAAGGTGTGCGAGATCGCGCAGATCTGGGGCGTGCTCAGAAAGAAAGACTGGCTGGTCGTATATCAGCACCGGCCTCAACGAGTCGCTTCCGTTGTCGATTGGCGCAAGGGCCCCAAGCGCAAGTTTGAAAGCGGCTGTGGGCTCGCGCGCGCGGTGACTTTTGAAAGCAAGACCCTGGCCCCCGATGTTGCATTCTTCGCCGCACGTAAGACGTAGAATTCTGCTTGCGTCCGCGACTGTTCCCGGATTAGGGAAGCTCCATGGCTACACCCAAAGGCACTCGCGCCCAGAGATTCCTGTTGAAGTCGGGAGATGCAGTTCACATTTACAGCACGCCACAGTCGATTACTCTGCAGCTCCGCCACGAGGTTCCGACTGAGGTCGACATGGCCGCAACTTCCTTCAAAGCGTCAGTGGTCCTGGCCCCTGCCGACGCGCTCGCAATCGCCGGCGAACTTCTGACGGTAGTGGCCGGACAGTTCAAGCAAAAGCCGTAGCAAAGGCGAGAGTCCCAGTTGGAAGGCCTATACGATCTTCCCGGCCAGGAACTGTACGCGATGGACGCACGCCCTGCGGAAGCCTCGGTCTCCTTTTAAGATTGGGGTCGATCACGGTGTTTGTGGCCATATAACCATGATTATCCCCTGCAAGGCGCTCCTGCGTTGCTCTCCCTGCCAAAGTTGCGCGGAGCAATCCTATAATGTGGAAGACGATGATAGAAACCGAAGTGGCCGCCACAGCGGACGCCGCACGATTGATAGCGACGCCAGGGTTGCAGCAATTGCTTGACCGATTTGCCCAGGAGCATTTGCTCCGATTCGAGGAGCGCGTTGCGAACTTGTTCGAGTTCCTGACCTCGAACACTATCCGCTCCACCGACGAGAGTTTTCTGGGGGAGGAGGACCTGACCGCTTTCATTGCCGAGGCCGTGGAGCTGCCGTTCCTGACGAACGGCCACATTGGGGCCTCGGCCGCGCTCTTTGCCCGCTGCCAGGCGCTGGGGTTCCAGCGGGCGCCCGGCGGACAGGTCCCGGTCGCGGCCCAAGGGCCGGGCCTGCTTTTGGCGCATTACGACCCGTACGTTCCTCTGCCTGGATGCTTCCACAAGGAAAACGTCCAGTTGGTCGTCTGCACCTGGAGCACCTTTCAGAAACTGGCGGAGCTATGGGAGCAGCGCTACCCCGGTCCGTCGGCCGACGCCTATGTCGCCGACCACAATCCGCCCCCGGCCGCGCCCAAGGAATGGGCAGAGTGGCAAACGGCCCGCAACGCCTTGACGGAAGACGAGCAAACAGTCCTGCAGAAAATCAAGGAATCAGACGGCTTCTCAGGAGTCGCGCCGGAGTGGGAATACTGGTTTTCCCGCAAGAGTAAAGGGCAGCCCTGCATCTGCCTGGACATCGTTGACGTGCCCCAGGAATCCAAGCGCGTCGCCTCCGCTGCGCTCAAAGCCGTCGAAGCGGTCATCCTGTTTGAGAACCACCGGTTGATGCAGTTGGGATATGTGCTCAACTGGGACAATTTTAACAGTGTCGAGACCGTGGCCGAACAGGTGCGCCGCCAGGGGCTGGCGGTGCAGCTTTTGCCCATTCTGCAGCGGGACTACAATCATTTTCTGGAGGAGCAGGTCAATAAGACCATTCAACTGTCCAAATACATCAAGCCGGAGGACGATCTTCCCGACAGTGCGGTGGACAGCATTGATCCCGCGCAGTTTACCGACGAGCAGCTGGACCCGCAGACCGTGAAGATCAAGACGATTGCCGAGGCGGCTCTCTTTGCCGCTTACAAACGCGGTGCCTCCGACATCCTGATCGAGCCCCAAACCAGCGATTACCGGATCCGCTTCACCATCGACGGCATCAACACCGCCTTTTTCGAAGGGATGCCAAAGCAGTACGGCTCCAACATTGTGCTGCATCTCAAGGTCCGGGCCGGCATGAACATCACCGAGAAGCGCTTACCGCAAGACGGCAAGATTACCCTCAACATCCGCGGCACCCCGGTTGAAATTCGCGCGGCCACCATGCCGGTCCTGGACAGCCAAGAGGAGAAGATCACGCTGCGCCTGCTGAGCTCCACGATCCGCTTCCCCAACCTCGACAAGCTCGGCATGCGCCAGGGGCATCTGCAACTGGTGCGCCGGGCGCTGGGCATGGCCAACGGCATCATCATCGTTACGGGCCCCACCGGTTCAGGCAAAACAACG
>Ga0335071_10002812_pt1 | contig 18505 bp, 18 predicted proteins | sample Lox_Sample_15_FD_206724 | JGI IMG/M metagenome (GOLD analysis project Ga0335071, IMG submission 206724) | Soil microbial communities from Loxahatchee National Wildlife Refuge, Florida, United States - Lox_Sample_1.5 | ecosystem: Environmental > Terrestrial > Soil > Wetlands | place: USA... | reverse complement strand
ACGAGTGGACCGCCGTGCCGGGGCAGAAGCGCAAGCAGCCGTACTACGTCAGGCTCAAGGGCGGCGGGCTCTTCGCCTTCGCCGGGCTCTGGGCGCCCGCGCCGCCTGAATCCGGCGCGCGGGCTACCTGCGCGATCATCACCACTGCGCCGAACGAGCTCCTGGCGTCGATTCACGATCGCATGCCGGCCATCCTGGAGAGAGATGCAGAAGATCGCTGGCTGGATCGGCGCCTGACCGGCGGCGCCGACGTGCTGAGCTGCCTCGGCTCCTATCCGGCCGAGCGGCTGGAAGCCTACACGGTCTCGACGCTCGTGTCCTCGGCTCTCAACGAGGGGCCCGAGCTGATCGAGCCCGTCAGCCGATGACGCGGACGGTGGACGTCTTGTGGACCCGATCGAGGTGGCTCTGCTCCCTCACCCAGGCCACGGCGTCCTCGAGCCCTGCGAGCGCCTCCTTCTTCACCCGCCGGCGGAATTCCATGGCCCACGCGCGACCGGCATCCGACAGGCGCAACACGGAGGACGCCGCCTCGGGCACCCACTCCTTCAGGAGGTACTCGGCCGCCACCAGGGCGTCCATGTCGGCGAAGAGGGCGGGGGAGGCGGGATTCGAGTCGTTCCCGTTCCCCCGGAACTCGTAGAAGCCCGGCCCGATCTGCTCTTCTCGCTTCTGGCCCACGAGGAGGAGGACGCGCTGCAGTTCCAGGGGAGAGAGCCCGGCGGGCTCCGACACGGCGATCGCGAGGAGCGGCCAGCCTCTGCGCCCGTCGCGCCCGTGTCCGTCGAGCGAGGGGCGCACCCGCGTCATTTCGTGTAGGTGTAGGCCCTGGCGTCGGCGGCGACCTTCTTCACGTCGAGCCGATTGATCTCCTCGATCAGCTCGTTGGTGATGAGGTCGCTCGTCTCCACCTTCTGCTTGAGGACGCCCCACTTCACGAGGAAGTCGATGTAGTCGCGGTAGTTCACCTCGGAGCTCTCGCCCCAGCGCTTCACGCCGGCGGGCTCGAGGAGAAAGTGCGGCATGCGTGCCTCGAGCACCTTCACGTCTTCCCGGATCGCGGTGGCCTCGTCCTTGCCGGTGGGCCGCGTCTCCGGAAAGACCTCGTACACGATGCGCACGGCCGCCTCGGGATTGTTGAGCGTGAAGATGGTGCCCTTGGCATAGGCGCGGCCCAAACCCACCAGCTCCTTGCGGCGCGTCTTGAGCGAGTCCTCGAGGGCGAGGAAGCCGTTGCCCGGGAAGCGCTCGATCTGGCTCCGGTCGAGATAACGCATGGGCACGCCCGCGTTCGCGATGAGGGCGTACTGGGTGTCGAACTGGCTCAGCGCGTCGACCTGGCGGCTCCGCAGCAGCGCGGCGGGCTGCGCGCCTTCGCCGGCCACGACGATGTTCACGTCGCGGTCGGGATCCAGGCCCGCGGCGGCCACCTGCGCCCGCGCCACCACGACGCCCGCGGAGGCCAGGCTGGTGACGCCGATGTTCTTGCCCTTGAGGTCCGCCGCTTTCTGGATGGGGCTGTCGACGGGGACGGCCAGCCCGTAGCCGTTCGTCTGATACGCGGTGTAGAAGATCTTGGCCTTGATGCCCTGCGGCCGCACGATGGCGAGCGGCTCCACGCTGGGCAAGGTGATCAGGAGCTGTCCGGTGGCCACGCTCTTCACGCAGTCCGTGGAGCCGGGGAGCGGCACGATCTCGACGTCGATCCCTTCCTGCTTGAACCACCCGAGCTTCATGGCGATGGCGAAGGGAGAGCCGACGCCCATGGACACGGTGCGCGCGCAGATGCCCACGCGGAGCTTCGTCGTCTGGGCATGGGCGGCGGAGCCGGAGAGGAGGGTCGCGAGCGCCAGGGCGACGGCGACGAGCTTCGCGGGAGCGGGCACGTTCATGTGATGGATCGAGTGTAGGCCAGCCGTGCGCGCCGGGGCAAGGGCAAACTGACGGGGCTCTGCTACACTCTAGGTCATGGCACACGACGGCCCCAAGAGCTCGTACGAGCTGGCCATGGAGCGGCTCCGCAAGCAGGACAAGGATGCCAGCGTCGAGGACCGGCCGCTCACCGACGAGCAGAAGGCCGCCATTGCCGAGGCCCGCCAGTTCTACACCGCGAAGGTCGCGGAGCTGGACATCCTGCACCAGTCGGCCCTGGCCGGCGCCGCCTCCGCCGACGAGATCGAGCGCCTGCGGGACAACCTCCGGCGCGACAAGGAGCGGCTGGCCAGCGAGCGCGATCGCAAGATCGCCCAGATCAGGAGCGGGCAGTCGTCGTAGGGCGCCGCCGCCCCCGCGCGCTCCGGGCGGGCTCCATGCTGAGGCCGTCGGTCCCTCGCCGTCTCCGTCCACTACTCGCCGCGGCGATGCTGCTCGCGCTCGCCTCCCCGGCGCCGGCCCAGACCTCGCGGGCCTCCGCTTCGCCGTCCCCTGACGCCCAGCTCGACAAGCTCGCCGCCAAGGCCCGGCAGGACCTCGCGAAGTACCGCGCCTCCCTCGCGCCCGTGCTCGCGATGTACGAGAGACGGCTCGAGCAGCAGACCGAGCTGGCCGCCGCGCGGCAGGACCTCTACGAGCGCGGCGCCATGACGGAGAGGGAAGTGCGCGACGGCAAGCGCGCGCTGGCCGCCGCCCAGAAGGATGTGGAGGACACGCGCCGGGCCATGACGGAGGCGGACCGGATGCTAGGCGAGGCGCACATGGCCGACGTGGGCCGGACGCGGCCCCTGGCGCGCGGGCAATACGAGGAGACGGCCGGCCTCGTGCGGTTCGCCGGCTCGGCCGAGTGGTCGCTCGCCGTGGATACGCCGAAGCTGCAGCGCTTCTTCCAGGGTCGCTTCGGCAAGGCGCTGCCGGTCAGCGCCTACGGGCAGTCCGCGCTCCACGACCGGATGGGATTCGATCACCGGAACGCGCTCGACGTGGCCCTCCATCCCGACAGCCCCGAGGGGCGGGCCCTGATGGTCTTCCTTCGCATGAACGACATCCCGTTCATCGCGGCGTGGGGCACGGTGCCCGGCCAGGCTTCCGGGGCCCACATCCACGTGGGCCAGCCCTCGCCCCGGCTCCTCGCCCGGCGGTGAGCGGCGATCGCGGCCGCGTCGCCGCTCGCGGCGCCGTCCTGGTCGCGCGCGGCTACGAGGCCTACCTCCGCGAGTTTCGGGAGATCACGCGCCGTGCGGCTTCGCGCCACGAGCGGCACGAGTGGCAGGAGATCCAGCAGGACGCGCGCGACCGCCTCGACCTCCATCCGCGCTTCGCCACCAGCACGCTCGCGGAGCTGCGCGACGAGCTGGGCATGCGCGCCGCGAGTCGCCTCGTGTGGGCCGACGCGAAGGCGGCCTACGCCGAGGCGATGGGGAGCCGGCTCGACTCCGAGCTGGCCCTGACCTTCTTCAACTCGGTGACGCGGCGGCTCTTCGCCACGGTGGGCGTCGACCCCGCGGTGGAGTTCGTCGACGCGGAGTACGACCGGCCTCGCGGGCCGGCGTCGAGGCCCGCCTTCACGTCGTATCCGCCCGGCGAGAGCACCGCGGCCCTCGTCACGGGCCTCCTCGCGGCACGTCGGGTGGCCAATCAGCCGATTGCCTTCGACGCCGTCGCGATCGCGGACGTCATCGACCGGTATCGCGCCCAGGTATGGGGCGACCAGGGGATCGACGGCGTGGACGTGCTGGATCCCGTCTTCTACCGGAACAAGGGCGCGTACGTGATCGGCCGCATCCGCGGCGGCGGCCGGCTCCTCCCGCTCGTGCTCGCGCTGGTCAGCGACGGGGGCCGCGTGGTGGTCGACGCCGTGCTCCTGTCCGAGGACGACGCCAGCATCGTCTTCAGCTTCACGCGCTCGTACTTCCACGTGGACGTGGAGGCGCCCCACGACGTCATCGGCTTCCTCAAGTCGATCATGCCCGCGAAGCGGGTGGCCGAGCTCTACATCGCGCTCGGCTACGACCGGCACGGCAAGGCCGAGCTCTTTCGCGACCTCGCCCGCCACCTCGCCCGCTCCACCGATCGCTTCGAGCTCGCGGACGGGGATCGCGGCATGGTCATGGTCGTGTTCACGTTGCCGTCCTACGACGTCGTCTTCAAGGTCATCCGCGATCGCTTCACGCCGCCCAAGCAGACCACGCGGCGCCAGGTCCTGGAGCGCTACGCGCTGGTGTTCCGGCACGATCGGGCCGGGCGTCTGGTGGACGCGCAGGAGTTCGAGCACCTGGCCTTTCCGCGGGACCGCTTCGGGCCGGATGTGCTGGCGGAGCTCTCCGACGAGGCGGCGGACACCGTGGCCGTCGAGGGCGACCGCGTGGTGATCCGCCATCTCTACGTCGAGCGGCGCGTGCGGCCGCTGAACCTCTACCTGCGCGAGGCGACGGCGGCCGCGGGCCGGGCGGCCACGCTCGACTTCGGCCAGACCATCAAGGACCTGGCGGCCACGAACATCTTCCCGGGCGACCTCCTCCTGAAGAACTTCGGCGTCACGCGCCACGGCCGCGTGATCTTCTACGACTACGACGAGCTGGCGCCCCTCACGGACTGCAACTTCCGCCGCCTGCCCGAGGCGCGCACGCTCGAGGAGGAGATGGCGGCCGAGCCGTGGTTCTACGTAGGGCCGCACGACATGTTCCCGGAGGTGTTCCTGCCCTTCATCGGCCTCTATGGCGAGCTGCGCGAGCTCTTCGTGCGCGCGCACGGCGATCTGTTCGACGCCGACTTCTGGAATCGCATGCAGGCGCTCCACCGGGCCGGCGAGATCGTCGACATCTTCCCGTACCGCGAGGCCAGCCGGCTCCGCGCGCGCTGAGGATCCCGCCGCGCGGCGGGGAATCCGTGGGGGGCGCGTGTCACATCACGTCTGCCGCATCGGGGCTGCCGGTGTCTCCTCGCGCTGGCCTCGGGCCCTGCCTGGCCCCTGGGCCGGGAGCACGACCTGAAAGACGGCTCCGCGATCGGAGTCGAGGAGCCGGACCGAGCCCCCGTGGATCTCCGACACCCACCGGACGACATTCAGCCCGAGACCGCCGATGCCCGGGCCCGAGGCCCGATCCGCCCGGAAGAACCGTCGAAAGAGGCGCTCTCGATTCTCGGGCGCCACCCCCGGGCCCCGGTCGGCGACGAGGATCTCGATCTCGGCCTCGCGGCCGGATGCCGTGATCCGTACGGTCTCTCCGGCGGGGCTGTGCTTGACGGCATTGTCGATGAGGTTGAAGGCGATCAGCCGCAGCATCTGCGCGTCGCCCTCCACCACGAGCTGCGGCGTGATGTCTTCCTGGATCGTCACCTCGCGCTCGGCGGCGACGGTGGCGAAGGTGTCCGCCGTCTCCTCCAGCAGGCGCGAAAAATCCACCGGAGCCTTCGTCAGGATCCAGGGAGAGCCGGGGACTTCACGAGTGAGGGCGAGGAGCCCGTCGAGGACGGACTGGAGACGGAGGATCTCCTGAAGATTTTCCTCGATCAGCGCCCGGTAGTCCGCAGCCGCGCGTGGGCGGCGAAGCGCGACCTCCAGGCCCGTCCGCAAGACGGAGAGCGGATTCCGGACCTCGTGCGACGCGTCCGCCGTGAAGCGGCGCATCGTGTCGACGCTGGCTTCGAGGCGCTCCAGCAGGTCGTTGAAAGCCTTCGACAGCACGGCCACTTCGTCGACGGCCCTGGTGGGGAGAGCGAGCCGGTCGCTGAGCCGGCCGGAGTCCAGGGCGCGGATGCCCGCCACGAGCTCGTCGAGAGGGCGCAGCGAGTGCTGCGCGAGGCGCCGGCCGCCCAGGGCGGCGAGCGGGATCACCACGAGGCCGACGAGGAAGAGGACGCCCGCGAGTCGATACTGGGAAAGATCGAGCGCCGAGGTGGGCGCGATCAGCTGCAGGATGGCGCCCTCCATGGCCCCGCCGACCTCGTGGTACAGCGTGAGGTAGGGGCCGCCAATGACCGGCGACCATTCCGTCACGACCTCGTGCCTGGCCGGTCCGGTTCGCTTGATGAGGAGCTCGGGGCTTCCGGGCGTCTGGGCGAGAACGCGGTCTCTCTGAAACAGGCGGAACCAGATCGGAAAGGGTGTGGCTTCGGGAGCCTTGAACTCAGGCGCGTCGAGCCGCCCCGTGGTGGCGAGGTAACCGGCGACGGTCTCGCCTTCCGCCTTGAGCGTGAGGATGGCGAACTGCCGCGCGCTCGCCCGCGAGTTCATCCAGATGGAGGTGGCGGCGACTCCATACAGCAGCATGAGCGTGGCCGCGAAGAGCCACGTGAACGACGAGCGCAGCGACCGGCGCCCCATCATGGCGGCGCCTCGGAGCGACGAAGCGCGTAGCCCACACCGGGGAGCGTGTGGATGAGCTTCTGGGCGGAGCCGTCATCCACTTTTCGGCGCAGCCGCCCCACGATGACGTCGATCACGTTGCTCTGGGCATCGTAGGCCGCATCCCACACGTGCTCGGCGATCATCGCGCGCGAGAGGGCCTGGCCGGCGTGGAGCGCCAGGAATTCGAGGAGGGCGTACTCCTTGCCCGTGAGCTCGATGCGCCGCCCGCCGCGCTCCACGTGATGGCCCGTCCGGTCGAGACGAAGATCTCCGATCTCGAGGATGTCCTGCTGCGGCACCGCGCGGCGCCGCAGGAGGGCGCGGACGCGCGCCAGCAGCTCCTCGAATGAAAATGGCTTGGTCAGGTAGTCGTCGGCGCCCGCGTCGAGGCCCTTGACCTTGTCCTGCACCAGGTCCCGGGCGGTGAGCACGAGCACCGGCGCCTCGAGACCCTCGCTCCGCCACTCGCCGAGCAGATCGAGGCCGGAGCCGTCGGGGAGCTTGAGGTCGAGCACAACGAGGTCGTACTCGTTGTCGACGACGCGCTCGCGCGCGTCGGTTGTCGTCGGCACCGTGTCCACGGCGAATCCTTCCTCGCGCAGGCCGCGTGCCAGACGCTGGGCCAGACGGTGCTCGTCTTCGACGACCAGGAGTCGCACGCCCAGATTATAGCGCTCGCCGCCCGGGCCCCGAGCGGCTCCCACAAAAATAAGTCGCGCTCGTTCATGCCCGGTTCATGTCGCGCCGGTAGGGTCCTCCCGGCGAGTCGAAGACGGCGCCACGCAGAGTGGCGGAAGGGAGGCCCCATGACGAAGTGGACCGGCATTGTTCTGGGCATGGTGGCGATGCTCTGGCCGCGTGCCGGATGGGCCGACGAGCGTGTGCTGATCCTCGAGGCGGCAAAGACCAGCGTGACCTTCACGGTGAAGGCCACCGGCCACGACATCGCGGGGACGCTCGCGTTGGGGTTCGGACAGATTCGGTTCGACACCGAGACGGGGGCGGCCTCCGGCGAAGTGACCCTCGACGTCCGGCGAAGCGAGACCGGCAACAGCCTGCGCGACTGGGACATGCACAAGAGCGTGCTGGAGACCGAGCGATTCCCGGTCGCCGTCTTCCGGCCGAGCCGGATCCAGGGAACGCTGCCTCCATCGGGGACGTGCGACCTGGTGCTGGCCGGCATCGTGACGTTCCACGGAAGCGAGCACGTCCTCAACGTGCCGGTGCGGGCCACGGTCATCGGCGACAGCCTCACGGCGGAGGCCGCCTTCGACGTGCCCTATGTGGCCTGGGGACTCCGCAATCCGAGCATGCTGTTTCTCAAGGTGGCGCCCGTGGTCGCCGTCACCGTGAAGACCGCGGCGAGCCTCCGCGGAGAAGGAGGAGCCCGATGAGACTGGCGAGCGTCGTGGGAGCCTTTCCCGGCCGCTACTACGAGCAGGCGGTCATTCTCGAGACGCTCAAGCGGCAGTGGGGGAACCGGCTGGAGCGGCCGGAGCGCCTCGAGCGGCTGCACAGACGCGCGGGCGTTGAGGGACGCCATCTCGCTTTGCCCATCGAGAGCTACGAGCGGCTCGTCACCTGGGGACAGGCCAACGCCGCCTGGTTCCGGGTCGCGGAGGAGCTGGGGGCGGCAGCTCTCGGACAGGCCCTCGAGCAGGCGGGTATCCCCCCCGAAGACCTGGACGCCCTGTTCGTGGTCTCCATCACCGGGATCGCCAGCCCGTCGCTCGACGCGCGCCTGATCAATCGCATGGGCCTGAACCGGCGTGTCACCCGCCTGCCCGTGTTTGGACTGGGCTGCGTGGGCGGCGCCGCCGGCCTCTCGCGGGCCGCGGACTACGTGCGCGCGCATGTGAGAGGCGCCGCCGCCCTCCTCGCGGTGGAGCTCTGCTCGCTGACGTTTCGCCGGGACGACGTGTCGGCGGCGAACCAGGTGAGTGCGGGCCTGTTCGGCGATGCCGCCGCGGCCCTTGTCGTGACGGGCGCGGCGCTCGCGGGCGACGGTCCGTGCATCGCGGCGACCCGTTCCGTCTTCTATCCCGACACCGAGGACGTCATGGGCTGGGACATTTCCGAGCTCGGGTTTCGCATCGTGCTCTCGCGCGGCGTGCCGGACATCGTGAAGCGTCACCTCGCAGACGATGTGGATGCCTTCCTCGCCGATCAGGACCTCACGCGCGCGGATATCGGCAGCTGGATCATTCACCCGGGCGGCCCCAAGGTTCTGGAGGCGGTGGAGACAGCGCTCGACCTTCCCGAGGATGCGCTGCGCCTGTCGTGGGACTGCCTGCGCAGGGTCGGCAATGCGTCGTCCGTTTCCGTGCTCCTCGTGCTCGAGAAGGTCATGCAGGGTCATCGGCCCGCGCCCGGAAGCTGGTCGCTGCTCGCGGCGCTTGGTCCCGGCTTCTGCTCCGAGCTGGTGCTGCTCCGGTGGTAGCAGGCGGGCGGGCGGAGGTCCTCATCGTCGGGGGAGGGCCTGCGGGGCTGGCGGCGGCGCTCGCTGTCCGCCAGCAGGGCCTGGACGTGATGGTCGCCGATGGCGCGCGCTCCCCCATCGACAAGGCGTGCGGCGAGGGCGTGATGCCGAACGGCATCGCCGCCCTGCGCCGGCTCGGGATCGAGATTTCGCGGGACGCGGCGGTACCGTTCCGCGGCATCCGCTTCATCGCCTCGGACCTTGCTGCCGACGCCTGTTTCGTCGGCGACCCCGGCTGGGGCATCCGGCGGACGGAGCTCCATCGGCTGCTCGCGGCGCGCGCCGCGGCCGCAGGGGTCAGGCTCTCGTGGGACACGCCGGTGCGGGGACTGACGGCTGAAGGCGTGGTGCTCGACGGGGGGCCAGTGGCCTGCCGGTGGATCATCGGAGCCGACGGGGAGCGATCGCAGGTGCGTGAGTGGGCGGGTCTCGGTCCTCCCGGTTCGCCGTCGCAGCGGTTTGGCTTTCGGCGGCACTTTGCCGTGGCACCGTGGACGGACGCCGTCGAGGTGTACTGGTGCCGCGGCGCTCAGGTCTTCGTCACGCCCGTCGCGCCGTCCGAGGTCTGCGTCGCGCTCATATCGAGAAGCTCCCGAGGGCGGCTCGGCGATGTGCTCGCGGCGTGTCCAGAGCTCGAGCGCCGTCTCGCCGGCGCGCCGGCCACCACGCCCGAGCGGGGCGCGATCTCCGCGTCCAGACGGCTCGCCGCCGTGACGAGGGGGCGGCTGGCCCTCATCGGCGAGGCATCGGGCTCCATCGACGCGGTCACCGGCGAAGGCCTGTCCGTGACCTTTCACCATGCCCTCGCGCTCGCGGAGGCGTTGGCCGCGGGCGACCTCGGCCGGTACGAAGCGGCGCACCGCCGTATCCTCCGCGTCCCTGCCTTGATGGCGCGCCTCCTCCTTGCCATGGACCGCTCGCCCTGGCTCTGCCGCCGAGCCCTCCGCGCTTTCGCGGCGGAAGCGGGGCTCTTCTCGAGGCTGCTCGCGCTGCATGTCGGCACGGCCGCGTCGCCCGGCCGCGCCGTCGGGAGTCTCTGCAGCCTGGGCTGGCGGCTTCTCACGGTGTGAACCCCGTCGTCCTGAAATGGAGGCCCCGCGTGGGCATCGCCGATCTGGCCGATCGTGAAGCGCTGGCATCGCCGTATGCGCGGCACGTCAATCCGCAGTGGATACGCGTGCTCGAGCTGCTCGGCATGAACGAGGAGTACGCGCGATGCGAGGGCGCCGTCCTCTCCACGAGGGACGGCCGGCGCATCCTCGACTTCCTGTCCGGCTACTGCGTCCACAACGTGGGCCACAACCATCCGCGCGTCGTCGGCGCCATCAAGGACGAGCTCGACCGGCACGGTCCCGCCATGCTGCAGAGCCACGCACCCGAGCTGGCCGGCGAGCTGGCCGCACGGCTCTGCGCGCGTGCGGGCGGGCGCCTCGCCAAGGTGTTCTTCTGCAGCTCCGGCAGCGAGGGCATCGAGGCGGTGATCAAGTTCGCCCGGGCCCACACCCGGCGTGAAGGCATTCTCTGCGCGACCGGTGCCTTCCACGGATTGACCTGCGGCGCGCTGTCACTGATGAGCAATCCGTTCTGGCGAGATGGCTTCGGGCCGCTTCTTCCCCACACGGCGAGCGTGCCGTTCGGCAGCGTGGAGGCCCTGGAGGCGCAACTCGCCACGAAGCGCGTTGCGGCGTTCGTCGTGGAGCCGATCCAGGCCGAAAGTGGCATCCGGGTGCCCGAGGCTTCCTATCTCCAGTCGGCCGAGGCGCTCTGCCGGCGTTACCGGACGCTGTTCGTCCTGGACGAGGTGCAGACGGGCCTGCACCGGACCGGGCCCTTCCTGGCCGCGCATCGCTTCGGCCTCGAGCCGGACATGGTGGTGCTCGCCAAGGCGCTGAGTGGCGGTCTGGTCCCGAGCGGCGCCGTCCTCCTCACGGACGCGATCTACCACTCCGTCTTCAGCTCGCTGAGCCGTGCGTTCGTTCACACCTCGACCTACAGCGAGAACGGCCTCGCCGTACGTGCCGGCCTGGCCACACTCGACGTGCTGGAGGACGAGCGCCTGGGTGAGCGCGCTCACCAGGCCGGCCAGCACCTCCGGGACCGCCTGAGGCAGCGCCTGGGCTCGTACGAGATGGTGCAGGAGGTCCGGGGGGCTGGCCTTCTCTGCGGCGTCGAGTTCCAGGCCCCTCGAAGCCTGGCCCGCCGGCTCTCGTTCGAGGCGTTCACGAAGATTCACCCCGGGATGTTCGGTCAGATGCTGGTGATGCGCCTGTTCCGCGACGAGAACATCCTGACCCAGATCTGCGGCAACGACTTCCTGGTCCTCAAGGTCGCTCCGCCCCTCATCGTCACATCCGGCCAGATCGAAGAGTTCGTGGAGGCGCTCGGCGTCGTGGTCGAGCGCATGCATTCCTCGACCGCGTTCTGGAACGAAGCCCTGGTTCTGGGGCGCCGAGCGATCGGGGTGTGATGTCGAAGGCGCCGCGGAGTCGGCCGACGCTCGCACCCCTGGGCATCGTCGGCATCAATCTGGCCGTGCTGGCAGGCTTCCTGCTCGCGGTGGAGATGGCGTTCGGAGAGTGGATCGGTGCCCATCCGCTCGGAGCCCTCAACATTCCGCGCAGTATCCACGCCACGATCTCCGCCGCCCCCCTGTACGCGGGGGGCAAAGAGTTCGTCTATAGGCGCGACGCGATGGGCTTCCGCGGCCCCGGCGTCGATCCGGCCCGCATCACGGTCCTGACCCTCGGCGGCAGCACGACGAACCAGCTCTACCTTCCAGAGGAAGCGACATGGCAGGCCGTGCTGGAGCGGTCCCTGCGTCGAGACGGCCACGACGTGGTGGTGGCCAACGCCGGCCTCGACGGCCAGAGCACGGTGGGCATGGTCGCGGACCTCGAGCTCTGGATGCCCAATGTGCCGCATCTCAGGCCGCGTCTGGTGCTGGTGTATGTCGGCATCAACGACGTCTACGTCCGGGCCACCTGGAGGGACAGCCTCCACCGCACCAAGCTCACCCGAGAGCTCGAGGAGCGCAGCGCGCTCGTCCGCCTGTGGACGGTCATCGCCGGGTCGCTGGAGGCGCGGCGGGCCGGCCTGCGCCATCGCGCCGTCGATTTCTCCCGCGTGACGTGGACCCGGCAGCCGGGCGCGGCGGCCGATCTGCGCCGGCCCAGCCTCGCCGACTACAAGGCACGGCTGAGGCGCATTACCGCGCTGATCGAGGATCTGGGCGCCGCGCCGGTCTTCATCACGCAGACCCGCGCCGACTACAAGATGGTGAACGGTGAGCTGATCGGCATCTCCACGGAAGCCGGTCCCAACGGCGTGGACCAGGGCCACGCGCTCGCTCGCATCAACGGCGCCACCCTGGAGGTCTGCCAGGAGGGACTCGCGACCTGTCTGGATCTCGCCACCGAGCTTCACTTCGAGCCGGGGGACTTCTACGACTACGAGCACAACACGCCACAGGGTGCCGAAAGGATTGGCCGCTGGCTCGCGGAGAGGCTGGAGGGCCTCGTCTGAGACCTGGGGATAGGGTTCTGCCGCCCCTCGCATGAGTGCGGCGGCGCCATCGCCCGGGCACGCCTTCCTCGCTCGGGGAGTCCGGCGATGATGTACGCTACCCGCTCAGAAACATGTTCGCCTCACCCGGACCGATCATTTTCCAGATGGGCCCGCTGACCCTGCGCTGGTACGGGCTCATCACCGCCATCGCGATCGTGGTCGCGCTGTGGGTCTTCGAGCGCCGCGCGCGGGCGGAGGGCCTCCCCGCCGACGACATGGTCAGCTGCGCCGTGTGGGCCGTCGCCGCCGGGTACGTGGGCGCGCGGCTCTACGAGGTGATCTTCAACTGGGACTACTACGGCCGGCACTGGGAGAAGATCCCCGCCGTGTGGGAGGGCGGGCTCGCCATCCACGGCGGGCTCATCGTGGGCCTGACGGTGGGCGCGATCATGACGATGCGCCGCCGGCTCCCGGTCTGGCGCACGCTCGACATCGCGGCGCCCGGCATCGCGCTGGCGCAGGCCATCGGGCGATGGGGGAACTTCTTCAACGAGGAGGCCTTCGGGGGGCCGACGGCGCTTCCTTGGGGCCTCTGGATCTCACCGGGCCGGCGCCCGCCAGGGTACGAGACGGTGGAGCGCTTTCATCCGACTTTCCTCTACGAGTCGCTCTGGGATCTCGGCATCTTCCTCGTGCTGGTCGGCTGGCTCCGGCCGCGCTGGCATGACCGCCCGGGCGGGGTGCTCTTCTGGTATATCGGTCTCTACTCGGTGGGGCGATTCGCCATCGAGTCGCTCAGGCTCGACAGCTTCTGGGCGGGATCGTTCCGGGTGGCCCAGCTGGCGAGCGTGGCCGGCATGGCAATCGCCGTGGCCGGCCTCCTCTGGGTGGGCCGGCGACCCCGGGTGTCGACCACGAAACGCTAGATTTTCCTGGAGAGGACAGCCATGGCCAGCATGTACGAAGAGGTCTATCAGCGGTCCATGCAGGACCCCGAGGGCTTCTGGGCCTCGGTCGCCGAGGATATCTACTGGGACCGGCGGTGGGACAAGGTGCTCGATGCCTCGCGCCCGCCCTACTACCGCTGGTTCACGGGCGGTCGGCTCAACACGTGCTTCAATGCGCTCGACCTGCACATCGAGCGCGGGCGAGGCAAGCAGCTCGCGCTGGTCTACGACAGCCCGGTGACAAGCACCGTGCGCGGCTACACATACGATGCGCTTCGCGACGAGGTGGCCCGCACCGCCGGCGCCCTGCGCCGCCAGGGCGTGCAGGCGGGCGAGCGCGTCATCATCTACATGCCCATGGTGCCCGAGGCCGTCATCGCCATGCTGGCCTGCGCGCGCATCGGCGCCATCCATTCCGTGGTCTTCGGCGGGTTTGCCGCGCCCGAGCTGGCGAAGCGCATCGACGACGCGGCATCGCGAATGATCCTCTCGGCGTCCTGCGGCATCGAGGTGGGGCGCGTCGTACCGTACAAGCCGCTCCTCGACCAGGCCATCGAGCTGTCGCGCCACAAGCCGGAGCGCTGCGTGGTGCTGCAGCGCCCGCAAGAGGCGGCGTCGCTCGTCAAGGGGCGCGATCTGGACTGGGGCGACTTCATGTCGGGCGCGCCGGCCGTGGAATGCGTGTCGCTGGCCGCCACCGACCCGCTCTACACGCTCTACACGTCCGGGACGACCGGGGTGCCCAAGGGTGTCGTGCGTGACAACGGCGGTCATGCCGTGGCGCTCAAGTGGTCCATGGGGAACATCTACGGGATGGGCTCGGGCGAGGTGTACTGGGCGGCCTCGGACATCGGCTGGGTCGTCGGGCATTCCTACATCGTCTACGCGCCGCTGCTCAAGGGTTGCACGACCATCCTCTATGAAGGCAAGCCGGTGGGCACCCCCGATCCGGGCGCCTTCTGGCGCGTGGTCTCGCAGCACGGCGTGAACGCGCTCTTCACCGCGCCCACCGCGTTTCGCGCCATCAAGAAGGAGGATCCGCAGGGCACGCACATCGCGAAGTACGATCTCTCGCGCTTCCGCACGCTCTTCCTGGCCGGCGAGCGCTGCGATCCCGACACGCTGCACTGGGCCGAGCAGATGCTCCAGGTGCCCGTGATCGATCACTGGTGGCAGACGGAGACGGGCTGGTCCATCGCGGCCAACCCGGTGGGACTGGGCGCGCTGCCCGTGAAGCCGGGATCGCCCACCAAGCCGATGCCGGGCTACGACGTGCGCGTGCTCGACGAAGGGAATAGCGAGGTGAAGCCGGGGCAGATCGGCTCCATAGCCATCCGCCTGCCCATGCCGCCCGGCTGTCTGCCCACGCTCTGGAACAACGACGCGGGCTACGAGAAGTCGTACCTGGAGCGGCACCCGGGACACTACCTCACGGGCGACGCCGGCTTCAAGGACGAGGACGGATACGTCTACATCATGAGCCGCGTCGACGACATCATCAACGTGGCGGGGCACCGGCTCTCGACAGGCGCCATGGAGGAGGTGCTGGCCGGACATCCCGACGTCGCGGAGTGCGCCGTCGTGGGCGTGGCGGACACGCTCAAGGGCGAGGTGCCCGTGGGCTTCGTCGTCACCAAGGCGGGTGTGGAGCGCTCCGACGCGGAGCTGATGAAGGAGCTCGTGGAGCGCGTGCGCCAGCGCATCGGGCCGGTCGCCGCGTTCAAGCTCGCCCTCGTGGTGAAGCGGCTGCCGAAGACGCGGTCCGGCAAGATCCTGCGCGGGACCATGAAGAAGATCGCCGACGGCGCGGCCTACAACATGCCGGCCACCATCGACGACCCCGTGATCCTCGACGAGATCACCGCGTCGCTGAAGCGGGCAGGCTACCCTGTTTCCTAGAGTACCGGTGTTCATTCTCCCTCTCCCCACCGGGGAGAGGGCAGGACGAGGGGGAACGAAGAGATGGCGCCGGTGATGGACGGATTCCCGCCCAGTCCGCGAGACCAGGCGACGCTGGCGAACTGGCGCACGGCGCCTTTCAACCGCTGGGCCTTTCACCACCTTCGGGAGCTCGGGCCGTCGGCGGACATCCCGAATGATCCGGCCGTCACCCTGGCGCTGCCGCCCGACGGTGAGGTGCGGCTACTCGACGGCTTCCTTGCTCTTGCTGTAGATGTAGCCCGCGCCCATGCCGGCCGCCCGGCCGACGGACATGCCGAGTGCGGCGTTGCCCCCGATGGCACCGATGGCCGCGCCTCCCAGGCTTCCCACCATGCCGCCCTTCATCGTGGTCTGCTGCGTCTCCGTACAGCCACCGAGTGCGACAGCGAACACCAGAAGAGATGCCGCCACCGTGGTCAGCGCTTGCATGGCCATGTCTCCGTGAGGAACCTGAAATAGGTCTCGACGGGCGCCTCGCTCATGTACTGCGGATGCCTGGGTGCCCAGCCGATGAAGCCGCTAATGACCGCGTTGCGCGTGGGAGGCGGCTCGGGGGGACAGATGAGCAGTCGGGCGTTCGGGCCCGCGATGGTGGCCAGGTAGTAGTGGTACGCGCCCACCAGGTAGCCGTGACAGAAGTGCAGTGCCTCGCGGTAGCGCGGATCATCGGGGGAAACCGTGCACAGCTGGAGGAGCTGCCGGGCCGTCTTGACCTCGAAGTCTTCATCGGTTATCAGGGCCGCCGCGGCAGGCCTGGTCACGCCTGTCACCGGAAGCAACACGAGCAGGACGAGAAGTGTCCGCGAGGTCAAGGCCCACGCAATCAACGCGGTCTACTCGGCCGCGGGATCGCCCTTCGGCAGCACGTCGCGGGCGAGGTCGCTGCGCTTCCAGTCCGGCACGGGCGGCGTGCAGCCGGCACGCGGCACGTAGGGCGAGGCCTGGACGCGCTGGAGCTTGTGGATGTAGCGCGGGCAGTTCGGGAACACCTCGCGGATCCGCACGCGCACCACGAGCTGCGCGCCGGGATACTCGGCGAGAAGCGGATCGGCCATGTCGACGCTGGCGACGCCGTTCAGGCGCAGGCGGTTCTGGCGCTCGAAGTCGATGAAGAGGATGCCCACGTTCGGGTTCTCGAGCAGGTTTCCGACGGAGAGGTACATGCCGTTGCCGTCCCAGCTGGGAAACGCCACGGTCCGCTCGTCGACCACCCGCAGGAAGCCCGGATCGCCGCCCTTGTAGGAGCAGTTCGGCCGCCCCTCGGCGTCCGCCGTGGCCAGGAAGAACATGTCCTGGCGTTCGATGAAGTGGCGCTCCTTGTCCGTGAGCCGATCGTGGACGATGCGCTCGTCGAGCCGATCGGCCAGGCGCCGGGTGTCGAAGCTATCTTGAAGTCTCCGGTGGCTGCTCCGATAGAGGCTGGCCATGCTCCGTCTCCTTCGCAGCCGTCAGCCGCGCACGATGGCGCGGAAGCGGTCGCGGAGCTGGTGGGGCGTGTAGGGAATGCGCGGCACCGGGGCTTCCTCCGCCGTCACCTTCGCCAGGATAAAGTGGGGGCCGTCGTTGTCGAGCGCCTGCCGCACCGCCTGCGTGATCGCCTCGGCGTCGGTCACGGCCGTTACTGTCCTGTAGCCCGCGGCCTCGGCGAGGCGGTCGAGCCGCGTCTCGACGGTGATGGTGCGCTGGCTTCCCGTGGAGCCGTACACCTCGTTGTCGAACACGACGTGCACGAACCGCGTCGCACGAAGCGCGCCCACCAGAGGCAGGATGCCCAGGTTCATCAAGAGGTTGCCGTCCCCGTCGAGCACGACGGTCGGCGTGCGCGAGTCCGTCAGCGCAAGCCCCAGGCCGATGGCGGAGGCCAGCCCCATGGAGCCGATCATGTAGAAGTTCTCCGGCCGGTCGCCCAGCGAGAAGGACTCGCGGCACATGTAGCCGTTGGCGTGAATCGCGGGCTCGTGGCCGAGCGCTTTCCTTGCCGCGGCGATGGCATCGAGCCTCGAGAGCCGCGGCACGAGCGTCGCGGGAAGATCGGCCGGAGGCCGCGTGTCCGCATGCGCCGGGCGGCTCGCACCGTGCCCATGCCCGGCCTGGCCGATCTCGACGATCCCGGGCGGCACGAGCAGCGCCACGGGTTGCATGGCCGCCTCCATCGTTTCCACCACCCAGGCGAGGTCGGCCTCGATCGTCTCCGCCGCGAGCACCCGGTAGGGGATGCGCAAGAGCTCGAGCAATCGTGGTGAGATCTCACCGGTGAGCACGTGCTCGGGAGCGTCCTTGCCGCGATAGCCGCGCCAGGTCACGATGAGGAGGGCCGGAAGGCCGTACATCAACGAGAGCGAGGTGAGCGCGTTCAGGCTGGTGCCGAGACCGGAGTTCTGCATGAGCACGGCGGGGCGCCGGCCCGCGAACCAGGCGCCGGCCGCCATCCCGACCCCGACGTCTTCGCGCGGCACCGCCACGTACGGCAGGCACGGATGGGCTTCCAGCGCCGCGATCACGTCCTCGATCAGCGAGCAGGGCACGCCGGCGAAGAAGTCGAATCCCCGCCGCTCCAGATGCGCGGCGAGCGCGGCTCCGGGTACGGTCATCGCGGTCGAGTCTAGCGCAGCATGGGGCGGTGAGACTCACGTTCCGTGGGCAGGGCATCCGCCGGACCGTCGAGGGGAATGCCGTCGCGGTAGGCCACGTACTTCCCCAGCATGGCGGGCACGCGGGCTCCCGGCGTCACGCTGCCGGTGAGGTTGAGCGGATCGCACGCGGAGAGCCGCAGCACCTGGCCGCTCGGCGTAGCACGTCGGATGGCGCGCAGAGCTTCCAGCGCTTCCGGGGCCGCGAACTGCTCGCCGACGAATCCGGCCACCATGCGTCCGCCGCGCAGCTCCCCGCGCATCTCCATGCGGCGGTACACGCGCAGGAGATCGCGCCACGGCGGGGCGTCGGGCTCGCGCGTCAGGAGGTCACGGAAGACCACGCCGTAGCGCCGGACATAGAGGCGGGCCCGCGCCTCCAGGATCTCGTCGGCGGGCGGCGGTGCCGGTGAGTCCAGCAGGGCCCAGCGGCCGGTGCCGATGGGCGCACGCAGGGCCCGCCCGCGGCCCCGGCGCTGTCGCCGGCGTTTGTCCGAGTGCAGCAGGCTCCGCAGTCCTGCGAAACCGTCACCCGTCACCAGCCCCGCCGACACCAGCTCGCAGAGCGCCTCCTCGACCTCGATGCGCATGCGGTGCACGCGGGATGCGATGTCGTCCACGAACGATGCGCCGGCGGCCCGCAGGCGGGCCAGCACGTCCGTGGCCGGACCGGACAGCGTCTCCGTGGCGTCGAGATCGCGCGGCTCGACCAGCCAACCCA
>Ga0335071_10002811_pt1 | contig 18507 bp, 14 predicted proteins | sample Lox_Sample_15_FD_206724 | JGI IMG/M metagenome (GOLD analysis project Ga0335071, IMG submission 206724) | Soil microbial communities from Loxahatchee National Wildlife Refuge, Florida, United States - Lox_Sample_1.5 | ecosystem: Environmental > Terrestrial > Soil > Wetlands | place: USA... | reverse complement strand
CAGAGCGCGCGCACCGCCGGCGCGAGGACGTCGGTGACGGTGCCTGACACGACGAGGACGTCCAGGACCCGCGAGGGCGGCTGCTCGTCGGCGGCACCGACGTCGGCGGCATCGACGTCGGCGGCACCGACGTCGGTGGCATCGACGTCGGCGGCATCGGCCCGCGACAGAGCCGCCGCCACCTCGACCGCGCAGCACGCGAGGCCGGCCTCGGCGAGGACGAGGCGGAAGCGCCGCCCGGCCACGTCCACCTCGACCGGCGGCACCCGGCCCAGGATCGTGACGTCGGCCATCCGGGCAGCGTAGGACGTGCGCCCGGGACGCGCGCGAAAGGAGGGTCGTGAGCAGCGGCGTCACGCTGGAAGCGGCCTATCCTGACGTGGTGTCAAAAGACGTCGTATCCCTGGACCGAGTGATCATCCGCTTCGCAGGCGACTCCGGGGACGGCATGCAGCTCACCGGTGACCGGTTCACCTCCGAGACCGCCGCTTTCGGCAACGACCTGTCGACTCTGCCGGACTTCCCTGCCGAGATCAGGGCCCCGGCCGGCACCCTGCCCGGTGTCTCGGCCTTCCAGCTGCACTTCGCCGACCACGACATCATGACCCCGGGGGACGCCCCCAACGTGCTGGTCGCGATGAACCCGGCGGCGCTGAAGGCCAACCTCAAGGACCTGCCGCGGGGCGCGGAGATCATCGTCGACACCGACGAGTTCACCCACCGCAACCTGCTCAAGGTCGGCTACGAGACCAACCCCCTCGAGGATGGCTCCCTCGACGCCTACAACGTCCACCCGCTCGCGCTCACCTCGATGACGGTCGCCGCCCTGAAGGGCATCGACGTCACCAAGAAGGAGGCCGAGCGGGCGAAGAACATGTACGCCCTCGGCCTGCTCACCTGGCTGTTCAACCGGCCGACCGAGGGCACGCTCGCCTTCCTCGAGACCAAGTTCGGGCGCCGGCCCAACATCCTGGCCGCGAACCTCGCCGCCTTCCGCGCGGGCTGGAACTTCGGGGAGACCACCGAGGACTTCGCCGTCTCCTACGAGGTCAAGCCGGCCCACGTCGCCCCGGGCACCTACCGCAACATCACCGGCAACCTCGCGCTCGCCTACGGCTTGGTGGCTGCCTCGCAGCGGTCGGGTCTGCCCCTGTTCCTCGGCTCCTACCCGATCACCCCGGCCTCGGACGTCCTGCACGAGCTGTCCAAGCACAAGCGGTTCGGCGTGCGCACCTTCCAGGCCGAGGACGAGATCGCGGGCATCGGTGCCGCGCTCGGCGCCGCGTTCGGCGGGTCGCTCGCGGTGACGACCACCTCCGGACCCGGGGTCGCGCTGAAGTCGGAGACCATCGGCCTGGCCGTCTCGCTGGAGCTCCCGCTCGTCGTCGTCGACATCCAGCGCGGCGGACCGTCGACCGGGCTGCCGACCAAGACCGAGCAGGCCGACCTGCTCCAGGCGATGTTCGGCCGCAACGGTGAGGCACCGGTGCCCATCGTCGCCCCCCGCTCCCCAGCGGACTGCTTCGACGCTGCGCTCGAGGCGTGCCGGATCGCGACGACGTACCGGACGCCCGTCTTCGTGCTCTCCGACGGCTACCTCGCCAACGGCTCGGAGCCCTGGCGCGTCCCCGACGTCGAGGACCTGCCGGAGCTCGGTGTCTCCTTCGCCACCGAGCCCAACCACGTCCTCGATGACGGCACCGAGGTCTTCTGGCCCTATCTGCGCGACCCGCGCACCTTGGCTCGGCCGTGGGCGATCCCGGGTACGCCCGGCCTGGAGCACCGCATCGGCGGCATCGAGAAGGCCGACGGATCCGGCACGATCTCCTACGACCCGGCCAACCACGACCTGATGGTCCGCACGAGGGCGGCGAAGGTGGACGGCATCGCCGCGGACATCCCGCCCCTGGAGGTCGACGACCCCTCAGGGGACGCCCGCGTCCTGGTCCTCGGATGGGGATCCACGTACGGCCCGATCGGGGCCGCCGTCCGCCGGGCCCGCCGCAACGGCGCCCACGTCGCGCAGGCCCACCTGCGTTACCTCAACCCGTTCCCGGCCAACACCGGCGACGTCGTACGGGCCTACGAGCGGGTGCTCATCCCCGAGATGAACCTGGGCCAGCTGGCCCTGCTCGTGCGGGCCAAGTACCTGGTGGACGCGGTCAGCTACAACCGGGTCCGCGGCCTGCCGTTCAAGGCCGAGGAGCTCGAGTCGGTGATCACGGACCTGCTGGCCACCCTGGCTGCCGACCACGACAGCGACCTGATGACGGGAGCTCCGCATGCCTGAGGCTGCGCCGCCCCTTCGCGACCTCCCCTCGCTTCGCCTGGTCCCCAAGGCGCAGGAGAGCCAGACGGCGAAGGACTTCAAGACCGACCAGGAGGTCCGCTGGTGCCCCGGCTGCGGGGACTACGCGATCCTGGCCGCGGTCCAGGGCTTCCTGCCCGAGCTCGGGCTGCGCCGAGAGAACATCGTGTTCGTCTCCGGCATCGGCTGCTCCAGCCGCTTCCCGTACTACATGGACACCTATGGGATGCACTCGATCCACGGCCGTGCGCCGGCGATCGCGACGGGCCTCGCGACGTCGAGGCCGGACCTGTCCGTGTGGGTGGTGACCGGGGACGGCGACGCCCTGTCGATCGGCGGCAACCATCTGATCCACGCCCTGCGCCGCAACGTGAACCTCAAGATCCTGCTGTTCAACAACCGGATCTACGGCCTCACCAAGGGTCAGTACAGCCCCACCTCGGAGCCTGGGAAGATCACCAAGTCCACGCCGATGGGGTCGCTGGACTACCCGTTCAACCCGGTGTCGGTCGCCCTCGGCGTCGAGGCGACATTCGTGGCCCGCACCATCGACTCCGACCGCAAGCACCTGACGGAGGTGCTGCGCGCCGCGGCGGCGCACGAGGGCACGGCACTGGTCGAGATCTACCAGAACTGCAACATCTTCAACGACGGCGCCTTCGACGGGCTCAAGGAGCCCGAGACGCGCGAGGAGTGGACGATCCGCCTGGAGCACGGTCAGCCCATCCGCTTCGGCGTGGACGGGCGGCACGGGGTGATCAGGGCGGCGGACGCGACGCTGCAGGTCGTCGACGTCGCCGACGTGGGCGAGGACGCCCTGCTGGTGCACGACGCCCATGCGGCCGACCCGTCCACGGCCTTCGGCCTGGCGCACCTCGCCGACGTGGTGTCCCTCCAGCGCACGCCGATCGGGGTGTTCCGTGAGGTGTACCGGCCGACCTACGACTCGTTGATGGCGGCGCAGATCGAGCGCGCCACCGAGGAGACGGGGCCCGGGGACCTACAGGCGCTGCTGCGAGGCAACGACACCTGGACGATCAGTTAGTGACGATCAGTTAGTGACGATCACCTGATCCTCCTCACCCACCCTCGGTGTGGCCCCCACGACGTGCTCGGCCCCCTCCACGTGCCAGACAGTTCGGGCGGCGGGACGCACGAGGCGTCTGACAGCCGGCCGCGCCCGCGGGGGTAGCGACCGGCGTCGTGAACGGTCGCGCTGGGCTGGAAGGATGGGCGAGTCAGGTAGGCGGTATGCTACTGGTGAGTAACTTAGGGCGAGCGAGCGGGAGTGCACGTGGACGTCGTGGTGTGCATCAAGCAGGTCCCGGACAGCTGGGCGGAGAAGCAGCTGAGCCCCGGTGACCTGACGCTGGACCGGGCGTCGGCCGAGGCGGTGCTCAACGACCTCGACGAGTACGCCGTCGAAGCGGCCCTGCAGCTCGTCGAGGCGCACGGTGGCCAGGTCACCGTGCTGACGATGGGTCCGGATCGAGCGGGCGAGGCCATCCGCAAGGCGCTGTCCATGGGTCCTGACGCCGGCGTGCACGTCGTCGACGACGCCCTCCACGGCTCGGACGCGCTGGCCACCTCGGCGGTCCTCGCCACGGCGCTGGGCACCCTGACCTGGGATCTCGTGCTGCTCGGCTGCGAGTCCACCGACGCTCGCATGTCGGTCATCCCGGCAATGCTCGCGGAGCGGCTCGGCCGACCGCAGCTCACCTACGCTGCGACGCTGGCGGTCGACGGCTCGACGGTCACCGCCGAGCGGCAGACGGAGACCGGGATCGAGGTCCTGCGCGCCGAGCTGCCCGCGGTCGTCTCCCTCGTCGAGAAGGCCAACGAGCCCCGCTACCCGTCCTTCAAGAACATCATGGCGGCCAAGAAGAAGCCGGTGACCACCCTCACCCTCGCCGACCTCGGGATCGATCCCGCCCAGGTGGGGCTGTCCGCCGCATGGAGCCGGGTCGAGGACGCCGAGAAGCGCCCGCCCAAGCCGCCCGGCGTCCGCATCACCGACGAGGGCGACGGCGGGCGCAAGCTCGTCGAGTACCTCGTGTCACAGCAGCTCGTCTGACCCAGATCCGAACAAGCGAGGGAAGTCCTGATGGCACAGGTCCTGGTCCTGGTGGACGTGGTCGACGGCAGCGCGACCAAGGCGACGACGGAGCTGCTCACCCTGGCGCGCGCGATCGGCGAGCCGGCCGCGGTCGTGCTGGGGCCAGACGGCACCTACGACGCGGTACGCGAGACCCTCACCGAGTACGGCGCGGCGAGCGCCTACGTCGCGGAGGGGGAGGAGGTCGCCGACCACGGAGCCGGCGCCAAGGCGGAGGTGCTGGCCGGCGTGGCCGGTCAGGCCGCACCCGCTGCCGTGCTCGTTCCGGCGACCATCGAGGGCAAGGAGATCGCCGGTCGGGTGGCCGTGCGGCTCGGCTCCGGCCTGGTCACCGACGCGGTCGACGTCGTCCCCGACGGGTCCGGGCTGCTGGCGACCCAGAGCGTGTTCGGAGGCTCGACGGTGGTGCACTCGCGGGTCGTGACCGGTGTCCCCGTCATCGCGGTCCGGGTAGGAGCGCTGGCTGCCGAGCCCGCCCCGGTCGAGACCCAGCGCGTCGACGTACCGCTGTCCCTGTCTCCCCAGGCGACGGCGGTGCGCGTCGTCGAGCGCCGGGAAGCCAAGCGCTCGGCCCGCCCAGAGCTCGCGGAGGCGAGCATCGTGGTGTCCGGCGGGCGCGGGACAGGCGGCGACTTCGGCCCGGTCGAGGCTCTCGCGGACGTGCTGGGCGCGGCCGTTGGGGCGTCGCGCGCCGCCACCGACGCCGGCTGGTACCCGCACTCCTACCAGGTCGGCCAGACCGGCAAGACGGTCTCACCGCAGTTGTACGTCGCCTGCGGCATCTCCGGCGCCATCCAGCACCGCGCGGGCATGCAGACCTCGAAGACCATCGTCGCGGTCAACAAGGACCCCGAGGCCCCGATCTTCGAGCTCGCCGACTTCGGCGTGGTCGGGGACCTCTTCACCGTCCTGCCGCAGGCCACCGAGGAGCTGCAGCGCCGCAAGGCGTGAGGTGGGGCTGAGAGAATGCCGCGGTGGGTGAGGAGCGGCGCGGCATCGCCTACGCCGCCACGGCGTACGTCTTGTGGGGGCTGTTCCCGCTCTACTTCGAGGCGCTGAAGCCCGCGAGGCCGCTGGAGGTCCTCAGCCACCGGGTGGTGTGGTCGCTGGTGTTCTGCCTGCTCCTTGGGCTCGTCCGCCGGCACTGGGCGTGGGTGCGGCTCCTCCTGCGCGACCCACGGCGGCTGCTGCTCGTCTGCGTGGCGGCATGCGTGATCGCGCTCAACTGGGGCGTCTACATCTGGGCGGTGGAGGCCGACCACGTCGTCGATGCCTCGCTCGGGTACTTCGTCAACCCCCTGGTCACTGTCCTGGCCGGCGTCATCGTGCTCCACGAGCGGCTTCGGCGCGCCCAGCTGGCCGCGGTCGGGATCGCCGGGCTGGCAGTGGCGGTGCTCACCGTCGCCTATGGGCGGCCTCCGGTCATCGCGATCGTGCTGGCGCTGTCGTTCGCGACGTACGGGCTGGTGAAGAAGGTCATCGACATGCCCGCCCTCGAGTCGCTGACGAGTGAGGCGACGGTGTTGTTCCTACCCTGCATCGTCGTGCTGCTGGCGCTGCACCAGCGCGGCAGCCTGGTCTTCGGGAGTGCGGGGGCGGACAAGAGCGCGTTGCTCGCCGCGGCCGGACCGATCACCGCCATCCCGCTGCTTCTCTTCTCCGCCGGCGTCGCGAGAGTGGCGCTGACGACGGCGGGCCTGCTGCAGTACATCACCCCGGTGATCCAGTTCCTCATCGGCGTGCTGGTCTTCCACGAGGCGCTGCCTCCCGCGCGCCTCGCGGGCTTCGTCCTGGTCTGGGTGGCCCTCGGCGTGCTCGCCGTCGACGTCGCGCGGCAGGGAGGGACGCGGCCGGCCGTGGTTCCGGCCGGTCCGCGCCTGGAGCCTGACGTCACGGTGTGAGGCGGGTCAGCCGGTCCGCTCGACGACGGCGTCGCACAGGGACTCGAGGGCGGCTCGCGCGGAGATGTCCGGCAGGCCGGCCAGCAGCCCACGGGCCTCGTCGGCGCACCTGCGGACCTCCGCACGTGCCGACTCCATCGCCGGATGGGCGCGCAACAGCTGAAGCGCCTCGGCGTGGTCCGCGTCGTCGGAGATGGGGCCGAGCAGGAGCTGGCGCAGCCGCACGTCGGCGGGATCCTCGGAGCGGCGTACGTGGAGCACCGGCAACGTCGCGACCCCCTCACGAAGGTCGGTCCCCGGGGTCTTGCCCGACTCGTCGGCATCGCTCGCGACGTCGAGCAGGTCGTCGGAGAGCTGGAACGCGACGCCGATGCGCTCCCCGTAGCCGGTCAGGACGTCCACCACCGACTCCTCCGCGCCCGACAGCATGGCGCCGAAGCGGCCCGACGTGGCGATCAGGGACCCGGTCTTGTCGGCCACGACGGACAGGTAGTGCGCGACGGCGTCCTCACCCGGCGCTGGGCCGACGGTCTCCCTGATCTGCCCGACCACCAACCGCTCGAAGGTGCGGGCCTGGATGCGTACGGCCTCGGGGCCGAGGTCGGCGAGCAGGTCCGACGCGCGGGCGAACAGGAAGTCCCCGGTGAGGATGGCCACCGTGTTGTCCCATCGGGCGTTGGCCGATGCGACGCCTCGGCGCTGGGCCGCCTCGTCCATCACGTCGTCGTGGTAGAGCGTCGCGAGGTGGGTCAGCTCGACGACGGCCGCGGCGGGGACGACCCCCGGTGCGTGCGGGTCGCCGAAGGAGGCGGCGAGCAGGACCAGGAGCGGGCGGAAGCGCTTGCCCCCCGCGTCGACCAGGTGCCGGGACGTCTCGGTGACGAACGGGTAGTCGCTCTTGACCGACGTCCGCAGCAGTTCCTCGACCTGACGCAGTCCGTCCCTGAGCTCGGCCTCCAGGGCGGGGTCGGGCAGGGTGAGCCCCAGCGACGGCGCCCCGGGTCGTGTCGTCACGGGTCAGCGGGTGAAGAGCGAGGCCTTCTCGGCCAGCTCGAGGAAGGGCTGGGGCACGATGCCCAGCACGACGGTCGCGACGACGGCGATGGTCAGCGTTGCCTTCGTCAGCAGACTCGGGACGACGACGGTCGGGCCCTCGGGCGAGGGGTCGCTGAAGAACATCAGCACGATGACCCTGACGTAGAAGAACGCGGCGATGGCGCTCGCGAGGACGCCCACCACGACCAGGGTCGACGCACCGGCACCCTGGGCGGCGGTGAAGACCTCGATCTTCCCGATGAAGCCGCTCGTCGGCGGGATGCCGGCGAAGGCGAGCAGGAACAACGCGAACGAGGCGGCCACGAGCGGTGAGCGACGGCCCAGCCCCGCCCACTGCGACAGATGGGTCGCCTCGCCGGCGGAGTCGCGGACCATGGTGACCACGGCGAAGGCGCCGAGGGTCACGAAGCCGTACGCCAGCAGGTAGAACAGCGTCGCCGACAGCCCCGCCTGGGACAGCCCCAGGATGCCGACGAGGATGAACCCGGCGTGAGCGATCGAGGAGTAGGCCAGCAGCCGCTTCACGTCGGTCTGGGTCAGCGCGACGACGGTCCCCACCGCCATGGTGAGGATGGCGACGGCCCACATCATCGGCCGCCAGTCCCAACGGATGCCCCCGAGGGCGACATAGAAGATCCGCGCCAGGGCACCGAATGCGGCGATCTTGGTGCAGATCGCCATGAATCCCGTGATCGGCGTCGGCGCGCCCTGGTAGACGTCGGGCACCCAGCGCTGGAAGGGAGCGGCCCCGACCTTGAACAGCACGCCCACGGCGACCAGCGCGGTCCCGATGAGCAGCAACGGGTCGAGCCCCGAGGTGTTCCCGATCGCGTCGGCGATGTCGGAGAGGGAGGTGGAACCCGCGAAGCCGTACAACAACGAGGCGCCGTAGAGGAAGAAGGCTGACGCGAACGCACCGAGCAGGAAGTACTTCAGCGCCGCCTCCTGGCTGAGCAGACGGCGACGGCGGGCCAGCCCGCACAGCAGGTACAGCGGGAGGGAGAGGACCTCCAGAGCCACGAACAGGCTGATCAGGTCACCGGACGCGGGGAACATGAGCATCCCGGCGACCGAGAACATGAACAGCGGGAAGACCTCGGTCTGCTGCAACCGGTCGGCGACCGCCTGCCGCTCCTCGGAGCTGCCCGGCACGGTCGAGGCAGACGGGGCGAACGCGTCACCCGAGGGGTCCAGTCCCCGCTCCGCGACGAGCAGCAGGCTGAGGAAGGCGAAGATCAGGATCGTCCCCTGCATGAACAGCGCGGGAGGGTCGATGATGATGGAACCGCCGACCGCGACCTCTCGCGTGCCGTGGTTCAGGCAGACCGCGACGAACGCAGCGACTGTGGCGACGAGTGCAAGGCCGAGCTGGACCGCGCCGCGACGCTCCTTCGGAACGAGCGCCTCGACGAGCACCCCCGCGACCGCCGCTCCGAAGACGATGAGCATCGGGGACAGCGCGGAGTAGGCGATCGAGGGAGCGGTGAACTCCACCGACATCAGCCCGATCACTTCGACGTCCCTTCGGATCCGGCCGCGACGGGTGTGTGCGGGTGGGGGTCGCTGACCTGGACCTGCTTCAAGGTGTTGGCGACCGCGGGGTTGATGACGTCGAGCAGGGGCTTCGGGAAGAAGCCGAGCGCGACGATGATGGCGATGACCGGCGCTACCGCCAGCGACTCACGCCATCCCAGGTCCTTGAAGCCCTTGACGCCCTCGGTCGCCGGTCCGGTCGCGGCCCGCTGGTACCACCAGAGGACGTACAGCGCGGCCAGCACGATGCCGATCGTCGCGGCGACCCCGGCCACCGGGTAGCGCACGAAGGTACCGACCAGGACGAGGAACTCGCTGACGAAGCTGGACAGACCAGGCAGGGCCAAGCCAGACAGGCCGACCACGAGGAAGGTGCCGGCCAGGATCGGCGCGACCCGCTGCACTCCCCCGTAGTCGGCGATCCGGCGCGACCCTCTCCGCTTGATCATGAAGCCGGCCAGCAGGAACAGGCCAGCGGTCGAGAAGCCGTGGTTGACCATGTAGAGCGTCGAGCCGGACTGGCCCTGGGTGGTCAGGGCGAAGATACCCAGGGTGATGAAGCCGAAGTGCGAGACCGAGGTGTAGGCGATCAGCCGCATCATGTCGCTCTGGCCGACCGCGAGCAGCGCCCCGTAGAGAACCGCGATGACGCTGAGCACCGCGACGCCGGGGGCGAACCATCGGGAGGCATCGGGGAACAGCTGCAGGCAGTAGCGGATCATCCCGAAGGTGCCGACCTTGTCGAGCACCCCGACGAGGAGCACCGCGGTGGCCGGTGTGGACTCCGCGGCGGCGTCCGGAAGCCAGGTGTGGACCGGCCACATCGGAGCCTTGATGGCGAACGCGGCGAAGAAGCCGAGGAACAGCCACTTCTGGGTCGAGCTGCTGATCGACAGGTCGGTGAGCGCTCGGAAGTCGAAGGTCCCGCCGTGCCCGCCGTGCCCGGAGACGACGTACAGGCCGACCAGCGCGGCCAGCATGAGCAGGCCCCCGAGCAGGCTGTACAGGAGGAACTTCACCGCGGCGTACTGGCGTTGCGGGCCGCCGAACATGCCGATCAGGAAGTAGACCGGCAGCAGCATCGCCTCGAAGAACACGTAGAACAAGAAGAGGTCCAGCGAGGCGAAGACCATCACCATCGCGGTCTCGAGGACGAGCAGGAGGGCGAAGTACGTCTTCACGGCGTGACGAGCGTCGTCCACGTCGTCCCACGCGGCGATGAGGACCACGGGCACGAGCACCGCCGACATCGCGATGAGCGCCAGCGCGATCCCGTCGACCCCGACCGTGTAGCTGACGCCGAGTGAGGAGATCCAGGTGTGGTTCTCCACGAACTGGTACGTCGCGCCGTGCGGGTCGTAGGCGAAGCACATCGCGACCGCGAGCCCCAGCGTCACGAGGGAGAAGGCGAGGGCGACCTGCTTCGCGAGCACCGGCTTGGACGTCGGCAGCGCGGCGACGAGGATCGAGCCCACCAGCGGGACCACCGCCAGGACCGAGAGCCAGGGGAAGCCGTTCACGTCAGATCCTCACCAGCACGACGGCGGCGACCACGATCGCGGCGCCGGCGAACATGGACAGGGCATAGGTGCGGACGAACCCGGTCTGGAAGCGTCTGACCCGCCCGGAGATTCCGCCGATGAGTGCCGCCAGGCCGTTGACCGCCCCGTCGACGACGCGGTTGTCGAAGAAGACGAGCAGACGGGTGAGGTACTGGCCGGGACGCATGAACACGGCCTCGTTGAACGCGTCGCCGTACAAGTCCTGCCGCGCGGCGCGGGTGAGCCCCCCGCCCGCCGGAGCGGTGATCGGCACCGGCTTGGCCCCGTAGGTCTGCCAGGCGAGGAACAGCCCTCCGGCAACGAGAACGAGGGTGATGACGCTGACCGCGGCGGGGCTCAGCCGCTCGGTCCCCTCCGGCGGGGTGCCCACGACCGGGGCGAGCCAGTCGACCAGGCGGTTGTTGAGGATCAGGAAGCCACCGATGACGACGGATCCGGCCGCGAGGATGGTGACCGGGGCCATCATCACGGCGGGCGACTCGTGGGGGTGCCGGTCGGACTCCCAGCGTCGCTCGCCGAAGAACGTCATGAAGACCAGTCGCGACATGTAGAAGGCGGTGATGGCCGCGCCGAGCATCGCGAGCAGCCCCACGAGCCAGCTGTCGTTGAGGCCTGCCTCGATGATCTTGTCCTTGGTGAAGAACCCCGAGAAGGGCGGGACCCCGATGATCGCCAGCCAGCCGCAGACGAAGGTCCAGAAGGTCAGGGCCATGGGTATTCGCAGGCCACCGAAACGCCGCATGTCCGTCTCGTCGCCCATCCCGTGCATCACCGAGCCGGCGCCGAGGAACATGTCGGCCTTGAAGAAGCCGTGCGCCAGCAGGTGCGCTATCGCGAAGGCGTAGCCGGCCGGACCCAGCCCGGCGGCGAGGAACATGTAGCCGATCTGGCTCATCGTCGAGGCCGCGAGGGCCTTCTTGATGTCGTCCTTGGCGCAACCGATGATGGCGCCGAAGAGCAAGGTGACCGTCCCGATGGTCACCACCGCGATCCGCGCGCCGTGCGAGGCGTCGTAGATCGCGCTGGAGCGGGCGATGAGGTAGACGCCCGCGGTCACCATGGTGGCCGCGTGGATCAGCGCGGAGACCGGGGTGGGACCGGCCATGGCATCGCCGAGCCAGGACTGCAGGGGGACCTGGGCGGACTTGCCGCACGCGCCGAGCAGGAGGAGCAAGCCCATCGCGAGAAGTGCTCCGCTCGTCGCCTGCGACGCCCCGGCCGACACCCCCGCGATGCTCACCGTGCCGAAGGTCGCGAACATGACCATGATCGCGATGGACAGGCCCATGTCACCGACCCGGTTGACGACGAACGCCTTCTTCGCCGCGGCGGCGTACGTCGGGTTCTCGTTCCAGAACCCGATGAGCAGGTAGGAGGCAAGGCCCACGCCCTCCCACCCGACGTACAGCGTCAGGTAGCTGTCGGCCAGGACGAGCAGGAGCATCGAGGCCACGAACAGGTTCAGGTAGGCGAAGAAACGCCGCCGGTCCGGGTCGTGGGCCATGTAGCCGATCGAGTAGATGTGGATGAGCGAGCCCACCCCGGTGATGAGCAGCACGAAGACCATGGACAGCTGGTCGAGGGTGAAGCCGACGTCGACGTGGAACGTCCCGACCGGGATCCAGGTGTAGAGGTGCTGGGTCACCGAGCGATCGCCGGAGCTGCGTCCGAGCATGGCGGCGAACTCGACACAGCCGATGACGAAGGCCACGAGCACGGTGGCGCACCCGAGCAGGTGGCCGAAGCGGTCGGTGCGCCGCCCACCCAGGAGCAGCACTGCGGCACCGAGCAGGGGGAGCGCCACGAGCAGCCACGTCAGGGAGAAGGCACCCGTGGCACTCACGGTGTGCTCGGTCCCCTCGGCGAGGAGGTTCAGGTGCACGGAGGTCCCCATCGGCTCAGTACTTGAGCAGGTTGGCGTCGTCGACCGAGGCCGAGCGTCGCGTCCGGAAGATGGTCACGATGATCGCGAGCCCGACGACGACCTCGGCTGCGGCGACCAGCATGGTGAAGAACGCGAACACCTGACCGTCGAGGTTGCCGCGCATGCGGGAGAAGGTGACGAAGGACAGGTTGCAGGCGTTGAGCATCAGCTCGACGCACATGAAGACGACGATCGCGTTGCGACGGAGCAGCACGCCCGCGCCGCCGATGGTGAACAGCAGCGCGGAGACCACGAGGTAGGCGTACGGGCTCACGACTCGCCTCCCTCGGCCTCGGCGACCAGCGTCTCGCCGGCACCCTCGAGCGCCGCGGGCTTGCGCACCGGGCGGGCGGACAGCACGACGGGTACGGACTCCGGTGACGGCGAGCCGTCGGGCAGGAGGCCCGGAGTGTCGACAGCGTTGTGCCGCGCGTAGACGCCCGGAGCCGCGAGCGGGGTCGGCCGCCCGGTCCTCACCCGCTGCTCGGACAGCTCGCGCTGGCGCACCCTGACGGCCAGCCGCTCGCGGTGCGCGAGCACCATGGCGCCGACCGCCGCGACGATCAGCAGCGCGGACGTCACCTCGAACACCCAGACGTAGCGGCTGAAGATGAGGACCGCGAGTCCCTGCACGTTGCCGCCCTGAGCCTCGTTGGCGGGGCCGAGCCCCTCGGCCGAGCCAAGCGTCGCGTGGCCGAGCCCGATCACCAGGAGGAGGCCGAAGCCGAGCCCGACGAGAACGGCGGCGATGCGCTGGTGCGGGAGGGTCTCGACGAGGGAGTCGCTCGAGTCCACACCGACGAGCATCAGCACGAAGAGGAACAGCATCATGACGGCGCCGGTGTAGACGACGATCTGCACGATGCCCAGGAAGACCGCGTCCTGGAGGATGTACATGAACGCCAGGCTGATCATGGTGAGGGCGAGCCACAAGGCACTGTGAACGGCCTTGCGGCTCCACAGCATCGCCAGGGCGCCGAAGACCGCCGCGATGGCGAGGATCCAGAACGCGATCTCGCCGGGCACGGTCGACATCGCCAGCAGGCCGCTCATGACGCTGCCTCCTCGCCGGCCACCAGGGCCGGCGCCTGCTCCGGGACGGCTTGCGTGACCTTGCCCTCGTAGTAGTCCTTCGCGGTGGTCCCGGGGACCATCGGGTGCGGGGCCTCGAGCATTCCAGGCAGGAGGGGACCCAACAGGTCCTGCTTCTCGTAGATGAGCTTGGCCCGGCTGTCGTCGGCCAGCTCGAAGTCGTTGGACATGGTCAGCGATCGCGTCGGGCACGCCTCGATGCACAGCCCGCAGAAGATGCAGCGAAGGTAGTTGATCTGGTAGACCCGGGCGTAGCGCTCGCCGGGGGAGAAGCGCCCGCCTGGCTCGTCGGTGTTGTCCGCGCCCTCGACGTAGATGGCGTCGGCGGGGCAGGCCCAGGCGCACAGCTCGCAGCCGATGCACTTCTCGAGACCGTCAGGGTGGCGGTTCAGCACGTGACGGCCGTGGAAGCGCGGCTTGGTCTCCTTCTTCTCCTCGGGGTACTGCTCGGTGACGACGTGCTTGAACATCGTCCCGAAGGTGACCCCGAAACCGCGGCCGGGCACGCTCATGGCGTCTCCTCGTCGCTGTCGTCGTGGCCGTCCCCGGGCCATCCAGCGGCGGGCACCGTGACCGGCTCCCGGACGCTCTCACCCGGCAGGGGTGGGGTGGGGTGCTCCTTGAACCGCGGGTTCCTTGCCCGCTCGGCGCGGCGCTCGTCCTCCGCGCGCTCCTCGTCACGGATTCGTCGCTCGGCGGCGAGGCTCCACGCGATGGACAGGATGGCGAAGACGGCGACCAGGCCGACGCCGATGACCATGCGCTGCCCGCGGGTGGCTCCCTCGTTGTCCGCCGCACGCAGGGTCGCGACGGCGAGGATCCACAGCAACGAGACGGGGATGAGGAACTTCCAGCCCAGCCGCATGAACTGGTCGTAGCGCAGCCGAGGCAGGGTTCCCCGCAGCCAGATGAACACGAACAGGAAGACCATGACCTTGGCCAGGAACCAGATGAGCGGCACCCACCCGGAGTTCGCGCCGGACCAGATCGACAGCGGCCAAGGGGCGCGCCAGCCGCCGAGGAAGAGCGTGGTCGCCATCGCAGAGACGGTGACCATGTTGACGTACTCCGCGAGGAAGAACAGCGCGAAGGTGAGCGAGCTGTACTCGGTGTGGAAGCCGCCGACCAGCTCGCCCTCGGCCTCGGGCAGGTCGAAGGGCGCGCGGTTGGTCTCCCCGACCATCGACATGCAGTAGATCGCGAACGAGGGCACCAGCGTCAGGCAGTACCACAGGTGCTGCTGGCCCGCGACGATGCCGGAGGTCGACATGGTGCCCGCGAAGAGGAACACGCCGACGAAGGACAGGCCCATCGCGACCTCGTAGGAGATCATCTGGGCGCTCGAGCGCAGCCCGCCCAGCAGCGGGTACGTCGAGCCGGAGGACCACCCGCCGAGGACGATGCCGTAGATCCCGATGGACGCGGCCGCTACGACATAGAGCACCGCGATCGGGAAGTCGCTCACCTGCAGCGGCGTCTCGTGGCCGAACATCGAGACCTCAGGCCCGAGCGGGATGACCCCGAAGGCCAGGAAGGCGGTCCCGGTCGCGATGAGCGGGGCCAGCACATAGACCCAGTTGTCCGCCGCCTTGGGGAGGATCTGCTCCTTGAGCGCCAGCTTGATCCCGTCCATCAGTGACTGCAGGAGCCCCTCCGGGCCCACCCGGTTGGGACCGATGCGGTTCTGCATCCGCCCCACGACACGGCGCTCCGCCCAGATCGTGAACAGCGTGAGCAGGACCAGCAGGACGAACACGCCGAGCACCTTGATGAGGGAGATCCACCAGGGGTCGTCGAACGGGGGCGGGGCATAGGGGGCTGCGGCGGCGAGGGTGAGGCTCATGCGCTGCTCCCAGGGGCGATGCGGACGACCGTGCCCGCTCCGGCCGCGAGGTCGGCCTGCGCCGAGCAGCCGGCTGAGTGCGCCGGGAGCCAGACGACCCGGTCGGGCATCGAGGTGACACAGAGGGGCACGGTGACGCTACCGCGCTCGCTGGAGACCGTGAGCGGCGCTCCGTCGACCGCGCCGATCTCCGACGCCGTCGCCGGCGAGAGGCGGGCGACGGGCGTACGAGCGGTGCCGGCGAGATGCGGCTCGCCCTCCTGGAGGCTGCCGCGGTCGAGCAGCAGGCGCCAGGTCGCGAGGACGGCCTCGCCGGCCGCCGGCTGCGCGGCGTCGCCCGCGGGGAGGTCAGGGGCGGTGGGTCGCTCGCCCTCCCACGGCTCGAGCTCGGCCAGCTCGCGCCGGACCGCCTCGACGGTGCCCAGGCCGATGGGCGCGCCCAGCTCCTCGGCCAGCGCGGAGAGCACCTCGGCGTCGGAGAGAGCAGAGGAGTCGAGGGCGGGACCGAAGGCGCGCGGGCGTCCCTCCCAGTCCAGGAACGTGCCGGCCTTCTCGGCGACGGGTGCGACCGGAAGGACGACGTCGGCGATCTCGGTCACCGCGGACGTGCGCAGCTCGAGGCTGACCACGAAGCCCGCGGCCCGGATCGCCGCCAGGGCGTCCCCGGGGACGTCGACGGGGTCGACGCCTCCGACGACGAGGCCGCTCAGGGTCCCGTCGGCCGCCGCGCGCAGGATCGCGTTGGTGTCACGCCCCGGCGTGCTCGGCAGCGCCGGGACCCCCCAGGCCGCGGCGGCATCGACCCGGGCCTGTGCGTCGGCCACGGGGCGACCGCCGGGCAGCAGGCCGGGGAGGGCACCCGCCTCCACCGCGCCGCGCTCGCCCGCCCGACGGGGCATCCAGGCGATCCGGGCGCCGGTCGACCTCGCCAGACGGGACAGCGCGCTGAGGCCGCCGGCGACAGCGGCCAGCCGCTCGCCGGCGACGACGATGGCGTCGGGCGCGCGCAGCGCCTCGGCGACCTCGGCCCAGGCCTCGTCGAGTCCACCACCGGTGCTGCCTCCGGACAGGGCCTCGAGCACGTGTGCCTCGCCCCCGGGCGTGCACGCGAGCAGCTGGCCGGAGAGCTTGTCGAGCCCGCGCGAGGCGTACGCCGCGATGCTCGCGACTCGCGTACGCCCCTGCCGGACGGTCTTGCGCAGCCGCAGGAACACGATGGGCGACTCCTCCTCGGGCTCGAAGGCCACGAGGAGGACCAACGGCGCGCTCTCGAGGTCGGCGTAGGTGAGCTGGACACCACGTCCGGCGACGTGCGCCGCGAGGAAGTCGGCCTCCTCGGCGGAGTGCGCACGGGCACGGAAGTCCACGTCGTTGGTGCCCAGGACGACCCGGGCGAACTTCGACCACGCGTAGGCGTCCTCGAGGCTGACCCGCCCGCCGGGCAGGAGGCCGACACCGCCGGCGTCCCTGGCAGCGGCGAGGCCGCGGGCCGCGACGTCCAGCGCGTCGGGCCAGGACGTCTCCACCAGTGACCCGGACTCGTCACGGACGAGTGGAGCGGCGAGGCGGTACTGCTCGTCGGCATAGGTGAACGCCCACCGGCCCTTGTCGCAGTTCCACTCCTCGTTGACGTCAGGGTCGTTGGCCGCCATCCGGCGCAGGACCACGCCGCGGCGGTGGTCCGTACGCAGGGCGCAGCCCGAGGCGCAGTGCTCGCAGACGCTGTGCGCGGACACCAGGTCGAACGGGCGGGAGCGGAAGCGGTACGCCGCCCCAGTCAGCGCCCCCACCGGGCAGATCTGCACCGTGTTGCCGGAGAAGTAGGACGCGAACGGCGCGCCCTCGGCGGTGCCGACCTGCTGGTCGGCACCCCGCTCGAGCAGCTCGATGAAGGGGTCGCCGGCGATCTGCGCCGAGAATCGCGTGCACCGGGCGCACGAGATGCAGCGCTCCCGGTCCAGCAGGACCTGCGAGGAGATGGGCAGCGGCTTGGGGAAGGTCCGTTTGGGTCCGTCGAAGCGGGACTCGCCGCGCCCGTTGGACATCGCCTGGTTCTGCAGCGGGCACTCCCCGCCCTTGTCGCAGATCGGGCAGTCGAGGGGATGGTTGATGAGCAGCAGCTCCATCACGCCCTGCTGCGCCTTGTCCGCCGCGGCCGACGTGAGCTGGGTGCGGACCACCATCCCGTCGGTGACGGTCGTGGTGCACGACGCGAGGGGCTTGCGCTGACCCTCGACCTCCACCAGGCACTGCCGGCACGCGCCCACGGGGTCCAGCAGCGGATGGTCGCAGAAGCGGGGGATGGCCAGCCCGATCTGCTCGGCTGCGCGGATGACCAGCGTGCCCTTGGGCACGGAGGTCTCGATCCCGTCGATGGTCACGGTGACGAGGTCGGCGGCGGCCACTGGCACACCTCCACCAGTCGTGGTCACGGTCATCAGGCGTGAGCTCCCGCGAAGAGGGTGGCGGCCTCATAGGGGAACAGCTCCCAGGCCGGCGTGTGCATCCCGGCCTCGAACTCGTCCCGGAAGAACTCGATGGCGGAGGTGATCGGGCTGGTCGCACCGTCGCCGAGCGCGCAGAACGCCTTTCCGAGAATGTTGTCGCAGAGGTCCAGCAGCAGCTCGATGTCTCCCTCGTGGCCCTGGCCCGCCTCGAGGCGGCGGAGCACGTCCACCAGCCAGTACGTGCCTTCGCGACACGGCGTGCACTTGCCGCACGACTCGTGCTTGTAGAACTCCGTCCAGCGCAGGACGCAGCGCACGACCGAGGTGGTCTCGTCGAAGATCTGCAGCGCTTTCGTGCCCAGCATGGACCCGGCAGCGGCGACTGCCTCGTAGTCGAGGGGGACATCGAGGTGCGCTGCCGTCAGGAGCGGCGTGGAGGACCCACCCGGGGTCCAGAACTTCAGCTCGTGTCCCTCGCGGACGCCCCCCGCGAGGTCCAGCAGCTCCCGCAGGGTGACGCCGAGCGGGGATTCGTACTGCCCCGGCCGCTGCACGTGCCCGGACAGCGAGTAGAGCGTGTACCCCGCGGACTTCTCCGTCCCCATGCTCTTGAACCACTCGGCGCCGTTGGCGACGATCGACGGCACGCTCGCGATCGACTCGACGTTGTTCACGACCGTCGGGCTGGCGTACAGGCCAGCGATGGCCGGGAACGGCGGGCGCAG
>Ga0335071_10002810_pt1 | contig 18507 bp, 12 predicted proteins | sample Lox_Sample_15_FD_206724 | JGI IMG/M metagenome (GOLD analysis project Ga0335071, IMG submission 206724) | Soil microbial communities from Loxahatchee National Wildlife Refuge, Florida, United States - Lox_Sample_1.5 | ecosystem: Environmental > Terrestrial > Soil > Wetlands | place: USA... | reverse complement strand
TATTTAATGAGACCCTGCGAACGGAGATCCGTTATTTTCAGGGACATGAGTCGATCCATCGGGATCCCCCAGAGCTTTGAAAACGCCGGGTTGATCTTGATAAATTTCAGGTCCTTGTCTATGACAACCTGGGCAAGCGGATTGTATTCGAACATCATTTCATAGTCTTTCAGATTTACCATCTTTTTCACCCCAGTCTTACAACGGTTTCATTCCACACTTCATTCATGATCTGTCCAAACCCGGTGTACACCGCGGAAAGCCCGCAGATGACTCCCTCGATCCCGGCAATCACCAGGATTGTTGTGTTTCCGAGTGCATTTCCTACAATCAGCAGGAGGAAGAGCAACACCAGGAGGCCGAAGACGACCTGCATGGCCTTTGCCATCCTGAACGTGATAAGAAACATCCCGAGCGTGAACATTCCCCATATCCCAAGGAAGCAGACCAGTGCTTCGCCAGTCAGGGCCGGGCCCCAGCCCCATCCGGGCATGAGGATCAAAAACACCAGAGATATCCAGAATATGCCGTACGAGATAAAGGCCGTCATCCCGAACGTGTTGTTCTTCTTCCATTCCATGAGACCTGCTATGATCTGGGCGAGACCGCCATAGAAGAGTCCCATGGCAAAGACCACGGATCCGAGTGCAAATATCCCGGCGTTATGCATGTTCAGGATGATAGTCGTCATGCCAAATGCCAGGAGGCCCAGGCCACCGGGATTTGCGGTCATATCGGTAAGCCGGACCTCGTTTTTAAATACTGAATCTTTTGTTACTTCCATAGTTCATTCACCGTCCCCCGGACTTCCCTGAGTTCATCCAGTCCTGAAGCAAGGAGCATGGCACGAAGCAGCATGAAACGTCCGACTGCAGCGGTACAGGAGGGATACGCATATGCATCGCTCATCTGATAGAGAGAGGAATTCTCATAGTGTCCTGATGGCATCTTGTTCATATCCAGAAACCTCCTGGGATTACTCCCCGCATTTGCTTGGCAAAATGATGTTCTCGCCTTCCGGCAGGATGATCCGAGAGAAGTATCATCTCCTTCTGATGCTCCCGCTCGCTACTGGCCGGCACAAGGCCGTGCCAACCCCATGGGTCTGTTGTACGATTGCACAGCATACATTCATCCTCCGAAGTTCAACATCAGCCACAGCACAGCTGCCGGGTATTTGTTGCCTGCATGAAATTTGCGCACGAAACAGTATATAAATGGACCTAAACGCTTTGCAAATATGCAAAGCAAAGAAAAACTTTTTAAAATAAAATAGCCGACACTTTGATCACATCAGAAGACGGGAACCATGGAAGATCAGCAGGAAGAGCTCGCACGGATCAAGGAAGAATTAAAACGCCACCCGGATGGGTTAAGTATCACAGATATTGCCGGATCGCTCCACCTGAACCGGAATTCCGTGGCAAAATACCTGGATATCCTGCAGATCCAGGGGATGGTTGACGGGCGGAAGCGGGGAACTTCCAAGGTCTATTACCTGTCCCGCCGTATTCCTGCAGATGCCCTCAAAAAGATTTGTCTCCAGCCGTTCATTATTCTGGATCAGGACGGGATTGCAACCGATTATAACCAGCAGTTTTCCCGCATAACCGGCCTTTCTGCTGAACAGATACGGGGCCGGGGGTTTGACCAGTTCCCTTTTAAGATTCTTGAAGGAGATACCACCCAGCAGATATTCAGGGTTGCACTCCGGGGAACAGAGCAGAAGGTGCGTGCCTCCCTTTTTCTGAACGACACCGAAACACCGGTACACCTGACACTTATCCCCCTGGTCTTTACCACCGGTAAGCCGGGAGTTGCCATCATCACCGGAGATGATGATCTATCCATGGCGGGCGGGAGCGGCCTTTCGGATACCATTAATCCCGAACTGCGCATGTTCCTTGATCATCAGATAGAATATGCCGTGCGTTACACCCCGGAGGGAATTATCCTCTGGGTCAATGAGCCCTATTGCCAGGCAATGGCACGATCCCGGGAGGACCTGATCGGGCGGCCGTTCAAACACCTTGTCCCGACTGAAGATACTCAACGGATCGCGGCAAACCGTCAGCGGCTTAACCCGAAGTACCCGGCCGGCATGGTTGAGTTCCGCGCCATCATGGCAAACGGGGAGGCCCGCTGGCAGAGGTGGTGGGACCGGGCACTCTTCGATGACCGAGGACAGTTGACCGGCTATTTTTCCTGTGGCCTTGATATCACCGAAGAAGTGTTGATTCGCTCAAAACTCAGGAAATCACAGGATATGCTTGAAGAGACGATCGTTGCACGGACAAACGAACTCCGCGAGATCAACCGGCAGCTGTACGATGAAATGAGCCGGAGGGAGACCATCGAACAGCAGCTCCAGCTCACCCAGTTTGCCATGGACAATGCTGCGGACATGGTATTCTGGGTAAACCGCAACGGTCATGTGGATTATGTAAATAAGGCTGCAGTATCCGGGGGAGGATACACCACAACAGATCTTACAGAAACCAGTCTGAACGATATATTCCCCATCCTTGCTGCGCATGCCTGGAGCGAGATCTGGGAGCACCTCAAGAGGGAGGGTACCGAAAGCCGCCAGATCGAGATGGTCAGAAAGGACGGCACCCGCATACCGGTCGAGATGCTTATCCGGTACCTCGAATACCATAAGAATGAGTTTGTCTGCTGTTTTGTCCGGGATATATCCGAGCGAAAGCGGATGGAGCTCACGCTTCACCTGGCGAATAAGAAACTCAATCTGCTGACAAGTATCGCCCGTCACGATATCCAGAACAAGGTAACGGTTCTTCTGGGCTATCTGTCCCGGGCAAAAAAGCGCGAGACGGATCCCGTGATCCGTGAGTATCTCGACCGGCAGGAGCAGGCGGCAATGGCGATACGTGATGAGATCGCGATCACCCGGGATTTCAAGGACCTGGGGGTCAGCCCCCCGGAATGGCTCGACATACATGACGTGATCGCCGGGGTTGCAGCACGCTTTAGCACCATGGGAGCCAAGATTTCCGTTGATCTCCCCCCGCACCTTTTCGTGTATGCAGACCGCCAGATGGAACGGGTATTTTTCCGTCTCTTCGAGAATGCAGCACGTGCCTCTTCTTCTCCCCCTTCGATACAGGTATTCTCCTATAAAGATCGGGATCGTTTTGTGATCTGTGTGGAATACGACCGAACGGGAATCACCGATAGAGAGAGCGCTGATAAGGGGATTCTTGAACCGGGCAGTAGTAGTCTTCAGATCATCAGGGAGATCCTGTCCCTTACCGATCTCATCCTTGAAGAGGTGCAAAAACCACCACAGGGAGTACGGTATGAGATCGCTGTCCCTGCCATCTCATATCGCCAATCTCCGGTGAAGGGGACGTAAAACAGTTCCCGTTCCAGAGAGAGGTCCTAATCCTCATCCTAATGAAAAAAATTGAAAAGTTACATAATGTTTTATATATCAACATCATGCTATCTGTGCTCGGCATATGACAAGAGTCCTTATTGTCGACGATGATGCAGATATCCTTGAACTGCTGCGTCTTGAAGTCGAAGATGAGGCCGGGTGCAGGGCAGACAGCACGACTAATCCGCTCCACGCGCTGGACCTTGCACGCTCTACCCTATATGATGCAATTATTACTGACTGGCGCATGCCGGTGATGAACGGCAGGGAGTTCATCGACGCATTACGACACCAGGGATGCAGGTCATATATTATTATCTATAGTGCGATTGAGCCGGATGACGGCATGAAAAGAACCCTGGAAGCCGGCGCGGACCAGTATATCCTCCGGAGGGGCAGCCCTGATCGGGAGTTTGGAGAGTTAAAAACGAGCCTCAGAATGATCCCGACACATCATCATCTCTCCCGTGAATAAGAATCCCTGTGGCAGGGTTCAGACTTAATAAAAGATCCCGGGACATACCAGGAAGGCAGAAACCCCGCCACCTGCGAATGTTACTCTCTGTTCCCCGGTGTAATGCCCTATTCTCTTTTTTTTACATCCATTCGTTACGGGAAGGGACCGGGCTGATGAGTGTCCATCTTCGCCACCATGGACCCAAGACCTAAAAAGCATATCATGAGAGACAGCGAAAATGTACTCCGGAAGTTTCCAGCATGGCCGGCCCGTACCTGAAAAGCGGTGAATCCATTGTCCTGACCACGGATCGGGTGCTCATCGATGATATGGAGTACGATCTGATCCTCACTACCCAGCGCCTTGCCCTGGTGGACAGCGATCATACCAGTGATCAACCCCGCGTTGTGCCGTTTGCTACCATTATTTCTGTCAAGGGGGGATTAACACCGGCACGGGAACCGGTCATCACCCTCACCGTCACCGATCCTGCCCTCAATGATGAGACCAGGACCCTCGACCTGATCTTTTCCCAGCAGCCCTATCAGGATCGTTCCGCAGAATGCGACCTCTGGGTCAAGAAACTGATCGAGCATATTGTCTCTGTCCGTCAGGAGCCAAGACCGGCCGGAAAATCTCCTGCACCGGAACCGGCGCGGGGGATTCATCCGAGCATCCGGCGGTTTATCGCTCCTGACGTGCCCCTTCCCCATACAGAGGTTACAGAGAATCGCAGACCATCGGAGGAACTGCTCCAGGCCATGCAGGGAACGAGCTGGGAGAGCCAGGACACCACAGCTGATACGCAGGTTGCAGATGAACTGCAGGTCCCTGAACCCCACGAAGAACCCGGGCTAGAAAAAGAGACTCTGCCTCCCGCACCTCAACCAGTGAGCATGGAAGCCCCGGCAGCACCAGAACCCGAAAAACCACCGATCCTGGAGGTCCCGGATCAAAATAACCCTGCCCCGGCGGATACCAGCACCAGTCACTCCAATGAACCGGTTACAGAAGAGAAAACCATTGCAGCTGAAGAGGGTGAGACGCAGAAAACTGCCCCGGCAATGCCGTTTAGCGAGCTCGTGCCGGAACAATCCGGTGATGCCGAAATTGAACAAGCCGACGATCAGCCGGCAAAGACCCCTCCCGGTCCGGTTATCGATATGGAGGAGATCTCCCGGCAGATTGAGAACGTTGTACCGGTTACGGCAGAAGATCTTCCCGAGTTCGGACCGGATATCAGGGAGCCGATCGGGATACCAGAAAGCGTGATATTCCCGGTTCTCTCCGGGCCTGTACCTGATAACAGACCTGCCACCACCCCATCATCGACAGCGCAGGATCACGGGGAACCTGCCACCGGTGAGCCCATCAGGGCACCGGGAAGGAGCCATGCGGTGACGTTTTCAGCCATTGCGATCGCCATTCTCGTTATTATCGGCGTTGTAATGCTCGTGTCCTTCCTGCCCGCATGGGAAAACCCGGCGGGATCGGATCATACCGTCGTCACACCTCTTACAACCCCCCTTCCGGCCATTACCGTTATCCCGGTTACGATCCCCCCCGGGGGGGTATGGCTGAAGGTATCCTATAACGGGACCTATTACGGGAAGTACGGAAACCCGGGGAGCCTTGTTGAGGTAAGAGGGTCCGGGGACCAGATCTATGCCATCAAAAACAGTAATGATCTTGTACAGGCTTCTTTCAGGAAGCTGGATTATTCTGGGAATAATATGACCCTGGAGGTCTACAACGACGGCACTATGATCACCCGGGTCTTTAAAAATACTCCTGCAGGTGAAATTGACATCCTGGTCAATTCCACGACAGGAAGACCGCCGTTTGTGCCGGTTACAACCACGATTGCATAACGGGACTGTATCCCCTAACAATCTATTTTATCCGCATTACACCATAGAGATATTTCCAATAAAACTCCGTTGGTCGTCAGGGGAGGAGATCTCCCAATCCCCAGGTACCGAAAAAAGGGAGAGAATGACCGGTGTCAGCTCATGAACAGGCTGAGCAGGCGGAAGGCGATCCCGCCGATCCCGATCGCCATCGCCACCTCAACAAGGGAGATCTCAAGCGATCGTTTCCACCCGAACTCAGATGCAAGGACAAGGATAACCGAGAGGCAGGGGATGTAGAGCATTGAGACGAGCGTAATGACGATGAGCTGGACGGGGGTGAGGAACAGGGCAAAGTTGGTGGTACCAAAAAGGACCGCGAGTGTGAGGATTGTCAGTTCCTTTCTCACAATACCGAAGATCAGGGTGATTCCCACGATGACCGGCAGGCCAAGCCAGAGGACGGTGATGGGTGCCAGAAGGTTGTTGACAGGATTGAGCAGGCCGACCGCATAGAAGACCTGGATGAGTGCGCTGCCGACAATATAAGCGGGGAACACAAACCAGATGAGCGACTTGGTCCGGGCCCAGGTCTGTTTGAGGACAACGGAAGCAGAAGGCACATGGTAGTCGGGCATCTCCATGATCAAGCCGACCGATTCGCCCGGGACCACACGGTAAGCGATCCGCCCGACAAGGATGATCAGCAGGATATCGAAGGCATAGAGCCCAAGGGCCCACCCGAGGCCAACAAAGTGGCCCACGAGACCGAGGATGACCACGGTCCGGGCCGTGCAGGGAATGAGGGTAACAAGAAACGCGGCGAGCAGCTTCTGCTTGGGCGATTCCATGATCCGGCAGGAGAAGCAGGCAGGGACATTGCAGCCATACCCGAGAATGAGGGGAATTACAGCCTTCCCGTGCAACCCAAGCTTGTGCATACCCCGGTCGAGCATGACTGCAATACGGGTAAGGTAGCCGGAATCTTCCATGACCGCGAGCAGGAGATAGAAGGGCAGGACGTAGGGGATTACCAGGGTAATTCCGGCAACCAGGCCCGAGAAGGCACCGTTCCAGAGAATGCTTGCAAGTGATCCGGTGATGACCGGCTCAAACGGTTGTATCTGAGAAAGAAGTGACAGGATAGCATCGGAGATGCGTGCGCCCACAACAAAGGTCCAGACCAGCAGCCCGCCGATGACCAGGAATACCATGAGGTACCCTAACAGGGGATGAAGCGCAACCTGATCGATCCGGTCGCTCATGCTCTTTTTGGGAATCCCGTTTTCGGGAGCCTTCACCGTGATTACCTCGGCAGCAATCCGGTCAGCGACGTTGTACCGCTCGGCACTCATCACCACGCAGACCGATTCCCCGTGGATTGACTCGATCTCTGCAGCGAGCGCGTCTGCAATGGCAACGATCTCAGCATCCTGAACTTTAACGAGGTTCACCATCGAGGGATCGCGTTCGAGAAGCTTGATCGCAGTAAAACGGACAGGGTAGGAGAGGGCAAGAGGTTCGAGCCGGGGTACGAGCTTTCCGATCCGCTCCTCCACTTCCCTGCCGTATTTCAGCACGGGTGGCACGGGACGATGTTGTGCAAGGTCGAGGATGGCATCGGTCAGGGTTGCAATCCCTTTGCCCTTGATCGCAACCGTGGGGATAACCGGGACGCCAAGGAGGCGGGAAAGTTTCTCCACGTCAATGCTGATCCCTTTCTTCTCGGCCAGATCGATCTGGTTGACCGAGACGAGGAGCGGCGGGGCCAGCTCGAGGAGCTGGATGGTAAAAAAAAGATTGCGTTCCAGCGCCGATGCGTCGATGACGTTGACCACCGCATCGGGGTGCTCAAGCGCTATATAGTCCCGCGAGACCAGTTCCTCCATCGAGTAGGTGGAGAAGGAGTAGATCCCGGGAAGATCGATCACCCGTATCCGGTGGCCCTTATACTGGAGGAGACCCTCCGCCCGTTCCACCGTCTTTCCCGGCCAGTTTCCGATGATCTGATCGACCCCGGTGAGCTGGTTAAACGTAACGCTCTTGCCGACATTTGCATTGCCGGCCAGCGCAATCGTGTATTCTGCGTCCTTGATCTTATCCTTGTCACCAGTGGGGCAGCCCTTGCAGCCGCAGGATCCGCTCATGCCCGGTCTCCCGTGGAAACATCGACAAAGATGTTCTCTGCAATCGTGTGATCGATCGCGAGTTTCGTCCGGCGCACAGCTACCTCAACCGGTCCGTTCAGGGGGGCTTTGCGTGACACTGAGATGGTGGTTCCCAGTGTCAGGCCGAGATCGGAGAGCCTCTGGACAACCCGGCAGTCGCCCCGGATAAAAGCGATATTCCCTTTCTGCTGCGGCAGGAGACCCGTCACCGGGATAATGGCAGCTGACCTTACCTCTTCCGGGAGAGGCAGGCTGGTGCCGGTAACCGCATCGCATTCGCTGCAGCTCCCTACCCCCTTGGCACAGGGTGCAATGGGACTCCCGTGGGGGCAGCGCGCTGGTGCATTGAGCATCCGGCAGAGCGCATTCTCGGTGTCTTCCGATATCGAATGTTCCATCCGGCACGCTTCATCATGTACCTTTGCCCGGTTGATATGGAGGACATCGGCAAGAAATACCTCAAGAAGCCGGTGGCGGCGTTTGACGGTTTCGGCGATCTTCTTTCCCTCCACAGTCAGGCTTGCGCCCCGGTACGGTTCGTAGTTCACGAGGTTCTTTTCCGCAAGGTTCTGGAGCGCCTCAGTCACACTCGCCGGTGCAACCTTGAGACACTTTGCTATCGCTGTGGTTTTTGCGGCCCCCTCCGTGCCGGCGATATCATAGATCGCCTCGAGATATTCCTCTACCTGTTCCTGTGCCATCTGAAGAATAATTAGGACACCCTAAATAAAAACGGTTTCGGTCAGCCTAAAAAAGTCTGATCCTCCCTTAAAAGCCTGTTGCTGATGATAGTGACAGTACAGGTATTCTGCAGATCCCGACAGTAAAACTGATCGCAGCAGGCAGTCCGCCTCTTATTCCCTGCCGGAAAACCGGAACATTCCGGAAGGTACCGTTATCTCAAACCGGGCACCTGTGCCGGGCTGTCCGTTCTCTTGGATGGCAACACCGGTAGTATTGAGGATCTCCCGGGAGAGAAAGAGCCCGAGACCGGTGTGCCTGCCAAATCCCCGGGAAAAGAGGCGTGACTTTTCCTCCCCGGCAATACCCACCCCGTTATCTTCACAGGTGACAATAAGGGAGTCACCGTCCTGTCGGTATGCGAACCGGACTGTGTCCAGGCGGTTACCGCCATGCCGGGCTGCATTTTCCAGAAGGTTGATGATCACCTTGATGAGCAGGGGATCAGCATACAGCTCGACCCCGGCGCACTCTTCAATCACTCTGATGGGGCCGGTGTCGACCTGACTTTTTGCACGTGCAATGCAGGCAGAAAGGTCCTGCCATGCCGGAGATTTTACCCCCATCTCCTGGTAATCGCGGGTAAACACAATCTCATCCTGGATCATCCGCGCAATTTCATCGATCTTCTGGAGATAGATCGCGTTCATATCCGGGTTGCTCTGGTTCTTGATTAAGTCGAGATATACCATGAGCCCGGTAACTTTGTTCATCGTATCGTGCCGGGTAACACTCGAGAGGAGACTGAGTTTTTTATGGGCGGATGCGAGTGCGTCAAGGGCGAGCCGGCGATCGGTGATATCACTCAGGATAAAAAGATGGCCGGAGGGATCCTGTCCTGCCACCCTGAAATGCTGGTAGACAACATCGTAATATCGGGCAGAACCGTTTCCGGGGATCATGACCTCCCCCGACATATCCACATCGCTTCCGTTGCTCTCCACAAACCGGGACAACTGGGGAAAATAGATCGCCAGCGAACGCCCGATGGCATCATCGGCAGAACCGGCGATCTGCCGTGCAGCCGGGTTGAGGTCAACGATACGGTTCTGGGGATCGGCAACGATGATACCATCGTTCATTGCAGAAAAAACCTGGGGATATGCCACCGGCAGGGTCAGAAAGAGCTGGTACCGGAAGAGCCCCACGGCGATAATAACCCCGACCACAGTAAACGTGAAGGGTGTGAGATCAAGGCCGGGAACCGGGTCAATGAAGGAGAGATAGAGGAGGTTGACCAGGACCGGGATACATGCAGCTATTCCCAGGATCAGGATCTGCCGACGGTAGATTTCCGGGGCCCCGGAATAACGGGAAGCCAGGAGGATCAGCGAAGCCATTAGCAGAATGTATGCGTACGCTGCATTCAGCCAGAAGAGGGGGCCCCGAAAAAAGACCCAGAGTACCGAGCCATCGACCGTTCTGGGGATAATTGCGGAATAAAAGAGATTATGCTGGGAATTGGTGGCAACCAGGGTCACAACCGTTACCGGTACGATGAGAAGGAGCGCCACATTTCTTCCCGTGACATAGTGTTTTCTGCCGGTATAGTACAGAACCACCAGCAGCCATGCCACCGGGACAATAACGATCCCGATATACTCGACCGTGGTCAGCAGCAGGGTTGTCGGGAGATCAGAAAAGATCAGCTGGACAGCATATGCCGCAGTCCAGAGGGTGACAGCCGCCATCAGGATAGCAAACGGCCATGCTACAGGGCTTGAACGGTTACGGACCCCGATATAGGTAAGAAACGCGGTGATGACGGCCGAAAAGAAGAGAGGGAGAAAAAAAGGGGAGTATTGAAAGATCATCCGGGCATCTCACAGATAAAATATTCAGTAAAAATATAGGCAGCCACGAGATATTGAGGATTTCTATAAGGTTTAATTATAATGCGTGGTGACAGCAGGATCCCTGAAACGGCATGATCCTCTTTATAATTATCAGTTAACGGAGGAGATCGTCCCGCAAAAAGAGGTTTGCTCTCGGGGAAATCACGCAATCGACCGGTAGCGATCTCAAGATTTTTGAACCATGCACGCGTTGGTAGGTAATGGATACCTATGGCGATTGACTGGTATAACGAATTTGTCGACAAAAAATACGAACCGGCAAAAGATGATCTGGTCTGTCTTTTTTACTTCGAACCGGCAGCCGGGATAACGACTGAAGAAGCGGCCGGCCGGATCGCCTCGGAGAGCTCGACCGGCACGTGGACTACCCTTACCACCCTGCCGCCCCGGATGAAGAAGCTGGAGGCAAAGGCGTTTGAATTTGACGGCAACTATGTCAAGGTCGCCTACCCGCTCGCACTCTGGGAAGAGGGAAATGCCGTGCAGCTCATGAGCGGAATAGCAGGGAATATCTTCGGAATGAAGGCACTCAGGAACCTGCGCCTCATGGATGCATCCCTTCCCGCACCGTATCTTAAGGAATTCAAGGGCCCTCATTTCGGGATGGACGGGATACGGAAAATGATGGGAATCCGTGGCCGGCCCCTGACAGGGGCCGTGCCCAAGCCAAAGATCGGCTTTTCGGCAAAAGAGCATGCAGATGTCGGATATGAAACATGGATGGGTGGATTTGATTTCGTCAAGGATGATGAGAACCTCACCTCCACCTCGTTCAACCGGTTTGATGACCGGGTGAAGTACATGACCAAGCTCCGCGACAAGGCCGAAAAAGAGACGGGCGAGAAGAAGTCCGCCTTCCTGAATATAACGGCTGACGTGGAGACGATGAAGAGGCGGGCCGACATGCTCGTCGAGTACGGCTGGAACTACGCTATGATCGATGTGGTGGTAGCGGGGACTGCGAGCGTCATGACGATGCGGGACTACTGTTCCGATCTTGGCCTTGCGATCCATGCCCACCGGGCGTTCCACTCGGCATTCGACCGGAACAAAAAACACGGGATGACGATGTACTTCCTCGCCAAGCTCATGCGCCTGATCGGTGTTTCCCAGATCCATACCGGGACAGCGGTGGGAAAGCTGACCGGTACAAAAACTGAATCGATCCTTCTTGCCGATCTGCTGCGCAAGAAGAAGATTGCCGAAGTCCCCCGCCAGTGTCTTGCACAGGACTGGGGCTCTCTCAAGACCGCTTTCCCGGTCTCCTCCGGAGGCCTGCACCCCGGTCTTGTCCCCGATGTCCTCGATATCTACGGCACGGATCTTGTACTGCTCGTATCGGGCGGCATCCATGGGCACCCGAAAGGGACACGGGCCGGGGCACGGGCCACCATGCAGGCGATCGAGGCCTGGCAGGAAGGGATCAGCCTAGACGAGAAGGCAAAAAAGGCAAAGGAACTCAAAGAGGCCCTTGCCAAGTGGGGTTACTACAAACCGAAGTGAAGGCATCACCTTCATGCCACATTCCAATTCCTTTTTATATCCGGGCAAAAACTCTTAAGCACCGTGACCGGTTTCCAGCTCGTCTCCTCCTTTCCCCCGGCAGGCTCGCAGCCGGAAGCGATCGCACAGCTCAGCGACGGCCTTGCCGACAACGCCCGGTTCCAGACGCTCCTTGGAGTCACCGGGTCGGGCAAGACGTTTACCATGGCAAACGTGATTGCCGCTGCCAATAAGCCAACGCTTGTGATCGCCCATAACAAGACGCTTGCCGCACAGCTCTACCAGGAGTTCTGCGACTTTTTCCCGCATAACCGGGTGGAGTACTTCGTTTCCTACTATGACTATTACCAGCCCGAGTCTTACATCCCGGCAAAAGATCAGTACATCGAGAAGGATTCATCTATTAACCCCAAGATCGAGATGCTCCGGCTCTCCGCAACGGCATCGCTCTCGCACCGGCGCGATGTGATCGTGGTTGCCTCGGTTTCCTGCATCTTCGGACTGGGCAATCCGGAAAACTTCCGGAACCTCGGGTTTGACCTTTCCGTGGGTCAGAAGATCTCGCGAAACGAGATCCTGAGCCGGCTCCTGGATATCCAGTTCGAGAGGAACGATATCGATCTCGGGCCAGGCCGGTTCCGGGTCAAGGGGGATATCATCGATATTGTACCGGGGTACTTCAATGACATCATCCGGATCGAGCTTTTCGGGGATGAGATCGAGCGCATCCGGGAGGTGGACAAGAATACCGGAGCCAAAAAAGAGGAGATGAAATATTTTTACGTATATCCCGCCAGACACTTCGTAACTCCCGAGAGCGCCCAGAAAGCAGCCATTGCCTCAATCCAGGAAGAGCTCGATGAGGTCCTTCCCACGCTGGGCCTTGTCGAGGCGCACCGCCTCCGCCAGCGGACAAACTATGACCTCGAGATGATCCGCGAGACCGGCTCCTGCAAGGGAATTGAGAACTATTCAAGACACTTCGATGGCAGGAAAGCCGGCGAGAAGCCCTACTGCCTGCTCGATTATTTTCCCGACGATTTCCTGCTGATCATCGATGAGAGCCACCAGACGATCCCGCAGCTGCACGGTATGTATAACGGCGACCGCTCCCGCAAGGAAACGCTGGTGAACTACGGTTTCCGTCTCCCCTCGGCGCTCGACAACCGTCCCCTGAAGTTCTTTGAGTTCGAGCAGTACATGCGAGAGGTGGTCTTTGTTTCCGCCACACCCGGCCCATACGAGCTAAAGCACTCCACACAGGTAGTAGAACAGATCATCCGACCGACCGGTCTTGTCGACCCCGCTGTCGAGGTCCGGCCGATTGACGGACAGACCCTGGATGTGATCGGGGAGGTGAAAAAGACCGTTGCCCGGGGAGACCGGGTGCTCATCACTACGCTCACAAAGAAACTTGCCGAGGAACTCTCCGAGTACCTTGCCGACAAGGGGATCCGCACCCGGTATCTCCACTCGGAGATCCAGACATTGGAGAGAACCGAGATCATCCGCGAATTGCGCCTGGGCAAATTTGACGTGCTCGTGGGGATCAATCTCCTGCGCGAGGGACTTGATATTCCCGAAGTCGGATTCATTGGAATCCTCGATGCAGATAAGGAGGGATTCCTCCGTGATACCCGCAGCCTGATCCAGATCATCGGAAGGGCGGCCCGGAACGTGAATGCGAAAGTGATACTGTACGCCGATTCCATCACCGATTCCATGAAGGCGGCAATTTCTGAAACAAAACGCCGGCGTGAGATGCAGATCGCTTACAACGAGAATCATCACATTGTCCCGCAGACCATTATAAAGCCGGTCAAGGAAAAAGAGGTGGAGATCAAGGACACCAAGCACGTACCCAAGGGAGAGATCCCCAACGTGGTGATCGAGCTCGAGAAGCAGATGCGGGATGCAGCAGACAATCTCGATTTCGAGCGGGCGATTGCGCTGCGCGAACAGGTGAAAAAACTCAATGAGCGTCTGAAGGCAGGAGGAGCGCACCCGGAGAAAAAGAAGGCAACGGAACAGGGTTCGGCGGTTTAACGTGGGTTTTTGCGTTTACCCGTGTCCGGAACCGAAGAACCCCACCCGGTGTTACCGCACCATTCTACCCTAGGCTCCGCCGGCTTCTCCCATCTCCTGGACACCGACCATGTAGTAACGCTTTATGAACTCTCTTACCTTTTCTGATTCTATCCAGCCCATATCGAGCTGGGTGATGATCCGATCGATCTCGCGGGCCTGCAGGATGATCTTATCGGTCACATCTCCGGGAGCAAGACTGGAAAGTCCCACGATTACGGCGAGCGGGTTCCTGATATGATCGCCGAGAATGGCAAACTGTTCGATGTTCTTCTCGATCTGTTCGAGGGCCTTTCTCTTGACCGTTTCCATCTGTTTGCGATCGGTGATATCGATAAACGAAGTCATGAAACAGACCGGATTACCGGTATCGTTTTTCACAAGGTTGATCCAGAGCATAACATAGAGCGGCGTCCGGTCTGCTTTGTACAACAGGATTTCTCCAAGCCAGCTCCCTCTCCGGGAAAGAGTTTCCTTAATCCCATCGATCCCCTGCGGGAAGGCAACATAGTTCCAGAACAATGTACCCGATAATTCATGCCCTTCGGGGAATCCCATCATGGATACGAGTGAATGGTTCACATAGTTGATTGAAAAATCAAGATCCATGATCGCAATCGCATTGAGCGAGGAGCGGATCGCATGATCTTTTATGATAAGTGCCTCTTCTGCCTCTTTTCTTGCTGTGATATCTACAACATTACAGACAAACTGGTCATCGGGCAGCATCCCGGCAGAAAGAAGAACCCATTTGGTTGCGCCAGCGCTGGTAACAAACCGGGTCTCCAGGTTTTCCACGTGTCCCTGGGAGGAAAGGCGCTGGAAAAACCGGTCCCGGTCGGCATCATCCGCCCATACCCGGTAAAAGATCTGGGATTCCAGATCTGACGGCGTATAGCCCAGCATTTCAGCGAACCGACGGTTCACTTCCTTTATCATACGATCCGAATTGTTTACCAGGCCGATACCTGCTTCTGAGTGGTTGAAGATCCCCCGGTATTTCATCTCGTTCCGGCGCATATGGATGGCAAGGCTTGAAACAACGGCAGCGACACCGATAACCACGAGGCAGGTAACAAATGATGCTGTCAGCTGGGCTATCTCACCGCCGGTAACAAACGCCGCTACTGCGATAAAGAGTGCAGATACCCCGATTGCGTAGGTAACACCCCACCGGGGATACCAGTACGCTGCAAGGACAATGGGGATATAGAGGAGATTAGCAGCCACCGCAGCGGTACCGGATTTAAACGCGGCAAGATTGATCAGGATCGCAAGGATGGTTGTGGCAACGATAATAAACAGCCAGAGATCGGAAAAGCTTTCTTCGCGTTCTCCAAAGAGAGATGGTTTCCCGGTCATCAATTCACATCGGTATGAATAGCAGCGAGGTGAGAGAGGCGTCGGTCAGGGCACCCATCACCCATTCTTCGTCTATGTTTCCTCATTACACAAATAGATATTAATAATTATTGGTTCGTGAATCATCAAAGACTAACAATGGGAAGGGCTTTCGGGCGGGATCCTCATAAATCGCTGCTATTTGGACTATTTTCCCCAATAAAGGGAGATACAGGATAAAGCAGGAGTTCAAAGAGCCGGTTGTGAGAGATTACGATCGATCCTTCTCACAAAGTGCCTGCGTTCCCGGAAATGGACAGATTATCCAAATCCCCAACGGGCAAGTGTTGTATGTGCAGGATCGACATCGTTCCATGCCCATCCCAGAGCCTCGATGATCCGGGAGATTGGCTGCTCAATGGTCTTTTCTAACATCAGCTCCCAGTCTGGGACAAACTCTTTTGGTACCTGGTCAGCATATTCAAAACAGAGCACATCGGTCTTGGGGTAGGTCCCGGTTACGGTCCTGATATAGATACGCTTGGGCTTGCTGCCCTTGCCAAACTCCGTGTGCAGGTACTGGTTGGCGTACCGGGCCCCCCGGACCTGCGCATCATCAGTCTCGTAATCGTCAAGAGATTTGCCAATCCCGCCCGGTATCCCGACTTCATCAAGGGAAAACTTACCAGCACGGTATTTCGTGATAATGCCTCCAAGATATGCTTTGATCTCTGCGTAGTCTGCACCCGCAAGGATCATCTCCATCACCTTTGCCTGGACAGTTTTTGTGATCTGCGGCGTATCACTGCGGCGGGTCTCGAAACCCACGATATCGATCTGGTCAGCATCCTTTCCTTCCTTCCAGACCAGCCGGCCGGCGTACCGTTTCTTCTTTCCAGCCTGGAAGAACCGTGCATAGATCTTCTCGAACTTGATCGAGAAGTAATGGGTATCGGCATTCAGTTCACGACGGGAGAAATCCTGGTAACTCACATTGAGCTTCTTTTCCAGATCCCGTGCAGTTTCAATGGTCTTCTCCCGGTCCAGAGGCGGGATCTGTACCATGCAGGAATCCGTATCCCCGTAGATGACCGTGTATCCCTCCTGTTCGATGACCCGGCGCGTATGCTCGATGATTGCCCGGCCGACCGATGTGACTGCGGCACCGATCTCCCGGTCAAAGAGACGAAACCGGGTATAGCCTGATACGCCATAGTAGGTGTTCATAATCACCTTGAGCACGTTCTGCTGCATATCGTAGAGAAGATACTGGGGCGAGCCGTACGGGAAGGTGTTGCGGAGGTTCTTTTTTGCGTCCCGTTCCTTGAGCAGATCCGAGAGGATGCTCCGCGTCAGCCCGTCGGGTTGTTTTCTGAACCGGATCCCGTTGGGTGCGGTCAGCTCACCCTGAGGATCTTTTGTCTCCGGCGAGGCGTTGATCGTCATCATCGCCATAGGATAGAGAGACTTGAGATCCAGTACCACGACATTTTCCCTCACGCCCTTGCTTGGCTCGAAGACCGTAGCCCCTTCAAACTCCTCGGCATTTGCAAAGCCTTTCGAGGGGAGGATATATTTCCCGTGCGCCCTGCGCAGGATATAAACATCGATCACGCTCGAAGAGTTGAGAGTCTTGTCCAGAGGGCACCCGACATAGCGGGCGATCTCCCGGTAAAAACCGACAATGGAATTTTTCCTGTCGATTGCAACACAGAGCTCGACATCCTTGTAGTTATACTCGATCAGAAGTGCCGGTTGCTTCTTCCAGAGATCGGAGACCGTGCCGGTATACCTTACCTTGCGTTCCCCGACCTCTTCACCTGCGATGGCATCGAGGCGGTAAGACTCCTTGAGCGTAGAATGCATCTTCTTGTAACCGGTGAGTAGATCGAAAAGTGCCCTGCCACGGAGTGCGTTTCTCTCGGTCATCCCGGGAAGTCGGGCTAACATGACTGGAGAAAGACCCAGCTTCTCCATTCGGTTCGTGATGTAGGGCATATCGAAGTCGACAAAGTTCCACCCGGTAAGGATATCGGGGTCGCGCCTGGCAATGTATCCACCAAACGCCCGGAGCATGGACACTTCGTCTGCATAGGTGCAGATCAAATGAGTGCCTTTCCGGAAGCAACCGTTCTTTAAGCCGCCCTCTTCAATTTTTGCGGCAATCTCGGCCGGGATCGGGACACTGCCATACAGGAAGGTTGTATAATCGTCATCGAACGAATCGTGGCAGGTGATACAGATGATCGCGTCTCTCTGGGGATCCGGAAAGCCCCGTTCATCCTCACATTCGATATCGAGGGTGCAGACCCGGGCCGGAGCATCGGACTCAGCAGGAAGGAGTGCCTGGTACTCTGCCGTGGACGAGGGTGCGGTAACCGCACCGGTCAGACCGCAATCGATCATGAAGCGTGTTGCAAACGGGATGTCGGCCTCGAAATGCCGGTAGCGTTCCCGCAGCTCACGCACATCACCCGGGCGGACCGTGTAGAGCCGTTTGAGTTTCTCACCACGTATCGACCGGTACAGCGTATCGGGTTCGACCGTCACCTGAGGGGGACGGGACTGTCCGATCTGTTCTTCGGGAACATAGAAATACGGCAGGAAACCGGTAACATCGATCCGGTGGGCTGTGCCCCCGGAGTCCCTCCCAAAGATGTGAAGAACCGGCCCATCGGGTGTATTGCTGTACTCCACCTGATTGATGGCGATTGTAAGAGAGCCGGCCTCATCACCCGTATGGGGAACCGTCAGCGTCTCCGAGGACCGCATGACCTGTGCCGGCATACGCTAGGTCACCCCTGCCCGGCAGAGAGTCCGGACAAATTCACCGGCCCTTATTAGCCCGGCCTCTTCCCATTCATCGAGCTTCCAGGAAACGATCTCCCGGATACCTTCACGCCCGATCTTGACGGGAACTCCCAGAGAACACCCCGAGAGATTATACTCACCATCAAGAACGGCAGAGCAGGGGACAGTGTCCCGGCTGTCCGACAACAGCATCCGGATAAGAGAGATGATATGGAATGCCGGGCCAAAGACCGTACCGCCTTTTCCCCGTATCACTTCCATACTTGCCCCCCTGAGATCCCAGAGGATCTCACTC
>Ga0335071_10002809_pt1 | contig 18524 bp, 21 predicted proteins | sample Lox_Sample_15_FD_206724 | JGI IMG/M metagenome (GOLD analysis project Ga0335071, IMG submission 206724) | Soil microbial communities from Loxahatchee National Wildlife Refuge, Florida, United States - Lox_Sample_1.5 | ecosystem: Environmental > Terrestrial > Soil > Wetlands | place: USA... | reverse complement strand
TTTGGAAAATTCAGCCTTGCCGATTTCCTCGACCTGAATACCTACGGCACCGATACCAATTTCCAGTTTATGAACTGGGCGGTGGACAACAATGGAGCCTACGACTACGCGGCCGACACGCGCGGATTCACCTACGCGGCGCTCGTCGAATTTCACGACCGCAACTACATAATCCGTTTTGCGGAAGCGCTCATGCCCAAGGTCGCGAACGGCATTAGTCTGGATGCGGACCTGGCACGCGCCCGCGCGGAAAACGTGGAATTCGAGATTCACGGGCGGGTGATCGGCAAGCAGCAGGGCATTCTGCGCCTGCTGAGCTACGTCAACCACGCGAACATGGGCGTTTACCGGCAACAAGTCGACGAGTGGCTCGCGAATCCCACCACGCCAGTTCCGGAAATCACCAATCACCCATTGCAGACCACGGTGAAATACGGCTTTGGCGTCAATTTTGAGCAGCCGTTCAACGACTGGATTGGTGCGTTTGGCCGCTGGGGTTGGAACGAGGGCCAGCATGAATCGTACGCTTACACTGAAGTGGACCAGACCTGGCAGATCGGCGTAGGCGGAGTGGGAACGCGGTGGGGACGGAAGTTCGACCGCATGGGGCTGGTGTTCGTCAGCAACGGTATCAATCACGAACATGCCCGCTACCTCGGCTACGGCGGGTTGGGCTTCCTCTTAGGTGACGGACAACTGAACTACGGCCGGGAAACCATCATCGAGAGCTATTACACCGTGCATTTATGGCGAGGCATTTTTCCGGCCGCGGGATTGCAGTACGTCTGGAATCCAGGCTACAACCGCGACCGCGGTCCGGTGCTTGTGCCGACATTACGCCTGCACTTGGAATTTTAATTGCACGAAAAACTCAGCGGACCTGCGGGAGAACTTGCGCCTCGGCCAGGCGGGCTCGGGTGTTTTTGACGATGCCGACAAAACGACGGGTCAGTTCGCGGATACGGTCCGGTTTGTGCAGCAGCATAGATTCAACGGGGATCAATTCCTTACCAACACTTAATGCTACGGCCCCTGCGAGCAGATACTGCGCCGCGTTTTGCTGCGTGACGCCGCCTCCGGGGATGAAGGGGATTTGCGGAAACGGGCGACGCAGAGCCCGAAGGTATTGATCGCCGCCGATCAGCGAACTGGGGAAGATCTTCACGAAGTCAGCGCCGGATTTCCAAGCCGCGTGAATCTCCGTGGGGGTTAGCGCACCAGCCATCATGATGATCTCGGACTGCTTCGTGACGAACTCGACGGTCGGGACATCGAGAGCAGGGCTGCTGATGAATTGCGCGCCAGAGCCGATACAGGAGCGAGCACACTCCACGTCCAGGACGGTGCCCGCACCGAGGATCACGCCGGGAACGGACTTAGCCAGGTCCTGGATGACCCCGATCGCCCCCGGCACGGTCATAGTGACCTCGATGATCGGCACCCCAGCGTGGGCGATTTCTTCCACCGCAAAACGGGCGTCTTCCGCCGACGAGGTACGAATCACGGGAACAAGCCCCATCGCGTCAACCCGGCTTCGCAATTCCTGCTTGTTCATTCCGACATACCCTTTCCTGGTCGAGGCCCATCGAATGTCCGGCCCACTGTCACGTGATTATAGTGAGCGGATGCAGAAAATCCAGTGGACGAGGCCGGCAAGCTGAACGCCGTCACTCAGAATGGTACACTCGCGGAGGAGGTGGAGTCTCATGGCACGCACAAAGACAAAACCGAAGAAGCTCAAAGCACAAAAGTCCACCCCATCGAAGTCGAAGAAGAAAACCAAACCGAGCCGGGTAAAAGCACGGAGAGCTGTGCGCCGCAAGAGTCCCCGTGCGCGCGGGAGAGCCGAAGCCGGAGAGTTGGTCTCTTACGAAGCACGGGGCACGGGAGCGCGTTCCGGGGGGCAGTCCGGTGACACGCAGGGACTCTCCGCGCGTCCCACCGCGGATTCGGAGAGCGTCGAGGAACTCTTGGAAGAGGGCCAGTCCTTCGAGGCGGAGATTCTGAATGGAGTGGAGAGAGCCGCCGATCCGGATGAGTCCGAGGTCGAAGTGCGGGAAGTGCCGGAAGACGACGTACCCGAGGAATACCTCCGGAATCGCGAAAACGAGGATTGAGCAACCCGGCGACGAAAGCCAGATGCGAATTGGAATTATTTCTGACACCCACGGGTTGCTGCGTCCCGAAGCGGAGACAGCACTGCAGGGAACGCAGTTGATCGTCCATGCCGGGGATGTCGGCTCGCCAGAGATTCTCATGCGGCTGAAGGCCATAGCACCCGTTTTTGCGGTGCGTGGGAATGTCGACAGGGAGGCGTGGGCGCGCGAGTTGCCTCTAACAGCCGTTGTGGAAGCCGATAGCACAAGCTTTTACGTTCTGCACAATATACGGGAATTGGATTTGAAGCCGGAAGCGGCAAAAATCGATTTCGTCATTAGTGGGCACACGCATCAAGCTGAACAGACCGAACGAAATGGAGTGATTTACCTCAATCCGGGCAGTGCCGGACCGAAGCGGTTTCACCTTCCAGTCACCTTGGCTGTTTTGGACCTGAGCCTGAAGCCGTGGAAGGCGCAGTTCATTCCGCTGATCCGGTGAATTCCGGAGTGCGTGATCGGCGATTCTGAGCGTCCTAATGATTTGGGCCTGCGCGGGACGCTGGATCCGGGAGTATGCCAGACTGGGCAAAACCATAGTCACCTTTGGGGTTAGCCCCGTGATGGTGGTGGTTTATTATGCCATTATGGCGCCAGGTTTTGGCACATAGTCGCTTTTTAGCAACGAGAGAAGCTAGGGTTCCGGGCTCTCACCGTTCCTAACTGGCAGTGTCCGAGAGTCTGCTCACGAACCAAGCACTGGGTCCTGAATAGTTCTAGCGTACCTGCCCCCGTTCGCGTAGATTAGTACCTCCCAGCTATTGTCCGTCCGGCGGAGGATGGGCAGAATGGTCCGCAGAGGAAGCCGCGAAGAAAGCGCGCCAGGAAAACCCGAAACGACGGCCAGGCACGCAAACATTTCTGTTCACGGCGTCTGAAAACGAGGCGGGCCCGAGAACTGCCAGGAGTAGGCGTCGATGGGTGTCTTACATTTTCGCTATCGGGAACGCCGCCGAACATTGCGCGTCTCGCTCGCGCTGCCGGTGATCGTTCACGGCCAGAACGAAATGGGCGAAAAGTTCTGCGTGCGCGCGATGACCCATTCTCTCAACCAACAAGGCCTATTGCTCACGCTGGAAGAAGCAGTTGTGCCTGGGCAGTCGCTGTTGATCGTGAATGAAAACACCAGCCGCTCAGCGGAAACGCGCGTGGCGGATGTGCGGCGTGACCGAGATGGCAAGCGTCTGGTCGGCCTCGAATTCGTCAATCCCGACACGAATTTCTGGAAGATGACCTTTCCGGTACCGGGGGCGCGGCCGCTGCGGCGCGCGGCGGGCTACAAGGCCCAGTAAGTTCTCGCGCGGTATCCTCCCAACTCCATTTCCACATTTAACGGCGTTTGTTCCGGCGGATGGATCTACGCGTTTTGCTTGCGCCAGGCGTTACCTTTTTTGACGGTGAGATGATCGAGCGTTTCGCCGCCTCCGGCAATTTGGCAAAGACCAGTTCGTAGGATTTGCGGAGAAGCGCTGTGACTTCACTCTGCGGCAGCGTGTCTCGGGTTTCGATGGAAATCCATTTGGCGCGCGAGAGATAGGGTGCAGGGATGACACCGGGCCGCTCCGTGAGTTCGGCGAATTCTTCCGGGTGAGCCTTCAGCGTCAGCCAGACACGCGCGGGTTCGAGCGGTATCACGACAAACATCTTACCGGCTACTTTGAATAGCAGGTCGTCGCCCCACTGGATCTGCTCCGTGGCGCCGGGAAACGAAAGGCAGAGCTGGCGAAGCTGGTCGATGTTCATGGTCGAGGGCGAGTTTAGCGCCGAAGTGTGAATCGCGGAAGAAAAATGCGGCTAGGATAGAGACGAGATGAAGGGCGGAGGAAAGATGAAGAATGGTCTGCTGTTCTCAGGGATTGTTGCGGTGGTTGTGACTTGGGGTTGTGCCGCCTGGGCACAGCAACAAGGCGCGAAGAAAGAACCGATGACCTTTTCACTCGACTGTGCTGGCGGCGATTGTGTCTTGCTGAAGGGCGCTCCACAAACCGGCGGCATGCGCGGCGGCTTAGTAAAGCTCAAACCGGGAGAGAGTGTAGGCTGGCATTCGACCAACGAAAATGAAGAAGCGCTGACGATCCTGCACGGGAGCGGTGTTGCCAAAATCGACGGGCACACCGACGTCGCGTTGCACGAGAAGACGCTGGCTTACATCCCGCCTGCAACGCGGCACAACGTGACCAACACTGGATCCGAACCTCTCGAATATGTCTGGGTGGTAGCCCCGGTCGCGAACGCCGCGCGGTGAATGGGTTTGCCGCAGTTGACCCGTTCAGACAACGAAAAGTGCCAAGATGAGAGAGTGATGAGAAGGCTTGAAGCGGCTACTGGCCTTTTTCGTAGGGAAAGCCCTTGTCGGCCCAGTCCTTAGCGAAGTCGTAGGGAAGAATCAAAGCACGCAACTTCGTGAAGCCCATTTTATGAAGCTCCCTGAAGGCAGGGCGAAGGTTCGGGCAGCGCTCCATCGGGCAGCACCCACAATAGATGACCAGGTTCGTGTTTTTCGGGAGAGTCGCGGCCCACGATTTGATCTGTTCCAGCCCCTCGGGACTGTTTCCTGTGCCATGGAACTGGGCTCCCTTGATGTGTCCTGCCGAATAGAGCCGGCCAAAGCCGACGAAGAGCACTGTGGGAGCCGTCTTGGTGTTGCTGAGTTCCTTGTCCAGTTCCGCCGGTTGAACGGTTTGCGAATCCGTCCAGGGATCGGATTGCGCAAACGCCGCAAGCGAGACGATCGCGGCACACATCAGAACGGATAAACGAACAGCGTAGCGAATGGACATGCGGAGCCTCCGGGGAGCGACGGCTCCAGTGTAACGCCAAAGCGCAGGAACTAATGCGCTGCGCGGGCACGCGTAAAGCGCAGTGGCTTGTCGTAGCCGGTGGCGTAGATCAACAGATCGCCGTTGCTCACTTCGTAGCGATTCGCAGCGCCCAACGCCTTCAAGTACGCATCTTCCTGCGCGGAAACTCCGCCATCCATGCAAGCCATGCGCGTGCTTGCCAGCGCGCCGAACTTCAACGTGTCGCCGGTGATGGTCGCTGATCCGGTGAACCGATTGCATGAACCATTGCCTGCCACTCGTCCGGCTTCGGGAAACGCGAGGCTCGCCTTCGAATTGGCGATTACCGGCGTTCCGGCCAGATCGGCCAGCGCCCATTCCGTTCCCACCAGGGAGACCGGTGCGGATGGAGTTGCCGCCTTTGCCGGCTTTTTGTCAGCCGAAGGGCAGCCAGCCACAAAGAAAGCCAGTAGACTCACAAACGCGAATAGAGATTTCACGAATCCTCCTAGAGTTGGCTCGAGCGCTCAGGCGCTCTTCCTGCCGATGATCAGGCGGTACACGAACAGCAGAAGGATCGCACCGAGCACGGACATGATGAAGCCAGCGGACTGTCCTTCCTGATACCAGCCCATCATGCGGCCCAAATACGAGGCGACGAACGAGCCGGCAATGCCTAGGAGAATCGTGACAATCCACCCGCCTGGGTCTTTGCCCGGCATAAGAAGTTTCGCCACCGCACCGATAATCAATCCGATGAAAAGCGTCCAGAGGAGACTGAACATGATCTTGCTCCTTTCGATTGTGCCGCTGTGGAGACCGGGCGAGGTCCAAACGCTGAGGCGGATTCGGAGGTACACCTCCGATGGGCTGAGTCTATAACGAATGCGGGAATTCCGGTTAGGGCCTAGAGGGGGGAGGCAAACGACTACTTGTTCTGATCGGCGCGCGTGCGCACCAGTTTGTTGGCGGTAGTGCGCAGAGTCTCGGGGATGTTCTTGTTCATGGCCAGCCGCTTGAGGTCAATCGCGTTGAGCAACGGCAGCATGTGCAGCGTGACGTCGAGCGGCGTCTTCGGATTGTTCATGAGGTTCCGGACGACAACGTAATTTTTGCGGAAGGCTCGATTGCCGGCAATCAGCCGGAGAATTTCGTCGGTCAGGTTGGCCATCGAGGCAAAGGCTTCGACTTCCTGATCGGTGAGGCGCGGGGATTGCAGTACGGCGCGCTGCACGACCTTGTTGGAATCGCGAATCAATGTGCGGCGCGCATCGGAGGCGCCTTTCATGGCGAATTGTACACGCTGTGCGACCGTCATCTTGGCAATCTGCTGAAGTAGCGTCTGGCGGCGCGCGGCGTCGGGCTCGGCCTCGGCGGTTGCCTCGTGGAGGCTTTCGGAATCGCCGGCGACGGCGGTGCTCCGAAGTTCCTGCAGAGTGTTTTTCTGATCGGCGGTGAGCTGCGGCGACTTTTCCAGGGCCACCAGCAGATGCGGCGAGCTCGAGACGCGGTCGAGTTCACCGATCAGACTGCTGATCTGGGCCGCGGTCAAATGCGGCACCAGAGGTGTCAGGTATTCCCCAGGGCAGTTGCGGTTCTTGATCATGGCGTCCGCAATCGCGACGTTCGTAGCAAAGCTTTTGCTGGCGTAGCTAAATAGCGCATGGATTGGATTCTCGCGCAGGATGGCCTGGACGAACATCTCCGGCTGATCCAGAAAGAGCGCTTCCTGCGCGCGTGTGGCGACCAGTTCGTCCTGGTCGTGAGTCAGCACGGCCAAAATCTCTAGGCGATCGATGGGATCCAGGTGGGCGCCGCTCGAGCACACCGCGAGCTTGCGTTCCCGGGGAGCGCGGCCGTGCCGCAGGTCTTCGATGACTTCAGGGCTTAGAGTTTCCACTTTTCGCCTGCTTTAGATCTTTGGCGCTCAACTTGATTGTACCGGAGGAACCGGGCAGCCCCAGCGGCGGAACCGTCTGCCCGTTCAATTCCAGCAACACCGCGCCGGAGTCCGAGGCAGACACTTCGAAGTCGTGGGTAGCGGTGAACCGGCGATTCTCACCGGTTGTAAGGTCCTTGTCAAAAACGAGGTTGCCATCGGCGAGCACACGCAGGTGCGCGGGAGCGCTAGCGGAAACCGCGAGGTTGAGGTTGGCAGGGTTCGCCGTCGGTTCGGTTTGAGGTGGGGGGACCGTTGCATTTGCCGATGACACGATAGGAGGCTGCGGAATCACCACAGAATCAGAGGTTACCGCCGCTCGGGTGCGGCGGGCTTGGTAGTAGCGCCAAGCATAGCGCCCCCCGAAGAAGAGCCCGGCAATTAACGCCAGGATCGCTAGAACGAGAGTGGCGGGGATCCATTTGGGGGGGGAGGGGATGGGGTCGTTGCGCTTTTCGGAGACAGCGGCGGCTTGCGCGCCATGTGCCAAGTCGTACTCCGCCAGAAACGCCTCCTCATCGAGGCCTAAATAGCGGGCGACAGAACGCACAAATCCGCGATTGAACACGCCGCCGGGAAGTTTTTCCCACTCTTCGTTCTCGAGAGCTTCGAGGAAACGGGGTCCAATTCGAGTAGCGGAAGTGATTTCCTCCAGCGTAACCTCACGCAGTTCGCGTTCCCGTTTAAGCCGTTCCCCGAAATTTCCCCTGGCCATGCCCTCTGCTCGCACTGATGAGTGTATCAGTGGCCGCGGGGAAGAGAAACTCGCCTTCTCCTCATCCTGATGAAGTCCGGACGGCGTTCGAACACGCCGGCGGATGCATATTCCGAATTGGCACTAGCCGATGGCGAAATGAGTACGCCTGTACCACGAGCAGGTTGCACTTCATTTTCCAGGGTGCCTATACTGACCGATGATTGGCGAGATACGATTGAGGTAGCGACCCCACCCAGGGGAGTGGGGTGGTTGTCGGTTTCACCCAACCCGGAGCGCGCGCGTGAGCATTGAGGAAGTCAAACAGTTCCCAACCGTCGAACGCCGAAGGAATCCCGGTGTACCGACCGAGCGCCGCGAGGCGGGCGAAGTTGCGGTCTTCCAGGAACTCGGCAAAGCGCTCACATCGTCCTTGCAGCTTGACCAGGTGCTACGGACGATCATGGAGAAGATTGACGAATTTCTGCGCCCGGACAACTGGTCACTGCTGCTCCTCGACGAGGCCAAGCAGGAACTGTATTTCGAACTGGCCGTGGGGAAGGCTTCGCAAGCGCTGAAAGATGTGCGCATCAAGTTGGGGCAGGGCATCGCGGGCTGGGTAGCGCAACACGGCGAAATCGTAATTGTGCCCGACACGTCGAAAGACACGCGTTTCTTCGGCAAGGTGGATGAAAAGACGAAGATGGAGACGCGCTCGATTGTTGCGGTGCCGGTGCGCTTCCGCGATACGTGCCTCGGGGTGATTGAGCTGATCAACTGCGTGGGCCCGGATGGATTCGATCCGCGCGATTTAAAGCTGCTCGAAGCGCTCTCGGATTTTGCAGCGATCGCGCTGGAGAACGCGCGGCACGTGAAGCGCATTCACGAGCTGACGATCAAAGACGACTGCACGTCGCTCTACAACGCGCGGCACATGGGCTTCATTCTCGATACGGAAATCTACCGTTCGCAGCGCTACAACTATGAGTTCTCAATCGTGTTCATCGACCTGGACCATTTCAAACAGGTGAACGACACGCACGGCCACCTGGTAGGCTCGCGCCTGCTGGCGGAGATGGGCGACGCCCTGAAGAGCAATTGCCGGTTGATCGATTTCGCCTTCCGGTACGGCGGCGACGAATTTGTAATTCTGCTGCCGCAAACGTCGAAGGAAAACGCCATCAATGTAGCGCGCCGCCTGCACCGGCTGATCCGCGAGACGGTGTGGCTCTCCAAGGAAGGGCTGGACATTCACATCACGCCCAGCGTTGGTTTAGCCGCCTATCCCGCCGATTCGCGCACTAAGGAAGGTCTGCTCCACCTGGCTGATGAAGCAATGTACCTGGTGAAGAACACCAACCGCGACAGTGTGGCGGCAGCCAACATGGGCATCCTCCCGGTAGCTTCCGGTGAAGCGGCCGGCTGAGAGGCTGTACGGCCTTGCCGAATTTTGATTAACTGAAAACATGAAGCGGAGCGAAGCAGCGCAATATGCGCGCTGGTCGGCGATTGCGGCCCTGGTCTTGGCGCTGATTACTGGCGGGTATTACATGCGCCGGCAGTGGGTGGCCTTCAAAGAAAAGAAGCAGGCGCCACCACCACTTACCGAGGATAAAGAACGGCAATCGATCGGCTTGACGCTTTCCAAAGGCGAGGGCGCCCGTACTGTCTTTACGCTACAGGCTTCCAAGTCCACCGATTTCAAGGGCCAGGACATCAGTCTACTCGAAGACGTGAAGGTCACGGTGTTCGGGAAGACCGGTGAGCGTCACGACATCATTCACACGCAGAGTTGCCGTTACTCCAAAGCTGACGGAGCCATTCAGTGCGCCGGGAACGTCCAGATAGACCTGCAGAGCGCGGCGGATTTCGCGCGCGCGGGGAATGACGGCATGGGCAAAGGCAACATCATCCACGTGGAAACCAGCAGCGTCACCTTCGAGCGGGGAACCGGCCGTGCGCAAACCGTCCAGCCGGTGCACTTTACCTTTAGCAACGGCGAGGGCGACGGTGTTGGTGCAGTCTACTTCTCAGAAGATGGCGCCCTGCGGCTCGTCAAGGATGTCCGGATCAAAGTGCGCCCAACCTCCAGTTCCGAGGGGGGTTCTGCAAAGCCGGGCGTGCCATCGGTGAAGGAAGTGCTTTTGACGGGAACAAGCCTGGACTTGGGAAAGCTCTCTCGCAAAGCTGTGCTCTCCGGGCCTGCCACCGCGACGACACATGCTCAGGAATTGACCGCGGGTGAGTTCACGATGCTGCTTGACCCGCAGTTCCACGCGCAGACACTGATCGCTCAGCCGGGCAGCCGGGGCGAAACGCCAAAGCTGGTCTCCACCGCGGCCAACGGACCTGAGACGCTGACGGCGAACGAAATTCGCGCGGAGCTGGCGCCGGAGGGCTGGGTGCGAACCGTCGATGCCGATGGCAACGTGCGCGGGAACACGCCAAATCGCGACATGATTGCGGATCACGCCACCGTGGAGATGTGGCCGAAGGTGAATGAATCCAAGCTGGCGACGTTGCGCGGCAGCGTCATGCTGCAGGAGCGCGATCCAAAGGATGCCAGTTTCCGCAGACTGACAACCAGCGCGCTGCAGTTGACGATGAGTGCGACTTCCAGCAAACAGAAGAGTACGATTGAGCACGCCGAAACGCTGGACCGCGGCGCCATGGAATGGACGGACGCCGCAGGCGCAGTGTCGAAGCTCAGCGCAAACAAATTGCTCGCAGACTTCAGTGCGGCGGGTAAGGCGCAACACCTGACCGCACTCGGAAACGTTGAAACGCAGCGAGATCTGAAAGGCCGTCCAACGCAAACCGCGACCGCCGAGAATGGCGAAGCACTACTGGATGATACGGGTGGCTGGAGCCAATTGTCGCTGCACGGAAAAGTGCGGTTGAGGGAAGGCGAACGCAGCGCCGAGTCGCAACAGGCCGTCTTCGTTCACGCCAATCAGACGGCGGTGCTTACCGGCCAGGCCGTGGCGCGCGATGCCAGCAGCGAAACGCGCGCCACCAAGATCACTTTCCATCAGGATAGCGGCGAAACGGTTGCCGAAGGAAAGGTGCGCTCCACGGATCTTTCCAGCAAGAAAAGTGGCATTGAACTCAGCCCAGTGCCCGCGAACATTTCTGCCGACCGCATGGTCGGCAACACAAAAACGGGCAAAGCACTGTACACAGGGCAACGTGCGCGGCTCTGGCAGGGGCCATCGGTGCTGGAAGCCGACTCCATCGAGTTGTTGCGCGATACCCGCGTCTTGAACGCCGTCGGGAATGTGCGCGCTACATTTCCGCAGGCCTCCGGCGAGAGCACCCAGCCCAAGGACTCGTCGAAGCCGGCGACGGTCTGGCACGTTTCATCGGGCACCCTCACTTATTGGGATCAGGAGAATCGCGCGCATCTCGAAAAGAACGTCGTGGTTCAGTCGACCGGGCAACGCATGCGTGGGCCCGTGCTCGACCTGTATTTTACGCGGCCGCCCGGCCCCAACGGGAGTCCGGGTACGTCGCAGATCGAACGCGCCGTTTCGACCGGCGGGGTGGTCGTGGAACAGGGAGACCGCCGCGGCACCGCAGAGAACGGTGTCTACACCGCGGCCGATGACCAATTCGTATTGAGCGGCGGAACGCCAACGCTTTACGATGCCGAAGAAGGCGCTACGACGGGTAACAAATTGACCTTCAATTTAGCGGATGATACGATCATCGTGGATTCGGCCACTGGATCACGCACACTCACGAAGCACCGAGTCCAGAGATAATCGGGAGCGCGATTACGTCCCCTTTCGTGAAGCGGAATGCCCACACTCCAAGGCGTCGAACTGAGTAAGTCTTACCGCGGACGCAAAGTCGTAGACAATGTTGAGCTGGAAATTGGTCAAGGCGAAGTTGTAGGACTGCTAGGTCCGAACGGCGCCGGAAAGACGACCACGTTCTACATGATTGTGGGCTTGGCTCGTCCAGATTCCGGCCGGGTGCTGCTCAACAGCGAGGAAATTACGGATTTGCCGATGTATCTCCGCGCGCGCAGCGGAATCAGCTACCTTCCGCAGGAGCCTTCAGTCTTCCGGCAGCTCACCAGCGAGCAAAACCTCCTGGCGGTGCTGGAAACGCTGCCGCTCACGCCGGAACAGCAGCGCGATCGCCTGGAAGAGTTACTGGCGCAAATGGGATTGGAGACGGTGCGCCACAGCAAAGCGTACATGCTTTCGGGCGGTGAGCGGCGACGGCTGGAAATTGCCCGCTCGCTGACCCTGCAGCCATCCTTCATCCTGCTCGACGAGCCATTTTCCGGCATCGACCCATTGACGGTGAAAGACTTACAAGATCTGATCCGCGAACTCAGCCGCTCCGGCATTGGCGTTTTAATCACCGATCACAACGTACGAGAAACTCTCAGCGTAACGGATCGCGCATACATCGTGAATCATGGGAAAATCATGAAGAAGGGGACCCCCGAGGAACTGAGTAATGACCCCGAAGTACGAAGGGTCTATCTAGGGGATAACTTCCGGCTCAATTAGGGCTATCCTAGGGGCAGAGATCGAACGATGGCTTGGCAGGGACTCAAACTCAACCTGAAGGTGGCGCAGAAGCAGATTCTGACGCCAGGCCTCGTTCAAATGGTCAGCGTGCTGGCGCTGAATCGTTTGGAACTTCGGGAAATGATCAATCAGGAGATGATCGCCAATCCTGTCCTTGAGGAACTCACCGAAGAACCCACGCAGACCGACAACTACAGCGATGAAACGTTCCTGAAGAACGAAACCGAGAAAGTCCCCGAAAAGCCCGAGTCCAACCCGTTCGACGAATTCGACGTCGGCACGTTCTTCAACCAGTATCTCGATACCGGCGGGGATGGCGGCCAATCGCAGGAGCGCGAGATTTCCGAGCGGCCTTCGTTCGAAAAATTCCTGTCGTCGCCCGCGGGCCTGACTGATCACCTGATATGGCAACTGAGCGTAACCATTTGCTCGGACGCAGTAAAAGAAATCGCCGAAAACATCATCGGCAATCTCGACGAAAACGGTTACCTCACTGCATCGATCGACGAACTGGCGCAGGAAGGGAAATATTCGCAGGATGATCTGGAAGACGCGATAGCCGTGGTGCAGGATTTCGATCCCATTGGCGTTGGAGCGCGAGATTTGCGCGAGTGCCTGTTGCTGCAATTAAAAGCGTTCGATCCGCAGAACACCTTGGCGCAACAGATTGTTTCCGACCACCTGAAGCAGGTGCAGTCCAACCAGTTGAAGGAAATTGCGCGCGCCCTCAACCGGCCCATCGACATCGTGAAGCACGCCATCGATGCCATCAAGAAGCTCGATCCGCGTCCGGGCCTGCGCTACAACAAGACCGAACCACGCCTGGTTGAGCCCGATGTGTACTTCCGCAAGGTTGATGATCAATGGCAGGTCTTTCTGAACGAAGACGACATGCCGCAGTTGCGGCTGAGCCCCACGTACCGCCGCCTGCTGACGCGCGACGCCGCTGATAAGGACGTGCGCAACTACGTGAAAGAGCGCTTTACCGCCGCGATTCAGTTGATGAAGAACATCGAGCAGCGCAAACACACCATTCTGCGCGTCTGTCAGTCCATCATTGCGCGGCAAGGCGAGTTTCTGGATCATGGGCCGGATGCGCTGAAGCCCATGATGATCAAGGAAGTGGCGGAAGAAGTCGGCGTGCATCCTTCGACGGTCAGCCGCGCGGTGGCCAGCAAGTACGCGCACACGCCGCAGGGCGTCATTGAGTTGCGCTCGTTCTTCAGCGAAGCTGTGAATGGCCCTGAGGGTGGCGGAATGTCGCTGCCCACGCTGAAACGGCTCGTCAAGAAGATGATTGATGAAGAAGATGCCACCAAGCCGCTGACCGACGAGCAGATCGCCAAGAAGCTCGACGAAAACGGAATCCACGTGACGCGGCGGACGGTGGCGAAATATCGCGAGGATATGCGGATTCCGAGCACGCACCAGCGCCGCGTAAAGGCCTGAGTTTGCTTGACCTGTAGTGGCGGGTCGTTAGGCCCGTGCTTTTCTTCTGTACCAGGACGAAAGTGAAGCCCACTGCCCGCGACTCCCGAGCTGCTCGAGAACAAGGCCGTCAACTCGTTATCCTCACTGGGCTTTCCGGCTCGGGAAAGAGCACCGTCCTCAAGGCCTTCGAGGACATGGGCTACTACTGTGTCGATAACCTCCCCGTCGAACTGATTCCGATTTTTGCGGAGCTGCACGCCGCGGGCGAAGGTGATTACGCCAAAGCGGCGCTGCTGGTGGACGCACGCGAAGGCTTGCAGCTTGAAAAATTGCCGGGCCTTCTGAAGCATCTGCGCCACGAACATCCCATCATTCTCGTTTTTATCGAAGCGCACGAAGACGCGCTGCTGCGACGCTACAGCGAGACGCGACGACCGCACCCACTCGGCAAGGACTATTCCGTGCGTGAGAGTCTGCGCCACGAAACGGTGCTGATGGAGCCGATCCGCAAACTGGCCGATGTGGTCATTGACACCTCGCAGTTCAACGTTCACGAGTTGCGCCAATTCATCAACGACCGCTTCAAGTCCGAAGGGATACGTCCACTATTGGTTTCCCTCGTGAGCTTCGGTTACAAATACGGCGTGCCCACCGATGCGGATCTGATGTTTGACGTGCGCTTCTTGCCCAATCCGCATTTTTTGCCGAAATTGCGGCGCTACACCGGGCGCGACGCGCGAGTCCGCCGCTACATCCAGTCTTTCCCGCAGACCGGCGAATTTTTGCGCCGCATGCAGAGCCTGCTGACGTACCTGATCCCGCACTACATCGAGGAAGGGAAGAGCTACCTCACCATTGCGTTTGGCTGCACCGGCGGCAAGCATCGCTCGGTGATGATGGCGGAATGGATGAAGCACGCCCTCGGCCGCAAAGGTTTTGCCACCCGCGTCGTCCATCGCGACATCGACAAGTAACCGCCCTCCTCGGTGACTTGGAGCCGTCTTGTCAGTGCACCGATGCCAGCGGGTTCCTTACGGCTGGCGCACCAGCGGACCCGCAATCACAATATTGTTGTCTGTGCCCACCAGGAGCACCGTGTTTGGATCGACCGCGTACGCCGTGAAATGGAGTGGCGAATTGCCCTGCAACGTCGCCTCGAACGTGTTGGCTCCTGTGCCGTCGCCGCCGACCGTAAGAGTTCCGCTTAGTGGCACGGCGAGAAACGGTTGACCGGCCGAAAACACGTTGAAATCGGCAAGGCCGGTGGCGCTGCCCGAGGAATTGAGCGTGAACTGGCCGACATAATCTTCTTCGGCATTCGCGATCGCACTCCAGCCCAGCACAAAGTCTCCTGCCATCGAAGCCGCTGTGATTGGCGTCGTTGTTTGTGCCGTGAACGTGCCATCGCTCACGATGTTCGAATCGACCTCTTGGAACACGGCCTTGGTGGGCGAGATCAGGTAAAAGATGAACGAGAAAGTCCCCACCGTCGAATCGGTCCAGCTCACCGTGCCGCCCCCGAATTGATTGGAGTCCACGGTGTATGAGCCGGTCACCGTTCCAGTGGGGAGCAGCGTGACGGTGCCACTGTTGTTCTCGTCCAGAATAACGTTGGAAATGTTGCCGTTCCCGTCCGCGCTGAACCGCCCGGCCGTCGTGATCGGGCCGTTCGAACTCGAACCACCAATCAAAAACGCAAAGCTGCCATTCAGTGATGAGGGCGTGAAGGCGATGTTCTGTTGCGCGTACGCATCGCCCGCCAGTGCGGAAGGGAAATCCGTGGTAAGAAACTTCAGCCTGGTGGAGTCCACCACGTAGAAGGCGCATGTCCGGCCGGCGATGACGGCAGTGCCGCGCCCGTAGTTCGTACCGTTGCCGTTGGAGTCGAGGGAGTAAAACGCACCGCTAGGGAACGCCTGCTGGCCAGACGCCGTTCCGCCAATGTTGGAATCGTACAAGCCATTGCCGACCCCACCGGCGCCGTCGGCGTCAAATCGTCCGATGTACGAGGCGGGGTTTACGTTCGAGCCGTTTACGTCGACGCCGTTGAAATCAAACACGTAACCGCCGGAGATGGCAGCATTCGTGAACGCCGAAGCAGTCTGCCGTTGAAACGAACCACTTGCGGTCGCGGCTGCATCCGTTTGGATGATCATGCCCGCGGAGGTAGTCGAGAGCGCGATATTGTAGTCTGTCGTGCCAGTGTTGTTCGCTAACTGAAGCACGCCGCGGCCGTCACCTCCGATGGAATAGCGGCCGCCGCTGAACTGCAGGGTGGAGGTTCCCGGACACACGTTCACGTCTTCCAAGCCGGTCGTGATGTTGCCGTTGCCATCTGCGGTGAACGTGCCGATACGAGTGAAGAGGCTGCCAACGCCCCCACAAAGCTCAGTGCCCGTCATCGAGAACGCGTATTGACCGCTGAGGCTCGCGTTCGAGAACTTGCCGGAGGGAGGGGGTGGGGGCGGGGGGGTGGATCCCCCTCCCCCACAGGCAGCAGCGAAAAAGCTGAGCGGGATCAGTACCAATAGTGCGGATAGGCGCCTCGCGGAAGTGTTCATCGCGCGCTCCCGTTCTGCGTCGATTGCGCGCGTTGCGCTTGCGGCAAAGTGCGCGGAGCACCCGCCGCAAGCAGGAATCCTTTGGTCGAACGTATGGCAAGGGCTTGGCTACCCTTCTGCGCGATGCGCGCAAGAAGAACGCTGCCAGACTCCGTAGAACTTATCGCTCCAACAAATCGGACGGAGTCGCCTGCGGCCAGCGAAAAGTTATTCGCTCGCAGGTAGGATGCCGGGCCGAGATGCACGTCGATGTTGCCGTTTGGCGTTTTCACCAGAACGTGAGTTCCATTCGGACGCGACATAGAGCTTTCCGAATAGCTCACCACTGTCCCCACGACGATGACTTCCTTCGCCGTTTCATAGGCCGCCGCGCGAGCCGAAGTCTGCGAACTCCTTGGCGGCGGTTGTGGGTTTTGCGCTGCGATCATCCCCGGCAGTAACGCCCCCACGGAAAGCGCCACGATTCCAATCAGAATCCGAACTTTGCTCTTCATACGTTCCCCAAATCCAGTTTTCTCAGGACCGAATAGAGATCTCACCCTTGGGTACTTCTACCGGGCAAAACCCCAACGCCGAGCAGAAGTTGCGCGGCAAATTCGTCCTGTGAGGTCAGTGTAGCGGTACCGACTTGAATTGGCATACCGGATTCGCAGCAGGACGAATGCACATGTAAAGAAACTTTGCATTTCCTTTAACTCCCTCGATCTTCATTGCATCCAACGCTCGTCTGGCGAAGTGGCTTGGCACCGTTTATTCAAGCGGCACAAACATGCAGTCCAAGGAGTGGAATCATGGCAACAGTACCGGTAACCACCCGTCCCCCGCTGCCCCCCTTCACACGCGAGACCGCCATTCAAAAAGTGCGCTTAGCCGAAGATGGCTGGAATTCGCGCGATCCCGGGAAAGTCGCTCTCGTCTACGCGGTCGATTCACGATGGAGGAACCGCTCGGAATTCATCAATGGACGGAACGAAATCGTCGCGTTCTTGTCGCGTAAGTGGGCGAAGGAACTGGACTACCGGCTGATCAAGGAACTCTGGGCGTTCACCGGAAACCGGATCGCGGTGCGGTTCGCGTACGAATGGCATGACGACTCGGGCAACTGGTATCGGTCCTATGGAAATGAGAATTGGGAGTTCAACGAGGATGGCCTGATGGCCGCGCGCTTCGCCTGCATCAACGACCTTCCGATTACGGAAGGCGACCGCAAATATCACTGGCCACTCGGTCGCCGTCCGGACGACCACCCCGGATTAAGTGGTCTCGGGCTTTAGGTTTAGGCTAATCCCGCGTGAGCCTTTTCTTGCGGCTATGAATGGGCGTCATTGGAACGGCACCCGCCAAAGCCAGTACTAGGAACAACTCGCGCAAGTTCGGACGGGATTCCAACCAGAGCGAATATTTTTGCCGAAACGTTCCCTCCACTGTAGAGAATCGCGCCTAATACAGCTTCATCCATAACTCCGTGCAGGGGTTCATATGGCCCAGTGTGAATCCAAAGTGTTTTTCCCCGACGATCCGACCCAGCGACCGCAATTCACCGATTGTCCAAGGGACGCCGCAACCTCTCGCCGCATCCTTCATTCGGTAATGAGGCTCTGCTCGATTTGCGCCAGGGCTTGGGATGAACAGGTTGGGCAAGCATGGACTCCCACCGTTTCCGTGCTTATCCCCAGTGATGTGTGCTCGAAAGAACCGGGTGATCTACCTTTGAGACTGCCGGTGCAACGGGATGACCAGGAGCCCTGCAATCCAGGTGAGCTTCACCCGTAATCGGAACTGTCGGCCTGAGGCCCATTGGATTCACGGCAATCAGATCATTGGACCAACGGAAGCAATTACCAAGCCGAAGAACCAGAAGGGAAACATGCCTAGTGCAACAATGAGGGCATGCCAACGCAATGGACCTGGGCTCCATACTCCGAGGAATGCGAGCACCAGCCCAATACCAGAGAGTGCGGACCCTAGAACGCAAATCCCCACCGCGTTATCGGATTGATGGCCGATTAGGCTTGCAGCCATCATGCCGGCAAACAGAACGAATGAGAGAGACGTGCAGGCAAAACCCACAGTCGAAACTCTCCACAGTTCCTCCATCCGTCTATCGCATCGTCTGAGTCGCCACAAGCCGGATACGCACAACACCGGCGTAGAGACAAAAAGACCCAGGTACACTAGAGCAAGCGCATCTGTAAGCGCGTGGGTCGTCAACAGAGCCTCCGGAATCGGTCCATTAAGGTGCGGTGGATTCTAGCAGAGGTTTCAACTCTGAACGGTCGTTTCCATCTAATTACCGCTCTGCCCAACGAGGTGGTCTGATCTCAGTATTGGGTACCGCGTCACCCGGACGGCTCATTTGATATGGAGGCGCTCCGAATCCAGTCGGCACAGGTGGTCCGGGTTTAGGGCAGGTCCA